>JAEEGL016779382.1_pt1 | contig 12883 bp, 15 predicted proteins | sample 9134231 | NCBI WGS metagenome assembly JAEEGL01 (sample SAMN16246548, study PRJNA631951) | gut metagenome | biome: gut microbiome; feature: rumen; material: fiber-attached | host: Bos | place: Iran: Karaj | collected 2018-10
AGTGGTCATCGTAAGTAAACGTGCCTTGCCTTACAGACAGAGGGGTGTATTGGTACACCTCTGTAGATAAGGGTTCAATAATAATTGCGTAATGGTTTATTCCTATCCCTAAACAACCCTTATCCATAGGACTTCCGTGGTCTTGGCATCACAAGACCGCCTCTCGTTCATACAGAACGAGCAAGCTACCCGATTTTTTCTATTCTGTTCGGTCGCATCCGCTCATGTCACCATGAGCTTCATCGTCAACAGCGGTTTTTTATAGTTTAAGGTCTGCATTCTTCCCTCAACGGCAGACCATTGCGTGTTATTTGGTTGTGATGTTCGAAGCGAGAATCGAGCTTGATTGGTAGCTCTGATGTTGTTGTATACGGATAATTTTATATTGTCAAGCAATTTGGATTCAGAGTAGCGGATTAATATAAAAACATTAGGGGGTGGGTAAAGTCGAAGCCTACATTACGGAAAACGGTGAAAATAAAAACCGTGAAAAAAATACGGTGCGAGTATGTTTAGGTGGGTAAAAAGAGACTTTTTCTCTGAATAGAGGTGTAAAATGCTCAAAACATGCACTGAAATACCCAAAACATGGGTAAAAACGGCATAAATCGGAAATAAAATGCAAGAAATTGACATTAAATAAGAAAAAAGAGTGGGGAAAATGAATAAAACCCACTCTTTTTCCTTGTTTCACTTCGGTAAGGAGTTAACAATATGAAAATCATTACAGATGACAGAGCCTAAAGGGGTTTGCACCCTTCACCAGTTAGGGGAGATGGAGCTAATCTCGGCTCATGCAGGTCGGTCATATTTCACACCGACCTTATTTAGGTAAGGTAAAGTACCAATGAACACAGTCTGAAAAGAATCATTCGCTGTGACAAGGGTATTTTAGACGGAAAAACAGAGAAAATCAATAGGAATATCACGAATTATGTGAAGAAAGGGTGAAAAATGGCGAATTTCAAGGTAAAAAACGGCATGAAGTGCGCATAAAAGCTTCCGAACGCATAAAAAAGTAATGTATTTATAGAAAACCGCTACTTTTACTTGACAAAACGGAAAAATCCGTATACAAGGAGCGTGAGATAATGTTTTACGGTAAATACAATTATGTCAACAAAGAAAATACCATACAAAGACCTAAAACCGAAAAAAGTAGACGATGAAGTGTGGATTTATGTCGTAGAAGCTTGGGAGAACGGCTTGAGCGACAGAGAAGCCGCTTTTTATGCGTCTAAAAAGACGCAAAGCATGGTCAAACCGTCAGATATAGCCTCATGGAAGAAGCAGAACCCAGAGATTGGTGAACTGCAAGCCTTTCTTGAGGTTTCTTTGCGTTCAGAATCAAAGATGGTAGTGTCTGATGCTATCAAGGGTGGCAAGTACAAGGTCGCTCAATGGTATTTGGAGAGAAAGGCGGCTGACGAGTTCTCCACAAAGAGTGCTGTAGCTTTCGAGGGTGCAGTTGTTGAACTGACAATGGAAGAGAAAGAACAAGAACTCAAGAAGTTAGTGGAGAAATTCGAAGATGGCGAATAAGGAACTTGAGACTTTATTTGCCTCACAGCACTTCGATTGCAAGAAATGGGTCGGAAGAGGCTATATACCGAAGCATTATAAGCGTTTGACTTGCTCTGATGAAGAGGCTATGCGTCTTGCGAAGATAGGCTTCGTGGAGATAGCGAAGTATTACGGAGATTCTCTGTATTATACGCAGAGCGTTATAGCGGGTGCGGTATTGAGCGGTGATTACGACAGAGTTACTGTTGTAACACCTTCGGCTTATGGTAAATCTTGGTTGTTCGGTCGTATCGGCAATATCATGGCGTATAAAGCCGACCCTACATATGTTGTTGCGGCTACACAAGACGGAACAAAGATGATTATGGGTCATGTTGCCCAATCAATACAGAGCATCGCACCAGAAGTACAGAATGCACTTCTGAACAAGAAGAGTCAGCTTGAACGACTGACAACATCCGTTTCCAAGCAGAAGATAGCTTTTGCGAATGGCGGTTTCATCGAACCTATCACCACTGGTGATACTTACGATGAGAACATCTCGCAGAACAAAGTAGTAGGAAAGCCGGGAAATTACCTCATAGACGAGGCGGCTCTTATCAGCGAACAGTCATTTGCCGAATTGGGTCGTGCCGAGTTTGCGAGAGTAGACGGACGCAACTACTTACGAGCGATGATTTCCAATCCGCACCAACCCGGATTTTTCTATTCTGAACTGACGAAAGATGACACCGAAGTCGGAAAAAGAGAAATCATCATATGGATGGATGCTCTGACGGCTGTTGAAGAAGGAAGGCTGACTAAAGAAAAAGTCTTCAACGGCACATTCGCAAAGCATCGTTCCACATTGAGGCGTTATCTCCTCTGCATCCTTGATGATGATGGAACGGGGATGTTCACACCACCGACCGTCATTGAAGAACCGTATCAGTTCGAGGAAGCACAGTATTTCATCGGTGTGGATGCCGCTTACAAGGGCAAGGATAACATCGAGGTTGCCGTCATCGGAGCAGGTGGCGGTCATGTATGGGTCGATGAGATAACAAAGATACAAAAGAAGAATTGGATAGACGGCAAGACACCTAAAGACATCATCAATCAGATAGCGAGGAAGGCACGAGAATTTTCCGCATCACTTATCTGCGTAGACGTTGGGTGGGGTGTATGGCTGACTATGGGTCTTGAAGATAAACATCTTCCCGTTCTTGGTATCAACTTCGCATCACAGCCTACGAGAGAGCGAGTCAAGGCGAGGAACTATTCAGCGACCAACGCCACGAACTTGAGGGCAGAGATGCACCTTGATTTCCAAGACCTCTGTGAAAACGGAGTATTGGAAGTGCCTGCGGAAGAAATGTCGAAAATCGCAGATATTCTTCCTTATATAACGTCAGAACGTAGGGCAAGCGGAAAGATACAGATAAGACCGAAATCAGAAATAAAGGCAATCATAGGAAAGTCACCAGACGAATTTGATGCATTACTACTTGCGATACATGCAATGATAATGTTCTATGGTGGTTCGTCAGAGCCAATCATATAGGTGGATAAATGGCAGAAATCAAATACCTTGATTTAGAAAATCTGAATGATGAAGACCGCAAAGTCCTCGATGAGATAGTCGAAAATTGGACTAAATGCAATCAAGTTTGTGATGTAGCTGTTCCGAAGAAACGAAGGGATTATGGACTTGAGAAGGTCGATGAGTATATGCGGACACTTCCCGGAGCGGATTATGTGTTGACACAGACTCTGAACTACATATTCTCTAACGGTCTGACCACGGGTAGCATCAATGAAGATGTAGAACTCGATAAATTCTTGTATAGGAAGAATGACAGAGGCACAACCAATCTGCATGAGCTTCGTGACTCTCTCGGAATGGCAATAACCCACGGAGCAAGCGGACTTCGGTGGCTTAACGGAAACATTTATCACTACAAGTGGGGATGCTATAGGATTCTTACCTTACTGAAAAACGGAATCGAGACCGTTGTAGGCTACATAGTATCCAAAGACGGTAAAAAAGTTCCACCAATCAAGTTTGAGTTCGATAAATACACGGAATACAAAGATTTCTTGGATGACCTCGATAAAAAGGAACTGATATTACTCGATACGAACGAGTTCACGGTAATCAGAAACGATACATCGCTTCCTTATGGGCATTCACCGTTGTTAAGGGATGAAGCAAGGCTTGACCTTTTAACGGCTGTCTACGAGCGTTTAAACTATGATATTCGCTACGATGGACCGGGGCGTATCATAATCCGACCGAAAGAAGGATTTGTCAGCGGAGAAAACAATGACATATCCACTACTGCGGTGATATCTGAAGCTTTGAATCAGCAAAAGAAGCAGAGTGATGCACTCAAGCGTGAGGCAAGCAGAGTGGCGAAGCAGATAAAGTCATCGAGTTCCGACTCTGTAATCGTTCTGTCGAACGCATTTTCTGACAAGATAGAGCATCTTGAAAGAGTAACCAAGGCAACAGAGTTTTTCACATGGATTAAGAACGACACACTGCTGTTAGCGCAAGACTTCGGAATGTCACCGTCTCTGCTTGAGTTAGGTAATGTCAGCGGTAATGTTTCGATGACATCCATCATCGACCTCGCTATGCTGAATAGCATCGTTCCGCTTCGTGAAAGATATGCGGTTCAATTCAGTTCGTTCCTTGCGATGCATCTCAAGGTCACAAAGGTTTACTTCAACCTTTACGAGATGGCACAGCAAGAGGATGAGAACACGATGAGAACGAAGATAGTCAACATCATGTCTCTGCTGAATTCAATGCATGACGAGAACGACAAAATCCGTCCAGACGCATTGAGATTGTTCAATGACTTCGCAGAAATGTTGTCGAAGAACATCCACAACGAGAACAACAAACTTGAGGAATTGTCTGTTGCGAAACGAGCGACAGAGTTTCCGATACAAAAGATATAAAGCGTAAGCAAATAAAGTGCAACATAGAAAGAGAGGACAACTATGGCAAGCAAGAGAGAAAGAATGAGAGAGCTGTACGAAAAGGCTGATAACGTCAAGCCTTATGCAGAAAAAGACGGTCAGCTTTATGTCAGCTTCGAGGATGCATCTGTGCTTAACAGCGTGAACGCTGAAGAGCCAAGTGGAACTGGACTTCAGACAAGAAACCAAGATGGTAGCCTTGCAAGTTCGGGCAAGAGAGTGCATGCAGTCAATGCAGATTACTTTTTCGCCAACAGATACAAGGTAAAAGGTAAAAAGCTACATGTGGTCAGTGGACACGAGCCTATGGGTTATAGATGCATTAGGGAACAGTCAAGCGGTCATATTTTCGTTAAGACCCTTCCCGTATATATTATCTCACGAAGCGAGGACGGCAATCTTGTCCTCGATAAAGTATCAACGATTAGCGACACCGAGTTTATATCGGATTTCACTAATACATTAGACCATAAGTCAATGGCTGAAATTTTGCCACTCATCATCGAGTCTGGCAATCAGATTACAGCCGACTCAATGCCAATTTAAGAAAAGGAGACGATGAGAAATGGCAACAACTTACAACAAACCACTCCGTACCATCATAGTTAAGACTATTGGCGGTGCAACAATCAATGCGGCTGATACTGCAACCGACCCTATCGCTTCCGATGCTCTCCGTGACTTCGAAGCAATGGGTATCATGCATATCAGAAAAAGCGGTGGAGAGACACTCGTACCGTTCCACGCAGTTGACAACATCGAAGTAACAGTTTCAACTACAGAAGTTACAAGAGCGGATGCTTATTGTGAAGAGGAAGGTGAAACTCCAGAGCCATAAGGAGTAATGCAATGGAAACAATAATGCATTTCAAATCACAAAAGGAAAGACTCGAATATCTCCGTGGCGAATTTGAAGAAATTACGCCACAAGAGGTAAGCGAAGTCGAAGATGAGCCTAAAAAGGCGAAAAAGAAAGGCAAGAAGAAGGATGGCACAGTACAAGCTAAATAAGGCAGAAAATGTACAAGTCACCATCAATAACGTAGCCAAGACAAAGATTGTTAACGGTAGGGCGATTGTAACATATTCGAATTACATTCGCCTTGCCCCAAACAAGATTTACACGACAGACGATGAAGCTATGCTGAATTTCTTTAAGAACTACAAGCGTAAAGTCAGATACAACGCTTCACTTGAGAGGGTTCTTCTTGAAAATGGAGTGCCTTATGAGATTGAGTATTGTAGAAGTTGCGGTGGAAAGGTTAAGAAAATCAGCTATCAAGTAGTTGAGGTGATGGAATGAGCGACCTTATAGAAAAAAGAGATGAGCGCACGAGAAAGCGCAAACAAGTGAAAAGGAAAATGGATTCCATCATAGGTCTGTCATATCACGACAAAGACAAGAATGTAATGTCGCTTTCCGCAGAAGCAATCAAGCTTTCTGATAACAAAGCAAGGCTGATTGATGAAGGATATATCGACAATGGCTTCGTCATCAAGAAGGGTACTCTTGAAAAGTATCTCAATGGTCAGAATCAGTACGTTAGAGGATGGGAATTTGACGGTGAGCATTATAAGCAAACCGAAGTCCTTAATCTGAACACTGATTTCGAGGGAACTGTGAATCTCGGTCATATGGATTTCGCCACATTCCCGATTATCCTTGGGTCGTGGACTAAAGATGACCTATCCCTCGTGGAGATAGAAAATGACCGTCACGCACTTGATGTTAATCTTCACCTTGATGAAGACTCAATCTTTATCCAAGAACTGAAGAGGCAGAAGCACGATATTGGCATTTCCGCAGAGTTTTGGGTTCATGAGAATGTCGAGGACACAGAGGCACTCTCCGAGACACTCGGATATTACCTTCCCGTCTTTGACGAGGTATACATTTTCGCTTATGGACTTGTAGGCGAGTGTGGCAACGTAAATTCAAGTGGCTTGGAACTAAAAAAGGAGAGTGAAATGACAAGCGAAACAAAAGGACTTGAACCGCTCGAAAATAATCTTGATGCGGAGAACGAAGTAGAATCGCTTTCTGTAGACGAGGAAATTGAAGTTGAGGTCACAATAGATGAAGGGCATGAAGAGGTTGCTCTTGATGCAGAGACCGAAGTAGAAATCCCACCTACAGATGAGGGCGAGACTGAAGAAGATAGTGAAGTGGCTGAAGATGTTGAAGATGCTGAAGCAGAAGAAGAGGCTGAAGTTGAGGAAGCTGAAGTCGAGGAAGTCGAGGATGAGGAATCCGAGGGCGATGAAGACGAAAGCGATGAAGACGATGGACTCGAAGAAACTCTTGCATCACTTCAGAGGCAGATTGAGACGCTTAACAATACAGTTAAGGAACTGACAGAGGCTAACATAGCACTCAAGAAATCCAACAGAAAGCTTTCAAATAAGCTTCAAGCAGAAAAGAACAAGAAGGAAGCATTCATCGAGAATGTAAAGGGTCTTTCGGTTCAGCTTCTGCCAGAAGAAGAAAAGAAGAAACCAAAGGAAGAGAAAGTCACCGACAACAGTTCATACTATAACGGTGACGGAATAGGAGAAATATAATGCCATTCATGAACATTAACGAAATGGACAGCAGAATTCTCTCTGCGCTTGATGCAAAGGCAATGACTCCAGAGAAGCTTGCGTCCAACTTTATTGACATTATCTCTGATTGTGAGAGCCTTGAAGATTTCTCACTCCGCAATGAGCTTCAGAGATATTCCGAACTCGCTACATGGCTTCTTGCTACTCCATTCGCAAGAATGATGAGAAGAAGAAGCACTGACCCACAGAAATTCCACAGAGGCACAGAAGAGGGTGTTGAGTGGGAAATGGAAGTACCGGGAACAGTATGGACACTTGACCCACAGAACAGTGGCAGTGACTGTTGTTGGACAATTCCAGACTTCGCAAAGTGTGCAGGCAAAGTTCCTCTGAACTTCGTTTGTCTCAAGGATTGCGACAGCATCTTCGACAAGATGGTCTTCGACAGACTTCGTGTCAATCAGAAGTCAAGACTTGAAGGATTTGCTCGTGAGGGCGAGACAATCAACGATGTAGAGAACAGAATCAGACATCTTTGGATGGCTTTCTACACTCTGCATACAGTAATCCTCGGAACTACAAAGACATCCGACAACATCACAAAGCCGTTCCACGGACTGCTTGAAGTTATTCAGAACGATGCAGTTATCTCACTGTCTGGTGCAAATATCCTCGGAGCATTTGATTCGATGGGTTGCAGACTTGATGTACTCGGTGGTGACGGATGGGTATTTGCTACTCACCCACTCATTTACAGAAGCCTTGAGGCTGTTGTAGTAGCTGACGAGAGAGGCAACTATCCTGCAGGATGGAGCAAAGAGAACGGAAGACTCCGTTTCCACGGTCATGGATTCATTGATGACAAGCTTGTTCCAGTAGACATGGATAAGATGACGGGTGAGATTTGGGTTCTTGACGGCTCTGCTGTCGGTGCATTCCTTGCATACGATATCGGCAACGAGCTTGAAATCAAAGATGATTTCACCGAAAAGACCCTTGGGGAAGGTTGCGCACAGCTTTGTACATATCTGTACAACTTCGGTACTGTAGCGAACAACAACGCAAACAGACTGATGGTTGTCAGCAACGTACCTATCTCAAGTGCTTGCACAGAGATTGCAGACCTTGCATCACTTATCAACCCAACCACACTTGTTCCTGCGGCTTAAAAGAAAGAGGTAAGAAATGACGGTGTACGAACAGTTAACGGAATATTGTAACTGTCTTGTGAGTGGGAATGAAGATGAAAGTCCGAGCATTGATGCAAGAGCGGTAGATGAACTCATTCATCTGATAAGCACCTATACTTGTTGGGCAACAAAGCCTTGCGACACATTTCTGCAAGGTGAACGCAAAGAAGTAGTAGATGTTCCTAATTGTATATGTGATTGCGATATATTCGAATTCGACCCATTTTTCGCACCGTTTGACCCAGACTCATTCGAGTTCACCTTGATTGAACAGAATGGCATCGAGGAAAACCTCATAGACGTAACATCATATGTATACAGCGAGGCAGATGAGAAGTTCCGCTTGGAACTTCCTCTGCCGAACTGCGATTGCCACCCACAATGCGGATGCAAAAGCAAATACAAACTGATGGTTACTTATGTAGCGGGTTATGAAGAGATACCAGAATGTCTGCTACCACTAATGTGCGAAGCTCTTCAATGGATTCTTCAGAAAAACGAGTGCGATTGCGAAGCTTGCCAAGATTGCGAAAACAAGTATGCCAATAACAACGAAATTGACTATACGAAGCTTACGGGCAGAATCCAAGAGCATTTCCTCACTATACTTACTGTCCAATATTTCAGACAGCTTGCACTCATTTCACTGTGCAGAAGAAGACATGATTTATGGGCGGTGGTTATATGAAGATAATGTTCAATGGATTGCTTGAGAAAAAGCAAAGCGGTGGCGGTTGCAACTGCAAGAAGCAAGGAAACGGATACGGATTTGTTAATTCGAGGATGTATATATTGCCAAGCGGTCAAACCAAAACATTTTTTGTAGGCAAGGTAGAAGAGGTGTCTAACCGAGATGGGGAGTTCTTACTTTCCTACAATTCGGTGGATGCCAATGGTACTCGCAAAGTTTTTACAAAAGTAGAGGAATAAGTTATGTCAGTCGAAAGACTTGTTAAGGGAATAATCGAAATGCAGATGACCGACCTTGTCAACCGAGTGTATGCGGACTTCAAAGCCGAGGTCGGTAAGCATAATAGGTCTGGCGAGGCACAAGCTTCTATAAGCATTCTTAGCCAAACTGTTAATTATGCTCTTATAGGCGGTAATGATTTGCACCTATACTATCTTGATAAAGGAAACGGTGGTAAAGGGAGAAGGATTTATCCCAAAAAGGGTAGAGGCTTATATCTGAAAGATTATGACATTTGGGCAAGTTCGGTCAGTGGTTATGACGGCTTCCATGTAGCAAAAAAAGTAGCAGACAAGTATAGATAGGAGAAAATCTTATGGCAAAGAAAAAGAAAGAACCTATCGAGGAAATCAAGGAAGAAGTGATTGAGCCGATAGAAGAAAGCGTAGTCGAAGAGGATTTCACTGACAAGTTTATAGCTGTACAGCTAATGGCAATCAACAAAATGTCAAACAGAGCGAAAGCCAAGAGACTCGCAGAACGAGTGTTATCTAACAGAAGAAAGGGGTACTAAACCTATGAAATGTAAGAATGACGCATTTATGCGCATGGTGGGCGTTGAAAAGCTTGATAAGAAGGTTGAGGTTGATTTCGATGTTCAGCGTTATCTTCCAGATTGCAATAAAATCAACGCCAGAAAGTACGTTCAGACAGCCGCAGAGAACGTAACTTATAACGCATATAAGATTCCTGCAAACAGATTTGAATGCATGAATCCTAATTGCGTAAATAGCGGTACTGCATACATTGGCACAGCAAGGACTGTTTATAAAGCTGTTGGTGGAGAGGACTTTTCCGCAGGTGTTATCACCTTCTATGTAACGGGTGGCGTTACAAGCGTAGAAGTAGCACTCTCTGACACAGTTGCGGGTACAAATGCGTGGAAGTACACCGTAACTCCGGGAGCAGTTGGTGCTGATGGATTTGCACCAGTAGTCGTTGACCTTTCACAGACCCCAACAGAAGTTGGCGAAGGTTGGACTCCGTCAGACGGCAATGTATACATTGCAATCACTCTTGTTGGTGGTGAAGACCAAGGTCTGTCAAGCATCGCCATTTTCGATGATATGGAAGACTTCCAGACATCTACTCATGTAAAGATGGCTTGTCTGACAACCGTGGATGGTTCATGGGATTTGGAAGTAGCTGAGAACGCTTGCTTCCCTAATAACTATAACTATTCAGAGAACAGAAGCTTTGAGAAGACCATTACGGGTACAAAGATGACCGCCAACCATTGGAGACTGAACCCAATGTATAAGCGTGGTAGTGCTACAGAAGGCTTCGACATTGTAACCGTAGAGAGGACTGTCAAGAGTGCAGGAAATTATGGTTCTGTCGCTATTGATGACATGAATCAGAATGAATGTAGATTCTTCTCAATGATGCTTGCTGATTCCCCTTGCGTAGTTGGCGAGGCTACACTTGAAAAGCTGTCAATCCCTATGGCAATTGAGCTTGACCAGAAGCACTATGTTCTTGTAGATGCGGGCGAAGGAGTAACCAACGTCATGCTGAACAGAGAACATATCGGAAAGAAAGTTCTCATTTCATATCCGAAGCTTGCCGATGTCGAAGAGTTTGTACTTACTGATGACGGCATAAACGATATCAGAACATCCATGTCCTATGTACGCAAGTACACTGATGGATACAAGTACAGATTCGTATTCAACAAGGTTCTCGTAACTTCATATTCTGATGCTCTGTCAGAAGACGAAGGAGAGTTCTCTGTAACTATCTCGATTCAGAAAGACGAGAACGGTATCTACGGACACGCATATAGAATCGTAGACTAATAATCATGCAAGGCAAAGCAGTGGTAAGGGCGAGATGATTACTTGCCCTTACCACCAAAGCAACAGAAAAGAGAGGACATTATGGAAAATATGATAACAATGGAACAGTTTGAAGCTATCAACGATGCAAAGGTGAAAGCACAGACTGACGAAACACCTTATATCGGCATAGTTGATGGGCAAATCAATGTTAACGGTGACCCTAATAAAACCGAAATCAAACCTGCTGATTATGAGGTGCTTTTTGCATTTCCTTCTACCAACTTCTTCAAGAAGAGAATTGATGCAGTAGGGGATGAAATAGTAAAGGAACAAGACGGCTACCTTATTGTAAGGAGAGTCTACAAAGGCGTTTATCTGACACCGAGAAAGATGTCAGATGCTGTTACAGCAGGTGCAGTCATAGAATCGTTCCTCAACAAAGTGACCGAGAATGGCGAAGTCAAAGCTTTGTCTTATGAAGAGCTTGAAGATGTCATTGTTGATAACTTCACCGAAATGAAGGAGTCTGCATACGACCTTGTAGCATCAGTGCTTCGCATTCATCCAGATGAAGCTGAATGGATGCTACCGATGCAGACGGTAAACATAGCGATTCAGATTGTAATGAACAATCCTGCATTGGAGAACGAATCCAATTTTTTTACAGAACTATCGCTCGACAATCTGTAGAGAAGGAAAAAGATGTTCGTGAGGAAGTAAAAAACTATCTTGCGAAATTTAATGTATATACATCAATGGCTCATTATGTAGCCAAGGTACTACATCAGCGACCTAACGATGTCTTGGACAAATGGGGCGTTGCAGAACTGATAGTAGCTTATGGTGAATACGCCAACGAAGAGTCTGAAAAAGCGTACCAAGATTGGAAAAATCTCTCCACAGAACAGCGACAGAGAATTGAAAAGCCAAGCCGATATATAGTTCGGTTTTTAAATACTAACGAAAGCGAAGAATAGATGGCAACGGAATTAGTAGGAATAGAACTACGACTTAAAGGCTACGAAGGTGTAATGTCGGACATGAGAATGCTCGACACTATGCTAAATAATTTGCGTGGAAGAAGAAACAGAATTGAAATTCAGAGCAACCTTGCCAAGGCAAAAAGAGATGTAATTGCGTATAGAGCAGAGGTCGAAAGACTTAACAATCTTCAAAAGAAGATTCAAAAAGGAATGGATAGCGGTGTCCTTAAGGGTTCTTGGGGCAAAAGGCTTTCCAGTGTAACAAAAGACCTTGAAAACTACAGAAAAAAGTTAAAGGACGCACAGCAAGCTACTCGTGAATTGCAATATGCATTGAGCAACTTGTCTCCGAAAACATTCGGTCAAGTGTTCGGTACAATCACTTCATGGGTTGCTCATGCAGGGTCTGCAATGCAATCCTTTGGTAACGCTCTGACAAAGCTTACGAGTCCATTCAGACGCTTTACAACGGGTCTGATTTATTCAGCAGGCTACAAAATGCTGAATACAGTGCTTGAAGGATTTGGCGGTGCGTTCGAGCGTTACGACACGATGCAGAATTATGCGAAGTCGTTGAAGGCACTCGGACTTGATGCCGACAAGACATTTAAGGTCTTTTCTAAACAAGAGAAGCCACTTACCGCAATCGACAACTTGAACGAAGCGGTTCTTGGTCTTCCTACGGGTCTTGATGAAATCGTGGCGGCGCAAAAGGTTTACGCAGGTGCTACTGGCGAGATGGTCAAATCGACTAAAGCCGCCATTGCCGCCAACAATACGTTCCTTGCATCGAGCATGGGTTCAAGAGAACAGCGATTCATGCAGAAGTATCTTGTATCTCTTGCGAGTGGTGCGGAATTAACTACAACACAGTGGCAGTCAATGGGGCGTATTGCACCGCTTGCCATGAGAGCCGTTGCA
>JAEEGL010972494.1_pt1 | contig 12882 bp, 9 predicted proteins | sample 9134231 | NCBI WGS metagenome assembly JAEEGL01 (sample SAMN16246548, study PRJNA631951) | gut metagenome | biome: gut microbiome; feature: rumen; material: fiber-attached | host: Bos | place: Iran: Karaj | collected 2018-10
CCGAAGCCGTTCCCGCCGCAGAGGACGCGACGGAAGACGTCATTCAGCCGCAGAACGCCGAACCGTTCTTCTCTGAGCTTGTTGAAGAAAGAGTCGTTGAGAAGATGGAAGACGATACGCCCGCGCCCACGCCGATACCTCTTAAGATCGAAACGGGCTTTTCGCTTCGCAATTCGCGATTCTTCGCCGCAGGTTTTACGTTCGCGCTCTCGTCGTTCCTCGCGTTCGCCCTCGCGTGCTTCTCGTTGCTGCCCGTGATCTTCACGCTGCAGAGCTCTTCCGCCACATCCTCGAACGCGCCCGAGACGATCAGCTATTACTTCAACATCTTCGACTTTATTGCGAACCACCTGCCGAGCGTTGAGACTACGATCCGTTCCAGCGGCAACAACGTGATCCCGAACGTCTACTGCGGCCTGCTCACCCTGCTTTTGCTGCCGTTCTTTTTCCTGTCCGACCGGATCAAGGGAAAGAAAAAGGTCTGCGCGTTCCTCGTGCTCGTGCTGTTCTATTTCAGCTTCAACGTCAATAAGCTCAACTTCGTCTGGCACGGCCTGCATTTCCCGAACGACCTTCCTTACCGCTTCTCGTTCGCCTATTCGTTCTTCCTGCTGATCCTCGCCTATGAGGCGATCTCGCATCTCGACGCCGTCCCGCGCAAATTCTACGTAGTGTCGGGCTTCGGCATCTGCGCGTTCGTGATGCTTGTATCCAAGCTCGGCGTACAGAACGTGAGCCGCTATTCGATGATCCTTGCCGTCGTGATGGCTGTCGTCTACGTGATCGGGCTCGGGCTCATGCGCTCTGACCGGTATGAGACCAAAACAGTCGCGCGCATTCTCGTGTTCCTCGTCGTGGTGGAGCTGCTGTTCGGCAACACGCCGCGTTACGTGATGTCGCAGAAGAAATCAGATTATACCGGCGATTACGACGCCTACCGTTCGATCGTCGCCGAGGTGGAAGAGAACGAAGAAGAGCTCTTCTACCGCACCGAGCTCTCGAAACTTCGCGCCCGCATGGACCCCTGCTGGTACGGTTATCACGGCGTTTCCACGTTTTCGTCGATGGCATATGAGCGCACGTCGAACGTGATGAAGTCGCTCGGCTTTTTCGGCAACAACATCAACAGCTACACCTATTATCCGCAGACGCCGATTTTCAACTCGTTCTTCTCGTTAAGATACGTTTACGACAACCGCAGCCTGCTCTCCGAGAGCGATACCTACGACAGGGTCGCGGCGAACGACAAGTTCACCGCTTACAAATACGAATACTTCCTGCCGCTCGCGTTCTCGGTCGACGGCGACATCGAAAACTGGATTACGACCAACTCCAATCCCTTCGAGGTGCAGAATTCGTTGCTCGAGCGCTCGGTCGGGGTCGACGACGTGATGGTAAAGGTTCGCGCCACCGATTTCACGCAGACGAATCTCGACAGCGTGTCGTTATTCAATATCAACGCCGGCGCCCTGTTCTACGTTTCGAAGACCGAGTCCGGCAAGCCCGCCTCGCTCGAGACCTACGTTGACGTGAACGAGGACGGCCATTACTACGTGCACGCCGGCAGCTCCGGCATCAGCGACATCATCGTGAAAGCGGGGGAGGAAAAAGATCCGGCCTTCTCTTACCGCTACACGAGCACGAGCGTGGCGCCGTTCATTCTCGACCTCGGCGAGCTCAAGAAAGGCGACAGGATCTCAGTCGCCTATACGCTCACCGAATCCAATTCCGGCACGAACATCTATTTCTCCTGCGCCAAGCTTGACGGCGCAGAGTTCGAAACCGCGTATCAGAAGATCCTCGATAACGGCACGCTGAAGCTCGACAGCTTCACTGAGTCCCATTTCACCGGCACGATAAACGTGACGAACGAAAACGCCGTGCTCTTCACCTCGATCCCGTACGACGAGAGCTGGAAGATCTACGTGGACGGCGAGCTCGTCAAATACGACCACACGAACGCCGCGCCGAAAAAGATCTTCGGCCTCACGCTCGGCAAGACCGACAACACCGAAGGCGATGCCTTCGCAATCGGCAACGCCTTTATCGGCCTCAAGATCGGGCAGGGCGAGCATACGGTCGAGTTCAATTATCAGCCGAACGGCCTTGAGAAAGGCTTAAAGATCTCGCTCGTCGCCCTTATCATCGCGATCATCCTGCTGGTTTTCAAATTCGCCGTCAAAATGCCGCAATGGAAGAAAAATAAGAGCAACCTCGCGCTCTTCTGCGAACCGGATGCCGATGAAGAACCGATTGAGCCCGAACTGAAGATCGAAACGACCGATGGAACGCCTGAACCCGACGGATCAGATCCTGAATGATCTGAAACATATGCTGAAAAACGACGTTGTCCTCACCTATGACTGTGGGGACGGCGCCGTTTTATATCGTTTCCGAAACGTCCCGACGCTCACAGTGGACGATGTGTCTTCGTTCGCGTCGCGCTTCGGTCTCGGACACGAAACCCGAAACGAGATCGATTCCGTATTTTCTGTATCGTATTATACTGAAGAGTACGGCAGATTTATCTTCCTTTATGACGGCAGCGACGCGTCGTTATCGCTGATCGCCGATCTCGAAGGGAAGCCTTATCCCGATCCGACGGCAGGGGAGCCGAAGTGCCCCGTCAGGTTCTGGCAGTATGAGATCGACCATTCGCTGATCGACTGCGGCATGTGCTATATCTTTCAATTAAGCGACGGTTCGTTTTTCATCATTGACAGCGCACACCAGTATTCGGTGCGCGACGACTACCGCATCGCGGACTTCCTGCGTCAGCATACGCCCGACGGCATGCCTGTGACCGTGAGCGGGTGGTTCTTCAGCCACGGACACGACGACCATATCGCAAAGTTCATGGACGTTCTGCAATACCAGAAGGATGTAAACGTGGAAGCAGTGTACGAGAACTTCGTGCCGGAAGAGTCTTTGCCTACGTCCGTTTTCGGCACGCAGGATCGCACGTTTACGCGAAGATTCCGCGCGCTAATAAAAAAGAACCACGTCCCGTGCTATAAAACGCACGCTCTCGATACGTTCCGCGTGAAGGACCTGATGATCACCGTTTTGTGCACGCACGAGGATCTTTGCCCCAATCCGCTTGAAAACTACAACGATTCGTCCACGGTGATCATGGCCGAGGTCGGCGACGACAAGATCTGCTTCCCGGGCGACGCAGGCCATGTATTAAGCGCGATCCTCGAACGCCGCTTCCCGAAGTATCTGTCCTGCGATATCGTGCAGCAAGCGCATCACGGGCATTTCGGCACGACGCCCGCTTTTTACGACCTCGCGCACGCGAACGCCGTGTTGTTTCCGACCACGAAGATCAAATACGACGAAGAATTCGACCGGTACCCGGCGAACGGCAGATCTGTTGAGATCGCGAAGCATTGCTTCATCGCGTCCGACGGGACGGTGGAGTTTACGTTCCCGCTGAAAGAGAACCGCATCAAACAGTACCCCGACGAGGTCCTTGAGGACTTTAACGGTGTTTTAAGGCTCTGGAACTATTCCTATACCGAGGAATACAAAAACGCCCTGCGCGCCCGTTTTGAGGGCCGGCAGAGCGTGGAATACTTTGACTGGTGATCATTATGACGCAAAAACAGGAAAAGACGAACGCCATGCGCCAGCTCGAGCGTGAGAACGTCTCTTACGGCGTGCGGTATTACGAATGTGAAGATTTCATCGACGGCACGCATGTCGCGGACCTTTTGGGGCTCAGCTACGACAGCACTTTCAAAACGCTCGTCTGCACCGGCAAAACGGGCAAGCATTACGTCTTCGTCATCCCGGTTGCCGAAGAGCTCGATCTCAAAGCCGCGGCGAGAAGCGTAGGGGAGAAGAACGTGGAAATGCTGCACGTGAAGGATCTCAAGGACGTGACCGGTTATATCCGCGGCGGATGCTCGCCGATCGGTATGAAAAAGCCCTTCGACACCGTGATCGACGACAGCTGCTTATTGTTCGATGAGATCGCCGTCAGCGGCGGGAACCTCGGCGTTCAGCTTACGCTCTCACCGACGGACCTCATCCGCGTCACGCGCGCGAAAACGGAGCATATCTCTATATAAAAGAACGCCGGGACTCCCCGGCGTTTCTTGCTGTATTTTATTCTTCGGTAAACATATCCTTACCGACGCCGCAGATCGGGCATTCAAAATCTTCGGGAAGGTCTTCAAACTTCGTGCCGGGCTCGATGCCGTTATCGGGATCGCCGAGCTCCTCGTCGTATTCCCAGCCGCAGGCGTCACACATATACTTCATGTTACAGTGCTCCTTTCAAACTATTTGCGATTGCAAGCCCATCATAGCATAACATTTTGTGTTTGTAAATATCTATTTTCAATTATCTTTGTACAAAAAAGCCCCGATTTCTCGGGGCAGGAGATTATGCAAATCAGTCTTTGTTGCCGATGGCTTTCCAGGTGAAGCCCGCGATCGCGGAGCCCACCAGCGGACCGACGATGAAGATCCACACGTTCTTGAGCGCTTCGCCGCCGACGAAGAGGGCGGGACCGATGCTTCTCGCGGGGTTGACGGAGGTGCCTGTCAGCCCGATACCGAGAATGTGGACGAGCACGAGGGTAAGGCCGATCACAAGGCCGGCGATCTGGCCGTTCTTTGCTTTCGAGGTGACGCCGAGGATGGCGAGCACGAACACGAAGGTGAGGATGCATTCGATGACGAGCGCGAGAATGATCTGTTTCGCGCCTTCGCCGGGCACGTTCGCGATGCCGTTCGTGCCGAGGCCGGTTTCGGCGTCGAAGAAGATCCGCAGAATACCGGCGCCGGCGATCGCGCCGAGCACCTGAGCGATGACGTAGCAGATAAAGTCGTAAATGCCGATCTTCTTGTTGATCAGAAGGCCGAGAGAAACGGCGGGGTTGATGTGGCAGCCCGAGATGTTGCCGATGGAATAAGCCATCGCGACGATCACAAGACCGAACGCGAACGCCGTGGCGAGATACCCGCCCTGCACGTCGCAGCCGATGAGCGTCGCCGTGCCGCAGCCGAACACCACGAGAACACAGGTGCCGATGAACTCGGCGATATACGCTTTGAAGTTCTTGGTTTTCATTGTTTAGTCTCCTTTCATTTGGTTAATTATATTATAATTCCGAATCCGCAAATTTGCAAGGTATTTTACTCATTTTGCGGATTATTTTTCTCGATCGTGTAGCCCGCGAGAAAACGGCGGGGAAGCGTGATCTCTGAAAAGTCTTCGCAGTCCTTCGGCGTGGTGAGCTTGTTGTACTTGTTATACACGCGGTAGCCGTTGTCCGTTTTCTCGACGCATACGGTGTGGATGCCCTTAAAAAGATTGTCCGCGTTCCAGAACGAAAGGATGCCGAGCCCCGTCCGGTCAAGGTCTTCCTTAAAGCTATTAAGTTTATAAAACCGCTTGTACGGGATGCCGTGTTTTTTGAAATAGACGTACAGCATATACACGTTCGAGCCGAACACGCCCCAGAACGCCCACGTTTTGCGGTACATCTCGCGGCAGATGTCCGCGAATCTGTGTCCCTCGTAGCCGCTTCGTTTCAGAAGATTATAGATCGCGATCATCTCGCAGGCGTTAAACCCGGCAGAAAAGAGCCCGTAACGGCAGTTGCTGATCTTGCCCACACCCTGGCCGTTAATGAGCCCGTCGCCGAAATCGATCTGCGAATTGATCTTATAATTCCTTTTTTCGAGCATTCTTTCAGCCTCGTTTCATTTCCTCTTATATAATTATATCATCGCGCGCGTAGAATGTCAATTTTCAGGAATTGGTTATTGAAAAAAAGAAAAGCGTGTGGTAATATAAAATGAGATATTTTTGAAAGGAGAGCGACGGATGTTTTACGTGATCATGGACCTGGAATGGAACAATTCGTATAACAAGTATAAAAAGTGCTTCGTCAACGAGATCCTCGAGATCGGCGCCGTGATGATCAACGACGAGCTTGAGGTCATCGACACGTTCTCCGTGATCATCCGCTCGCAGCTCATCAAAAAACTCAGCGGCCGCGTGAAGAACCTCACGCATATCACAAACGAGGATATGACGTCGGGCATCACGTTCCAGAAGGCCGTGGCGGATTTCGAAAAATGGCTCGGCGGCAGAAGCTGCGTGTTCATGTCGTGGGGCAATTCCGACATCCGCGTGCTCTACGATAATTTTTCGATGTTCTGCCGCATCAACGGCATCCCGTTCCTCACGCAGTATCTCGATCTGCAGAAATACTGTCAGGCGTATATCGTGAGCGTGGGGAACCAGCAAATAAGCCTCGTGAACGCCGCGATCGAGATGGGCATCGATATCTCCGACTGCAAGTTCCACCGCGCGCTCGAGGATTCGCTTCTGGGGCTTCGGTGCCTCAAAAAATGCTTCGACCGCGACGCACTTTTGGCGCAGGCCGTGATCTGCGACAGCGCGTTCTATCAGAAATTGCTGTTCAAGGCCTCTTACATCACGAACATCAACAACCCCAAGATCGATAAAAGCAAGCTGCAGTGCGTTTGTGAAAAATGCCGCGAGCCCATGAAGCGCATGAGCGACTGGCGCAGCAACAACCAGGCGTTTTCAGCCCTGTTCTACTGCAAGAACTGCGAGCGCCTTGTGCGATATTCCGTCCGGTTCAAGGAGTTTTACGACCGCATCGACGCGAAAGTGATCGTGTCTGAGATCAAAAAGAACGAAGAGAACGAAGATAACGTATAATCGACCCGAAAGAGAGCAGCACCCGTGAAAAAGAAACGTATCGTCCTGATCATCCTGTTCGCCGTCTTATCATTTTTCGTGATAGCCGGCGGCTTATATGTTGCCGGCGCGCTGCCGGAATCAATAAGATCTAAGCTCGACGCGATATTCAGGCCGTCGATCGACGTCAACGTGCCCGACGTGCCTGTTGTGAACCCTTCGGAAGAACAGCAGCCGCCGGAGCTTGACGCTTATTTTGCCGAAAAGGCCCTGCCGAGGGACCTTTTGGGCGTTTACATAGATCTTGATCTCGACGTCAAAACCGCCTCCACGGGCACTTACGGCGACCTTTATAACGAAGCCGCGCTCTATTACGCCGATTTCGGGAACTACGACGTCAATACCGTGTTCCTGCGTCCCGATCTTGAAGACCGTTACGCGGGTTTCACAGATTCTTACGGCAACAACGTCGACGTTCTGCGCGAGTATATCCGTCACGCCGATCAAAAGGGGATCAAAAAGGTCCTCGTGCTCGACGCTTCTCTCATCTACGGCAAAAACGGCACGCTTTCGCTTGACCGTGCGCAGTATTATCTCAGCAACTACGGCTTCGACGCCGTCATGCTCTGTCCCGAGACAAAGACTTCGGCGCAGGATATCATCACGCTCGCGGCCTCGTTCAACCCGAACGTGCGCTCGCTTTTCCCCAACCGGCTTGACATAGGCCTCAGAATCCCAGCGACCGCCGCCGTTTCGTTCACCGACGCCGAGATCATGACGCTGCTTTCCGGCACGTCGCCCGATTTCGTGATGGTTGAGGCAACTTCCACGCGCAACACGCTCAATTCCTTCTCCAAAGTGATCGGCCGCTGGAACGCCGCGGGGGCGAGCTTCCCGGCGATCCGCTTTTACTGCGAGCACCGCAACGACCTTCTGCTCAACGGCTCCGCCGAGTGGAACTATTCTTCCGAGATCGTGGACGAGCTCACCGCCCTCTGGAACATGGAGCGTTTTCAGGGCAGCGCGTTCCGCTCCGCCCAAACGCTCATCCGCAACCAGAGCTCCACGTCGCTCTATCTTTCGAGATTCATTTTTGACGGCGAGCTGAAAGACCTGCAGGTGTCGAGGATCTCCGTGAATTCCTCTACGGGCGTCGTCTCGATCTCCGGCTCGTCCGCCGCGGGGCGCAAGCTGATCCTCAACGGCAACTCGCTTTCGAACGGCTCTTCGTTCAGCTTCACAAAAACGCTAAATCCGGGGCTCAACCCGTTCGAGTTCAAGAGCTGCGGCAAAACGCTCGAATACGATATCTATCACAACGATGAAACATCCGGCAACCGCATCGGCTACGCCGACGCCGTGTCGCCGTACGTGGATAACGGCCTAGGCGTCAAGCAGGTCGTGCTGATCAAAAACGACGATACCGAAACGCTCGGCACCATATCCGAAAAGGACACCTATCACGCCGACAGTTCCACACTGCCCGCCGGCACGCTCGATTATCTAGAGCGCATGGAGCTCTCGGGCGAAGGGTATCTGCGCTACGTTCTGTCCTCGGGCAATACCGTTTACGGCGTCAATTGCGAGCTGATCGACAACGGCTACGTGATGCCCGCGAACAAAGTGGTGATCGACCACGTGAACGATACGTCGCCGACCTCCACGGATATCGTGATCAATTCCGACTGGTTCGTTCCCGTGAACGTCAAATGCAATCCGCAGTCTTATTACAGGGGATACGACTCCTATTCTTATAACATCAGCGCGTTTACCGCCGACCACGTGGATATCATCCTGCATCACACGGCCGAGTTTTATAATCTCGAAGCGCTGCAGTTCGCCGCCGCCTCGCCGTTCTTGAAAGCGGAGCTCTATCAGCAGGGCGACAGCCTGATTTTGCGCCTGTATCTTAAAAAAGCCGGGCAGTTTTACGGCTTCGACATTTACAAAAACGAACTGAACCAGATCGTCATCTCGTTTAAAAAGCACTCCGACGGCGGCCTTGCCGGCAAAACGATCATGATTGACGCCGGCCACGGCGGCTGGTATATGACGGGCACGTCGCTCGCCGACAATACCTGCGCCGAAAAGACCGTGACGCTCGCGATTGCGCTCAAAACCAAGGCCATGCTCGAAAGCCGCGGCGCGACCGTCATCATGACGCGCGTTTACGACACGTCGCTCACGCTCGAGGCGCGCACGGCGATGATCGGTCAGTATAACCCCGATCTGTTCGTCAGTATCCATTGCGACGGCAACACGAACCCCAACGACGCAGGTACGCACACGTTCTATTTCAGGCCGTATTCGATGCCGCTCGCGGACTGCATCAACCAGTCGCTTTCGAACGTCTACAAGACCTATATCTATCATCCCGGCGACACAAACTACGCGAAAGTCGACAAGAGCATCAAATACTATCCGTTCTTCGTCACGCGCATGAACCAGTGCCCGTCGGTGCTCATCGAGACCGGCTTTATGACGAACCCCACCGAGGGCGCGATCCTCACGAACGACAATTCGCAGATGTGGCTCGCACAGGGCATCGCCGACGGCATCACGAACTATTTCGCGACCAACTATTAAAAAAGATCCGACGGGTTGCCCGTCGGATCTTCATTATTGTTTTATGCCGTAGGATCAGAGGTTTTCGCAGATCTCTTTGGTGTCCTGAGCGATCATGAGCTCCTCGTTCGTGGGGATCACGAACATGCGCACCTTCGAGCCGGGCACCGAGATCTCGATCTCTTCGCCGCGCACGTGGTTCGCGGTCTCGTCGATATCCGTGCCGAAAAAACGGAGCTTCTCTGCCACGCGGGTGCGGTACTGCGGGTTGTTCGCACCAATGCCGCCGGTAAACACCACGGCGTCGAGCCCGCCCATGGCGGCGGCAAACCCGCCGATATATTTTGTGAGCTGATGGCAGAGCATCGATTCCACGAGCTTGGCCTTTGGGTCGCCCTCTTTGGCGCGGGATTCGATGGTGCGGTTGTCGGCGGTGCCGGCCACGCCAAGCATGCCGGACTGCTTGTTCATCAGCTTATCAACCTCGTCGGGAGTGAGGTTCTCTTTCTTCATAAGGATCGGCACGATCGCGGGGTCGATGGAGCCGCAGCGCGTGCCCATGATGATGCCCTCGAGCGGGGTCACGCCCATGGTTGTATCGAGGCATTTGCCGTCCTGCACCGCAGCGATGGACGAGCCGTTGCCGAGGTGGCAGGTCACGATCTTCGTGCCTTCGGCCTTGCCGCCGAGCAGTTCGATGCAGCGCTTGCTGACGAATCTGTGCGAGGTGCCGTGGAAGCCGTAGCGACGGATATGATACTTCTCGTAGTATTCATAGGGCAGGGCATACATGAACGCGTAATCGGGCATCGTGGCGTGGAAGCCGGTATCGAACACGGCCACCTGCGGCACGCCGGGCATGATCTCTTCGCAGGCTTCGATGCCCATCAGGTTCGCGGGGTTGTGAAGCGGGCCGAGGTCGAAGCACTCGCGGATGGCTTCTTTCACGGATTCGTTGACGAGCACCGAGCCGTTGAACTTTTCGCCGCCATGCAGAACTCTGTGGCCGACGGCGCGGATCTCTTTCATCGAGGGGATCACGCCTCTGTCGGCGCTCACGAGCGTGTCGAGCACGAGACGGATGGCCTCGCTGTGGTTCTTCATCTCGCGGTTTTCTCTTCTGCAGCTCTTTTCGGGCGCGCCGGGCACGGTGTGCGAGAACTGGCTGTTATCGAAGGCGATCTGCTCGCAGATGCCCTTGGCGAGCAGCTGCTCGGTCTCCATGTCGATGAGCTGGTATTTGAGCGAAGAGCTGCCGCAATTGATGACAAGTACTTTCATGTTGTTTCCTCCGGAATCTGTTTATCTTCAAATTTTTCAATCTTTACTATTATATACAAGAATGAACGATTTTTCAAGTCCCTTTTGAAAGAAGTTGAAAGAATGGAACGAACGGCTTTTATCATCGCGGAATACGATCCCTTCCATAACGGACACGCCCTGCACATCCGTAAAACAAGAGAGGCGAGCGCAGAGACGGTCGTCGTGATTATGAGCGGCAATTTCATACAGCGCGGAGATATCGCGATGTGCGACAAATCGCTGCGTACGCAAATGGCGCTCGAGGGCGGCGCCGATCTCGTGCTCGAAAACCCGTTAAAATACGTGCTCTCGGGCGCGCGGTATTTTGCCGAGGGCGCGATCGGCGCGATCAAAAGCACCGGGATCAAAGGCACTATCTCATTCGGCGCTTCGGCGGACGTCGACACGTTCAAAACGCTTGCGGGATACCTGGACACGCAGGAAATACAAGAAAAGATCAGATCGATTTCAGAAGAAAAGCACGTGCCGCTCGCTTACGCCGTACAGGAAACAGTCGCAGAGCTGCTTCCGGATCACGCCGATATCCTGAAGGACCCGAACAACGTGCTTGCGGTCGAGTATATGCGCGCCGCAACGCGAAAAGGGCTGCAAACGGACTGGTTCCGCGTACCGCGTGACACCGTACCGCACGACGGCGAAAACACGTTTGAAAGCCTTGCCAGCGGGAAAAAGATCCGTTCTCTGATATACGGGCACGACGCACAATATAATGACTACTGTCCCGAAACGACCGTTTCTCTGCTTGAGCGGGAGATCGGCGAGGGCAGCGCGCCCGCGGACCGCATAAAATTCGACGCGGGGTTCTATTCAAGGCTCCTGACGCTGACAAGCAAAGACCTTGTCGCGGTAAACGGCGTTTCGCAGGGCTTCGATAACCGCCTGATCGACGCGATCCAGGACTGCACTTCTTTGCAGGAGCTCTACGATACTGTAAAGATGAAACGCTTTACACATTCAAGGGTCCGTCAGGCTGTCGTTTCGGCAGTTCTGGGCATCAAAAAAGCCGATCTCACACGCGAAAACCCGTATCTGCGTGTGCTCGGCTTTTCCGATCGGGGCAGGGAACTCCTTCGCGATATCCGCGATCACAGCACCGTGCCGGTCGTGATGAATCTTTCAGAGGCGCCCCTTTCAAGGGAGCGGACGCTCGACGAAACGGCGGGCAAACTATACGATCTTTGCCGTCCGAAACCGCGCGGCGGCAGGGCGGAATATCTCGTGAAGCCCGTTATTCTTCATGCCACAGAGCGCTGAGCTCCTCGAACGCGTTTTTCAGCTCCGAGGGCGCCGAGGCGCTCTTTTCAACGTCCAGAAGACGCTCGTAACGCTTTTTCGCAAGATTGCTGCCCTGCAGCTTCGAGAGCAGCTCGACCTTGTAGTCGCGCAGCGGGCGGTTTTTCAGGACTTCAACGCCCGAGAGTTCGATCTCAATGAGATCGGCAGGGGAGAGGCCGCGAAGCTCGCAGCGAAGGAGCCCGTGTTCATTCGACCAAACGGCCTCGTCGGCCGCCTTGCCGTTCACCTTGACGGTCTTCGTTTTTGCGTTCACGATATCCTTGAAAACAACGGAATAACCGCGCTTTTCGGGCAGAACCGAACGGTCGCCCTCGGCGGGACGGATCGTGAACGTGACGTTCCCGTCGTTTTCTTTGACCTCGAACGCGGTCTCTGCATACGCGCCGCGCTCGTATTCCATGGTCTCTCCGTCGTCCTCATACAACGTAAAGCTGTTGTTGCCGCGATATACGAGCACCTCGAGTGTTTCGGGCAGCGGGACGCCGTTACGCGTCACGTCGGCGGCGAGAGGCAAGATCGCACCCTCTTTCGCAAGCACCGGGATCGACGATTCATCCCTGCACAGCGTCGTCATACGTCCGCCCTGATAGATCCTGCAGGTGAAGAGGTCGGTATAACGCCCCTCCGGCAGCCAGACACGCACCGAAGCGTGCTGCGCCTTTTCGTCGATCTTTTCGGTGATCGGGCACACGATGAGCTCGGTGCCGAACAGATACTCGTTCGGTACATTATAAGCTTCGTTTTTGTCGGGATAAAGGTAATACATCGGCCGGATCAGCGGCAGGCCGTCGCGGTGCGTAAGGCGGTTCATCGTGTAGATATATGGAACGAGCTTATGCCTGAGGCGCATCGCCTCGCTCGCGAAATACTCGACATCCGCGCGGTATTTCCAAGGCTCCTTGCCCATGAACTCGTTCGCGGTGGAATGAAGCCGCATGATGGGGCTGAACACGCCGAACTGCACCCATCTGAGATAGAGCTCGTCGTCACGCTCGCCCATGTGATGGCCG
>JAEEGL016134587.1_pt1 | contig 12882 bp, 12 predicted proteins | sample 9134231 | NCBI WGS metagenome assembly JAEEGL01 (sample SAMN16246548, study PRJNA631951) | gut metagenome | biome: gut microbiome; feature: rumen; material: fiber-attached | host: Bos | place: Iran: Karaj | collected 2018-10
GGAGAAGCCAACAAGAAGGTAGGCCGCATCCATCTTCCGGTAAGTCCGACCTGTAACATTCAGTGTAAGTTCTGTACCCGATGTTTTGACAAGTCTGTGATTCGACCGGGCGTAACGTCCTTGTTACTGAAGCCGGAAGAAACCATTGATGTCATTGCAAGAGCTAAGGTATTGTGTCCGGAACTTACGGTGGTAGGCATCGCAGGACCGGGAGATACGCTGGCTACGAATCAGGCCCTAGAGACATTTGCATTGGTGAAGAAGCATTATCCGGAGATGATTTGTTGTTTATCCACCAACGGCTTTCGATTACCAGACAAAGTGGACCGAATTGCCGAGATTGGAATTGAAACCATCACCGTTACCGTAAACGCGGTAGATCCGGAGATTGAAGCTAAGATTAATGATTTTGTCATCGATGAAAAGGGCGTACGACACGATGGTGTAGAAGGCGCAGCGCTTTTAATTGAGCATCAGTTGGATGGAATCAAGCGAGCGGTAGAGCACGGCATTGTAGTAAAAATCAATTCCGTACTGGTACCGGGTGTCAATGACCATCATATTGAAGAAATTGCTCGCGTTACCAGTGAGCTAGGCGCTTCCCTTCACAATATCATTCCATTGATTCCACAGAATCAGATGGCAGATATTCCGGCACCGGACTGTGAGATGATTGATCGTGTCCGGGCGGAATCCGGCAAGCACTTAACGGTATTTCGGCACTGTCAACACTGTCGTGCTGATAGTTGTGGAATCCCGGGAAGCGGAAAAGACTTGCATTCCGAGTTATATGATCACGAAGTGGCTGAAACGTTCAGCCATGGTTGATAAAAAGTTAGGAAAAGGAAAGGAAGAAAAAAAGATGGCAGAGAAACAATTAAGACAGATTGCAATTTATGGTAAGGGTGGAATCGGTAAGTCTACCACCACTCAGAATCTGACAGCAGGACTTGCGGAGTTAGGAAAGAAGGTCATGGTTGTCGGATGTGATCCGAAGGCAGATTCCACCAGACTGTTATTAGGTGGTCTTGCTCAGAAGACGGTTTTGGATACCCTTCGTGAAGAAGGTGACGACGTAGAGTTGGATCGCATCATCAAAGTCGGTTACAAAGGAACCCGTTGTGTGGAGTCCGGTGGTCCGGAGCCTGGCGTTGGTTGTGCAGGAAGAGGAATCATTACTTCCATTAACCTCTTAGAGGAGCAGGGTGCTTATACCGACGATTTGGATTTTGTATTCTACGATGTTTTGGGCGACGTTGTTTGCGGTGGTTTTGCCATGCCAATCCGTGAAGGTAAGGCCCAGGAAATCTATATTGTTGCCAGCGGCGAGATGATGGCGCTGTATGCAGCAAATAATATCAGTAAAGGTATTCGAAAGTATGCCAATGCCGGCGGTGTTCGTTTGGGCGGCATCATCTGCAACAGCCGTAACGTAGACCGTGAGTTGGATTTACTTCGAGCATTCGCAAAAGAGCTTGGAACCAAACTGTTGTATTTCGTACCACGTGATAATACAGTTCAGCGTGCAGAGATTCATAAGCAGACCGTCATTGAGTTCGACCCGGATGCAAACCAGGCAACGGAGTATCGAAACCTTGCTCAGGCAGTGATTGAGAATGAGGATTTTGTAATTCCAACACCGATGACCCAGGAGCGTTTAGAGGAAATCTTAAGTGAGTTTGGATTGTTCGATAACGTAAAGGAATATGTCATTTAATGAATGCATATGATGTTCGAAGGAAAGAACGACCTTCCAAAGAGTATTTCAAAAGCGGAGCATTACGCAGTATCTATTTCGATGAGATTACGGAAGTGTTAACCCCCATTGGGGCGCTGCCGGCCGAGCTTTTGACCTATTACGAAGATGGAAGTATCAATCGTTTGTTTCCTTTGTATGGAATGATAACCGCATATTGGACGGAGGATGATGAATTCACCTTATCAAAGGAAATCACCATCACCACAGGAGCTTATACATTTTCGTGCCATGCACTGGATATTCATTTTTACCCATCCGGTGCGGTACAAAGTGTAACTATATGGCCACAGGCTCCTTTGAAGTTTCGTACACCTCTTGGTGTGGTGGAGACACGAAAAGGAGTGGAGTTCTATGAGGATGGAACGCTAAAGTCCATAGAGCCTGTGTTTGGCAGTCGTATTCAGACTCCAAACGGAGAAATTCGTCCGTTCCCGATCAATAGTTTGAAGCTGCATGCCGAAGGCAATACCTTGCAGTTTCAACCGGATGGGGAATTTCAGTTGAAGAAGCTATATAGCTAGGAGAATCATATGAGTTTAGATATCACTCAAACAGAAGTCGCGATAAGAGAAAACCGACTGAAGTCCATCATTTACTATAACGGTGCTGCCAGCCAATTAAGCAAGGCGCCGACGGCGGATGCTTTTTCCTGTAAGGAAAGAAGCTACAGCCAATGTAGTGACTGTGCACAGATGTGTGCATCTACCATTACCTTTTTTGTCCGGGGAGCAGCTGTTGTTGTACATTCCCCAATGGGTTGTTTTTCCAACACCCCATTGAATGATACACAGTTCGCCAATTCTTCCATTGAGCGTAAGCAAGCTCCGGATAAGGTACATGTCATTTGTTCCAATATCAGTGAGAAAGACACCGTGTATGGCGGTGTGAAAAAGTTAAAAGAAGCCATCCGGGAAGCCTACAATCGTTTCTCCCCAACGGCAATCTTCGTACAGTCTTCCTGTGCGGCCGGAGTTGTGGGAGACGACTTGGAAGGAACCACTTCCGAGATGCAGGAGGCACTGAATATACCGGTGATTCCGGTGTATTGTGAAGGCTTTAAGTCTAAGATTTGGTCCTCCGGATTTGATGCAGCTTATCATGGCATCTTAAAGAAGCTGGTGAAGCCTGCCGAGAAGAAGCAGAAGGATCTGGTTAATATCTTTAACTTCCTTGGAAGCGATACCTTTACCCCGCTGCTTGGTTTGCTTCGACTTCGCCCGAACTATCTGGTACCACTGGCAGATGTGGAGACCATCTCCCGCATGTCAGAGGCCGCTTGCTCCGGACATATCTGTGAGACCTTAGGTACCTATGTAACGGAAGTGTTGGAAGAGAAGTTCGATGTGCCAAAGATTAAGGCTCCGGCTCCATTTGGAATTTCCTGGACAGACAATTGGCTAAGAGAAGTAGCTACCTATACCGATAAGACGGATATTGTGGAAGATGTCATTGCTTCCGAGCATGCCCGTATCCACGATGAATTGGAAGAACTTCGTGCATTTTTCAAAGGAAAGAAGGTCTACATCTTCGCCGGCGATTCCTATGCACATAATGTGGGCTGTATCGTTAAGGACTTAGGATTAGAGCTTGTTGGAATGACAACATTGCATCATGACATGCACAACGATGCCTGTGATGTAGGAGAGGACAGCTTGGCCGAGATGATTAAAGTCACCGGAGACATTGATAACTTCTCCGTATGTAATAAGCAGCCATATCAGGTTATCAAGTTATTACAGAAGTTACAGCCGGATGTAATGATTGTGCGTCACATGAATATGACCATTTTGGGCGGTAAGCTTGGAATTCCAAGCCTGTTGGAAGGTGAAACCAATGTCAGCGCCGGATACGAAGGTGTCTTAACTACCGGCCGCAGACTAAAGAGCCTGATGCAGACGCAGGGTGTATTTAACACCTTAAAAGAATACAACGAATTTCCATACTCCAAGTGGTGGCAGGAAGAAGAGAATCCATTCTACTTTGAGCAGGATCGAAAGGGGGCAAAATCATGAGTGTTGAAGAAGTAGTGATTGAAAAACCAAGTGCTCCCAGCAAGGCCTGCCTGGTAGAGCAGTCCAAATTCACCTGTGCACTTGGATCCATTCAGACCACCTTGGCAATTCCACGAGGAATTCCTATTGTTCATGCAGGTCCGGGTTGTGCATCCAGACAGTTTGCATTCTTAGGAAACGGAGCAGGATACCAGGGAGAAGGTTATGCGGGAGGCGGTCAGATTTCCTGTACCAACTCCAGCCAGTCGGAGGTTATCTTCGGTGGTGAGAAGAAATTACGGAAGACCGTATCCGGAACGCTAAAGGTCATCGACGGCGACTTGTATGTGATTCATACCGGTTGTACTGCAGGTATCATCGGAGATGATATCGGATCCATTGCTTCTGAGTTTGTAGACGAGGGATATCCGGTGGTGAGTGTGGATACCTCCGGATTCAAAGGAAACAATTACGTTGGCCATGAGCTGGTGGTGAATTCCATTATCAAGCAGTATGTGTTTCATCATGTACCGAAGGCCAATGTAGAAAAGGGCCTGGTGAATATTTTTAGCGTGGTTCCATATCAGGATGCTTATTGGAGAGGCGACTTGGAAGAAATCAAGCGCTTACTTGCAGGTATCGGCTTGAAAGCCAACGTACTCTATGGCAACGGCTCCAAAGGTGTGAAGGACTGGAAGAATATTCCAAACGCCCAGTTTAATCTGGTGCTGTCTCCATGGATTGGATTATCCACTGCGAAGCTTCTAGAGAAGAAGTACCAGACCCCGTACCTTCATATTCCGGTGCTTCCGGTAGGGTTGAAGGAGACCAGTCGCTTCTTGCGCAAGGTTGCTGCTTTTGCAGAAGTGGAACATGAGGTGGTGGAAGGATTCATTGCCAAGGAAGAAAAGCGTTACAAGGAGTATTTCGTTACATTAGGTGATTTGCTTTCCGATTATGGCCCATATCTGCCGTATCACTTGTACACGGTTGCTGATTCCACCTACGGTGTGGGACTAAGCAAATTCTTCATTGAGGAGTTGGGCTTTACTCCACGGAAGTATTACGGCATCGATATCACGGACCAGAAAGTGGCAGACCAGGTGACAGATTTGCTGACAGGAATTGACACAAGATACGAAGGGGCAATTACATACGCCTATGACAATCGCACCATTCAGGATGAAATCGAAGCAGATTTAAAAGATACCAAAGTACGCTCCGTTATTCTCGGAAGCAGTTGGGACAAGAAGTTGGCCAAGGAGAACAACGACAGTATTTTGCTTCGCGTCAGCCTGCCGATTACGGATAAGGTCATTGTGAAGAAGTCCTACATTGGATATCAGGGCGGCTTGACCATCTTGGAAGATCTGTATTCGGAGCTGTTTGCAGATGGCATGATTACCAATACAACACACGCCGAGCACTAATGATGTGTGTAAGGGAGGGAATAACATGAGAGTTGCAGTAGCAACAGAAGACGGAGTTCATGTTGCAGGCCATTTCGGTCGCATTCGGGAATATCAGATTTATGAAATCGAGTCCAAGGAACAGTTAATCTGGAAGCAGGAAAACATTGTGATTCATGAGGAAGATATTCCAAAACCGGATGCGAACGGCAATGGCGGTGGATGTATGGGGCACAACGAGAAAGCACTGAAATACATTGCGACCAAGCTGGAAGGATGTACTTACGTGGTGCTGGAAAAAATCGGTCCCAAGCCATCCAAGATACTGATGCGATATGGCATTCATCCGTTGGAAACCAACATTGAGATTAACGAAGCATTAAGGAAACTAGTAGATTATACAAGGAAAAAAGGAGAGTAACACTATGAAAAAGAAATTGATTGCAGCAACTTTGACAACCACCATCGCATTGGCAGCCCTTGCCGGATGCGGGAATGCAACTTCTGATGCTACCGGCTTGGATAGCTCCGATAAGGACACCAGCGCAGTGGCAGAGAGTGGCGTAACCACTATTACCGTTGGATATCCAACATCTTCTTTCCCTCTTGCCTATGAGGATGAAAGCGGCAACCTCACCGGTTATGAGATTGAAGTGTTAAAGGAAGTGGATGAGCGCCTGGAAGACATCCAGTTTGAGTATGAGACCGCTGGACAGGATGCATTGTATGCAGGTCTTGGTACCGGTAAGTATGACCTGGTTATCAGTAACGCATTCTACACCGATCAGCGTGCCGAGAACTATGTATTGACCGAGAATCCAATCGGAGCTTCCGTTGTGGGAACCATTCTTCGTAAGGATGTGACCGGAATTGAAACCTTCGAGGATATCGCTACCAACAAGCTGAAATTATCCCCAATCCTTGCCGGTGATGGTTTGTACTTCGTTGTATATCAGTACAACCAGGCAAATCCGGACAACCAGATTGAGTTAACCGCAACAGACGATCCTAACAGCTTTATTGAATCTGTAGGCTGGGTAGCAGAAGGCAGATACGATGTATCCTTATATCCTCGTAACTACTGGGAGAGCGTCATTGCAGACGAGAACGGTGAATTACATCAGTACTATGACCAGGTACAGTTCATTGAGAACCGTTCCGTAAATACTTACGCAGTTCTTGCGAAGGGTGAAGAGGATATTGCAAAAGAAATCAGTGATCAGTTTGGTGCATTAAAGGAAGAAGGCTTCTTGGAGAAACTATCTGAGCAGTTCTATGGTTACAATGCATTTGCTTACAATAGTGAAAACTAATTCAGAGAAAACATATGAGACAGTTTCATTTTGATATTATGGTAGAATTTTATTTTAAAATTCTACCATATTTAACAATTACGATTACGTATGTCTTTTTCTCCCTATTATTTGGCTTTTTACTGGGCGCATTAACGGCGTATTTCCGTTTGTCCAAGAATCGGATTCTAAAGGTCATCGCCGGTGCTTACATTACCGTTATGCGTTGTGTGCCTTCTATTGTGTTCTTGTTTTTGGTGTATTACGGCTTGCCGGGATTGATGCGGGATCATTTTGGAATTGATATGAACGATGTGGATGCCATTGTGTATGTCATCATTACTTTTTCCATTATGCTTGGAGCCTATACTTCCGAGATTATGCGAAGCGCATATTTGTCCGTAGACCATGGGCAGTTTGAAGCGGCGGTGTTGGTGGGTATGGATTCCTTTACCGCCTTCCGTAGAATCATCTTCCCACAGGCCTTGCATGCCGCCATTCCCAACATTGGAAATATCATTATTTTCATGTTCAAGGAAGGCGCCCTTGCCTACATCATCGGATTACAGGATGTATTGGGAAGAGGATATTACCTGAACAGTCTAAAAGCCAATGCATACAGCATGGAGACCTATCTGGCATTGACCTTGATTTATTGGCCTTTGACGCTGATTTTGGAAAAGACATTCCGTGTGTTGGAAAAACGACATTCCATCGCTTTCTTAATTCAAAAGAAAAGTAGCGGGAAAGAGGTGCAGGCATGACGTTAGATACCAAATTTATGATAGAAGCATTGCCCCAGATTATTAAATACGTACCGGTGACTCTGCGACTGGCATTGGGCGCGTTATTGATTGCACTGGTGTTTTCCGGATTGTTCGCCTTTGTGTTACTACGGAAAATCCCGATTCTAGATAAAGCGGTGAAGGTGTATTTGTCTGTGATTCGTGGTACGCCCATCATTCTACAGATGTTTGTGATTTATAAAATCGCACCGTCGGTATTACAGGCGTATTTTACCAAAACAGGTTCCGGTATCGATATTTTTCAGATTGATAACAGCTGGTATGCCTATTTGGCTCTGTCTTTATCTGCCACGGCATTTTTTACGGAAGCCATTCGCGCTGCCATTCTATCGGTAGATAAGGGACAGCTGGAAGCTGCGTACATGGTAGGAATGACAGCGCCGTTGGCTTTCAAGCGCATCGTTCTTCCACAGGCCATTGGTGTGGCGCTTCCGATTATGTGCAATACCATTGTGGATACGGTGAAGGCCACCTCCCTAGCGTTTGCCATGGCGGTTACGGAAGTAACCGGTGCAGCCAAGATTTTAGGCGGCATGAGCCTACGCTATTTTGAAGCTTATCTGGATATCTTTTTTGTATATCTGATTTTGATTTTTGCTATTGAATTTTTACTGAAACGATTGGAAAAAAGGCTGGTTCGCTATCGGAAAGCAACCGCATAGAGAAGGAAAAAAGAATGATTGCAATTAGAAATGTAAAAAAGTCCTTTGGAAAGCTATCGGTATTGCAGGATGTGTCTTTGGATATTAACGAAGGGGAAGTGGTGGTTATCCTTGGCCCTTCCGGATCCGGCAAGACCACCTTGCTTCGCTGTATTAGCTTTTTAGAGCGAGCATCTGCAGGAACCGTTGCATTCGGAGAGGATGTTGTGGATTTGAAGCATGCATCCAAGAAGGATATTCTTCGCACCCGCAGACGTGAAGGGTTCGTCTTCCAAAGCTACAATTTGTTTGCTAACAAAACCGCATTTGAAAATGTCTACGAAGGTTTAGTGTCCGGTCGGAAGGTTCCGAAGAAGGAAGCAAGGGAGAAGGCCCTAGAAGCCTTGGATTGGGTTGGACTTCTAGACCGGAAGGATTATTACCCGGCACAGCTTTCCGGTGGACAGCAGCAGCGTGTGGGAATTGCCCGTGCCGTTGCCTTAGAGCCGGAAGTGATTCTCTTTGATGAGCCAACCAGTGCGTTAGATCCGGAGCTTGTGGGAGAGACCTTGGAAGTTATCAAGCGGGTTGCCAAGCGCGGTATCACCATGATTGTGGTGACCCATGAGATGTCCTTTGCTCAGGATGTGGCCGACAAGATTGTCTTCATGGACGGTGGCGTGGTTGTGGAGGAAGGTAGTCCCAATGACATCTTCACCCACCCGAAGGAAGAGCGGACGAAGCAGTTTTTGAAACGTATTATTGGAGAATTTGTATATGAAATCTAAGGAAGACAAGCTATTTTACCCGGATTTCTTCAATGATGTGTTTGGACCGATTATGCAGCCGGGATCCAGTGGCGGATTTGCAGGAACAGACCGGATTGGACGAATGGCACGCCACGCCCTTCGTTCCAATCCCAAGCGGGTGAAAATTTTACTGAATCCATCGGAGAAGCGCCTCCTTAGCCTTGGTACCTGGATGGAAGACCGGGCCTATCTGGGAGGACTTTTGGATATGGATACGGAAGATATTCGGTTGTTTGATGCCCATGCCGTTGCAAGAGCAGCCGGATTATCTTATGAATTTGGGGAGCGGGAGAGTGATAGTCCCTTCCCTCACAGCTCCACCTTTCTCTTGGAAGGAGAAGATGGAGATACGGCAGAAGTGCTGGCAACATCCATTGGCGGTGGTATGATTCGTGTCCATGAAGTCAACGGATTTTCCATGGATTTCCAGGGGGATACCTACGGCATCTTTTTGTGGGAAAAACAACGGGAATCCGAATTATCGGAAGTTCGTCAATATGTGGAAGATATGTTGGGAGAGGCCTATGTTGCGACCTCTCTATTGTCACATACAGACGGACGAAGGGGTGCATTAATCGAATCTTCGGACGAACCAAGTGGGGAGATCTTAGAAGCAATCCGAATCCATGATTTGGAAGTTCGGGTTTTTCCGGCGGTTCTACCGGTGATTACTAAGAGCAATCGTGGCCCACAGCTCTTTGATACGGTAACCCGATGGCGGGAGATTGCAAAGGAGCGCAACTTATCCTTTGTAGATACCGCAATTTTGTATGAGCAACAGTTTTCCGGCTGGAGCCGAGATGAAATCTGGACGTTTTTTGAACGCATTGCAGATATCCTGGATCATCAGGTCCATGCCTTGGAACGTTTGAATTACAACGTGGAGGACACCCCGATGCTTCCGGTATATGGCAAGTTATGGAAGGCATACGAAGAACAAGGGAAAGCTGTTAGTGATAGCATTACCAAGCGCATGATTGTCTATGCCTTGTCCACCAATGCCAAGATTCCGGGGGTAAAAATCGTTCCTGGCCCCATGGGAACCGGTGGCGGATATTTATATTCTGCAGTTGCTGCTATCTCGGAAGCCTATGATATTCCAAAAGAAAAGCGAGTGGAATCCTTGATCGTCGCAGCCGGCTTCGGAATGATTGCATATAGTAGGTCGAACCCAAGCGGAGAGCGGGGGTGTGTAGGAGAATCCGGCGTATGTGCCGCAATGGCGGCCGCTGCGGTAACCCACTTAATCGGTGGAGATTCCTATGCAGTGGAAAATGCGGCATCTATGGCCCTGCAGGCATCCTTTGGTATTACCTGTGATGCCATCCCGGGAGGCTTGGAATTCCCGTGCCTTACCAGAACACTTCGGGCAACGGTGACAGCTCCGCTGTATGCGGATTTGGCTTGCGCCGGAATCAACCCGTTAATCCCTTGGCATGAGGTGGTGGATGCAATGGAATTGCATTATAGGCGGACTGAACAGAAGCTGTTGTGTGGCTCCCAATGCGGATTGAACTGCACACCCACAGCCAAGAAATGTATGGAATTTATGGCACAAGATGTCATGAAGGATAATTTGAAGTATGAGGTAGAAAAAAGATGAAAGACCAGACAAAATGTGTACAAACCAGAGACAAAGACGAAGATATTGCCTGTATTAACCTGCCACTTTATCGCGGGGTAATATATCGGCACAAAGATTTTACCCATCAACCGGGGCAGTTTGCTTATGCTAGATGTGCAACTCCAACCACGGAGGCCCTTGGAGATTTGGTGGCAGATTTAGAGGGAGGCGTCAAAGGCTTTACCACCAGCAGTGGTATGGGCGCTATTTCTGTTGTAATGAAGCTCTTCCATCCGGGAGATCATATCATCGTAACCGCAGACTTATATGGCGGGACTTATCGTTATTTCCATGATTATTTACAGGAATACGGATTTGAATTTTCCTATGTGGATAGCTGGAATATCTCTAGTGTTCAAGATGCTATTCGATCGAACACCAAATGCATTTTCATTGAGACGCCATCCAATCCATCTATGCATGTAACGGATTTGGCAGCGGTATCAGAAATCGCAAAAGCAAACGGAGCGTTATTGGTGGTAGATAATACATTTTTATCCCCGTATTTTCAGAAGCCGTTGTCCTTTGGTGCAGACATTGTGGTTCACAGTGCAACCAAATATTTGGGTGGACATAACGACATCTTAGGTGGTGTGATTGTGGCCGGCAATCAGGAATTGGCTGAGAAGATTTTTGCAATTTATATGGCGGAAGGAAACAATCTTGGATCCGAAGATGCCTGGCTTCTGATTCGAAGCATTAAGACCTTAGCGGTTCGTATGGATCGTCAGCAGGAGAATGCCCTGGCAATCTATGAGTACTTGAAGACTTTTGATTCCATCAAGGACGTTTTGTATGTTGGAGATCCAACAAGAGAAGATTATGCATTATCCAAGCGTCAGACCAGTGGCTTCGGTGGCATGATTTCTATTCGTGTGAAGGATAAGACCAAGATTCAACAGTATTTACAGAGCCTGAAGGTTTTTTCATTTGCAGAGAGTTTAGGAGGCGTGGAAAGTCTTGCAACCTATCCATGGACTGCAACACAGGCGCCGATTCCGGAAGAACAGCGGAATGCAACGGGTGCTACGGAAGATTTGATTCGTCTGTCCATTGGAATTGAGAATGTGGAAGATTTAAAAGAAGATTTGCGTCAGGCCTTCGAGCAGGCATAAATCAAAGAGAGCGATTGAGAGGAAAGACTATGTACGATTTTGACCGCATCATCAAACGAACCGGAACGAATTCCTTGAAGTATGACTTTATCAAAGAACGTATGGGACGGGATGATCTACTTCCTTTGTGGGTGGCAGACATGGATTTTGCCTTGCCACCGGAGGTGCTAGAACCGTTACAAGAGCGGGTAGCGCATGGCATTTTTGGATACAGTGACCCGAAGGAGCCTTATTACCGGGCGCTCAGTGGCTGGTATGAACGACATCATCATTGGAGCATTGACCGAAGATGGAATACGGTGGTGCCGGGGGTGGTTTATGGAATTGCCCAGGCCATTCTTGCACTAACGAAGCCGGAGGATGCCATTTTGATCATGCAGCCGGTGTATTATCCTTTTTCGGAAGTGATACAGGATAACAATCGCAAGTTAATCAATAGTGAGCTTGTTTTTGATGGTAAGAAGTATCACATTGATTTTGAGGATTTTGAGCGCAAGATTGAAGAACATAAAGTGAAGATGTTGCTTCTATGTAATCCCCATAATCCGGTGGGACGTGTGTGGACCTTGGAAGAATTACAGCGTATTGATGAGATTACGAGGCGCCACAATGTGCTGGTGTTCTCCGATGAGATTCATGGAGATTTCACCTTCCCGGGATATGAGTACACGCCCTACGCTACGGTATCCGAGGAAGCTGCGATGAATGCCGTGATTGGCACTTCTCCATCCAAGACCTTTAATATTGCGGGACTTCAGATTAGCAATATCATCATCCCGAATCCAACCCTTCGGAAGGCGTATCGTCATGCGGTAGCAGCCAGTGGATACAGCCAGGGCAACACCATGGGACTTTTGGCCGGGGAGCTTGTGTACGAGCGAGGAGATGATTGGTATGGGGATTTGCTGGCATATCTGGATGGCAATCTGTCCTTTATTCGGGACTATTTACGTACCAATCTACCAAGCCTGCAACTGGTGGAACCGGAAGGAACCTACTTGATTTGGATTAATTTTAAGGGCTTGGGACTGTCTGACAAACAGTTAGAGCAACTCATTGTGGACCGCGCCCATTTATTCCTGGACGCGGGCGCGATTTTCGGAGCACAGAGTGCTCAGTTTTATCGGTTCAATATTGCTTGTCCTCGCAGCATTTTACAGCAGGCATTTGCTCAGCTTTCAGAGGCGATTGATTCCTTATAAAATGCTTGGAAGTTTGTTTGAAATCGGATAGAATGATAAAGAATTTTAAGATTACTAGGAGAACAAACGATGTCTAAGCTTTATTTCGCATCCGACTATCAGGAAGGTGCACACCCGAAGATTATGGAACGCCTCATGGCAACCAATATGGAGCATACGGAAGGCTACGGTACTGATGCCTACTGTGAATCTGCAAGAGAGAAGATTCGTAAGGCAGTTGGTGTTGCAGATGCC
>JAEEGL016506427.1_pt1 | contig 12882 bp, 10 predicted proteins | sample 9134231 | NCBI WGS metagenome assembly JAEEGL01 (sample SAMN16246548, study PRJNA631951) | gut metagenome | biome: gut microbiome; feature: rumen; material: fiber-attached | host: Bos | place: Iran: Karaj | collected 2018-10
ATGATGTCTTCTTTACTCATCTTTTCTTTATCAACAAAACTTTTGTTGATACCTCGTAAAGAGCCTGGACCGGCTACAGTAAATTCATTTTCTTGCCAATTTACTATATCACTATAATTAATATCAGTAACTAATTGATAAGCCATAAAGTTACCTATTAAAGGATATGCTTTGATAATATTGAAAGCTTCTTTCATAGATATGCATTTAATTATTTTATCTTGTATTTTATCTTCTATAAACATTTTTTGTATTAAAGCCAAATGATTATCATGTTTATGATTATAACCAAAAGCTTTGTTAGCGCAACTTATATAAGCATCGTTATATATCGATATTTTATTTGTAATGGCTTCATTTAAAATATTAGAATATGTATTAAAATCAAAATTATTTACTGTTATATCACCGACATTATTTAGTAATAATTCCCATGTAGATTCTTTATTAAATAGTTTAAATAAAACAATTCTAAATAATAAGTCATCATAATTATATTTTTTGTTGTAAATAACATTTTTAATTAGATATTGACTAACTCTATCATTAACACGATAACTGTTACAGAACTTATATTCTTGTAATATTTTATCATCTGTCCAAGGACCAGGTAGTCCTTCTTTTTTCTTATAAAATATATTTTGACGTTCATAAGCAAAGTACCAATATAGGTCATATATTTCATCACGTTTAACCATAGATATCCTCCTTTTTTTTAAAAATTTTATCATGGCCTATATATTATTTCAACAAAAAAATCGTAATATTTACGATTTTGAAATGTACCATACAAATAATGATCCTAAGAAGTTACCTATGATACAAATTATAATAGATAAATCAAAGGCTCTAGCCACACCTAAAGTAATTATATTAGCAATGCAATGTTGGAAACCACAGAAGATAAATAAAGGAATACCATATATAATACCTAAATTAGTACCCTTACGATACATTAGAACAGCAATATACATAATAGCGCCACATAATAATGATTTAATAAAGAAAGCTAAGGATATATCCCATGTATTTACTTTATTAACAGCGTTGTTAACAACATCTGTATCTATTAAAGAATACATAAGACCAAATAAGTATCCAGCTATTAAATTGACAATTAAAATGATTAATATATCCTTATATTTGATTTTATCTTCAAATATAAAGCCACATTTACCTGTAAAAAGATTTTGTCCCATATAACAAACACCAAGTAAACCTAAAGCGAAAATAACAGGACCAATAGGATTACCTAGTTTTAATAATGCAAAGTTTCCTAGGGATATTAAGAAACTAGCACCAATACTTTTTTTAACTAATTCCATATCATCACCGTCTTCATTATAACACATATATATTTTTAATAAAAGTCTTTAAAAAAAAGACAATATTTGATAAAATAATTAATGGTGGTATCAATGGAAAACAAAGATAAATTAAAACTTTTATTAGAACAAATAAATTTAGATCAAGAACTACAAAATTATTTTGAAGGCGCTGTTTTAGATAAGATAGTAGGTAGTAAAGATAAGAGTAGTTATAAGTTTGAAATAAGCATAAATAATACTTTGCCACTTGAAGTTTATTTATCTTTTTTGGAGTGCTTAGAAAAGAAATATGCTGACTATAAAGTTAGTATAGTTTTTAACGTAGCTAATAAAAACGATGAATATGTAAAAGATTATTTTAATTATCTAATTAAATCTAACTTGAAAGAGTATCCTTTACTAGAAGCTTTCCTAGATACAGAAATTGCTTTTGAAGATAATAAATTTGTGATTGAAGTAGCTAACAAAGCTGAACAAATGAAGTTTCAATCTATCGAAGATAAATGGAAAAAATTATTAACTAATGTTGGTTTTGAAAATGTTTCTGTTGAAGTAAGAATCAATGAGCAAAAAGAACAAGCTATCATTGCTGAAATAGAACAAGCAAAAAAAATAGAAGTAGAACCTGTAAAAAAAGAGGTTATTCAAATTTTAGGTCAACCAATAAATAAAATAACACATGAAATTTCTAATGTTATTATGGAAGAAGATAATGTGAGTATTGAAGCTTATGTTTTTGCTATAGAAGAATTTGAATCATCTAAATCATCATTTAAAATATTAACTTTAAAAATAACTGATTTTAAAGATAGTATGTATGCTAAGTTATTTGTTAAAGAAGATAGTGATTGGGAATTTTATAAAAAACATATTAAAGAGGGTAATTGGTATAAATTTAGAGGTTATACGAAGTATGATAAATACGCTAATGAAGTAGTATTAAATTTAAGAGATGTTGAAAAAAGTGATAAAGTAATTGAAAAAAGAAAAGATTTAGCTGAAGAAAAAAGGGTAGAGTTGCATGCTCATACGATGATGAGCCAAATGGATGGTGTAGTTGACGCTAAAAAACTAGTAAAACAAGCTATTGATTGGGGTCATAAAGCTATAGCTATTACTGATCATAATGGAGCTCAAGCTTTCCCTGATGTATACCATTTAGTATGTGATGTTAATAAAGGCAAAGAGGAACAAGATAAATTTAAAGCTATTTACGGAGCTGAATTTACATTAATTGATGATACCGTTAACATTGTTGTAAGGGAAAATGATTCTAAATTATTAGATAATACATATGTTGTATTTGACTTTGAAACAACAGGTTTCAATGCTGGTGGAGGAGACTCTATCATTGAAATTGGTGCCGTTAAAATACATAATGGTGAAATTATTGATAAATATGATGAATTAATTAATCCAGGACATAAGTTATCACCTAAAATTGTTGAGGTAACTAATATAACAGATGAAATGTTACAAGATAAGGATAATGAAGAAAATGCTATCAAGAGATTTATTGAATGGTATGGAGACCTTCCTATGGTTGCTCATAACGCTAAATTCGATACATCTTTCTTGGAAATGTGTTACAAAAAATATAATTTAGGTGAATATAAAAACCCTGTTATTGATACATTGGAATTATCAAGAGTATTAGATAGTAATTATGCAAGACATAATTTAACTGCTTTGGTCAAAAGATATGATGTGCCTTGGGATGAAAGCGCTCATCATAGAGGAGATTATGATGCTTTAGGTACAGCTTTAGTATTACATAAAATGTTATTAAAACTATCTAGTCAAAATATTGAATATATGTCTCAACTTAATAAAATGGTTGATAAAAATGAAATTCATAAGTATGGTAGAAGTTATCATGTTAATATTTTAGTTAAAAATAAAACAGGTTTGAAAAACCTATTCAAAATAATCTCTTTAGCAAATACTAAATATTTATATAAAACACCTAGAATTCTAAGAAGTGAAATTGAAAATTTGCGTGAAGGTTTATTAATTGGTAGTGGTTGTTATGAAAGTGAAGTTTTCCAAAATGCTAAGAGTAAATCTGATGAAGAGTTAACCAATATTGTTAAATTCTATGATTACGTTGAAGTACAACCACCAGAAGTATATTCTCATTTAATTCAAACACATGATTTTGATTCGATGGCTGATCTTTTAGAAAATATAAGAAAAGTTATAAGAGTTTCGAAAGACAGTGGTAAATTAGTTGTAGCTACAGGTGATGTACATCATTTAAATAGAGAAGATAAAATTTATAGAGAAATTATTGTAAATCAAAAAGTACCAGGTGGTGGAAGACATCCATTAGCCAAAACAGAAATAACATCAATTCCATCACAACATTTCAGAACAACAAATGAAATGTTAGAAGACTTTGATTTCTTAGATGAGGATTTAAGAAAAGAAATAGTAATCACTAACCCAAATAAAATAGCTGATATGATAGATATCATTGAGGTTATAATTGAAACGGGTGGTGTTCCATTCTCACCAAGAATCGATAAATCAGTAGAAACAGTTACCGAATTAGTTTATACCAAAGCTAGTGATTGGTATGGTGATCCATTACCTCATAATATTGAAGAACGTATAGCTAAAGAACTATATGGTGATGGTATATTTGCTAGTATCAAAGAAAAATTAGTAAGAGATAATTTTGATGGAGATATCGATACAGAAGCATTCAAAATACTACATGAGGTTATCTTAAAAGGCTTTGATGCTGTTAAAGATTACATTAAGATGAATGCTAAAGAAGCTAATCCAGAAATAACTGAAGATGAATTAAAAGATACTTTGAAAAAAGCCTTAGGTGGTATCATCGGTGGTGGATTTGACGTTATTTATCTAATCGCTCAAAAACTAGTTAAGAAGAGTAATGATGATGGATATCTAGTTGGATCACGTGGATCCGTTGGTTCATCTTTCGTTGCAACCATGATGGGTATTACCGAAGTTAATCCACTTCCAGCGCATTATCGATGTCCAAATTGTAAACATAGCGTATTTGAAGTAGATGGTAAAGCTTTAGGTAGTGAATATTCATCAGGATTTGATTTACCTGATATGGCATGTCCAAATTGTGGAACTAATATGATAAAAGATGGTAATGATATGCCATTTGCTACCTTCTTAGGATTTAATGCTGATAAAGTACCAGATATTGATTTAAATTTCTCAGATTTAAACCAAGCTGATGCTCATGAATATACAAAAGTATTATTCGGTGTAGACAATGTTTATAGAGCAGGTACCATTGGTACAGTTGCTGATAAAACAGCCTATGGTTATGTTAAAGGATATTGTGAAGATAAAGGTATTACTAAAAGAGCAGCTGAGATTGAAAGACTTGCTTTAGGATGTACTGGTGTTAAAAGAACAACTGGACAACATCCAGGTGGTATTGTTGTTATTCCAGGATATATGGATGTCTTTGATTTCACACCATTCCAATATCCAGCTGATGATCCGACTTCACCTTGGCGTACAACACACTTTGATTATCATGCTATCGACCAAGATGTCCTTAAACTTGATATTTTAGGTCACTCTGACCCAACACAATTACGTATGATTCAAGACTTATCAGGTGACGATATAACTAAAGTTCCTTTAGATGATAAAGCTACAATGGGTATTTTCTTATCACCAGAACCATTAGGTGTTACCAAAGAACAAATCTTAAATGAAACAGGTACTTTAGGTATTCCTGAATTTGGTACACCATTTACAGTAGGATTGGTAGCTGAAACAAAACCAACAACATTTGCAGAATTAATTAAAATTTCAGGTCTATCACATGGTACGGATGTATGGTTAGGTAATGCTCAAGAATTAATTAAAAATAATATTGTTCCATTTAAAGAGGTTATTGGATGTCGTGACGATATCATGGTTTATTTGATGTATAAAGGTATGAAGCCAATTAAAGCCTTTAAAATAATGGAATTTGTACGTAAAGGTAAAGCTTCTAAAGAACCAGATAAATGGAAAGAATTTGAAGCTGAAATGAAAGAAGCAGGTATCGATGATTGGTTTATCGATTCTTGTAGTAAAATTAAGTACATGTTCCCTAAAGCTCATGCGGCTGCATATGTTATTAGTGCTTTCAGAATTGCTTATTATAAAGTACATTTCCCACATTTATTCTATGCTTCATGGTTCTCAACAAAAGCAACAGATTTTGATATTGAAACAATGATCAAAGGTTATGATGCTATCAAAGAGAGAATGAACGAAATTATAAGTAAGGGTTATGATGCATCTAATAAAGAAGCGGGTATCCTAGAAAGTTTAAGATTAGCTTTAGAAATGACAGCTAGAGGTCTTAAATTTGGTAATGTTGATTTAAATAAAAGTAATGCTACAACATTTGGTATAGCTGAAGATAATATGACTTTAATTCCTCCATTTAGTACGATTGATGGATTAGGTGATACTGTTGCTAAAACAATTGTGGAAGAAAGAACTAAAGGTGCTTTCTTAAGTATTGATGATCTACAAAAAAGAGGTAAAGTGTCATCAACTTTAATTGAAAAAATGCGTAGTATGCATATATTAGATGGTATGGATGAATCAAGTCAATTAAATTTATTTCAATTTTTAGACTAAGTTTTTAAAAACTTAGTTTTTTTTATACATAGTTTACACTTTTATTATGAAAAATTTTAAATATTGATAAAATATTATATGATTAACAAATATAAGGTTAATTAAGGGGAGTTTAATAATAATTAAAGGATTTTATAACTCTTTTTTATGTTATAATTAAATAGGTGATAGCATGATTTTATTAGCGCAATTATTTAGAATAATAGGTTCTATCTGTGGTATAACAGCAGATAAATCAATTAGTACGAAGAAGATTTTTATATTTAATGGTTTACAGAATATATTTAATGGAATTCAATATTTTTTATTAGGAGCTATAACAGGCGGTATAACATCATTGTTAGCTGTGGCTAGAAATGTTTTATTCTATAAATATAAGGTTAATATTATATCTTTACTATTGTATTTTGTAGTTTTATTTTTATTTAGTTATCCTAGTATTGATGGTTTTATTTCTATTTTACCTATTTTATTTGTTATATTATACAGTTCTGCTTTATACAGTAAGAATGTTAAAGCTATAAAATATGCTGTAGTTATTGAGTGTGCCTTTGAAATTATATATGACTATTATTATCATGCGTATGTAGGTATTTTTGTATGCATACTAGATATAGTTTTAGTATTATTATCACTTATTAAAATGAAAAATGTGGAACAAGTTATGGCTTAGTTTCATATTTTTTGTTTAATATAATATACTTTAATAGGTGAGATAATGGAAAATAAATTACCCAAAGTATTTGCTAATAAGATTGATAAGAATGTAGGAAATAATGAAAATGTATATCATGATAACGATGTATATCATAAAGATGAATATAATGATGGTTTAACTATTAATCAAAAGATTAATAAAATATTTTCTTCATCTAAATATGTATACAAGGCTGATGTTGAAATAGTTTTAAAAGATGGTAGCAAAGTATCTAAAAAAGTAATTGGTAGAAATAAAAATGAATTAATTACAATGGATAGCGAATTGATTAAAATATCGGATATAGATGATATCTTTTTCAGCCATTAAAAAATCTTTGATTTGTCGTCAAAGATTTTTTGTTTACTCTAAATACATTCTACGTATGTATCTGGTAAACATCTCAATGTACAAACACAGTTTAGATTCATTGTGAAGAATGAGTTTGTAGCTACATAAGGTATGTTTGTTTCTGTTGTATCTGGGTTATCAGCTAGAACTCTAAAAGTAGCGCAGCATCCATCGATTTTTTCAACTCTGAATACACTAGAACATACTACACCTTCATCACCACATACAACGTTTTCTCTTGTTGTTGGCATGCTCCAAGGAGTTCCATTACCGCAACATGTATATAACATAACCGGTCTTGTATTGCAATTTAATGCTGTTGTTGAACAACCTAAGAATCCACGATCACATGTTTCTAAGCATGCGTCAGAACATCCTGCATTTTGCTGTAAGACATTAATAACATTTAATATCTCAGCTATACATCTGCAAGAATTGTTATCTGTATTATTGTTACACATATAATCCACCCTTTCATTTCTAATATAGCATATTCAACTATTTAAAATAGGTGTGAATGAATAACCCAATTATATGTAAAGAGTACGTATTAATTGCTTGGAAATATTGTAAAAAATGTATAAATTGGTTATAATAAAAGAGGTGATGCGATATGAGAAAATGGTTTTTTATGTTAATAGCCATGTTTGTAGTATATTTATCTCTACAATATGTTTTTACTTTATTTAATAAAGAGAATAGTGCTAGTTATGTTATTGGCGATAATAATTTTAATGTTTCAGAAAAAGCATATTTTGATGGAGATACTAATTTTTATGATTTTGTTGTAAAAGCAGAAAATACTTTTAAATTTCAAGTGAATCATAGTTTTAGTAGATCAATGAAAGTTATTAAGGATATAAAATACTATAAAGATGATGAATACGAATGTATATTGCCTATTTTTAAAGATGATTCCGTTTTAGTAGATATTATATGTCATGTAGATGATCAATTCACATATTACTATAATTTAAAAACGAAAAATGTTGCTTTAGATAACTTTGTTTTATCTTTAAAAGAATATCATTTAAGTCAATTTACAGAAATTTCGCAAACTGAAGTTGTTGAAGGTGTTACAATATATAAAAATGATTTAATAAAAGATCATTACGTTGCTATTGGTAATTATAGAGGTATATTTAATATTAGTAAGAATTTTAACTTAATTAATTATAAAATATCTTTATATAGCCATGATGTATATAACCCTAAATTATCAGCATTCAGTGATGAATATTATGTCGTTGTTGATTATAATAAAGATTATGCATTTAATGAAATAAATGTTGTTAATTTAGTTAGTTTAGCAACATCTAAGATTAAAGCTAATAGACCTATTTCAATGGATAGTTATATTCAAGGCGTTGTTGATGGTAAAATATATTTATATGATAAAGATAATAAGATACAATATGAAATAATGCCTTATAAGAATTCTTTAGCTACTTATTCAGGTAGTGATATGAAATACTATAACAATGGTAATTGGGAAACACTAAATGCTAGTGATGCTAGTAATGGTGTATTATTCCAATATGGTGAAGAAACAAGTGATTATTATGATCGATTTGATAAAGTTGGAAATAATGTAGGATTTTATTATATGTATAAAAAGAATGGTAAAGTTTACGATGTTTATCGTAGAAGTATCCAAGATGAAGATTCAATGATGTATTTATTTAGTACAGATAATATTAGTTATATTTCTTATGTTAAAGATCATGTATACTATGTTGATGGTAATATGGTAAAAGTATTTAATGATGCTTTTGGTATCAGAAATGTAGCGCAATATAAAGAATTAGAATTTAATAATAATTTAAAACTTTATGTTTATGCAAAGTAGGGGTGATAATATGTTAGCTGTAGTTTTATCAGGTGGAGGCGCTAAAGGAGCCTATGAAGTTGGTGTATGGAAGGCATTGCGCAAATTACGAATTAAATACAATATCGTAACAGGGACATCTATCGGGGCCATAAACGGAATGATGATGGCTCAAAATGAATATTATAAGTGTTTAAAATTATGGCGAAATATTAACTTTGAAAAATTATATGATGACTTTGTATACACAGATGATGTTAAAAAAATATATAAAAACTATGTTGATAAAATGCTTGAGGGCGGTATCGATACTAGTAAAATTGAAAAAATCATATTAGATAATTACAAATCATATAAATTATATCGTGATGATATATTATATGGTATTATTTCGTATAATTTTACTGAAAAACAACCTGTTTTCTCAACAACTAGAAATACTAAACCAAATAGATTGAAAAAACAAATTTTAGCTTCAGCTACTTGTTTTCCTGTTTTTAAACCTACAAAAATAGGTCAAAACATTTATATTGATGGTGGATATTATGATAATTTGCCTATCAATTTAGCTATTGAACTAGGAGCTAGTGAAATTATAGCTGTTGATTTACAAGCGTTAGGTTTAAAGAAAAAAATCAAGAATAAAAACGTTAAAGTAACCTATATAACACCTAAACGTAAACTTGAAGCTTTCTTTATGTTTGAACCTAAAGCTGCTAAAAGAATGATAAATCTTGGTTATAATGATACAATGAAAACTTTTAATAAATTAGAAGGTGATGTATATACTTTTAAAAAAGGAAGTATGAAGCGTTTTGATTATTATAAGAATAAAGTTTTAAGTATCGTAGATTATTATGAAAATAAAAGTATAGCTAAGAAGATTAATAATTTCTATGAATATATTGAAGATACTATGGAAACTTTAGGTTTACCTATGGATAAGATATATACATGTGAAACATGTAAAACAGAATTAATTAAAGCTATTAATAAAATAGATGATATTAAAATAAGTAGTTTTGAATTAGATGAAATAAAAAATATTTTTGATAAAAAGAAACTTATTAAATTTTTCTATACGAGAATAAAGAATCATGATAAAATAAGTAATATGATTATGAATATTTTTAACAAGGAAATTATATCGGCTATGTATATAATAGCAATGGAAGGATGATATAAATGCAAAGAATACTTACAGGTGATAGACCATCTGGTAATTTACACATAGGGCATTATTTTGGCTCTATTAAAAATAGAGTTAAATTGCAACATGATTATGAAACATTTATTGAAATTGCTGATGTGCAAGCATTAACAGATAATTTTGATAATCCAGAGAAAGTTCGTAATAGTGTTTATCAATTAGTACTTGATTATTTAGCTTGTGGTATTGATCCAAAAGAAAGTAATATTTTTATTCAATCACAAATACCGGAAATAGCTGAATTAACAATTTTCTTTTCTAATTTAATTACTGTTTCAAGATTGGGTCGTAATCCTACGACTAAAGCTGAAATTAAACAGAAAAAGGAAAAATTTGGTGATAATGGGGAAAGTATAACATATGGTTTTTTAGGATATCCTGTTAGCCAAGCTGCTGATATTGCTATTTTTAATGCTGATTTAGTTCCTGTAGGTGATGATCAATTACCTCATATCGAACAATATCGTGAAATAGTACGTAAATTTAATAGCATATATGGTGAAACATTTAATGAAGCTGAACCTTATTTAAGTAATAATACGCGTGTTAAAGGTTTAGATGGTAATAATAAAATGAGTAAATCATTAGGTAATGCGATTTATATTAAAGATACACCAGAAGAGGTTAGTAAGAAAGTTATGAGTGCTGTCACGGATCCTAATAAGATTAAAAAAGATGATCCTGCTAATCCAGATGTATGTATGGTATATTATTATCATAAATTAATGGAGAATCCAAATGTTGAAAATGTATGTAAAGAATGTAAAAAAGGTGAACGTGGTTGTGTTCAATGTAAGAAAGAATTAATTGAAAAAATTAATGAATTCTTAAAACCAATGCAAGATAGAAGAAAATATTATGAAGATAATCCTGAGTTAGTTGAAAAGATTATGTACGAAGGTACTATGAATGCTCGTAAACAAGCTAAGGAAACTATGAAACAAGTAAAAGAAAAAATGATGATTAAGTATTTTGAGGATGTTGAATAACATCCTTTTTTTTAGGAGGAAATCATGAAAAATGTATTGAAAGGCTTTATTATAGGCGTTGGTAAAATAATGCCAGGTGTCTCAGGAGCTATGTTAGCTATGAATTTAGGTGTATATGAAAAGGCTATTTATTGTATAAGTAGTTTTTTTAAAAAACCATATCAAAGTTTGAAATATTTACTTCCTATTATATGTGGTATATTATTAGCTATTGTATCGATGAGTAAAGTTATTAAATACTTTTTACATGCTAATTATTTAGCAACTATGTTACTTTTTATTGGCTTAATTATAGGCTCGTATAAATCTTTTGTTAAACAATTAAAAAAAGCTCATAAATTTCATTACATAGTAATGACTATAAGCTTTTTATTAGTACTTTTAATGCATAATTTAAAAACTAATATAAATATCCACAGTTATTTTTTAATAGGATTTGTTGATGCTGTTACCATGATTATCCCTGGTTTATGCGGAAGTGCAATAATGATGTTATTAGGTATATATAATAATTATTTAGATTTGCTATCTAATCTTACTAATTTCGCATATTTAAAATATATTATAATTTATTTTATGAGCTTGGTTATAACGATATTGCTTGTATCTAAGATTATGTCTTATTATTTTACTAAATCGAGGTACTTGCATTTTATTATTTTTGGCTTATCCACAGCTTCTTTAGTTACTTTATTTATGGAAACATTAAATGGTAGTTATACTTTTAAAGAAATATTGATAGCTTATATTTTTCTTTTAATTGGTTACTATATAGGTAATATTTTCGATAATTAATTCTTCAAACATAATGCGGGTATTATAAAGACTAGTAATCTAATATATTTATATATGTTTCCTAAAAAGTTATAGGCTACAGTATTATTTTTAAACATAGATAATGATAGTACAATTATAATTATACCGATGATATAAATAATGTTATCATTTTTATATTTCGTAATTTCTATTATAGATGTTTTAATAAAATATATAAATAGTATTAAACCCATGATGAAATCAATTAACCATTGAAAAGCTAGTATAGATTCAACTCTTTGGAAAAAGTTAGCTATATTGATTGTTTTTAGAATATGGAATTCAGGATATTGATATAGATTAGTCATGTTGGCATCAAATATGCCTATGATAAAAAAGATAACTAGAAAGGCTGTAAGAAAATTAAAAACATAAAAATATATTAGTGTTTTGGTTGAATAATCTTTTATATTGTTTTTAGGTATCGATAGTAAGATAAATATTGATATTATATTATATGACAATTCTATTAACGCACCACCTAGAATAGATGTATCTTCAAAGATGGGTAACATATTATTTAAATCAATTTTAAATATTAAGGTTACAAAACATGTTACATACATAAGCATATCAATAATAAATAGGATAACTGCTGTCCTACCAATTGCGTTAATACCTTTATTGATAGTGTATATTACAGGAATCATAAAGAAGATTGCTATGATATAAATAGGTGTTTTAAATAAAAACTGTGAATTTACAAAGTTTGATAAATTCCATAGAATTATACTGGCATCAATCGTTACAATAATTATCAGCAAGATGTTTAATATATATCCTAGTTTACCAAGATGTTTATTAAGCATTTGTTGAATATTTAGATTGGGTTCTTTATTTAATAGTTTAATATATATACTAAAAGGTACTAAGCCAACTATGAAAGCTAGAATAATACTTAGCCAACTATCTTGCTTAGCTATAAAGCATATATTATGTATAGCTATACCAGCATATAAACATCTTGTAATAAAGAAAGTTAATATAGAGTATTCGTTTTTATTCATTTAGTTCACCTTTATAATAGA
>JAEEGL017167240.1_pt1 | contig 12882 bp, 10 predicted proteins | sample 9134231 | NCBI WGS metagenome assembly JAEEGL01 (sample SAMN16246548, study PRJNA631951) | gut metagenome | biome: gut microbiome; feature: rumen; material: fiber-attached | host: Bos | place: Iran: Karaj | collected 2018-10
AGTCACTCATCGTCGCACTGAACTTCTACGACCTGTTGAGGCAGCAGTCGAACTATGACCGCTGGGTGAATGCCTCGAGCCGAACTGATACGCGCTACAACAGCATCAACTCGTATGCCATGCTTCACGTCCGCTATCGTTTGAATATGTTTGGCGGCAAGATCGATACCGAGGGCCGCTACGACAAGAAGTGGGGCAATCGCGACCAGCGTGGCAGATAATGTTTAACCAATACAGAAAAGTAAATATGAGACAACTGCTAATCTTGATGGTGGCGCTTCTTCCTTCTGTCATGATGCGTGGCCAAAGTGACCTCCGACTCAATGACCTGGAGTATTTTGAGCGACAGGGCGTGAATATATTAGTGTTCAGCAACAGTTTCAATGGCGGATTCAACGATGAGAAGAACTCTGGCATTGAAATCATTCACCATGGTGTGCGCACCGTTCAGGGTGGTGCTGTCCGCTTGAATAATACCCCTGAGCAGTGGGATTTGGTACCTACAATGACAAGCCGTCAGGTAGATCGTGAGAAAGGTACTATTGAGGTCGGTTTGCGTTACAACGACTATGACTTCGATAGTCGCGTAGTTGTTACCGCCAAAGGTGGGGCCGTAGAGATTGCCGTATGGCTCGACAAGCCTGTACCAGAGAAATTAGCTGGTGAAGCGGGCTTCAATATGGAGTTCCTACCTTCGCAGTACTGGCTGAAGACCTATCAGGTTGACGGACGTTTGGGGCGTTTCCCTCGCTATGCAACGAGCCAGACAGTGACACGTCCCAACAGCGAGAAGCCACGGCAATTCAAGGGCTTCAAGACCTATGATGATCGTGGTACCAATCGTTTTGTAGACCCTCTGCCATTAGAGACGGGACATAGCATTACAGTAGCTACCGATGCACCTGACAGAATGATTCGTATCTCGAGCGATGATGCCGAACTGAAACTATTCGACGGACGTATGCTGGCGCAGAACGGTTGGTTTGTTTTGCGCAGTGTCCTGCCTACAGGTAAAACGGGCAAGGTGGTGACATGGACAGTGGAACCGCATGCTATTCCTGGTTGGATCCGTGAGCCTAATATCGGATTCTCGCAAGTGGGCTATACGCCTGAACAGCCGAAAGTTGCCGTTATAGAGCTTGACAAGAACGACCCCGTTCAGGCTGGTTCTGCCACTCTGCTACGTCTTAACCCCGACGGTACGACTACCACCGCATACACTGCCCCAGTCAAACTCTGGGGACCCTATTTTAAATATAATTATGTGAAGTTCGACTTCTCTCAGGTAAAGGAATCCGGTGTCTATTGTATTGAATACGGGAAGACACGTACTAACGACTTCCTCATCGACGCGCACGTCTATGACAAGATTACTGATGCCACCACCGATGTTTGGGTGCCTATCCACATGAACCATATGTACGTCACTGAGGGTTACCGAACTTGGCATGGCGAACCATTCAAGGAGGGTTACTTACAGGCACCTGAGAGTGACCATTTCGACTTGCACCGCCAGGGGTCTACCACTGATACAAAGTATAACCCCTTGGAGTTGATACCGGGTTTGAATGTTGGTGGTTTTTTCGATGCCGGTGATTTCGACATTGAAACCGGCAGCAATATCAACGTTGTCCAGAATTTTATCCGTACGTGGGAACTGTTCCATCCGCAGCGCGACGAGACCTTCGTTTCGCAGGAACAGCGCTACGTCGAGCTTCATCGTCCTGACGGCAAACCTGACATTATGCAGTTCATCGAGCATGGTGTGTTGAATCTTGTCACTCAAGCTGAGCAGATTGGGCACATGGCCTCGACACTAAGCAACAGCGTTCTTGATAACTACCACCACTTGGGTGACGCGGCCTCCATTACCGATGGCCTGCACTACGACCCGTCGCTGAAACCCTACCAGGTGAGTGCTGACGGACGTAGCAGTGGCACGCCTGATGACATGTGGGCTTTCACCACCCGCAACCCGAATCTTGACCTTCAGGCTGCTGGCGTATTTACTTCTGCTGCCCGTGTGCTCCGTGGCTACAATGACGACCTCGCTGCTCGCTCCGAAAAGCAGGCTAACCGTCTGCGTAGTGAGGCTCGGGAGTTGCTGGCCAAGCGTCATCGCAACCATGACCGCCAGGCCGAGGCCGACAACGAATGGCTCACAGGTACTGGTGACGGCAACTACCGTAATGTGGCACGTAACCTTCAGACCATGCTCGACTCCATTCCAATGAAGGATGCCACCTACAAGGAGAAACTACGTCCCGCAGTCAAGCAGTACTTAGAATACATACGCAGCTTTGATCGCGACAATCCATATGGCGTGCCCATCGGCCTTGGCAACTGGGCTGGCGTGAATGCCGTGCTCAACTTCGGCATTACTGTCAACTATGCTCACATCTACTATCCAGACATCGTGCCGAAGGACGAAGTCTACCGTGTGGCCAACTGGCTCTACGGTTGCCATCCCTACCATAACTACTCGTTCGTAGCCGTTGTCGGTGCTGCCCGCCCCAAACAGGTATTCTACGGCAACAACCGTGCTGACTTCTCGTTCATTCCTGGCAATGTCGCTCCCGGCCTGCTGTTCCGCAAGCCCGACCACTTCGAGAATTATGATGACTGGCCTTTCCTCTGGGGACAGAATGAGGGCACTATCGCTGGCAATACACAGTACATCATCTTTGGCTCATCGTTCAAAAATATCGTAACAGAGTAGATAGCCTATGAAACTGACAGAGAAGATTCGTACATCGTTCACTACGCAACTGGCGCTGTGGGTATCAGGCTTTGTGGTCATCACGTCGAGTGTGGTCATTGGCCTGTTGGCGAACTTCTCGAGAGATGTCATCCGTGACGAGACCGTTGATGCGACGATACAGGCTTTGGAGAATACGGCACTGCGGATTGATAACACGTTACGAAAGTCGGAGATGACGGCACGCTTAGAGGGTCAGCGGATGCGGATCAACCGCTCGCGTGTGGAACGGCTCATTGATGAGAGCGGCTCAGAGGAACTGTTACGTCAGTCATTGCCCAATGTAAAGCTCTTCGTGACTCGACGCGACAGTAGTCAGCTCGATCTCTACATTACTGGTGGTGAGAGCGGTTATCGGCAGTTGGTGCATGATGGTCACGAGATGTATATCTTTTCGCAGCCCTTGGGCGAGCGCCATTACTGTATTGCGGCGGTTTGCCCGGCAGAGGACATCTACAGCAAGTATTCACGTATGTATCAAGTACTGCTGCTCTGGGGTGTAAGCGGTGTTTTGGTGTTGTTGATCGTGCTCTACATCGTTATCGGACAACACTTGCGCCCGTTGCACTTGTTGGCCGACGCAGCGCAGCGTATTGCGGAGGGTAATCTAGATGCTCCTATTCCTGACGCGCATCACAAACATGAGTCCGGTCGTCTGCAGTCGAGTCTGAAGAAGATGTTGCAGTCACTCAAGGTCTTTATGACCGAGATGCATCAGAAGCAGGCAGTGCTGAGCGCACAGCATACTGAGCTACAGACGGCCTATGGCGAAGCCCAGGCTTACGAAAACATGAAGGCGAAGTTCCTGCGTGACATGACCGAGCGCATGGCAGAACCAGTGACACAAGTATGTCACTGCACGGGTGTCATCTGTCGTGACTACTCAAAGCTATCGAAGACCGACATGGAATCTCTGCAAGCAGACATCATGCGCGGCACCGAGACCATTATCGAATTGCTTGACCAGCTCATTAAAGCCCCCGCTGCCTCATGAAACGACTCCTACGACACATCCAGCAGCGCTTGTCGCTCCGACTTGGCATCATCATCGTACTCATCGTCACGGTGGCCTTTACGCTGCTCTTCGGTTTTCTGTTCTCACGAGGCAAGCATTACATACAGCGCGCCACCATCGACCGTGCTACGCAGTTGCTCGACAATACTGCCGAGCAGATCAATGGCATCATGGACGAAACGGAGACAGTGACCAACTACATGGCACAGACCACACCGCGCTACCTGACGCCAGACTCGCTACTTGTCTTTACCCGCCGTGCCCTTATCGAATACCCCTTCCTTACGGGGATGGCCATCTCGATGGAGCCAAACTACTTCCCGGAGATGGGACGTTATTTCTCGGCTTACTCACTGCGACACAGGCCAACCAATGGCGATAGCACGACTGTCGATAGTATTACGACGGTACGTGAGGGACCGTTTGAGTACTTTGATGCAGTATGGTACAAGACACCGCGCACACTTGGCACGGCTTGTTGGGTTGATGCTTATGACGACTATAATGAGGGTACGCTCTCGTCGCCAGACATTCTGACATCGTATTGCTGTCCGATGCGCGATGCCAACGGCCAGTATATTGGCAGCATTACCGCAAGTCTCACACTGAAGTGGCTATCCCAAGCGGTTAGTGCACTGAAGCCCTATCCCAATTCGTCGGCTATTATGATTGGTCGCACCGGCACCTATATTGTTCACCCAGACACGGCAAAGCTCTTCCGTGAGACCATCTTCAGCGATGCTGCCCCCGAGGCGAAGAGCGATATTGATGCCTTAGGCAAGGACATGATTGCCGGACACAGCGGCGTGTTGGAAACCATCGTTGACGATGCCCCTGCCTTCATTTTCTACCGTCCCTTGGAACGTACCGGTTGGAGTATTGCCATTGTATGTCCTGCGAGTGACGTCTTCGCCCGCTACAACCGCTTGGTCACCTTGGTCTGGATTATCATTGCCGGTGGTCTTATACTGCTTATGATTTTCTGCTACCAGATTGTGCGCCGTGCTGTGCGGCCATTGAGCCAACTTGACCATGCTGCCCGTCGTATTGCTGACGGTCATTTCGACGAACCACTGCCAAGGAGTTTGCGCCGCGACAGCGTCGGTCGCCTCACCAATAGCTTCGTCAGTATGCAGCAGTCGCTTGCTGAAAGTGTTGCAGATATCCAGCGCGTCAATGCTGAACTGCAGCAGCAGAACGACGAGCTGGCCCGCGCCTACGAACTCAAAATGGAAACCAATCGCCGTAGGGCCACTTTTATTCAAGTGATGTACCACGAGATACGTACACCTCTCAACATTATCAGCGGTTTTGCCCAGGTGCTTACCGTCAGCCTCCACGACCTTCCTACTGACGAAGTGGACGACATTACCGCACGTATGCAGGAAAGTGCCGACGACATCACCCGCCTTGCCCAGGAACTTGGGGAGGCTGCCGACATTGAAACAACTCATTAAAAGAAATAAATATGCGAGTAGGAATCATTGGAACAGGATGGATTGCCGAGAAGGCGGCCATCACATTAAACGGATTGTCAAACTGCGAGGCATACGCCGTGGGGTCGCGGAAAAGAGAAACGGCTGAGGCCTTTGCTGCCAAGTGGAATCTTAAGAAGGCTTACGGGGCGTATGCGGAACTGATTGCTGACGCCAACGTAGACTTGGTATATGTCGGTACGCCGCACTCTCACCACTATGATGTAACGCGTGCGGCCATTGAAGCTGGCAAACCGTGCCTCGTGGAGAAAGCATTCATGGCCAATGCCCGGCAGGCAAGGGAAATCATTGATCTGGCACATCAGCGCGGCGTATTCCTTGCCGAGGCCATCTGGACACGCTACCAGCCTGCTGTGGGTATTGTTTGCCAACTCATTGCCGATGGACGTATTGGTAAACCGCATCTTATCACCGCCACTCTGGGTTATTCTATGGGCAATAAGTTGCGCATCATGCAACCAGAACTTTGCGGTGGAGCGTTGCTTGATCTTGGTGTCTATGCACTGAACTTTGTTCGTATGTTTACCGACAGCGACATTGATACCATTGATGGCTATTGCGTGAAGTCGGATACGGGGATGGACCTGACGAATGCTATCACCATCATCTTGAAGAACGGTGTCCTTGCCAACGTACAGTCGTCGGCGCAATGTGTGGGTGACAACATTGGTGTCATTGCCGGTACTGAGGGTAACATCATTATCGACAACATCAATAATCCGCAGACCATAACCGTGAATGGCCCTGACCGCACTTACGTTGAAACCATCCGTGTGCCGCAGCAGATTACGGGCTATGAATACCAGTTCCTGGCTTGTCGTGATGCCCTTGCTGAGGGGTTGTTGGAGCCTCGTGAGATGCCGCATGCCGAGATGCTGTATATCATGCAACTGATGGACGGCCTTCGTGAAAAATGGGGTGTCCGCTATCCGATGGACTGATGACAAACGCGTGCATTATCTGTCTACTATAATATAATCTAAAAATGCAATAAACAATGAAAGATTTTAATTACTATGCACCGACCGAAGTGGTCTTTGGTGAACAGTCAGAGGAGCAGGTTGCTGCCCTCGTGAAGAAGTATGGTGGCACGAAAGTGCTGTTACATTATGGTGGCAAGAGTGCTGAGCGCTCTGGTCTGCTCGACAAGATTAGCGGATTGCTTGCCGAGGGTGGCATCCCGTTTGTCACGCTGGGTGGCGTCGTGCCTAATCCACGTTTGTCGTTAGCGAAACAGGGTATTGAGCTTTGTCGCAAGGAAGGTGTCGACTTCATCCTTGCCGTAGGTGGTGGTAGCGTCATTGATTCTGCCAAGTGCATTGCCTACGGCGTCTGCATGGATGGCGACGTCTGGGATCTGTATATTGGCAAGGCTGAGGCTCCAAAGACCATGCTGCCCGTAGCCTCGGTGCTGACCATCCCTGCCGCTGGCAGCGAGATGTCGGAGGCCAGCGTCATTACCAATGAGGATGGTGACGTGAAGATAGGCTATTCGAACAATATGTCGCGTCCCAAGTTTGCCATTATGAACCCACGCCGCACCATGACGCTGCCGCCCTACCAGACCGCAGCAGGTGTGACGGACATGATGATGCACACCATGGAGCGATATTTCACTCACGACGACGATATGGATGTGACGACAGACATTGCTGAGGCTTTGCTGAAGAGCATCAAGAACGCCGTCTTCGCTGTACTGAAGAATCCTGAGGACTATCGCTACCGTGCCCAGATTATGTGGGCAGGCTCGGTGATGCACAATGGCCTGACGGGCTGTGGCCAGCAGGACGACTGGGCTACCCACCAGTTGGAGCATGAACTCAGTGCTATGTTCGACGTCACTCATGGTGCCGGACTGGCTGCTGTTTGGCCAAGTTGGGCACGCTACGTGATGCACGAGAACCTCTCGCGCTTCGTTCGTTTCGCTGTCAACGTGATGGATGTACCCAACGATTTCACCGATCCTGAGGGAACAGCTCTCAAGGGCATCGAGGCCATGGAGCGTTTCTATCACGCCATCGGTATGCCCGTTAATATCAAGGAACTCATTGGCAAGGACATCAGCGACGACGAAATCAAGGTGATGGCGCGTAAGTGCAGCCGTGACTACCAGCGCACCTGCGGCTCCTTCAAGGTACTCAAGGTTGAAGACATGGAAGCTATATATAAGATGGCAAGAGGCTAAGCCATACAATATTTGCACAGAATTTGCACATAAAACAAAATAAAGAAAGCTGTAAGTTGTTGACTTACAGCTTCTTTCGCTTTAAATTCAAGTACCCAGACCCGATATTTTTTGTCGGAAAATACAGATAACAATATGTAAAAGAAGGCTGATTATTAGGAAGTTACACAGCCTGTTAATTTTTCCTAAAGTTTCGTTTTTTATATATTTTTGGCGCATTCCTGTCGTAATTTGCACAAAATTTGCACAGAAAGCTACCACCAAAGCCACAGACCTACTTCGCGGAGATTAGACAGTAGCTTCAGGAAAGAGAGTTGTTTCATTTTCGGGGATTCCGACCCCGTACTCCGGGTGTGTTTCCAATGGTATAGATTATCTTTTTCTTTGCGACGTGTTATAACATGATGTAACTGGTTACAAGGTGGCGTGTTGTAACATGATGTAATTTTGTTATAAAGCCGGCGTGTTGTAACATGCCTGCGCTTGTAGTACAAAGGCCTAATTTGCACTTTTGGTTTTGAGTGTGCTATGCACACCAACCAAAAGTGCGGGAAGCCTAATTCCCGCTTTTGGAATGCGTGTACTTAGTACACCACTCCAAAAAGGCGGGCACCCCCTATCCTTCGGAGGAGCAAGCTCGGGGTGTTTCTCAGAGAATAATCTTCTTCCAGATGCCTATCTGATTATCCTTGTCTCTGTACCGCAGATACTCTTCATCGACAACCACCCTACAGCTGTCAGCGACCTTGCGATAGAAGATTAATAGTCTCTCGAGCTTATCGATGGCAGCCGCTTGGTCGTTGATGGACTTGATGTAGCCATCCTCCAGATCCTCGAGCTGCTTGATGCGCTCTTCGAGCCTTTCAGCCTCTGCAGCCTTGTCACTGGACATCTGACGCTCCAGGTCGAGCCGTCCGTATTCTGCCAGTATCTTTAGCTGCCTGACAGCCCAAAGTACCCTACGGCCATTGTTCGCCTTGCCAGCATAGCCCTTCACATCGTCCGGCATTCTGCTTGCTAACACTGGGCTGTTAAGGATATCGACTACTTCTTGCATTTGAACTCCGTCGCGGAATGCGATTGTCCTCATCCGGTGAGGATCGGGCAACTTGTCATTGTTTCTCTTCTTTGTCATTGCTCTTATGTTTTTTGATTAGATAGTCGTTGATATCCTTGCAGGGTGCGAACCTGCTCCTAATGTCCTGTGCGCCGGGTAACGCTGCCAGCATCTTTGCCGTTGCATCATTACCACCATCGTCATTGTCAAGGGCCAGGAGAATACTGCCGCACTGTGTCTGGCTGCTGATGATGGCTTCGATGGCTGCAGGGACATTGACTATGCTGTTCAACACAATATAGTTGTGTCTTACCTCACTGCACAGGGTAGCGAATGATAACATATCCATGAAACCCTCAAAAACGACCGTAGGCGCGTTTTCTCGCCCGAGGTGGGTAGTTATACCTTTTGGGCTTGTTCCGCCTTTGAAGAGCTTATTACGCAGTTCTACGCCCCCCTTATCGTTAGGGTAGGCCAGTGCGAATAGGAAGCGTCCGTCTTCACGCTGCTGGAAGCTGTAGTGTGCCTCCCGAAGGAACTGTCTGGCTATGGTCGTATTTATACGCCTCTCCCCAAGGTATGCGTACAGGGCGCGGTTCTGAAGCGGTACAAGGTCGAAGAACACGAAGTCCTGAACTTTCTCTTTCTTTAACCAGTCATAACTATTTGACGAGTTAAAAAGAGAGAAACTGTCTTTCTCGAACTCAGCACATACCCTGCTCAGGTCGTTGGTGTTTAAACCCCGCATCACCATATCAATGAGGTTGCCGTGGCTCCCGTCCGTCTGGTCCTCCCACCCTTTACCGTTGGCAGAGATAGTCATCGAGGGATGGTTATCTTCTCTCCATGGGCAACGTGCCAGGTAGCCGTCTTTCGTCTTCCTGACAACCCTGTCGCTCAAGTAGTCGAGACAGGTGTATTGTTCTTTTATTTGCTTGATATTCATATCATATTATTACTAATATTGTTAAATTTTTATCATCGCGCGCATACACGCATGAGAAAATATGCTTATTCCATTTAAAGTCCACCCCCCAGAATACAACATCAACATTTGATGTTTCCCCAGTATTTATCGGGCTTTACGATGTTGTATCGTGTTGGACGAAAAATCTTCAACAATCAAATTTCTTTACAAAGTAAATACAACATAGTACAACATACTTCTCCACTGTAATTCAGCTACTTACGTCATTTTGTATGTTGTATTCGCCCCCCTGGGCTTTTCCTGTGTCACGCGATAATCTCCCCCTGTCTATTCCCAGGCCTTGGCTGACAAGATTTTTGTTCATATTTGGCCAGTGATATTGCAAATGGGAAAGAGTCTCTTTCTTGTTCGGAATCCCTCTCTTGTTTTCAATTGAACTCGATGGTTTTATTAAGTCGTATGCTTTCAGTGCCCATCCTTCAAATGCCTGAATGTGAGCTATTGCTATGTCCATCGTATTTCCACTTATCTCTTGATGTGGCGTTCCGTCATTTGCTAGCAATTCCACAAGACCAGCCCATTTCTCTACATAGATTTGCAGCTTTGAAAGGAGTCCTCTGATCATTCCACTTTCCGTTGTCTTCCGCCGCTGCAGATCTTCCCAGAAACGAATATAGGACTGTTCAGCTGCTGAGCTGAATGTAACCTCTGAGTGGGGAGTTTTCAGTAATCTATCCATCAGAGCTTTGTAAGCGGCTTTCATGGTCTCTGGAATACTTTCTCTGAAGTACTCTAAAGAAAAAATCTCGTCGGCGAAAACGAATAATAGACGAGCATTAAATCCATTCGCAACGAGATCGTCCTTCCCGAGCATTTCATGCAGGAGATCTGGTTGAAGACCACCGAAAACGCTAAAACAGGGTCTTTCAATGAAATTGTCGTCTCTGAGAAGGCGAGTCACCCTAATGGACTTCTGTGACCATGCGGATAGATATTGTTCGACCTCTCCTGATTTGCCATACCTTCCAATGTCTTTCAGCCAACCCTGTAGCTCATCGCGGTACAGCAGAATGCCGTTGACTCCACCTCTCTCCATCGCATCGAAGAGGGCTTCCGGGGTATAGTCGTTGAGAACCAGTTTTTGTTCGACCGGGCATCCTTCTCGTTCCTTAGGATCCGTTTCCAACCATTCTGCTTTTTCCTTGATATATTGTTCATGGCGGTGTCGTTCTCGTTCGAGTAGCGGAGTCATTAGCCAGGATCCACACTCGCTCTTGCCGTAGCCGCTGACGCCAACTTGGCACAACCATAACGCGGTGGCATTTCTGTACCCCTTCGGATCAATTACTTGATAGCGGTCGCCCTGAGAGGCAGCGACGGCCGACATTAACGCCGTTAGGCAATAGTCACTATCAATCTGATATACATCTGCTAATTTCTTTATAATTTCCTGCATATAAGTAGGCAAAAAGTCATAATTTAATTTCATATTCTTATTCTATTTGAAGATGAAACATAAAATATATTTTGAAAAATTTGCAGGATTCAGGAAATATTCTTAACTTTGCCTCGTCATAAATGGCAAAGGAAGCATATTCCCACCCCGCTTCTACACTGGCTTCGAGATCCCGCTCGAAGTCAGTCGCTTTTTATCGGTGGCCCACGTCTTCTCATCTCTCTTTCTTTTTAATCAGTCATTATATACTCATCTTTTTTACTATGGACGTATACTACAAACTGGTCTTATACCAAACCAATAACTCCTCACATAATCCGTGGCAGAGTTAATTGATCCCGATGAAGTTGCACCAATCTTTACTGCATACGTCGTACCATTACTTTGTGAAGGACTGGACGACCATAAAAAAGCCAATTCTCCAACGTTATTCATACTCGTATTTGACCAAAATCTTCCATTCATGGGAAGAATAAGTTCATTTCCATTGATTCTACTGGTGATAACAACAACTTTCACACCTGTTCCTTTATAATTAGTTACAATTTCTGTTGTTGTGTTATTTGCCACCTCCATCCATTCATTTTTAGTAGGCATTCTCCAAGGCTCACCAAGCATTTTTCTTGCAGCATCATAGGTACTGTTTACCGGAAGGGTCTGATTCCCTAATTGACCTCCTGGTGTACTTGAGTAATCGGTTCCACTCCATGAACTGTTATTACCATATGCTCTGCCCTCAGTATCGCCCCATCTGTAATATAAACCATACTCCCAAGGATTTTCAGCTCCCAAGTTGCAACTCGCCCACAGTAGGCCACTCGGCAATCCAAGGTCTATATACTTCCATGCTATGCGATGTGTCTTATATTTCCCCGAGGATGCATACAGTGTGTAGGTATCGTCATCGTCTGTAAACTCTGTGGGAGTTCCAGGCTTCATCAGGAAATACTTTGTGCTACCCATCAGGTACGGGATGTTTCCCGTAAACGTAGCTTCTGCTGCACTGAAGCCGTTGAATACCGCCAGTCCCTTCTTATGGTGCATGGCAAATGATACGGCACCGCCACCACCGGCAACACCTTGTGCCAGCATGAAGTCCGATGCCTGGAAGTTTGCCTTGGTGGACTGGTCTGTCCGATGGAACTTGTTGCTGGCATCGTTGATGAACAGGTCGAACTTGTCATCAATGGCAGCCTGTGTAAAGTCAGGCGTGTACGGCGATGCCACGTAGGGATAATACGCATAGTACGTGTACCTGCTGCTGTATTTGACGTCGGCACTCGTTGACCAGGAAGTACCATCGAACTCATAGAGCACGTTGGCGTTGACCACACTGGAGCCGTCCACCACATAGAGTCCTATGCGGTCTCCGGCTTCGAATGTCGTGGTGTAGCCTGAATAGGCGGCACGAGTGTTGGCATCTCTCACGGTGATGATCAGCTTGGAACTGATGTTCTTGCTGTTGCTTTCAGCTATTTCTTCTGTGCATGACGTAAGAACCATGCCGAACAGCAGCACAATCTTTGAAATTAATAACTTTTTCATAATCTATTTTCTCTTTATAGTTTAATTTCTAACAGTGGCGTAAGGATCCATTTCTTTTATAAGCCTATTTATTTTCAAAAGACGCTTATAAGTAAAAGGTTTTTCGTCGTAAAGAATATCATCGAGACCTATGCCGTGATTATAGTTCTCGCGTACGATATCCCGTAGTGCTATTAACCAAAAGAGATTTAACCACTTGCTTTGCTTATTCCAAGATGTTGCAGTCTTGAAGAGGACAAGCGCAGTCCCAAGGTAACTATCGCCGTCAGGGAGCAAATAATCACGGAATACCTCTTCGCCTTTGTAATATACTACGAGACTCTTCCCATTACCGTTCATGTTCTCATCGAACCAGGACTCGCTTTCAGATGTCACGGTTGAGCGTTTCAGTTCCATAAACTTACAATGCCTTGCAGGAATTGCTTTTAACCTTTTCTTTTGA
>JAEEGL017255567.1_pt1 | contig 12882 bp, 15 predicted proteins | sample 9134231 | NCBI WGS metagenome assembly JAEEGL01 (sample SAMN16246548, study PRJNA631951) | gut metagenome | biome: gut microbiome; feature: rumen; material: fiber-attached | host: Bos | place: Iran: Karaj | collected 2018-10
GAAGAGGGCGGCCGTCACACCCCCTTCTTCAACAACTACCGTCCCCAGTTCTACTTCCGCACCACCGACGTGACCGGCGTCATCACCCTGCCCGACGGCGTCGAGATGTGCATGCCCGGCGACAACGTGGACATGAAGGTCGAGCTGATCACCCCCATCGCCATCGAGAAGGAGCTGCGCTTCGCCATCCGTGAGGGCGGCCGCACCGTGGGCTCCGGCGTCGTCATCGCCATCGAGGAGTAAGGCTCCCGGCCCAAGTTCGGGCTTCGGAAAGCCGCTCCGCAAGGCTATGCCTTTTTCCGGGAGGGACCGTTTTTTCGGTCCCTCCCGTTTTATGTCCTCTTTCGGCTTATTCACGAAAACCGGCGTCCCTGCCCGGGAAAACGTGGCAAAAAATGAGAAATCCTCTTGCTAATTCTCATAGGCCGGTGTATACTATACATATGGCGTATTTTGCGCAGAGATCGGCAGTTTTTTGCGGGAGGAGTTTGCATCATGTTCAGCATCGGGGACCGGATCGCCCACCCCCTGCACGGCGCAGGCGTGATCGACGGGATCGTGGAACGTCGGATCAACGGCGTCACCAGAGAGTACTACAGGCTGCGCTATCCGGCCGGCGGCATGGAGGATATGATCCCCGTGGACAACTGCGCGGAGATCGGCATCCGCTCCATCATCTCCTCCGAGGAGGCCGACGGGATCCTGCAGGAGCTGGGGGACATCGAGATCGACATGACGCAGAACTGGAACCGGAGATACCGGGAGAACATGATCCGCATCAAGAGCGGGAACCTGCTGGAGGTCGCCAGGGTCATCAAGGGCTTGATGGCGCGGGACGCGGAAAAGGGCCTCTCCACGGGAGAACGCAAGATGCTGCGCAGCGCCAAGCAGATCCTGATCTCGGAGATCGTCCTTGCCAAGGGCTGCGAATACGAGGAAGTGGAGCAGCAGATCAACCGGGCGATGGTCTGATACGAAATTCTGACAGAGCTGTTTATGCCATCCTTCGCAAGGTCTCTGACGGGCGGCCCGCCTGCGTCCGGCGCCGCGTCCGGCGCGGTTTCTGCCCGCTGCCCGGCTGAAGCTCTCTGTCAGGATCTGGTATTCGAATGAATCAGCCGCAGGAGGGTCGGGTCACGCCCGACTCTTGTTTGTGTTCCCGCTTCTTCCGGGAAGCGGGCCGGAGGCGCAGCCGATGAAGAAAAAAAGAGAGATCCGGCTCCCGGCGCTGACCGGCCGCCGGAGCGGGCGCGGGCTCGTTTCCGCCGTGGTGCTGGCCGCCGGCAGCAGCACCCGCATGGGCAGCGACAAGATGGCCGCCGTCTTTGCCGGCAGTACGGTGATCGCCCACACCCTTCGGGCCCTGCAGGAGAGCCCGGAGATCGGGGAGCTGGTGCTGGTGGTCCGGGAGGGGGCGGAGAAAAGCGCCCTGGCCGGGGCCTCCGGCTGCGGCAAGCTCCGCCGGGTGGTGAAGGGCGGCGAAAGCCGCACGGAGTCCGCCTGGCTGGGGGTCATGGCCTGCGACCCGGCCGCGGAGCTCATCCTCATCCACGACGGGGCCCGGCCCCTGGTCACGCCGGAGGTGATCGCCGCCGCCGTCAAGGGCGCCAGGGAATACGGGGCCGCCGTGCCGGTGGTCCCGGTGACGGACACCGTCAAGGTGGGGAAGAACGGCTTTGCCGCCGACACGCCGGACCGCAGCGCCCTCTTCGCCGCGCAGACGCCCCAGGGCTTCCGGGCGGAGCTCATCAAGGCCGCCCTGAAGGACGCTCTGGACCGGAAGCTCAGCCTGAGCGACGACTGCGCCGCCGTGGAACGGCTGGGCATGCGGGTAAAGCTGGTGGAGGGGGACCCGCGCAACCGCAAGATCACCCTTCCCTCTGACCTGAAGCTCGCGGAAATACTGTGGGAGGAAATGCATCCATGAGGATCGGACACGGATATGACGTTCACCGCATCGTGCCGGGCAGGCGCCTGGTGCTCTGCGGCGTGGAGATCCCCTGGGACCGGGGCCTGCTGGGCCATTCCGACGCGGACGCCGCGGCCCACGCCCTGATGGACGCCATCCTGGGGGCGGCGGCCCTGGGGGACATCGGCCAGCTCTTTCCGGACACGGATCCCCGCTACGAGGGGGCGGACAGCATGGTCCTCCTGGGGGAGGTCTGCCGCCGGGTCGGGGAGGCAGGTTACCGCCTCGGCAACTGCGATATCACCATCCTGGCCCAGAAACCGAAGCTCATGCCCCACGTCCCCGCCATGCGCCGGCGTCTGGCGGAGGTCATGCATACGGAGCCGGACCGGGTCAGCGTCAAGGCCACCACGGAGGAGGGCCTGGGCTTCACCGGCGCGGAGGAGGGCATTGCCGCCCACGCCGTGGTACTGCTGGAGGAAAGGGCGAGGATCCGGAAGCTATGAACGTCCATAAAGCGGAATTTGTGAAGTCCGCCGCCTCCGCCGCGGACTTCGTGCGGGACGGGCGGCCCCAGCTGGCCTTCGCCGGCCGCTCCAACGTGGGGAAGTCCTCCGTCATCAACCGGCTGCTGAACCGGAAGAATTTCGCCCGGGTGGGGGCCACGCCGGGAAAGACCGTGCACGTGAACTATTTTCTGGTGGACGGCGTGTGGCTGGCGGATCTGCCGGGCTACGGCTACGCGAAGGTCTCCCAGAGCGAAAAGGAGCGGTGGGGCAGGCTCATGGAGAGCTATTTCCGCTCCGGCCTCATCACCGCGGGGGTCCTCATCGTGGACGCCCGCCACGCCCCCAGCAGGGACGACGTGACCATGCTGCAGTGGTTCCGCTCCTCCGACTGCCCCCTGGTGGTGGTGGCCAACAAGCTGGACAAGGTGAAGAAGAGTCAGAGGGAAGAGAGCGTCGGTCTGGTGCGGGACACCCTGGAGCTCACGGGGAAGGATACGCTCATCCCCTTCTCCGCGGAGGACGGCACCGGGCGCGACGCGCTGCTGGCCTGCCTGGAGGCCTTCGTATGACCTTCCGCAGCGTCCTGGCCGGACTGGACTGGAGCTATCTCAGCCGGCTCCTGCTCAGCGCCGTCCCGGCCCTCCTGTGCATCATGATCCACGAGATCTGCCACGGCGCGGCGGCCTACGCCCTGGGGGACCGGACGGCGGCCACCCAGGGCCGTCTGAGCCTGAACCCCCTGCGCCACATCGACTGGTTCGGCCTCCTGATGCTGATGATCTTCCACTTCGGCTGGGCAAAGCCCGTGAGCGTGGATATGCGCAACTTCAAAAATCCGAAGCGGGACATGGCCCTCACCGCCCTGGCGGGGCCCCTGTCCAACTTCGTGCTGGCGGTCCTGGCGCTGTTCCTCTTCGGCCTGGGCTACCGCGCCCTGGCGGATTCGAAGGCGGGGAACCTCCTGCTGTCCCTGCTGAACGGCGTCGCCTATCTCAGCATATCCCTGGGCCTCTTCAATCTCATCCCCATCCCGCCCCTGGACGGGTCGAAGGTGCTCTTCGCCTTCCTGCCGGATAAAGCCTACGTCCGGCTGATGGTGCTGGAGCGCTACGGGATGATATTGCTCATCGTCCTGGTGGTGCTCATGAACCGGGTCTTTGCCGTGTCCCCGGTGGCGGCGGCCTCCGAGGCCGTGTACGACGCGTTTTTCCGCATCGCGGTGTTTGCGGATTCCCTGATCAAGTAAGGAAACGATATGGACGATCTGACCTTTCGCCTCCCCGGCCTGAAGCGGACGAGGGGGGAGACCGCGGACTTCGAGGGGCCCCTCAGCCTTATCCTGCAGCTGCTCAGCCGCAACCGGGTGGAGATCCAGGACATCCGCATCGGGGATATCCTGGACCAGTACATGGCCTGGCTGGCGGGGATGGAGCGCATGGACCTGGAGGTCACGGGGGAGTTCATCACCATGGCCTCCTACCTCCTGTATATCAAGGCCCGCACCCTTCTGGAGGGCACGCGGGAGGTGGAGGAGCTGGACGAGCTCATTTCCTCCCTGGAGGCCCAGAAGCGAAAAGAGACCCTGGAGCGCATGAAGCTGGCCGCCGAATGGCTGGGCGGCCGCAGCGGCCTGGGGGAGGGGATCTTCATCCGCGCCCAGGAGCCCATCGACGGCCCACCGGAATACCGGGCCCACAGCCCGGCTCTGCTCCTGCGGGCCCTGGGGGAGATCACGGGCCGGGAGCGGGAGGCAGCGTCCCTGCCCCGCACCGTGCCGGTCCCGGCGCCCCTGGCCTATTCCATCCGGGACAAGTCGGACGAGATCCTGCTGCGCCTGCGGGACCGGGGGCGCGTCTCCCTGGCGGAGCTCTTCGCGGAGAGCCGCAGCCGCAGCGAGCTCACCGCCGCCTTCCTCTCCGTGCTGGAGCTGTACCGGGCGGAGCAGATCGGCCTTTTGGACACGGAAAACGGCCTGGAGGTGCTGGCCGCCCCGGCGGCGGACCCGGCCGGGGACAGGGACGGAGGAAACGCCCATGGAAGCTGACGGCATCATCGAGAGCATCCTGTTCGCCGCGGGGGAGCCCTTTCCCATCCCGCGGCTCATGGCCCTGCTGGACCTGAGCCGGGAGGAGGTGCTGGCCGCCGCCCGCCGGTTGGGGGACCGGTACAGCTACGAGCACCGGGGCATCCGCCTGCTGGTGCTGGAGGACGCGCTGCAGCTGGGCAGCGCCCCGGAATACGCCGATTGGGTGCGCCGGGCGCTGGATACCCGGAAGCCCGCCCGCCTGAGCCCCGCCGCGCTGGAGGTGCTGGCCATCGCCGCCTATTTCCAGCCCGTGACCCGCACCTATATCGAGCAGATCCGGGGGGTGGACAGCAGCTATACCGTGGGCCTCCTGGTGGAAAAGGGCTTTCTGGAGCCCTGCGGCAGGCTGGACGCCCCGGGCCGCCCCATGCTTTTCCGGACGACGGCGGCCTTCCTGCGGGTGTTCGGCCTCTCCTCCCTGGAGGAGCTGCCCTCCTACGGGGAAGCCCCGGAGATCGCCGGCGAAGACCTGCAGGCCCTCGCGGAGGGCCTGGCGGAGGTACGGGATTGAAGGCCCTCTTCTGGGCGGCGGGGATCCTGGCGGCCCTGGCGGCGCTGCTTGTCCTCCTCCGGCTGCGGGTGACCCTGTCCTATGGGGAGGAGGGACCCGGCGCCGCCGTAGCCCTGGGCCCGGTCACCGTGCTGCGCCTCCCCATGCCGAAGGGGAAGAAGGCCCCGAAAAAAAGCGAGCGGACGAAGCGCGTTAAGCGCGGAAAGAAGAAAAGCGGCGAAGAAGAGGAAAAAAAGACCGGCGGCTCCGTTCCGGGATTCCGGGATATGCTCCCGATAATCTCCGACGCGCTGGGCAAGCTAAAGCGCAGGCTCAGCGTCGATGAACTGACCCTCTGGTATCAGAGCGGGAGCGAGGACCCGGCGGCGGCGGCCCTGATGTTCGGCCGCGCCAACGCCGCGGCGGGCGCGCTGCTGCAGCCCCTGACGGAGCTGTTCAGGATCCGCTCCACGGACGTCCGCACCGCCGTGAGCTTCACGGACACGAAAAACCGGGTCTATGCCCGGCTGCGGCTGTCCCTCCCGCTGGGAACGCTGCTGTACCTCTCTCTGCGTACGCTCCTGAGATACAGACGGGCCCTGAAGCACAGGCCCCGCAAGGATACGGAGGAATGAACATGGAAAAGCACGCGATCGGAGAACTGATGGAGAACACCCTGTCCAAGATCCGGGAACTGGTGGACGTGAACACCGTCGTCGGTTCGCCCATCCAGACGCCGGACGGGATCACCCTGATCCCCGTCAGCAAGGTGAGCTTCGGCTTCGCCGCCGGCGGCAGCGATTTTCAGACCAAAAACGGGAAGGACAGCCAGCCCAATCCCTTCGGCGGCGGCAGCGGCGCCGGGGTCAGGATCGAGCCCGTCTCCTTCCTGGTGATCCGCGACGGCAGCGTGCGCGTCCTCAGCGCCAACGCCGACAACCAGAGCGCGGCGGAAAGGGTCATCGAGGCAGTGCCCGACATCATCGACAAGGTCAGGGAGGTTCTGCCGAAAAAGAAAGATGAGGAAACGGATACCGAAGACTGAGATCGCCCTTCTCCTGTCGGCGGCGCTGCTGCTGCCGACGGGGTCCCGGGCGGCGGAGGCCCCCGCCGTGTCCGCGGAATCCGCCGTGCTGGCGGAGCTGGAGACGGGGCGGATCCTCTATGAGAAATGCCCCGACAAGCCCATGAAGGCGGCCAGCACCGTGAAGATTCTCACGGCGCTCATCGCCATCGAGCGCCTGGACCCGGCGGAAAGGGTGACGATCCGCCCGGAATGGACGGGGGTCGAGGGCAGCTCCATGCACCTCCGGCCGGGGGAGGAATGTACCGTGGCGGACCTGCTGCGGGGAATGCTGCTGGTCTCCGGCAACGACGCGGCCCTGGCCCTGGCCTGCCTCACGGCGGGGAGCGAGGAGGCCTTCGCCGCCCTGATGAACGGGAAGGCCGCGGCCCTGGGCATGGCGGACAGCCGCTTCGCGGACCCCAGCGGCCTCGCTTCCGAGGGCCATCGGGTGACCGCCAGGGACATGGCGGTCCTCACCCGCGCAGCCATGGCGGAGCCCCTGTTCCGGGAGATCGTCGCCAGCCGGACGGCGGAGGCGGCGGGCCGCAGCCTGGTGAACCACAACAAGCTCCTGTGGCGCTACGAGGGCGCCGTGGGGGTGAAGACCGGCTATACGAAGGCCGCCGGGCGGACGCTGGTCTCCTGCGCGGAGCGGGAGGGCCTGCAGCTCGTCTGCGTCACCCTCAACGATCCGGATGACTGGGCGGATCACGCCGCCCTGCTGGACTGGGGCTTCGCCTCCTGGCGCCGGGGCGCGCCGGAGGGCCTGGGCTGGACCCTGGAGGTCGTGGGCGGCGAGGAAAAAACGGCGGAAGCGGTGCCGGAGGGGGCGTCGGACCTTCTGCTCCCCCGGGAGGGGCTTCGCTGGGAGGTCTCCCTGCCCCGCTTCGTCTACGCGCCGGTCACGGCGGGGGAGACGGCGGGCCGCCTCCGCTGCCTGGGAGCGGACGGGGAAACGCTGGCGGACCTGCCCCTCGTCTGGGCCTCCTCCGTGGCGGCGGACCCGTCGCAGCCCCTGAGCTTCTGGGAGAAGCTCCGCTGGGCCTGGCGCTGCGCCTGCCGCCGCAGCGCCGCCCGCCCCCAGTACGTGTTCTATTGACGAGGAAGGCTATGGAAGAACGCTTGCAGAAAATCCTCTCGGCCCGGGGCGTCGCCTCCCGCCGGGAGGCGGAGGCCATGATCCAGGCGGGGCGCGTCACCGTGAACGGGGCGACCGCCGTCCTGGGCATGAAGGCCGACGAGGAGACCGATACCATCCTTGTGGATGGAGACCCGCTTGCCGGACCCAGCCAGCGGGTTTACATAATGCTGAACAAGCCCCGGGGCTGTCTCTGCACCCGCAGGGACGAGAAGGGGAGAGCGACGGTGCTGGACTATCTTGCAGGCTGCCGCGCCCGGGTGTGGCCCGTGGGGCGGCTGGACATGAATTCCGAGGGCCTGCTCCTCCTCACCGACGACGGGGAATTCACCAACGCCCTGACCCATCCCTCCCGGGAGGTGGAGAAGGTCTACACCGTGCGGGTGGAGGGAGCGGATATCTCCGGGGCGGTGAAGCTCCTGGGTGAGACCCTGGAGCTGGAGGACGGACAAGCGAAGGCGAAGCGCGTCCGCCTCCTGAAGGACGACGGGGCCAGGGCGATCCTGGAGATCACGGTGACGGAGGGGCGCAAGCACCTGGTGCGCAGGCTCTGCGCCGCCGCCGGGCTGGAGGTCAAGCGCCTCATCCGGGTCTCGGAGGGCGGTCTCCCCCTGGGAGACCTGCGCACCGGCTGCTGGCGGGAGCTCACGGAGAAGGAGGTGCGGCTCCTGCGCCGCGCCGCCGGGATCCGATAGAACAGCCGAAGAAAGACAGGCAGGAGCGGGCGCGGCCCGCCCGGAGGGATCGGCATGGAAAAGGACATCATTGCCCTGATACAGGAGAAGCGTTCCGGCTTCTCCAAGGGACAGGCCAGGATCGCGCGCTACATCACGGAAAATGCGGACAAGGCCGCGTTTATGACGGCCTCCCGCCTGGGACAGAAGACGGAGGTCAGCGAATCCACGGTGGTGCGCTTCGCCGTGGAGCTGGGCTTCGAGGGCTATCCGGAGATGCGCCGGGCCCTGCAGGAGATGATCCGCAACCGCCTCACCAGCGTCCAGCGCATCGAGGTGGCGAAGACGGTCATCGGCAGCGGGGACACCCTGACGGCGATCCTCAATTCGGACATGGAGAACATCCTGCGCACGCAGAACGAGGTGGACAGGGACAGCTTCAGCCGGGCGGTGGAGGCCCTGCTGGGGGCGAAGAAGATCTACGTGCTGGGGACGAGGACCTCCGCGGCCCTGAGCATGTTCATGGGCTTCTATTTCAACCTGCTCTTCGAAAACGTGAAGGTGCTCAACGAGAACACGGCGGGGGAGGTCTTCGAGCAGATCATGCGCATCGGCCCCGGGGACGTGTTCGTGGGCATCAGCTATCCCCGCTATTCCAAGCGCACGGTGAAGGCCGTCCGCTTCGCCAAGGAGCGGGGGGCGACGGTGCTGGCCCTGACGGACGCGGCGACCTCGCCCATCGCCGAGGGGGCGGACGTCTGCCTCCTGGCCCGCAGCGACATGGTCTCCTTCGTGGATTCCCTGGTGGCCCCCCTGAGCCTCATCAACGCCCTCATCGTGGAGGTCAGCGAGCGGAAGCCCGGCGTGGCCCGCACCTTCACCGAGCTGGAAGAGGTCTGGAACGAATACGACGTGTATGAAAAAAACGCAGACTGACGTGTGCGTGATCGGCGGCGGGGCCGCGGGGCTCACGGCGGCGATCTTCGCCGCCGGGGCCGGGGCCAGGGTGACGGTGCTGGAGGGGCAGGAGAAGCCCGCCAGGAAGCTCCGGATCACCGGCAAGGGCCGCTGCAACGTGACGAACGACTGCGCCCCGGAGGACGTGCTGAAGCACGTCACCCGGAACGCGCGGTTCCTCTACAGCGCGCTTTACGCCTTTCCCCCGTCGGCGGTCATGGCCTGGTTCGAGGGCCTGGGCGTGCCCCTGAAGACGGAGCGGGGAAACCGGGTCTTCCCGGTCTCCGACCGGGCGGAGGACGTGGCGGAGGCCCTGCTGCGGGAGCTGAAGGGCCGTGGAGCGGAGCTTCTCCGTCTCCGGGCCGGGCGCGTCGTCGCGCCGGAGGGCGCCGTCAGGGCCGTTTCCGCGGGGGACACGGAGATCGCCTGCGCCGCGGCGATCCTCTGCACCGGGGGTCTCAGCTATCCGGCCACCGGCTCCACCGGCGACGGGTACGCCATGGCGGAGGCCCTGGGCCACAGGGTAACGCCCCTCTCGCCCTCCCTGGTGCCCCTCGTTTCGGAGGATCCCGACTGTCCGGCCATGCAGGGCCTCAGCCTCAGGAACGTCACCCTCTCCCTGCGGGAGCGGGGGACGGGGAAAAAGCCGGTATGGCAGGAGCTGGGGGAGATGCAGTTCACCCATTTCGGCCTCACCGGGCCCCTCGTCCTCTCCGCCTCGGCCCACATGGAGCCGGGAAAGAAGTACCTGGCGGAGATCGACCTGAAGCCGGGCCTCACGGAGGAGAAGCTGGACGCCCGCCTCCTGCGCCTTTTCGGGGAGAACGGCCGCCGCGCCTTCAAAAACTCCCTGGACGGGCTGCTGCCCCGGAGCCTCATCCCCGCGGCCGTCCGCCGCAGCGGCATCCCCCCGGAGCAGAAGGTGTCGGAGATCACGAAGGCCCAGCGGCAGCGGCTGCTGGGGGTACTGAAGCGCTTTGAAGTGGAGATCGGCGGTACGAGGCCCATCGCGGAAGCGGTGGTCACCCGGGGCGGCGTGGACGTGAAGGAGGTCCTGCCTTCCACCATGGCTTCCCGCAGGGTGTCCGGCCTCTATTTCGCCGGGGAGATACTGGATCTGGATGCGTACACCGGCGGCTACAATCTGCAGATCGCCTGGTCCACGGGCCGGGCGGCCGGACTGGCGGCCGCGTCGTACGCCGGAAGGAGAGAGTGAAATTGAAAAGGATACAGGTGGCCATCGACGGACCGGGCGGCGCCGGGAAAAGCACCATGGCGAAGGCCCTGGCCCGGGCGTGCGGCCTGAATTACGTGGATACCGGCGCCATGTACCGCACGGTGGGGCTGGCCCTTCTCCGGGCGGGGATCGACCCGGCGGACGGGGCGGCCGTGGCCGCGGTCCTGCCGGAAACGCAGGTCGGCCTCCGGTACGAGGACGGCGCGCAGCATATGCTCCTCAACGGGGAGGACGTGACGGGGCTCATCCGCACCCCGGCGGTGAGCGCCGCGGCCTCCGCCGCCTCCGCGCTCCCCGCGGTCCGCGCCTTCCTCCTGAAGGCCCAGCAGGACCTGGCGGAGGAATGCAGCGTGGTGATGGACGGGCGGGACATCGGCACGGTGGTCCTGCCCGGGGCGGACCTGAAGGTGTTTCTCACCGCCTCCGCGGAGGAGCGGGCCCGCCGCCGCTGCCTGGAGCTGGAGGAGCGGGGTACGCCCCAGCCCTATGAACAGGTGCTCGCCGAGATGAACGAGCGGGACGAGCGGGATACCAACCGGGCCGCGTCGCCCCTGCGCCCGGCGGAGGACGCGGTGATCCTGGATTCCACCTGCCTTTCCCCCGAGGAGGTGCTGGAAAAGCTCGTGAGCCTGGTGACGGAAAGGCGGCAGACATGAAGCTCCAGCGGTTCTATCGCCTGGTCTACACCATCCTCTGTCCGCTGGTACATCTGGTCTACCCCATCCGGGTGCGCTATCCCGAGCGCCTGCCCGACGGGCCCATGGTGCTCTGCGCGCCCCATTCCAGCATGGTGGACCCCGTCCTTCTGATGATGGCACTGACCGTCCGGCGCTTCCCCCGCTTCCTGGCGAAGAAGGAGCTCTTCTCCGTGCCCGTCGTGGGGAAGATCCTGCGGGCCATGGGCATGATCCCCGTGGACCGGGGCAGCGCGGACATCGGCTCCATCCGCACGGCGCTGTCCGTGCTGAAGGAGGGGGGCATCGTGGGCGTGTTCCCGGAGGGAACGAGGGTGAAGGAGGATACCGGGGCCGCGGCCAAAAACGGGGCCGTCATGCTGGCCTCCCGCACCGGGGCGTCCCTGCTGCCGGTGTGGCTGCCCCGGCATAAGCCCGTATTCCGCCCGGTGGAGATCGTCATCGGGGAGCCCTACACCCTGCCCCGGCTCCGGGGCGGCAGCGAGGTCTACCGCGCCTATGCCGAGGAGCTCATGCGCCGCATCGGCCTCCTGGGGAAGGAGAAGGCGTCGTGCTCGTAAGGCTCGCGAAGACCGCGGGCTTCTGCTACGGCGTGCGCCGGGCCATCGCCATCGCGGAAAAGGAGGCGCCGGGGGGCTGCGTCGTCCTGGGGGAGCTCATACACAACCGCAGGGAGATGGAGCGGCTCCTCGCCCTGGGGCTGCGCCGGGCCGCGTCCCCGGAGGAGATCGCCCCGGGGGAAACGGTGATCATCCGCTCCCACGGGGAGCCGGACAGGGTGATCGCCGCCCTGCGGGCGAAGGGCTGCCGGGTGGCGGACGCCACCTGCCCCAACGTCACGCGCATCCACCGCATCGTCCGGGAGGCGGCGGAGCGGGGAAGGCTCCCCATCGTCATCGGCGACCGGGATCACCCCGAGGTGCAGGGGATCGTGGGCAGCGCGGAGGGCGTTGTGGTCCTGAAGGACGGGGAAGAAACCAGAAAATGGCTTTCGGAGGGGGCTCCGGGGACGGAAACACCCGTTTCCGTCGTTTTTCAGACCACGGAGGTCCGGGAAACCGTAAAAAAATGCGCGGAAACCTTGAAAAAGGTGTATACAAATTCGGAAATCTTTGATACAATATGCGATGCCACGTTTAGTCGCCAAAAAGAGGCGGCTGGGCTATCCGCCATATGCGATGCCATGCTTGTGGTAGGAGACAGGAGCAGTGCAAATTCGAGACGGCTGGCGCAGGTTTGCGCCGTCCGGTGTCCCAAGGTTATTTTTGCGGAAGCAGCCTCTGAGCTCGACCTGTCAGACCTGAAAGATGTCATAACATTGGGGGTGACCGCTGGAGCCTCGACTCCGGCGTGGATAATTAAGGAGGTTTGTGCGAAAATGACCGAAGAAATCAAGATCGACGAAATCGTGGAAGAAGCGCCCGCGGAGACCGCCGCGCCGGAGGTCCCGGCCGAGCCCGCAGCGCCTGCGGAGACTGCGCCCGCCGAGGCGGAGCCCGCCGTCGAGTCCTTCGATGAAATGCTTGCCAAGAGCTTCAAGACTCTGAACAACGGCGATAAGGTGACCGGGATCGTCGCCTCCATCGGGGCGAACGAGATCACCGTGGATCTGGGCACGAAGCACTCCGGATATATTCCCATGTCCGAGCTGACCGACGATCCCGACGTAAAGCCCGAGGATATCGTCAAGGTGGGCGACGAGATCGAGACCTTCGTCATCCGCGTCAACGACGTGGAGGGCACGGTGCAGCTTTCCAAGAAGCGCCTGGATACCGTGAAGAACTGGGACAGCATCGAGGCCGCCAAGGAGGACAAGGTCCCCGTGGAAGGACTCGTCACCGAGGAGAACAAGGGCGGCATCGTGGTGAACGTGAAGGGCATCCGCGTGTTCGTTCCCGCCTCCCAGACCGGGCTCCCCAAGGACGCGCCCATGTCCAGCCTGGTGAAGACCAGGGTGCAGCTGCGCATCACCGAGGTCAACCACGCCCGCCGCAGAGTGGTGGGCTCCATCCGCGCCGTGCAGTACGAGGCCCGCAAGGCCGCCGCGGAGAAGACCTGGGCGGAGATCGAGGAAGGCAAGAAGTATCAGGGCGTCGTCAAGTCCCTCACCAGCTACGGCGC
>JAEEGL010640735.1_pt1 | contig 12881 bp, 7 predicted proteins | sample 9134231 | NCBI WGS metagenome assembly JAEEGL01 (sample SAMN16246548, study PRJNA631951) | gut metagenome | biome: gut microbiome; feature: rumen; material: fiber-attached | host: Bos | place: Iran: Karaj | collected 2018-10
TCTGGTTTAAGTAACATTAATTTTGCTACTATTTTTTTTATCATTCCTACTATTCTATTATATTTTTTTAAATCTTCTCTTTTTTGAATATAATATCTTCTCATTAAATGAGTTTCTCTTAAATTATTATCCTTTTTCCAATTAAGAAAATCAACTTTTTTTAACAATTTTTTTTCATGAAATTTAAGTTCTCTCATTTAAGATAAAAAATTAATTTTTTTGTTTTTAAATTTATGAAAAATATAAATAATTGAAAATGGGAATTTTTGAATCATTTGAATATGCAGACCAGGAATTGGATTTAAATTTTAAGTCATATAAATCAATTTCTGATGAATGGCTTAAAGATAATTTTGAAAATGATTATATATTTCTATATTTAATGCCTTTTAGTGAATATTATTATCTTTTATTAATAGAAGATTCAGGAAAAAAAGATAATATTAATGAAGAACAAATAAGAACTTTTTCAATTAATAATAATGATCATTTATTAAATAATCCAATGTCAAAAGAACAATTTAGTAACTTTATTTATAACACATTATTTACTCATCCTTTATTGAAAAATCAAATAAAGAATAATAAATATAAAACAAAATGTGCACAATTATTTTTATATATATATTCATGTTTAAAAAAAAATATTTATAAATATCAATATGGAAGTGAATATATTCCGGGAAGTCCAAATTTAATAACAAAATTACATTTATTAGGAATAGGATTTCTTTATTGTGGTGGAAGAAATATTGAAAAAATAGATTTTTTATTTAGAATTTTTTCTGAACATGATGAACTTGTAAAAAAAAACGAATTAAGTTATAAATTTTTTCTTTCTATTTTTTTAATCTCAAGTCAATGTATGCTTTATGCAAATAATAAAATGGATATTGACGATTATGAAAAATTTCCTATTAGATATTTAAATACTGTTAGAAATACTTTTAGTTTAATTAATATTGAAACTAGTATTAACTTATTTAATAATTCATTTTTTGAAGATAATGATTATTATGAATATCCTGATTTTATAAGAATTTTTAAACAACAAGATTTTGATTGGATTTTTTCACCAAGTGGAATTAGAGATTTTTTAGAAAGAAATGATGAAAAAGAAGCTAAGAATTGGAGAGAATTAATTAAAAATTATGCAAAAAGAACTATTATTAGGGCAATGAAGACAAAAAGTTCTACAAGTAAAACTATGGATAATTAATTATTTTTTCTTTGAATTAATCATTTATTTAATATAAATTAAATATACTAAATTTTTTAAGAAAAATTCAATATTTTAAATTTATGGTTAATTTTATTTTTTATGGATTTTGAAAATTAAAATTTAAAATAATTAATAAATAATCTCCATAAAAAATCGGTTTTTAAATTAAAATATGATTAAATTAATTTACATATATAAAAAAAATTTTAAAAATTTAACATTTTTTACTAATATATATGATAACTAATATATAAATAAATAAACTAACATAAAACATATCTCATAACTGAACAAAAAGGAGCATCAGGTAATAAACAAACTTTTAATATAGCATAATCATCATTATTTAACTTATCTTTATTTTCCAAAATTTTCTTTTTAAATTCAAGATTTTTTTTTAAAACATATCTTAAATTAAACAATCCTGCATAAAGTACACTAACAAAATCTTTTTTACTAATATAATAAACTCCTAAACTATTTAAACAATTAGAATATCCTCCAAAAAATCCTAAAATAATTTTATCTTGATTATTATTAAAATCAGTAATTTTTTCTTCTCCAGTATTTCCACCACATTTAATATTTTTTCCTTTATTAGTTCCAAATTCTAAATAATCAACTCCTTTTTCTCCTGTTCTAATTTGGAAATTTACTAAATTTTCATTTGCTTCTAAATTTAATTCTTCATATAAATCACTTCCTTTTTCACTTTTAAATTCTCCTGTTGTTGTTGTATTTCCTTTTATTCTATCACGATAGAAAATTTGTATTCCTGTTACAATTTCATTTCTGTCTATTTTTCCATGAAATATTTTCACTCTTGATATTTTGAAATTAAATAAACTATCTGAGAAAAACTCTTCGTCGTCAAATGATTTTGTGTCTTGGAATACGTTTCCAAAATTACCAGTTGAATTTATTAATATTATGTGGTTTCCTTTTTCATCATGTTGTTCATTTAGACTTGAGGACATTTCTTTTTTTGTGTTTGTTTTATTTTTATTTTTTAATTATATATTAAAAAAATTTTAAATTAATTTTTTTTAATTAAAAGGGAATAAATATTGTTTAATTTACAAATTTATTTTTAAGTCATTTGAAAAAAGGTTGATTATTTAGAGTTCAAATTATTCAATTATAAAGATACATAATGATTAAAAAAGAAACAATAATAAGATATTTAAAAAATAAATATTAATAAATGTTAGAAAAAGATTTATTTTATGAAAATTTTCACATTTTTGAAAATTCCTATATTAAAAGACATTTATAATAAATTGAAGATCAGAAAAAAAAAATATATATTTAATATCAATTTAAATATAAAATAAAAATAAAATATGTCCCAAAAAATATTAAAAAATAAATTGATTAATAAAACCAGTATATTTTTTTTTTGTTTATAATTAATTAGAAAAAAAATATTTTACAATAAAAATAAAATTTAAAATAATTAAAAATAAATTAAATGTCATCATTAAACACATCAGAAACCCTAAAACCATTTTTAAAAATAAACGATAATTCCTCATCTTTCGCAATGTCAAAACCAGACACATCACAGCAAATTTTATCAGATTTAGATTTACCTCCATCAAATACCCAATATATAAAAAGATATCAACACCAATCATCATTATTTGGAATAACTTTCCAATCATCATCATCACCTTTAACATTAGCATTATCAACAAAAAATATATCATTAAAAAATAAAATAACAATAGTAGAATTTTTACCTCAAGAAGATAAATTTATAGAGAGATCAAGTTCAGAATGTGAATTTCCCCCATCATCAATTTTATTTTGTCCAAGTCCATCAAATAAAGATTTATTAATATCAACAAGTGATTCACTTCGAATATATAAATATTCAGAAAATATATTAACATTTCAAAAAGAAATAAAAAGTAATAGTAAAATATATTGTGGTCCATTAACATCATGTGATTGGTCACATATAAATCCATCAATTGTAGGAGTATCATCATCTGACACAACATGTAAATTATGTGATATAACAAAATTGGAAATTTTAAATACTTTAATTGTTGATGATAAAAGTGCTTATGATATTAATTTTGGTAATGATGATATGACTTTTATGACTGCTGGTGCTAAGGGTGGTATTAGATTATTTGATATTAGAACACCTGATACTTGTAAAGTACTTTTTGATAATGGAGAACCAGTTACTAGAGTAAAAGGAAATTTAATTAATGGAAATTTAGTTATTTGTTGTTTTTTAGATAAAAGTGTTATTTATGTTATAGATAAAAGAAAACCTGATATTCCTTATGCTAGTTTAGAAGGACATAATAATGTTGTTAATAATGCTATTTGGGCACCAAAAAGTAATACTAATGTTATTAGTGTTGGAGATGATAAAATGGCTCTTGTTTGGGATGTTTATAGTGATTATATGCCTAAATGTGTTATGGAATATAAAGCTAATAAAGAAATTGAAAATGTTTCTTGGGGGGATGCTACTGATGATTGGGTTGGGATTATTTATGGAAATATTGTGGAAATTTTGAAAATGAAGTAATCTTTTTTTTTTTACTCTGTTTTTTTTTTTTATTTTATTATTTATTTATAATATTATTTTATATGGATTTTTTATTAAGAGTTTAGTAGGTTTTTAATTCTGAAAGAACGTCTTCGTAATATTTTAATTTTTCATCAGCATCATCTTGTTTTCTACATAAATAAATGTAGTGAGTACTTTTTTTAGTTATATCTTCATAAAAATTTTTTATATCATATACTTCTATATCATAATCTAAATAATCCCATTGAAGGTGTTTTAACCTTTCTTTAGGTGAACCAAAAGAAATTAAAATATATATTCCATTTGGTTTTAATACTCTTGTTATTTCCTTTGTTAATTTACTTGCTTCAACAAAAGCATTTTCTCCACATAATATTGTATCTAATAAACCTTTATCGATTACTACATCAAAAAAATTATTTCCATAATACATTTTTTTTGCATTCATTTGAATATAATTTAACTTTGGTCTAATACCATCATTTCTTTTTTTCATTATATATAAAGATTCTAAAGATATATCTATATTATAGTTATTAGTATAACCATCATCATACATTTTTTCACTTAATTGACTTGTTCCACATCCTACATTTAGAATATTTGCTTCTTTTGGAATATTTAAATTTAAAAAAAATTTTCTTAAATTATCATAATCTTCTAACCAATCATATGTTCTAGTATTTAATATTTTATATCTTTCATCCCAATAACTTTTTGAACTATAATTTAGCATAAATTAAAAATATTAAAAACAATTCAATAAAAAATTTAAAAAAAATAATAAAAAATAAAAAAATAAATAATTCTTCACTTAAAAATCTCTAAAGGTGGTGAATTTTCATTCCTAGCAGTAAGTATTTCACATCCATCTTCAGTAATTAAAAGAGTATGTTCAAACTGAGCACTTCTTTTCCCATCAGCAGTAACAGCAGTCCAATTATCAGTCCAAGTAGCATCTTTCCAATCACCTTCATTAATCATAGGTTCAATAGTAAAAATATGACCAGGTTTCATAATTCCAAAAGCTTTATTATTTTTATAATGAGGAATAGTAGGAGTAGTGTGAAATAATTTTCCAACACCATGTCCTGTATAAGTTCTAACAACACTTAATTTTTCTCCTGTAATATATTCATCAATTAAATCTCCAATTTCATGATATTTTGTTCCTGGCTTACAAATTGCTATTGCTCTTTGTAAACATTCATAAGCTGCTTTTACTAAATGTTTTCCTTTTTTATTCACATCACCAACTAAATAAGTTTCATTTAAATCAGCATGGAAACCATGATGGAATACTGTTACATCACAATTAACAATATCACCATTTTGAAGTGGTCTTAAATCGGGAATACCATGACAAATAACTTCATTAACTGATGTACAAACACTTTTTGGGAATTTATAATAATTTAATGGTGAAGGATAACAATCATTTTCAATACAACATTCATGACAAACAATATCTAATTCATCAGTTGTGACACCAGCAGCAACAGCTTTATGAATAGTATCTAAAACAAGACGACCTAATTTACCAGCTACTCTCATTTTTTCAATTTCTTCTTCCGTGAAAACAGGAATTTCTTTTGAATTTCCAACAGCTTCTTCACATGCTGAAATACCTTCGGGATCATCTGCATAATCTGGTTTTTCTATTGAATCTGGTATTGGACGACGTGGTGTTACTTTGTAACGACGGAGCTTTCCTGTGTATGGAAAACCATCTTCTATTGGCTCATAATCTTCATGTATTTTACGATGTTCTGCCCAATATGATTGAAAACATTGTTTTCCACAGAAATAACTTTTATCTCTTATACCTAGTTTTAAACAGTTTGGACAACGGAGTTTACCTTCATTTTCACAGTTTGGTGCATTACATTTATGGGTTTTTTTTGATGTGGCTGATTCCATTTTTTTTAGTTTGGTTAAATATATTATTTTTGAAAGATTAAATAATTAATTTTTATATTATTTTTTTTATATATTTAAATTTTGAAATTTTTTTTATTTGATAATTGTAATTATTTATTATCTTATTCCATTAAATGTCTGATAATGATGAAAAGAGTGAGAAATCAAATGACAAAAAAACTACAAAAACAATAACAGAAACTCAAAATATAACAGATCCAAATGGAATATATAGTATAGACTCAACATTTGAATCTATAGGAGTATGTCCAGAACTATGTGAAACATTAAAAGAAATGGGTTATAAATATCCAACAAAAATCCAAAAAGAAACATTACCCTATGCTTTAAATTCCAAAGATATAATAGGATTAGCAGAAACAGGTTCAGGTAAAACTGCTGCATATGCCATACCAATAATACAAAAATTACTCGATTCCCCAAACCACTATTTTTTTGCATGTATAATGGCACCAACAAGAGAATTATGTCTTCAAATAAATTCAATATTTGAAATAATTGGAAGTTCAATAGGTTTAAAAACAAGTGTATTAGTAGGTGGTTTAGATTTAACATCTCAAGCAATATCTTTATCAAAAAAACCCCATATAATAATAGGAACACCAGGTCGTGTAGCAGATCATTTAGGAAATACAAAGGGTTTCAATTTAAAACATCTTCAATTTCTGGTATTTGATGAAGCAGATCGTTTATTAGATTTAGACTTCGAAAAACAAATAAACCAAATCTTAGGAGAAATCCCTCGAGATAGAACTACATTTCTATTCAGTGCAACAATGACATCAAAAGTACACAAATTACAAAAAGCCTCCTTACATAATCCAGTAAAAATTGAAATAAACTCCAAATACACAACAGTTCAAACCTTAATTCAAAATTATATATTCATCCCAGATAAATATAAAGAAACTTATTTAGCATACATTCTAAATGAAAACATAGGAAAAACAATAATAGTTTTTGTTGAAAAAGTATTAGATTCAATGAATATAACATTCATTCTTCGTCATTTAGGTTTCCAAGCAATATCAATAAATGGTAAAATGACTCAATCAAATCGTATAGGAGCATTAAATAAATTTCGTGAAGGTGAAAGGAATATTCTAGTAGCAACTGACGTAGCTTCTCGTGGTTTAGATATTCCAAATGTAGACTTAGTTATTAATTATGATTTACCTTCTCAAGGTAAAGATTATATTCATCGTGTAGGAAGAACTGCTAGAGCTGGTAAAAGTGGAAGAGCAATTAGTTTTGTTACTCAATATGATGTTGAAGGTATTCAAGCTATTGAACATTTAATTGAAAAAAAAATGATTTTATATGAAACTGATGAAGGGAAAGTTCTTAGTTTATATGAGAAAGTTTTGGAAAGTGTTAGAGCTGCGAAAAATGAATTAAAAGATTTATTAAAGAAAACTAAAAGTAAAGATAAATATGATACTAAAGCTGATAAAGATGATGATGAAGGAGAAGTTTATGAACAATTTATTATGAGGAAGAGAAATAATGAGAAAAATAGTTTTAGAGGAAAAAGTTTTGTTAAGAAAAAAAAGAAAAAATAAAAGATTGTTTTTTATTACTTTTTTAATGTTTTTTATTTTAAAGAGATGAAAATGAAATTGAAATTAATGGAAATATGATTTTGTTGATATTAAATTTTTTATTTATTATTTTGTTAAAGGAATATTTTTATAATTTTTTTTGTGTAAATTTTCATATATTTATTTAATAATCAATAGTTAGTTTATATCTTTTAACATTAAAATAATTTTCTTGTTTATCAACTTCATTTTTTATTTTAATATCAAAAAATCCAACAGGTTGATTCAAATCAAAAATATTATCATTATCTTCAATATAAAATGGCATAGAAATTTTACTATATTTTTTAAAATCTTTTATTTTTTTTTTTTTTCTTTTTCTCAATTCTTCAATTTTTTTTTGTTCATTTATTATTTTTTCTTTTTCAGCATTTTTTTCTTTTTCTTCTTGTTCTTTAACGAATTTTTTAATTTCTTCATTTTCTTCAACTTCTTCATTATTTAGTTTATTTATATCATTATTTTCTTCTTTTTCTTCATCAACATCATTATTTAATTTTTCATCTTTCACTTCATCATCTTCATCAATCATTACTCCACCACCTTCCATTAAATTATTTTCTTCATCTTCTTCATCATCAATCATTACTCCACCACCTTCCATTAAAATATTTTCTTCTTCTTTTTCATCATCAATCATTACTCCACCACCTTCCATTAAAATATTTTCTTCTTCTTTTTCATTTTTTATCTCATTTTTTTTTTTTATTGAATAATTATCCTCATCATCATTGTCATCTTCATTTTGTATTCCATCCTCTACTTCATTTAAATTATTTTCTTCTTCTTCTTCTTTTTTATCATTCATTTCTCCTTCAGCTTTCATTAAATTACTTTCTTCTTCTTCCATTTTAATTCTTTTTTATTTTTATTTAAAAAACTGAAATTATAATTTTATTATTTATATTAGTATTATTAATATTTAATTAAATTACTAATATAAAAATCAAATAAATAGAAAAAATATAAAATGATCAAATCAATTTTAATTTTCCTAACAATTAAAATCATTTTTTCTCAATCAACACATACAACCTTAAAATTAAATGAAACAATAAAAGGAAAAATTGTAGATTCTTTTTCATATGAATATTATAAATTAACAATTCCTGAAGGAATAAAACAAAACACATCTAATTTAATAATCACTATTGATCAAGATGAATTTAAGAAAGAATATTCAGATCCAGATATATTCGTTTCAAAAACAATACAGCAACCAGGTTTTTTTTTGTCAACTTGGCGTTCAGCAAAAATTGGGGGTGATATTATAACTATTTCTTCAAATGAAGTTTTTTCAAATGAAATTTTTTATATTTCTGTTTTTTGTATTGAAAAATGTGAATATGAATTAATTGCATTTTTATCAGAAACAACTAATATAAATGATGATGAGACATATTTTTTCAATTTAAATAAAAATAATCCTATTTTATTAAAATTACATACAAGAAAAGATTTTCAAGAAATATCAATTTCTTCAATGGCATTTGAATTTAAACCATATAAAATGTATATAAGTAAAGATTCAAATCCATCATCATCAAATTCTTTTGATATTGAACAAAGTTGGATATATGGTTATTCATTTAATATGATAAAAGGAGATGAAGATTATTGCTCTGATTGTGATTTATATATTTTATTAACAACTGAAACTACTGATGTTGAAATTAATATTTTTTCTGAATATCCTGATTCAATTATTGAGATTCTATCACAAAATTTTTTTTTTGATAATGTAAGAGAAAATCAATGTAAATGTTATTATTATGATGTAAAAGGTTATGAAAAATATACACTTATTATAAGTCTTCAATTATTTAGTGGAACTACTTTAATTCAATTAAATGGTTTTGAATCAAAAGTTAATATGACTTTTTATGATATTCCCTATGATGATACTACATTTGAAATTACTTATGAAAAAACAATTATAATTGATGAAAATGATATAAATGTTTTTAGAAATATTGCACAGCAAAAAGGATTTGTTCATTTTGATAGATTTCAATTTTGTATTTTAGGTTATTCAACTTCTTCTTTTGCATTACAAGTTGCAACTAATTTAGATATTACTGAAGGACAATATTCTAATTTTATTCTTGCTGGAAAATCATTATCTGGTTATTTACCTTCATCTAATATTACTTCATATAGATTATTAGATTTTTCTACTCATAGTAATATTTCTATTTCTGTAAATGAAAATGAAGGTTTTATTGAAGTTTATGGTTATTTTGCTGAAAGTTATGAATTTTTTGATAAAAAAAAACTAACTGAATTAATTAATGAAAATAAAGTTATTAAATCAAATAATGAATGGAGTGGTTTAACTATTAATATTGATGATGAAGATAATATTTGCCATCAAAAAAAAAAGAACGATTCTAATCTAAATGATAAAAGTATTGATCAATTTTGTGAATTTTATATAATTATTAATTGTATAGGAACTAATAATTGTTTATTTAAAATAAATACTTTTCAAACAAAATCAACTTATTTATTAACTCCAAGGACATCAGTTTATAATACAATTCCAAGAGATGAAATTGATTTTTATAAAATTATAAATGATGATGAAAATGTAGAAGAAATTGTAATTGTTTTAAATTCAATTACTGGAAATGCAGATATGGAAATTTATAAATATGATGAAGATATAAATGATTATAGATTTGTAGATTCTTCTAATAATAAAAAAGATTTACCTGACGTTCTTAAAATTAAAACTTATAATCAAAAAGGAGTTTTTTCAGTTGAAATTAATGCTAAAAATTTTGTTACTTATAGTTTATATTATTATGTTATTAATAAAAATAAAGGATTTGATATTGAAAATATTGCTTTAAATCTAAAAAGTGGACAAATTGTTTATGATTATCTTGAAAGTTTGTCATCTTTTAAAATTTATTCTTATGCTGTTGATTCTGAAAATGTAAATGATATTAGAATTGGATTAACTAGAAGAAGTTTTGATCTTAAATTTTATGTTTATAAAGATTTAGAACAAGTAAGATACATTGATTATATTTTTTCAAATTTTGATTGGGAAAGTGATGATGACTCTCAATTAATAATAAAATCATCAGATCCTAAATATATAAAAAAAGGTTTTTATTATATTATAATTGCAAGAAAATATGAATTAGAAAAATATGATTTTGAAGATGAAGATTATTATATAAGCATAACTGATGAAACAAATCCATTATTATTATTTGAAAATATTCAACATTCTGCAACTTTATCAAAAAATTATCAATATCAATCATATTATTATTCAACAAATTCAATAGAAGATTTATCTATTGCAATTTATTCAGATTATGGAAAAATTAACGTTTATATTGATTTTTCCTATTTTACACTTTTTCCAACTTTATCAAGAACAGATTTATATTATATAGAAAAAGATGCTTCATCCATTTTTCTGAATATTCCAAAAAGTGATTTAGAAAAAAAATGTCAAACAAAAAATAGATGTGATATATTAATTATTATTTTTTATCCTGGTAATGAAATGACTTTTGGTAGTTCATATATGATAAGTGGTAAAGTTAAGAATAATGCAATTACATCTTTATTTGATGAAGATGAATATAGAAATGCAATTGATGTTAAAGAAGAACAATATTTTGTTGTTTATGAATTAAATTATGAGGATGGTAAGGAAAATTATGTTTTAAATGTTAAAAGTGATAATGGTGAAGTTGAATTATATGGATTTTTAATTGAAATTGAACAATTAAATCCAGTTTATTTCCCAAAATCAAATAATTATCATTATAAAGCTGAGGAAGGAAAATATGACAATTTAATATTAAATATTCCAAAAAAAGATTATGAAAAATGCAAAAAATGTAAATTACTTTTAACAATAAAAGGAATATATTTAGGATTTACTGGAAATTCAATATATTATACAATATCATTTTCATCTAAAATAACAAGAATAACAAAAGAATCTCATATTAAAAATTTCATTTTCCAAGGAGAAAATCATTATTATAAAATATATATGGAACCATCAGATAAAAATGTTTTTATAACATTATATAATGTTGATGGTGATACAGATTTATATGTAAATTATGGATTAACACCTCCAACATATAAAAAGTATCATTGGTTTAGTTTAGAACCAACACATCAATTTATTAATATTGATAAAAATGATCCAATAATAACACAATTAGGAAAAAAAGATCTTGAAGGTGATTATACTATTATGATTACTGGAGTTACTGATTCTTTTTATACTTTAGTTGTTTCTGGTAATAAAAATTTAATTGATATTGGAAATAATTCACCAGGTTCATGTAAATGTAAAAAAAGTGAAAGTTGTAATTTCAAATTTGATTTGTTTGAAAATGAATATGAATATAATATTTATATAGGAATTTATAATGAAGATGATATTGAAAATTTGTCCTATATTTTTACTTCTAATTTTCTATATGGTTATGGGGATATGTATGGTAAATTATTTGAAAATCAAGATTATAAATCAATAGAAGATATTATACCTCATGATGATGATTTTGATTTTTCAAATTTGGAATTTAATAAAAGACAATTTATGAAAATTGATATTAGCAAAGATGATAAAAGAATAGGAATGGAAAGTTGGTTTTTAATTTCTATAAAATGTAATGAAGATAGTTTAGTTGAAATTAATACTGCAAAATCATATTTAACAAATTATATTTTAGATACAAGAAGAGAAAATATTTATTATTTCCCAAAATTTACTGATGATAATATTAATTTAATGCCAGTATTAAGTCATTATTTGTTTTATGAAAAAAATTTAAATTTTGAAATATATTCATATAAAGGAAAAGGAAAAATAACAGTTTTTCAAAATTTATCAACAATAGATGAATTTGGTGAAGTAGTGAATTTACATAATGATGTAGCATCATTAATAATAAACTCAAAAGAAACTCAATATGGAACAGTAAAATATGATAAGAATAAAAATTTCAATAATTTATTCTTTAAAATAGAAGCTTTAGAAGATTTTGGATTTCGTATTAAATTAAATTATGAGCAAACATGGACAAAACTTGATATAGGAAAACAAAATTCATATGTTGTAAATGACAATGAATTTTATGGATATTTTGATTTATTAGATAAATATGAAGATATTGTTTTATCTGTGATGATAAAAAATCCTGATGATATTGCGAATTTATATATTAAATATGATTTATATGATTTATCAATTGAAAATTTAGATGATAATAAACATAAATTAGATATACCTAATGAAGGGAATCATGATTTAAAAGCAGAAACAAATATATTATTAGGTTCTATTACTTTAAAAATTCCACAATTACCAAAAGAAAAAAGAGAAAATAAAAAATGTAGGGTTTTATTTTTAGTTGATTTTACAGAAATTTCAGATAAAGAAGATACAATAATTAATATTTTAATTTCACCAAGTGTAAATAATTACAAAAGAATAGATACTCAACCAAAACAAATTTATTTCTCATCTGAAAAAAGTACAATAAAAGATACTACAATTTTTGATATAAACAAAGAA
>JAEEGL011697474.1_pt1 | contig 12881 bp, 12 predicted proteins | sample 9134231 | NCBI WGS metagenome assembly JAEEGL01 (sample SAMN16246548, study PRJNA631951) | gut metagenome | biome: gut microbiome; feature: rumen; material: fiber-attached | host: Bos | place: Iran: Karaj | collected 2018-10
ACCTGCGAAGTGCGACTAAATGACGAAACCGTTACCGCCATGTACCGGGCTACTACCTCCAAGGCTCTGGGAGAATTTCCGGCCGTAGGTGACCGTGTGCTGCTGGGGCAAGTAAATGAGGACGAAGATACTGGCGAGGGCGTCGGTTCCCAGAAATACTGCGTGGTGCGTGTGCTGCCGCGAAAGAGCGAACTTAAACGGCCTGGCCCTCGGGATAGCTTTAGGCGTAAGCTGACGCTGGCGGCCAACATTGACCAGGTGGTGATTGTGGCCAGCGTGACCCAGCCTGAATTCAACTACGGGTTTATGGACCGTTTCTTGTTGGCGGCGAACCTGAATGACCTGCCTTTTGTGCTGGTGCTGACCAAGATGGATCTGCTCCCCAATGGGGAGGCGGACTTGTCCGATGACATTCGGGACTTTATGACCATAGTGGACAAGGTGATTCCTGTAAGTGTCAAGACCGGTATGGGCCTAGAGGAACTCCGTCGCGAGCTGTTGGGCAAGTCTTCGGTGTTCAGTGGTCAGAGCGGTGTAGGTAAGTCTACGTTAGTGAACGCCCTTGTGCCAGGTGCCGAGCTAGAGACTGGCGAGGTGCGGGAACGGGACGGCAAGGGCCGGCATACCACAACCTCTTCAAGCCTGTTTGATTTTCCGGGAGGCGGCTATGTCATCGATACGCCGGGCATTCGGAGTATCGGCCTTTCCAATGGTGAAGACGACATGGACGGCGAGACCTTGGCAAAGATTTTTCCGGGCTTTTTTGAGGGAGACCTGTTCACCTGCAAGTACAGCAACTGTTTGCATCTGAAGGAACCGGGTTGTTCTGTGCGGGAGGCTGTTGAATCGGGCAAGCTTTCGCGGGCACGCTACGCTAGTTACTTGCGTATTTTAAATTCGAGAAACTAGGGAGTTTGGGTTAGGTGGACATTGCCTCTAAGATTATGCTTGTGGCCTCGATTCTGATGATGGGGTATAACATTTCGGAATTTTTGGCTAGTTATCAGTCCCTTTCGGAAAAGGCAACGGATTTGAAGGAAATTGCCAGTGAAAATGGGGCTGGAGAATCGGCTATGCGTCGTTCTAATTTCCTTTTGTCTTTTTTCTTGTCTGTTGTTTATGGCGTCTTGACCTGGTTTTCTGGGCTTGCCCTGTGGATAACGGTTTTGGTTGCCGTTAAACTGACTTTTACTCTAGTTATTTCAGATTTTGCGCTTGTCCAAATTCTGAGAAAGGGCGATTTTTCTCGAAAAAACTACTTGTTGTCCAAGGTGGACACCTTTTTGAACGCCTTGCTTGGGCTTTTGATTGCTCTTTTTTTAGTTTTATAGGGTACGACGGATAAGATATGAAATTTCGTTTTTTGTGGACCTTCGTTCTTTTTCTGTCGCTTTCAGCGGCAGGTGCTTTTGCCCAGGAGGGTGGTGGCTCCGTTCTTGGCGGAATCCGCACACCTTTGTTCTTGGGCGGCGCTCTTGGATTTGGTTCGGGAACGGGAGTAGGGGCGAGCCAAGGGCTCGGCCTTCGCCAGATTGAGCCGATGATTGGTGTCTGGTATCCCGGTCTTGGTTTTTTGAGAGTGGGTTACGGGTTCTTTGATTATCAAGAAGAATCGGATGATGAAAAATACGAGATAGAACACTCCAATTTTGACGTGGAGTTGGGCATTCATGCCTGGAGCCTTTTCTATATCACGGGCTCCTATTCTAGAGCCAAGGAACTTTCTGACTTGGGAGATATTGCCTGGAACGAATGGGGTGCCGGTTTCGGTTCCGTAGTTCATATTTTTACCACATCCATGCTTTTTGCGGAGATCAGTTACCGCTGGGTTTTGGACCATTATGATCCCTTCATGGGAAAGGGTGTTTCTGGAACCCGTCTCCAGTTTAACTTGGGATTTGCCGCCTATGTGTTCTAAAACAGTGGCTATCATGGGCGGAGCCTTTGACCCGGTACACCGGGATCATGTCTATGTGGCAGAACTATGCCTTAAGAAGGGCTTTTGCGACGAGGTTTGGTTTATGCCTAGCCCCGATCGCTGGGATAAGACTATTAATGCCTCTCCGGAACATCGTTTTAAGATGCTTTCTATGGCGACGGCTCACGAACCCCGTTTTATCCTTTCGGATTTGGAAATCGAACAAGGCGATTATCGTGGCACCTATGTTTTCTTGAAAGGTCTGCGTGAAAGATTTCCCGATATCAATTTCCGCCTGCTAACGGGGGCGGACAGCTATGAAACGATGCCCCATTGGCGTGATCCTCTGAATTTCTACGGTACAGAATTCAATGGCGAACAACTGATGAAGGAATTTGAGCTGATTGTCTTTGCCCGTGCGGGTTCCCAGATTCTAGACCCCGAAGAACACAAGTCCAAAGGCTATGCGGGAATGTTTTGGCTTGGCCCCAAGGAGGGCTTTGTTGGCCGGTTCTCTAGCACCGAGATTCGCAGAAGCCTGCTGAAAAATAGGGGCGTTTGCCCTGAAGGCCTTTTGCCCGAAATTTATCAATATATTTTGAAGAACGACCTTTATAAGGCGTAGCCGATTTTTATGAATAAGTATTTGGAACAGCTTCGTTCGAATCCTATTGTCCAGAAGTTGGAAAAGTTCTTTCCGGCAATAGCGTTCCTTGCCGGCTTCGGTTGGGACTCCATTACCCTAGGGACAATGGTGTACGGTTCAGACCTGTTAATCCTTTTAGCTTACTATATTGGTGCTTTTATCCTTGTGATTCTCTTGTCGGCCAAGCTGGATCACCCGGAAGGTTGGACTAAGGAACGTCTTGCCGCTGTGGCGAAAGCCCAGGGTGTCCAGGCAGTTCCTGGACCAGTCTCTTCCAAAGAACCCCAGACCAAGGTCGAGGAAGTGGCAGAGAAACTTAAAACCGCCGCTGAAAATAAGGCCCAGCAACTGGCGGATAAAATTGGTTATGAATCTACGGCAGTTCCCGTTAACGCAATCGTGGTACGCCATCGTTTCTTGGATAGGGAATGGAGTCCGGTGTGGAAAGCTCGTTTTACCTGGGCTGTTCAATTTCTGTTTGGTGGTCTGTTCAGTGCGCTGGTCGTGTGTTATTTCAAGAGTAGCGGTTCCTTAGCTTCGTTCTTGTTGGTCATAGTCCTTGCTTGTATGCTTGTGGGTAATGAGTTCTTGCAGAAGCATTATGAAAGTTTCGGTGTGAGCCTAGCCTTTTTCTGCTTGCTTGGAACCATGTTCATGAACTTCACCATTCCCCATCTTGTTCACCGGATTGGGTTTTTCTGGTTTCTGCTTAGCACCCTTCTTTCTTTGGGACTTTGCGTATGGATCTGGAAAATTTCGCACCGGAGTAAGGCTGTTCTGATTGCGCCGATTCTTATCAGTTCCTTGCTGGTTGCTGCCTACCTGATGAACTGGGTGCCGCCGGTACCGCTTGTTTTGAAGCAGCAGATGCCCTGCCAGAATTTTGACAGAAAGAACTTCTCTTGCGATGTGGATGCTCCTGGCTTTTTACAGAAGCTTGGCTTGAAGGCTCCATCGGTCCACAAGGCTCCTGACGGAGAAGTCTATTTCTTAGCGGCCGTCTATGCTCCTGCAGAACTTAAGGCGGAACTGGAATATCGTTGGTATTACAAGGATCCGTCTACGGGCAGTTATCGTTTGACGGATAAGATCTCATCGGGCCGGATGGTGATAAATGGTGGCCGTGAACAGGGTTTCAGGAGTTATTCTAAAAAGAGCACGGTCCCTGCGGGAAAGTATCGGGTAGAAACAGCCTATAAAGATGGCGCCGTGATAGGTTCCCTCGCTTTCGATGTGATAGACGAGCTTAGGGACTCTACGGGTTACGTCAGGGATTCCCTTAGGTGAGCGCCCCTAAGGACATGTTCTTTGAAAGTGAAGTCCGGCCTGAACAGAATGGCCGGCTTTTATTGGATAGCCTTTCGGAACGGTTCACCTACCACAGCAGGGAAGAGTGGACAGATCGCTTTTCGCGTGGGCTGGTTTCTATCAATGGAAAAACCGCTGACTCGGAAACGGTGGGCCATAGGGGTGACAAGGTGGTCTACCATGTAGAAAACTACAGCGAACCCGAAGTGCCTACCCATTACGAGACTCTTTTTGAGGACGATGAATTCCTTCTGGTTGCAAAACCTGCGGGGGTTCCTGTTCACCACACGGGGCGAATCTTCTACAATACTTTTGCGGCAATTATTCGTAGGGGCTTTGATTGCGAAACGGCAACTCCCATGCACCGCCTGGACCGGGATACTGGCGGAATTATGCTGTTTGCGAAAAGTGCGGATACAGCATCCCGCTTCCAGAAACACCTGGACAGGATTTTGTTACGCAAGTTCTATATCGCTGTGGTTCCGGGAGTATTTCCCGATGGAGAAGTCCGGTGTGACATGCCTCTGGCCGAAAATCCGGAAGCCCCTGTGCGTATCAAGATGTTCCATACGCCGGGCGGAAAGCCGTGTTCTACGGTTTTCAAACGCCTTGCTGTTTTGGATGGCGATGTGCCCCGCTCGGTGGTGGAATGTGAACTTTTGACGGGGCGCAAACACCAGATCCGCGCTCATCTTTCGGAACTTGGATTCCCCATTGTAGGGGATAGACTCTACAGTTTTGACGGAAAGTATTACCAGAAAATGTCTGGGGGAGGAACGCTTTCCAAAGAAGATTTCGCAGTTCTTGGGGCGCACCACCAGATGCTCTATGCCTATAAGGTAAAGGTGCTGTTGCCCTATTGGGACAGCCCGAGGACCTTTACAGATTTTCACTTTCCGGATGAAATGGCTGAGCTGTTGAAGGGTGTGGATTTTACCACTGCAAGCTGCCAGCAGCCCTAGCCGCAAAACCTTCGTAATCCCCGAAGAAGCGGGAGTAACCGGCTTCTACCGAAATAAAGCTCCAGGGAGTAAGCTTAAGGATGCCACCCAATTCTTGGTAGTGCAGGGTGTGACCGTGCTTCAGGAAATGCTTGTCTGTTGGACTGTCAGGAGTATGGATATCCCGGATGTCGCTTCCAAAGTCATTTCCTTTCTTGACCAGACTTCCAAAGAGGGAAAGTTCTACAAAAGATAGTTGGGCATTCAGTTCGGTATAGATTTCCTGGCTGTTTGGGCCAAGGTTGCTGCCAAGAGTTTGGTTATAGTGGGCATAGGTATAGCCGCCACCCTTGTGATGGGTGTAGACCCAGGGTTCTATGCGGGTGTATTCCGTGAGCCAGCCGAAAAGGACTGGCCCCAGGTGCAGACTGTCGCGGGCGAGGCCTACGGAAGCCGCCCATTTGTTGCCCCACCAACTGTCGTCAAACATGCTGGTAGGCGACTTCATGTCGTCCCACAGAAGTTCCCCGTAGAGTTCCCAGTGGCGGAACGTTTTGATGCTTAAATCGAAGGCGAGCGAAATATTGTCCCGATCCCCTTGAAGGTGCTCCTGGAAAACATAGGGGATAAAGGGAATCACGTAGGCCCATTCGAAGTCCCGACCATTGCTGTCGGCATCGGGATTGGGGTTTGTTCCCGCAGGTTCCGTAGTGGTCCCGTAGAGGGCCGTTTCCGAAAGCCCTAGGGTGATATTTTCGGGCAAATTTATTCCTAGGCGGTGGATGTGGACGTATTTGCTTTCGCCTTTCTTTTCAAAGAGCTTGGCGGCATATTGGGTGTATTCCACCGGTCCAATTTCAAATTGGTAACCAAAGTAGGGAGTGGGAGCAGGCTTTTGCAGGCGACTGCTGCTGTCTTGCCACGGACGGTAGGGGTTCTGTTCTCCACGGAGAATAACGTGGTTTCTCCGGGCTGGGCCAAGTTCCAGGTAGTCGAAACCGGCAAGGAGTGTCAGGGATTCCAATCGGTAGCTGGCATGTGCCGCAAAAAGATCCCAGGTACGCTTGTTTTCGCTCTGCTTGTTGTAGGGAATCCCGTCTTCGGGATTGTAGCTGTGTTCCGGAATATCCCTGTTGGTGTAGTCCGTGTTGACATTGACCCGAGCCGCAAATAAAAGATTATCGGTAAAGTGTCCATCCAGAAAAAAACGGATGGACATAGAGTTGTCATAATGGGTGGGGGCGTTCTTTAGGTTGGTGATGGCAAGAGAATCCAGCAGTTGGGCTGAAATGTTCACTTCGCTGTTTTTTGCGGTGTCCTGTAAAGTAATATGGCTTGCAGCGTAGGTACAGGCGGACACGGCGAACAGAATCGCTACAATCTTAAAGAATGTCTTAGGCATTAGGTTCATAATGTCCGCCGTTTTTAATAATAAATTTTTTCAAAGCCTTCGCAGAAATGGTGATTTGAAGAATCCTGAATATTCTTCCGAATTGAAATCTTTTTGCTCTCAGCAAGAGGCTGATGATGAGGCCGAGAGTAATTCCAACCTTTGGAAAGCCATTTTTGAAGGCAAAATGGATACGGTTTCTTACCGAAAGGCAGTCGATAAAGTAGGGGACTTTTCCAAGCCCGAGATCACCTCCTGTAGACGTACCGATGTCATGAATTACGATGCTTTCGGTGGCCCAGGCTATAGAAAATCCTTTTTTTCTAGCCCTGACACAATAATCGGTTTCTTCAAAATAAAGGAAGAAGTCTTCACTCAAGAACCCCACCTGGCTTACGCATCGTGGAGAAATCAAGAAGGATGATCCTTCCACGTAGTTGAAGCCTTTTTCTTCAAAGTTCTTTGGCCTGCGAACGGATGCGAAAAAGGGGTGGATAAATCCGACACCGCCAGAAAAACTGCCGTCCGGTTTTTGGATTAGAGAACCGGTGATCCCAGCACCTGTTTCTAGGGCTTTGTCGAGAAGTTTTTCAAGGGCTCTTGTATCTGGTTGCGTATCGTTGTTCAGTAACCAGACGAAGCTGTCCTTCTGTCTTGCAAGGGATTCCTTGATACCCTGGTTGCATGCGGCTGCAAATCCTAGATTTTTTTCGTTGAAAATGAAATGGACAGGGATGCTGAAAGAGGCTGTCTGCAGGGCCTCCTTTGATGCTTCGGAGGATAGGTTGTCAACGATCACGACCAGATTGGGCCTGACCGACATTTCTTCAAGTTTTTTCAAACAGCAAAGGGTCTTTTCTGCTTGCTTGAAGTTTACGAGAACGACAGAAACAATAGGTTTCAGCATTCAATCCCCTTCTTGAAAGCTTCTAAAAAAGCATCTCCTATTTCTTGGTCTGGTTCCAGGTGTGCGCTTTCTGCCCACTCATTCCAGGCATTGATGAAAAGGAATTGGTTTTCTTCTGGTCGTTTGCGGATTAAATTTGCCGCATTTTTGACCCATCGATAAAAATTTTCGGGTGAATCGTTTTGAATGATTGTCGCTGCCTTTCTCCTTGGCGAATTGTCCCAGTTAGGGAAAACTGTTGGGTGGTGTTGCTCGCTTAGGGCTTCATATAGTTTTAAGGAACTCTCAACGATAGAGTTGTAATTGACTCTTAGGATAGAATAAAATTCAGGTCCATGCCATATCCTTGCAAAAGAGTTCCACATTCGTTGCAAAAGCCGAATTACTTTTCCGGTTAGGGATCGTTTGGGAAACTCGTTGGCATTTGGTTCAAAATCAACGATATCGTTGATCCCCCAAGTTGCAAGAGTTTCATCTGGTACATTACAAGAGGGATTCCTGACGGCAAAGACCCGTACACCCTTGAAACCCGATTTTATGGCTTGTTCATTTAGAATTTGAACGAATTGTGCCGCATCGGGGATTTTTCCTATGCGGTAGATGACGAATATGGGCATACCCTGGGATTTGAGGTAGCGGTTGTCCTTGAAAATTTCGCAGAGATGCTCGGCATACTTCTGGTGGTCTTCTGTGCTGTAGGTTTGCGCTATCAGGATTTCGTGGTTTTTCCCGTCCCATGCCCTAGACCAGTTCTCGTTGGCCCAGCAAAGGCAGAAGGGCATGTCGCAAGCCCTGTCGGCGAGAAGCCTTTCTAATGGAGTCTCCAACAATTGTTTGCCGTTGAACCAATAGTGGTAATAACAGAACGCGTCAATTCCGTATTCTTTAGCAAGTTCCGCCTGTTTGTGCCGTATTTCGTTGTTACGCAAGTCGTAATAGCCTAGTTCGGCAGGGATTTGCGGCTGGCGGTGACCGTTGAAAAGGGATTTTGCCTTACGTACATTACTCCACTCGGTGAAGCCCTCTCCCCACCATTTGTCGTTTTCGGGGATAGGGTGAAACTGGGGCAAATAGAAAGCAATGGTTTTCATTTGTCTTTTCCGAACAGATGGCGTACCGCAGGGACTCCTAAAAGAGAAAATAGGATTTTTCGGTTCCTGGTTTGTGGGTCAGGAAATAGAAATTTCCTGTTTTTGATTAGGAAGGGAACTGCTCCCAGTAAGAATGGGCTCTTTGTCCTTCGAGTCCAATAATGATTCAGCTGTTGTGCAAAATGAATTTCGTTGGAATCCAGAGAGATTATCTGACCTTTTTGGGCCAAGAAATCGGTCCATGCGATTTGTCTTTCGCAGGTTTCTGCGAAACTGTATTTGTTCCCGAGTCCGACAGAATTGTTTTCGTGTAACCTGTATTCAGCAACGGCTGCTTCGATAGGGACAACGTTCCCCTGTTTCATGGCGATTAGGCTAATCCATGCATCGTGTACACCTACCGCCTGGGGAATGGGGACAATTATGGGTAGGAGAGAAGCCCTAAAAAGGGATAGGCATCCCGTTACATTGTTGGTCCCTGCAATATGGGCCATTATGGGAATATCCACGCATATGTGGGCGAAGTTCCGCCACGATTTGTCAATGACTGCTCCCTTGGCATCAATAATTTGTGCGTCTCCGAATACAAGTGTGGGCTTGATTCCATCCTTGTTCGGTGTTTCGATGGCTTTTTCTAAGATCTCTAGTTTGGCAGGAAGCCAAATATCATCTTGGTCGGCCAGAGCCACCAGGTCGTTTTTGTCCAGTTGGGTCTGGGCGATTTCCAAGGCCCTTGAAAATGCGGCTCGATGTCCACTGTTTTGTGGGAGCGCGATAATCTGCAGGGGTAAATTTTCTTGATAGAGCCGTAATATTTCAATTGTTTTATCCGTAGATCCGTCATCTACGGCAATAATCAAGTCTGCTTTACGGGTTTGGACCACAAGGGAATCAAGCATCTGTTTCAGATACTTTTCTCCGTTGTAAGTTGCAAGCGCTAAGCAGATTTTAGCCATATACTGAATATAGCAAAACAACCTATTGCCAGACCTTTTTTAGGGAATAGTTTTTTATGGAAGTTCTGTTTTTGTATATTGAAAATATGAACTGGAACGAACCTCAGTTGCTGGATATCCCTATTGCCCACGACCAGCGGGGTAACTTAAGCGTAGTTGAGGGGGGAGAATTGATTCCCTTCGATATTAAGCGCGTGTACTATCTGTATGATGTTCCTGGTGGAACAACCCGCGGAGGCCATGCCCACCGAAAGCTTAGACAGTTGATTATTGCCGCTAGCGGTAGTTTTGATGTAGTCTTGGACGATGGAAAAAAACGCACCAAATATTCTCTGAACCGTTCCTATCATGGACTTTATATTCCGACCATGCATTGGCGTGAAATAGAGAATTTTTCTTCGGGTGCTGTATGTATGGTTTTAGCGTCGGAGCACTACGACGAATCTGACTACATCTACGAGTACGAAGACTTTAAAAAAGAAGTTACTTCTCGTATCTAGCATTTAGGCAGGGAAGAGCTCCGAAGGATTCCTTGAACCGGTAGAGGTTCTCGTTCAGGTAGTCACCGCCCTCTTCGGTGGAAATTCCCCACGAAAATTTTTTATACCCGGCTTGGGCTGCTTCGCGCATGGCATTGATGAATAGCGCCGTTGTTGCGTTTGTTTCCCGCTTGGTATCGTCGGGAGCAAGGTACTGAAAATGAAAAGCTTTGGCCTGCTTGAATGCGAAAATCATCATGCCCGAGAGGTAGACTCCGTCTTTCCAAATGCCTCGGAATAAAATTTCATCTGGGAACCTTTGCTTGAGGTCGCGGAGTTCTGCAAGGCTGTGGACTGGTTTGGTGTTGTGTCTGGCCTTTGAAAGCACGAGAAAGTCGTAAAACTTTTCCATCTCTTTGTCGGGAATCTCTCCATAGGCCAAATTTTGTTTTTCGGCCTGTCTAAAGTTGTGTCGGCATTCCCGTGTACAAAACTCTAGCGGGTCGGAGCCTTGTAAAAGGGGCGTGTAACAGCTGAGTTCCGTATGCCGGCTATAACCCACGTGTTCCAATGCATAGTCTATCAAGTCCGTGGGTGTGGTGGAAAAAATCGAAGAAGTGACCTTGAGCTTGATGCTCTTGAAATTTTGTGAAATATGGTTGTCAATGGCCTTGATGATATCGAGAATCTTGTTTCCAGAATAGAAATCCTTGGAAAGGATAGGCCCACCAAAGGTCGATCCTTGGTGCGAAATGAAATTGCCCTTTACATTGCATCCGGGGACTGTGGCGACAATAATCCCGCTTTTTCCCACGATAAAGGAGGCGTCCGTGAACCTGTCTTTGGGGTGGTAGTTTAGGAATCTACGTGTCTGCAAAAAAGTCCCGTTTATGGAATCCTCCATAACAAAACGATCCCAACGGGACTCCATCTCGGGGCTATAGGGCAAAATTTCGTACATAACCAGAAAATAGCAAATACCAATTTGCTATTTTCCTAAATAATGATGAATGTCCCGTTTTATTCGCTGGATTACGTAAATCGAGATTTAGGTCCGTCGCTTGGCGAGTCCATCGATGCCGTTGTAAAGTCGAACTGGTTTATTCGCGGTGCACGTTGCCAAGAGTTTGAAAAGGCTTTTGCTACTTATTGTGGCGCAAAGGCGGCTGTTGGGGTGGGAAACGGACTAGATGCCTTGACCTTGATGCTCAAGGCGTCTATTTATTTGGGACGCATGGCTGAAGGTGACGAGGTTATTGTCCCGGCCAATACGTTCATAGCGACGGTACTTGCCGTGAAGGCTGCCGGACTTATGCCGGTTTTGGTTGAGCCAGATCCAGAAACCTGCAATTTGGATGTGAACCGTTTGCAAGAGGCTTGTTCGCCTAAAACTCGTGCCATCTTGGCTGTTCATCTATATGGTCGTTTAGCAGACATGCCCGCGATTTGTGAATTTGCGAGGGCTCATGGTTTGCTGGTGTTTGAAGATGCAGCCCAGGCCCACGGAGCTTTTTTGGACAAGAAACGTGTTTTGTCCAATGCCGCCGCCTACAGTTTTTACCCCACAAAAAACCTCGGAGCCATGGGCGACGGGGGAGCGGTGGTCACCGATGATGTAGAACTGGCCCGTGTAGTGCGGATGCTGGGAAATTATGGTTCCGAAAAAAAATATGTGAATCAATATGCAGGCGTAAATTCCCGTCTTGATGAAGTTCAGGCGGTGGTTCTGCTAGCAAAGCTTCCTCATCTGGATGCCTGGAACAAGCGCCGCCAAGAAATTGCGGTCCGCTACTGTGCCGAAATCAGGAATTCCTCGGTACGTGTAACTCTTGTTCCGCAAAATTCGCTGACCCATGTGTGGCATGTTTTCCCGGTTTTCTGTGAGAGTCGTGATGACTTACAGGGTTTCTTGAAGGCCCGGGGGGTGGAAACGCTGATTCATTATCCGATTCCTCCGCATTTGCAGCAGGCCTTTAATGGGGCGACTTCTCGTGGAGAACTCCGTCATGGTGCGCTTCCAATTGCCGAAAAACTGGCCTGTACCGAACTCAGTATTCCCATGGGCCCATCCATGACGGACGATCAGGTGTCCTATGTCATTGAATCCATAAATGCCTATGCCCGTTAAGCCAAACTACACAAAACTCTTTGCCGGTTCTGGCGCGGTCACGTTGTTCAATGCCCTTAGGGCCTTTGCCATCAACAAGCTGTTGGCCGTGTTCTTGCCGCCGGCTGCATTTGCCTGTGTAGGGCAGTTCCTCAATTTGATGACCATTGGCCAGGCCACATCGTCGCTTGCGTTGCAGAATGGTTGGACAGCCCTTACGGCCCAGAATAAGGATTCTAGTGACAAGCTCCTTGGAATTTGGCGTGGCGGGCTTAGGCTTACCACCTTTGCGAGCTTGTTTACGTTTATTGCAGCTATCCTTTTCTGCTTTATGGCCCCGTTGGAAAGCTTTTTGCCGGGTATTCCCCAAAGGCTAGCCCAGGCGGCAGTTCTTTTTGCCTTGCCTGGGATTTTTGCCACCAACATTATCACGATTTCTGCGGCGGTCATGAACGGTCTTGGCGAGAACCGTAAGTGGGCCACTATAAACATTGTGGCTTCAATTTGGCAGGTTCTTTGGGTGGCGTTTTTCCTTTATTCCGGCCGCCTGTCGGTTCTGTCCATTATCGCTACCCAATCCATCGTGGCAGCTTTTTTTGCCATCCGTGTGGCAGCTCAGGCGGGATTCAGCGTAAAGCAAATTTGGAAAACTGCCTTGGATACCCGGGGGCCTTGGCTATCTTATGCCTTGATGGGGCTTGTTCCCATGGCCTTGACGCCCGTGGTGCTTACCGTTATGCGTATGCTGGTGGCATCAAACTTCGGTAACGATGCGGCTGGTATTTGGCAAAGTGTCTGGAAAGTGTCGGATTTCTTGTTTATGGCCATGTCGGCTATCCTTACGGTAGTTCTTTTGCCTCGTGTTTCCCCTAAAATGAATCGGGGAGATTTTTTTGGAATGTTCAACCCTCTGTTGTTACGCATTATGGGGGTTGCTCTTGCTATGATTGCGGTTCTGTATTTTGGCCGTGGAATCCTTGTACAGGTGCTTTTTTCGTCTGCCTATATGGGTGCTGTGGATTACCTGCCGCTACAGCTGGTGGGGGATTTCTTCAGGGCTGGTGGATACGCTTTAGCTTTGGTGCTGATTGCTCGTGCCGAAACGACAAAGTTTATAGTTGTGGAAATTGGCTCGGAG
>JAEEGL012204035.1_pt1 | contig 12881 bp, 11 predicted proteins | sample 9134231 | NCBI WGS metagenome assembly JAEEGL01 (sample SAMN16246548, study PRJNA631951) | gut metagenome | biome: gut microbiome; feature: rumen; material: fiber-attached | host: Bos | place: Iran: Karaj | collected 2018-10
AGTGGGGAACAAATGGCAAAGAACCTTACTTCCAAGCGTGATATCATCCGTATCGCAAACAAGAAGCAAACGGTTGTAACCTACAAAAAGCCACTAGTTCCATCCTTAATGTTCATCCATTGCACAGAATCCTTTCTCAAGACTCTCAAGCATAACCACTTGTCCGAGTTTTCCTACTATACAAGATACGCAGACAAGGGATTAATAGAAAAGGAAATAACTGAAGAAGCAGAACACACAAACAACCTAACAAAGAAAACAGAGCTTCAGAAAGTTCCGGCAATAATCCCTGATGACCAGATGCAAGCATTCATCTGGCTCACCTCAGAAGACCACGAAATCTCATATCTAGGAGAACCCAAAGACATAGAGCTTGGAGACCGCGTTAGAGTTACCGAAGGCCCCTTCAAAGACTTTGTAGGCAACATTAAACGCATTAAAAAAGACCGCAAATTCATCATAACCATCGGTACCATAGCCACCTTCACAATAGGAGGCATCACTCATAAGATGGTGGAAAAGATAAAAACCTAGAAATAATCAACATTCATTTAAAAAAAACTAGCAAAACGATTCAATATGTTTAAACTCATAGAATTACCATATTCAACAAATGCTCTGGAGCCAGTCATTAGCGAAAAAACAATAAGTTTTCACCATGGTAAACATCTACAAGGCTATGTAGATAATCTAAACAAGTTAATTCTGGGTACCGAGTATGAGAAAATGCCTCTGGAAGAGATTGTTAAATCATCTACTGGAGGCATTTTTAACAATGCGGGCCAGATTCTAAACCACAACCTCTATTTCGAGCAATTTCAAGCCCCACAACCTGAGGAAACCAATCTTCCTTTTGGCAAACTTGGTGCTCAAATAGAAAATCAATGGGGCTCTTTCCAAGCCTTCAAGGAAGAATTTATAAATAAGGGCGCAACACTCTTCGGCAGCGGCTGGGTATGGCTCTCAGCTCAACAAGACGGCACTCTTGTTATCACCCAAGAACCCGGTGCCAACAACCCTGTAACCAAAGGCCTCAAGTCTCTTCTGACCTTTGATGTCTGGGAACATGCCTACTATCTGGACTACCAGAACCGCCGCCCTGCTCATCTTAATGCTCTTTGGAACATTATTAACTGGGAAACCATAGAAGAAAGATTATTAAGATAATACTACGATATGTCCATATTCAAAGACACGACCCTGATGATTACCGGTGGAACCGGTAGCTTCGGCAACGCAGTCCTTAAGCGTTTCATTAGTTCAGATATAGGAGAAATCCGCATTTTCTCGCGAGATGAGAAGAAACAGGATGATATGCGCCACGAATATCAAGCAAAGTATCCAGATGTTGCTCATAAGATAAAATTCTATATAGGCGATGTTCGCAATAAATCTACCCTGAAATTTGCAATGCAAGGTGTGGACTATGTCTTTCATGCTGCTGCACTCAAGCAAGTTCCTAGTTGCGAATTCTTTCCAATGGAGGCTGTAAAAACAAACGTAATAGGAACAGATAATGTATTAAATGCTGCTATTGATGTTGGGGTAAAATGCGTAATTTGTCTCTCAACAGATAAAGCTGCATATCCAATCAATGCCATGGGCATTTCAAAGGCACTTGAGGAAAAAGTTGCAGTAGCAAAGAGCCGCTATTCAGGCAATACAAAGATTTGCTGCACTCGTTATGGAAACGTAATGTGCAGTAGGGGATCAGTTATACCTCTTTGGATAGATCAGATTAAGAAAAGTCAGCCTATAACTATAACAGAGCCAACAATGACAAGGTTCATTATGAGCCTTGACGAAGCTGTTGATCTAGTTCTCTTTGCATTTGAGCATGGCCAAAATGGAGATATTCTAGTCCAGAAAGCCCCTGCTTGCACAATCCAAACTCAAGCAGAAGCAGTTTGCGAACTCTTTGGTGGAAAGAAAGAAGACATTAAGGTAATTGGTATCCGCCATGGTGAAAAGATGTATGAAACTCTTCTTACTAAAGAAGAATGCGCAAAGGCCGAAGATATGGGTAATTTTTATCGAGTGCCTGCTGATAATCGTACTCTTAATTATGATAAATTCTTCACTGTAGGTAACAAGGAAGCCATTACGATTAAGGAGTTTAATTCTAACAATACACTACTCTTGAACATCAAAGAAGTTAAGGCTAAGATATCGTCCTTGGAGTACATTAAGAAAGAGCTTAATAGCATTGTAAAGAGTTCTAAATAATATTTCATTTATTTTGGTTTGTAATTGTTGTACCAGTTTCGTTGGGCTTTAAAACTTAAATAAACTATGATGAATTCTAAGAAGCTTTATTTCTTCTCCCAGATTTGTAAGATATTACCCGCAAGTAAATGTCATAAGTTTAAGGCACAGTTGCTAAGATGGTGTGGGGCTAAAGTCGGTCAAAATGTTGAAATCATGTCAAGTGCCAAGTTTTATGGTAATATGGACTTGTTCATTGGCAATAATTGCTTTATTGGGCACGATGCTCTTATCTTTGGAGCTGCCGACTCAACTATAACAATAGAAGATAACTGCAAAATTGGCTCAAGGGTAATACTTGTAACTGGCTCTCATATTTTTACTCCTGATGGTGATTGTATTGAAGGTGAGGGTATTCATGCTGACGTCAGAATCTGTAAGGGAGCTGTTGTTTCCACTGCAAGTATTATTCTGCCAGGTAAAACAGTTAATACAATGGCACATGTTGCAGCTGGAAGTTTAGTTACACATGATGTTCCTCCTTATACTCGAGTGGCGGGTGTTCCAGCTCGCATAATAAAAGAGTTTGAGCATAAAAGACAATAGTAATAGTAAGACGAATGGCAGTTTGGTATAGCAGGATTTTGGCTAGTCTAAAGAAAAGTACTTTGTTCAAAGATGCCTTCTGGTCTGTCTTGGGAAATGTTATTGGAAAGGGTTTCTCTCTAGTAGCCGGAATTTTAGTTGCTAGATTATTAGGCAAGGAGTTGTATGGAGAGTATGGTATCATAAAAACTACGTTGGTGATGATTGCCATGTTTTCCAGTTTCGGATTAGGAATAACTGCAACTAAGTTTATAGCGGAAACAAAAGAAAGAGCCCCATCGCAAGTACGTTCGATAATCAAGTTTTGCTATATTATTTCATTGGGAGTTAGTTCTGTTATAGCATTATTTATTGTGATATTTTCAAAACAAATATCTTCTTTTATTGACGCTCCACATCTGAGTTATGTGTTAAGATATTCTGCATGTGTAGTCATAATAAATGCATTAACTACTGCCCAAAATGGGATACTTGGTGGCTTTAAGGCTTATAAGAGAATAGCGCGAAATACAATCATTTCTGGTGTTCTTACTTTTATATTTACGGTTCCACTTGCATATTATTGTGGATTTGATGGTGCAATTATTGCCTTGATGCTTTCATTATTGGTGAATTGTATTATTAATTATATAACGATTAACTCGTTTTTGCCTTTTGAGAGGGGGATAGCTGATAAATCGATTTTTAGAGATTTAGTTCATTTTTCATTTCCGGTTGCTTTACAAGAGAGTCTTTATGCACTTATATCATGGGGATCTTCATTTGTTATTATTAAGTTATCAAATTATGGTGAACTTGGTATTTTGAATGCAGCAACTCAGTGGATGGCTGTTATGGCTTTTGTCCCCGGCTCATTAAGAAATGTTGCGTTATCTTATTTCTCATCAGCTAATAACAACATTAGTACGAGTCATTCTCTATTAAGAAAGTTACTGCTAATGAATTTTTTCTCAGTTTTTATCCCTTGTGTTATAGTTTGGCTTTTATCGAGTTATATTTGTTCTTTTTACGGATCCGAATTTGTGGGAATGAGAAGAGTACTTAATGTCCTTGCTTTCTCAGCTGTAGTGACTAGTATGACAAATATATTAACTCAAGAGCTAATAGCATATAATAAGAATTGGTACTTGTTTTTAACACGATTATTCCGAGATGCAGGTATATTAATCCTTACGGCAGTTGCTATAATTTTTTATTCTAGTGGGGCATTTTCTTATGCATGCGTTTCTGTTCTTTTCCAGTCTTTGTATTTACTTTTACTTTATTTTAAATACAAAGCTACTGTTAGACTAATAACAAAAGATTCATGAGTATGAATATTGCGTATTTCGGCAATACTTTGAATAGGCACCAGGTATATGTGGCTGATGTTCTCTATGATTTAACAAATGGTGAGTATACTTATGTGGAGACTGTGCCTCCTACTATAGAGAATTCTTCAATGGGAAAGGCAAAAATTGAGCGTCCATATGTTCTTCCTGCCTATAAAGATTCAAAGTCTTATGCTCTGGCTTTGAAGCTTGCACGTGAGTGTGATGTTGCTATTTTTGGTGCAGACTCGCTATCTTTTGAAGTTGAGAGGATGTTATTGGATAATCGATTATCATTTGAAGTCTCCGAGCGTTTATTAAAGCGTAGTTGGTATAACATTATATCTCCATCATTATTAAAGAGAATGTGGTATTTTCATTCTCGAGGGTGGTCTAAAAAGTTCCTTTACAAGTTGTGTGCTAGTGCTTATGGTGCAAACGATCAGTATGCATTGCATTCATTTATAGGAAAGTGTTATAAGTGGGGCTATTTTACAAATGTTGAGGATTTTGATATAAATGTATTATTATCTGAACGGTATAATAATGGGAAGTTTTCGGAAAGCAAGATGGGAATTGTTTCTATCATGTGGTGTGGCCGATATTTATCGTGGAAGCATCCAGAGCTCCCAGTATATTTAGCCCAAAAGCTTAAAGAAAAAGGTTTTTCTTTTATCTTAGATATGTATGGATCCGGAAGACTTTTGGAGAGAACTAAGCAATTGGCAACCAAGTTAAAGGTTGAAGAACTGATTAACTTCTACGGTAGTGTTCCCAACGATGTAGTATTAAATGCTATGAGGAGCCATAGTATTTTTCTATTTACATCAGACAGAAGAGAAGGTTGGGGAGCTGTTTTAAATGAGGCTATGGCAAATGGGTGTGCTGTAGTTGCTTCCGATAAAATAGGTGCAGCTCCGTTTTTAATCAAAGATATGGTTAATGGCTGTTTCTTTAAGTCAGGCAGTATTGACTCTTTATTAAATAGAGTATTGTTTTTGTTAAATAATCCCAATAAGTGCAGAGATATTTCTTTTGAGGCTTACCATACAATGCATGAACTTTGGTCGCCTAAAATAGCTGCTCATAATCTCTTTAAACTGAGTTGCTATCTTTTAAACCATGATGAAGAAGAACATATATTAATGGGGCCATGTAGTAAGGCTTTACCAATATTCATTTAGTTTTAAACAAATGATCTTTTTCTCAAAACATTCAAAAATTCATATTATTATTACAATTGTTGCTGTGTTAATGCTTTTTAGCTCAGTAACGGGATTTTTCAAAATATCACAAATATATTATTATGTATCTCTTGTTGCATTTGGTGTGATTTTGTTATTATCCGATTTGAGATGGTCTATAGGTCTTTGGTTGATAGGTTTATTTCTGCTGATTTGTTTTTTTAGTATTTTAATTAATGACCCTCCATCCTATTTTAGGGCGTGGGAACGTTGGCTTGCTTTTGTCTTTTCTCTTTCAATTGTGTCTCCTTTATTTGTAAGTAAGAAATCAATTGATTTACGTCGCCGACTTTTTGGTTCCATTATTATATTGAGTATTGCCCTTTCAGTAGCTTCTTTTTTCTGTTATTTTCTGGGAATCAACTATTTTACTGTAAGTGACGAAGTTTTTTCGATAGAGGCTGGACGCTTTGCTGGATTATTTAGTCAATCTATGCTACTTGGTCCCATAGCTTCATTATCTGCTATTTTTTCATTTTCATCATATCTTGAGAAAAAAGGTCACCATTCTATAATTTGGCTGATATTATTGATAATGTGTGTTGGAAGTGTTCTTTTTTCTGCTTCCCGCAGCGCTTTGGCTGGATGTGTTTTTGGCCTAATGCTATCATTTATTCGTTTTTATCGTGGTCATATGTCACGTGGAGTAATAATAGGTTTTTGTGTTGTTGGAATTCTAGTGGCTTCATATCCATTATGGGGCGATTGGACGGATTTTGTTTTAATAAAACAGCAACATAACATTGATGGTGGCGGAACATTTATGTCGCGAGAGGATATTTGGTTAATGCGTTTATCGGAGATTCGTCAATATCCACTTACTGGAATAGGCTTTTGTTGTGTGGATACGGGACTTTCTTATGTTGATGTGTCCACAGGGATTCTTGAACCTGGTTCGTCTTGGCTTGCTGTTTTTTCTATGACTGGAGTATTCGGTTTTTGTGCGTTTCTAGTTATTTTCATAGGGTCGTTTCTAAAGGCATTCAGATCATCGGATGTTTCAGAGTCATGTGTTTTAAGTGGAAGTCTTGCTTTTTTTATTGTTCATTTGATTTTCGAAGGCTATGTTCTAGCAGTAGGTAGTTTCTTAGGTTTGATGTACTGGTTGCTTTTGGGATGTGTGTGGGGGAAAAAGATTAAAAGTATAAGTTAATATGGTTATATCACCCTTCAATAGACAGAAAATTGCTTACCTGAACGCATTCTCAATTTTATTGGTATTGTTGCTACATTCATATTTCATTGAAGCCGAAAATTATTATTATGCTAATAAGATACAGTTGATTACAGGCACGAATGGAATGTGTGGGGTAGCAGTTCCGTTGTTCTTTTTTATTTCAGGTCTTCTCTTTTTTAAACAGGTTAACTGTGTGTCAGATTGTTTGAAAGGCCTGAAGAAACGTATTCGTACTCTATTGATTCCATATATTTTATGGAATTGTATTTTTGTGGGGTGGTATCTGCTTTTGAGTTTAATACCTAGTGTATCTTGTTATGTAAACAGTGATGTTTTAAGTAATATTAAAATATGTCAACCATTAGAAAGTTTAAAGTTCCTTTTTGTTGAACCTGCAGCATTTCAATTATGGTTCCTTCGTGATTTAATGGTTTACATGATAACAACTCCTGTTATATATTATTTAATTAAGCATTACCCCTTTTTTACGCTCTTTTTGCTTTTTTTTACTTTGGGATGGATACCTCGCTGCGGCATAGTTTATTTTTATTTAGGAGCGGTTATCGCCTTGCATTTAGGATTGGAAAAGATTCGTGTTTTTCTTTCTAGTACAGTTGTTTCCCTCTGTTCTCTTTTGTTTATTGCCAAATGTATTGTGGCTGGTATTTCGGAGTGCCGCCCTTTAGTTATGAATCCTTATTTTCAACAGATATCATGTATAATAGGAATAATCTTTATATGGGGATTATATGATAGAATTAAAATCTTCACAAGAGTAAAAACTACAGGTTTTTTAAAGCTTATTACGAATTATTCTTTTTTCATTTTCCTTTTTCATGAACCTGTTTTCAACATAGTAAAAAAGATTAGTTTATTATTGTATGGCGTATCTGAATGTTCCTTGATTATAAACTATTTTATCAATCCTTTGATAATGGTATTTTTATCTATTGGGGTCGCCGCTATGCTAAAAAACTCTATACCTAGGGTCTATGGAATAATGGTAGGAGGGCGGTAATTATGACAATTGAAATGGTAAATAAACCGATATTAATTGATTCTATATACACTAATTCTGGTGGTGCTTTGTCATTATTACACTATCTTGTAGAAACCTTACAGCATCGTAATATAGATTTTTTTCTATTGGCTGATATTCGTTGTGAAGGAGAGTTTAATTATTGTAGAAAAGTTATTTATTTGTTTCCTAAGTTATCTCATAGGCGGAAGTTTTATAAAGAACATAGAGATTGTTTTCATTCTGTTTTTTGTTTTGGAAATATTCCTTCACCAATTCGTTTGAGGGTTCCTGTTTTCACATACTTTCATAATATCAATATGCTTACCTTAGCAAATTGCCGAAATAGAGAGCAGAAATTTATGTTTTGGCTCAAACGGCTGTTTATTAGAGCAAAAAAAAATTATACAGATGAGTGGTTTGTCCAGACATCAAATACCGCTAAGGAGCTGATAAACCATTTGAGTATTAAGTCATCGTTGGTTAGTTTATTCCCTTTTTACAGAGCAATGAATTATCCAACAAGTGTTAAAAATAGGTGTGATTATGTTTATGTTGGCGAACCCTCTGGTTCTAAGGGGCATAAAGAATTATTGGAAGCATGGCGTTTATTACATAGATGGGGGGTGGATTTAAATCTACATTTGACTGTATCCCATCGTAATTATTTTGCTAAGGATGTGGAGAATGCTATTAGAGACGGTGTTAGAATTATAAACCATGGATACGTAGATAGGGAAGAATTGGCTTCTATTTATATGCTTTGCAAAGCAACTGTTTATCCATCATATAATGAAAGTCTTGGACTTGGTCTGGTTGAGGCGATGGAGGCCGGGTGTGATGTGCTTGCTTCGAACCGCCCTTTTGTTTTTTCTATATGTAAACCGTCTTTAGTGTTTGACAATACTTCGCCAACATCTATTGCGGAAACTGTGATGAAATATGAAAATGGAAGATGCCCCCAGACAGAACAAAAAGTAAGAGATATGGTTAATGAAATGATTGATAGGATCATTTAAGCACTGAAATATAACTATAATAATAAAAATAGAAGCTTTTTTAAACTATACAGGAAGATAAGTAAGTTTATTAAGCGTGCTACTCACTTTTTACTTACTAATAATTATAATAGTAATTTATTATCCTAACCATCAAAGCATTGGGTAGTATATTCGGACATGCCTTTTTATTCTTGACGACTCAAGCGTTAGTAGTTATAACTTGTTAGAATCCGATAGCATTGTGTAACCTTAATTAATATTTTGAATAATGACTTCAGAAAAGAAAGAATTATGGTGGCAATATGATGTCACAAGTCGTGGTAAAGAGTACAGTAATCATAGACTAAGGTGGTTTGTGTGGAAATATTTTGGAAGATATGTTTTTAAAATGTTGATAGGTCCATTAAATGGTCCACGTGTATGTTTATTGCGTCTTTTTGGTGCTAAAATAGGAAGGGGTAATTATATTTCAAATCATGCCATAATTGTTTATCCAGCAGCTCTTTCTTTAGGCAGAGAAAATGCTATTGATGATTATGTCTATTTTAATGCAGACACAATAATTGGGAATCGTTGTCAACTCTCTAGTTTTGTCAAGATTATCAGTGGAGGACATGATGTTAGAAGCCGTCATTTTGAATATCAGTTACGTCCTGTTTGTATTGGAGATAGCGTTTTTGTCGGAGCTAATTCAACTATTATAGGAGGGGTTCGTATCGGAGATTTCGCGGCAGTTGGTGCGAATAGTTTTGTTCTCAACGATATATGTGAAAACACAATCTCATATGGATCCCCGTGTAAAGAGCATAGTACTAGAATTCCATGGGAACAATATAGTAATTATAGTTTTGATTAGTTGTATTGATTATTAGTCGGCCAAAAGTAATGTGAGCCTCATATTGTATAAAGAGACTCAGAATTAAGAAATGATGTCATAAGCGACATGAAGTAATATAGACTATTTTCAGAGATACATTTAATATGTACCGCAAAAAGTATTAATTAGAAAAAGGCCCAAAAAATATGTCAGATGACGTTACCGCAATAGTGCTAACCTATAATGAAGAAATACATATTCGTCGTTGCTTAAACAACGCTTTTCTTGTTGCAAAAGATGTGTTTGTCATAGATTCTTTTTCAAGAGATAGGACTGTTGAAATTGCCCGTGAGATGGGAGCAGTTGTTCTTCAGAACAAGTGGATTAATTACGCTACCCAGTTTAATTGGGCACTTGACAATGCTCCCATCAAGACGAATTGGGTTATGCGTTTGGATGCAGATGAGTATCTTGAAGATGACTTAATAGAAGAAATAAAGACAAAATTGCCTAATGAACCTAGTAATGTAACAGGAATAGAGTTCCATCTTAAAGTGAGGTTCCTTAATAAGTGGATGAAACATGCTTCACCGTCTGTTATTCTTCTTCGACTGTTTAGATATGGAATAGGACGTAGCGAGGTTCGCTTAATGGATGAGCATATTGTGCTTTCTGAAGGAGTGAGTGTTACTTATGCCGGCGCATTTGTGGATCATAATCTAAATAATATAACTTGGTGGGCGCAAAAGCATATTGGTTACGCCAAACGTGAAGTGGGGGATTTGCTAAACATAGAATATGACTTCTCCGAGATATCTGGCAAAGATCATGTGGAAGGACAAGCCGGTGGAAAAAGAGCACTGAAGAAAAAGTATGCTCATAAGAAATTGTTCTGGCGTTCCTTTGTTTATTTCCTATATAGATATTTCTATAAGAAAGGCTTCTTAGATGGTAAAGAGGGTTTCTTATGGTGTTTTATGCAGGCTTGGTGGTATCGTACGCTTGTTGATATTCAGTTGTATCAGATAAAAAAAGAGTGTAATGGAGATAAGGAGAAGATGAGGGGCTATTTGGATGAGAAGTTTGGAATACGATTTTGAGTGAAAGGGCGAATGCCTTATTAAGTTGTTATTGACGAAGTAAAGTTGTTTAATAGGTGTCTTGTGTATTTATGAGACTACTTATAATTACTAATCATTTCTATCCAGAGTCCTTTCGGGTAAATGACATTGCCTTTAATCGTTTGGAACGCGGTGATGAGGTAACGGTTTTGACATCAATTCCGGATTACCCTGAAGGCAAGTTCCATAAAGGTTATTCTTTGTTCAAAAGAAGAGTTGAAAATGTAGCCGGGGTAAAGGTTATTAGGGTTCCAATTATACCAAGAGGCAAAGGCGGAAAGCTAAGGATGATTATGAACTATTCATCATCTGTTTTCTTTTTCTTCTTTTATAGTCTATATCAAGCCTTGTTCCGAAGATATGATGCTGTTTTTGTGCATGATACATCACCAACCTTTATTTGTTCACCGGCTCAGAGAGTAGGACGTATACAGAAGATACCTGTTCATCATTGGATTTTGGATATGTGGCCGGAGAGTTTAACTGCTGGAGGAATTGACGGAGGATGGATATATAATGCGATTTTGAAGAAGATGAAGTCTTATTATCGAAGAGATAAGAAGATATTTATAAGTTCTAGGGGGTTTAGAAAGATTCTTGTTGAGCGGGGGGTGCCCGATGAGAAGATTGTTTATCTGCCTAATTGGTGCGATGATGCTGTAGATACTAAGGATGAGAGTGTATCCTTGCCGGAGTTACCTTCTGGATTTGTAGTAATGTTTGCTGGAAATCTTGGAGAGGCTCAGAATTTGGAAAATGTCTTGCAGGCAGCCAAGATATGCAGTTTAGATAAGACTATTCATTTTGTTTTTGTGGGAGATGGGCGCAAAAAGCAGTGGATGGAAGAATATATTTCTTACGAGTGTCTGGGAGATACAGTTCATCTTGTGGGGAGATATCCTCCTTCTTCTATGATGTATTTCTTTGATATGGCGAGTGTGCTGCTTGTTTCTTTGAACGATAAGCTTGTGTTCAATATGACATTGCCGGCAAAAGTCCAGTCCTATATGGTTGCTAGAAAGCCAATTCTAGGAGTGTTGAAAGGAGAGGGAGCTGATATCATTTCTGAGGCCGATTGTGGCTGGACTGTGGATCCGAATAATCCGCAAGCTATTGCTGATAAGATTATTGAGATATCCAAGTTGCCAAAAGAGGAGTTAGAGCTTTTGGGAAGTAATGGATGTTCATTTTATAAAAACCATTTTACAAAAGAGATCTGCATGAAGATTCTTGATGAGAATCTTGTGTGATGTGTCTATCTATTCTTTTTATTGAGAAATTTGTTACATAAACTCGTATCCTTTAATGCCTTTTTATGAAACTACTATATATAGTGTTATTAACAGCTTTTGTGGCTTTTCTTGTATCACTTTTAGCATATCCTTATTTGTTGCGAATAGCATACAAATACAATATTTTCGATAATCCTGATGCACGTAAACTTCAGCGTGAACCAGTGCCGGTGTTTGGAGGACCGGCTGTTTGGGTAGGTGCTGTAGTCGGAGTTATTTTTGCTTTATTCTTTGTAGCTTCTAAGAATATGCCAATGGGGCTTGCGGCTATGACTGTTATGCTTATAGTTGGTGTGATAGATGATATTAGAGATTTACCAGCATCGTGGAGATTCATCATCGAGATAGTTGTTGTATGGTCTATGATGGCTATTAGTGGTAGGTTTATTGATGATTTTCACGGACTATGGGGGATTCATGATGTGTCGACATTTATTTCATATCCGTTGTCTTTGGTGACTGGTGTTGGAATAATAAATGCAATAAATCTTATAGATGGAGTAGATGGTTATTCCTCAGGGTATGGTGTGTTTGCTTGTATAATGTTTGCCCTTATGTTCTTTGCTTCAGGAGTTGCAACTATTGGATATCTGGCAACGGCAATTGGAGGAGCTTTGGTGCCATTCTTCCTACATAATGTTTTTGGAAAGAAGAGCAAGATGTTTATTGGAGATGGAGGAACCTTGATGCTGGGTGTAGCAATAGTTATTTTGGTGTTCAATGTGCTATATTCTAACTCAATGTGCAGTAAGTTATATGATGAAGGTTTGGGATTAGTGCCTTTTTGTGTTGCAGTTTTAGCTATTCCTGTATTTGACACAGTTAGGGTTATGGGTATGAGGATTATTCGTGGCAAATCTCCTTTTAAACCAGATAAGACGCACCTTCATCATTTGTTTATAGATATGCATTTTTCCCATATTGGGACAACAGTAACAATATTGACTATCAATTCATTTATTGTGTTGGCGTGGTTCCTTTCATGGAAATTAGGCGCCTCAATAGATCTTCAGATGTATGTCGTTTGTTTCTTGGGTATTCTTGTGACATTCGTATTCTATCCATTTATGAGGTGGCACGAGAGGAGGGA
>JAEEGL012729848.1_pt1 | contig 12881 bp, 9 predicted proteins | sample 9134231 | NCBI WGS metagenome assembly JAEEGL01 (sample SAMN16246548, study PRJNA631951) | gut metagenome | biome: gut microbiome; feature: rumen; material: fiber-attached | host: Bos | place: Iran: Karaj | collected 2018-10
CATTCATATCAAGCCTCCTTGTGTCAGACAGATAGCGGCTTAGCCTTTCGCGTCCGGAAATATCATCTTTCTCATCAATATCAATAAAGAATTCGCCTGCCTCAATCCCAAAGTACCTGCCCAGCCTGTCAAGCAGATTCTCCCTGGGGATAGTCCTCCCGTTAACCCAGTCGCAGAGCGTAGTGTACTTAATTTCAAGGTCCCGGCTAAGGCTGCGGCGTGTTATACCCTTCTGCTCCATAAGAAAGCACAGATTTTGTGAAAAAATCATCTTCATATTTGCCTTTTTGGTTGTAGCAGTCATATATAACCTCCGTTACGATAATTACGTAATCATAGTACGATAATATCGTAAATTTGTCAAAGCCTGTTCTGAATAGACAAATTTTAATGCAAAGGTGTATTATATATGTAAATATGGAGGTATATCATGAAATACAGGACATTGGGGAAGACCGGGTTAAGAGTAAGTGAGATAGGATTCGGCGGTGAGTGGCTTGAAAGGCATGAGGAAGAAGAGTCAATAGAATTGCTTAAATATGCGGCAGGAAAGGGCATCAATATAGTCGACTGCTGGATGCCTGATCCCAAGTCGAGGGATATAATAGGCAAAGCAATGGAAGGGAACCGGGACTCATGGTATGTACAGGGACACATCGGCTCAACATATCAGAACGGCCAGTACGTAAGGACAAGAGACTTAAACCATGTGCGTCCCGCCTTTGAGGATCTTCTTTCAAGACTACGAACGGATCATATCGATCTTGGAATGATCCATTATATTGATTCCATGGAAGACTGGAATAACGCAATGAACGGTGAGTTCATAGATTATGTACACAGGCTTCATGAAGAAGGAAAGATAAGACATATCGGTCTTAGTACCCACAATCCCGTTATTGGGAAACTTGCGGTTAAGACAGGATTTATCGAGATGATCCTGTTCAGTATCAATCCCGCATTTGATATGCGGCCTGCAACCGAGAATCTGGAATCGATGTTCGGAGGTTACGATGAAGCTAAGCTGTCCGGAATAGATCCTGAAAGAGCGCGGTTATATCAGATGTGCGAAGAGGAAAATGTCGGTCTTACGGTAATGAAGGGATTTTTCGGAGGAGCTCTTCTTGATAAGGACAGATCACCATTCGGAGTGGCCTTTACACCGGTCCAGCTGATCCATTATGCGCTGACCCGTCCCGGAGTATCTTCGATCCTGTGCGGATACGATACGAAAGAGCAGGTTGACGAGGCTGTTTCGTATGAAGATGCTTCCGATGATGATAAGGATTACGCATCGGTCATTGCAAATGCGCCCCTGCATTCCTATATGGGACAGTGTACCTACTGCGGTCACTGCAAGCCGTGCCCGAAGGATATCGATATTGCGATGGTGAATAAGTTTTATGATCTCGCAACTGTGCAGGAAAAGGTGCCGCAGAGTGTTGTAGAGCATTATAAGGCACTTAAGCATACAGCAGCTGAATGCATAGGATGTAAGAGCTGTGAGAGCAGATGTCCTTTTGGAGTGAAGATAGCTGACAGAATGGTTAAATCATCTGCCCTCTTTGGGTGTTAGTAATTGCAGGGTCAGGATATACAGGTGATGAGAGTAACAGTAATACGGCACGCCAAGGTTAAGCGTATATGGAAAAAGAGTTATTCTTCTACAGGATTCGATGAAGACTGCAGGCTTTATGATACGGCAATGATCGAAGAAGTGCCGGCGCAGAAGGATCACGATACGGAGAAAATATATATCAGTACCTTAAAAAGGACCGGACAGACAGCAAAAATGATGTTTGGAGAAAGGGAGTACCATGCCTGTGATCTTTTGAATGAGGTACCGCTAAGGTCCGCCTTTGATACAGGGATAAAGCTTCCGTTATGGTTCTGGAATACTGCCGGACGGGTGCAATGGTTTACAGGGAACAAAAGACAGCCGGAAATAAGAAAACAGACTGTTGACAGAGCAGAGCGGTTTGTGAAGATGATGATCGATAAAGGCGAGGATTGTATACTTGTAACACATGGATTTTTCATGCACACGCTCATATCCGTCATTAAAGACAGGGGTTTTAAAGCAGATAATACCGGTGTTCATTACAAAAACGGAGAAGCCGTTACACTTACATTGTAAACCGGGGGAGTTACCGAACCCCATGTGCCCGAGATCCCAAAGGAGCTGATATTAAAAATATCATACAGATTGTACTTCTGATCTATGTCAGAAAGAGATGGTAACAGATGGCATCGAATTCCCAGCACAAAGAAGAAATAACTTTGCTGCTGTTATGAGTGAAGATATGAAACAGCTTTCTTTATTTCCCGAAGAGAATACTGACCCGCGTGCTTCTATATCGACCAATTGGAATCTGTGGCATGGATGTACCAGGGCAAGCACGGGATGCCTGCACTGTTATATGTACCGTCGGGACGAATCCATAGGTAAAGATCCCTCCATAGTCCAAAAAACAGAGAACTTCGATCTTCCTGTCAGGGTCCTTAAATCGGGCAAGAATAAAGGGAGATATAAAATCCCATACGGATCACATATATATACCTGTTTCTCATCGGACTTCTTCCATCCTGATGCAGATGGATGGAGGAATGATGCGTGGGACATGATGTATGAAAGATCGGACTGCTCATTTTTTATGATCACAAAAAGACCGGAACGGATAGCCGATAATCTTCCGTATGATTGGGGTAAAGGCTGGAAGCATGTGATAATAGCGGTCACCTGTGAAAACCAGGAGATGGCAGACAAAAGGCTGCCGATCTATCTGTCTCTTCCGCTGTATCATCATTCAGTCATGGTTGAACCCATGCTGAGCGCTGTTGACCTGAATCCGTTTATAGAAAGATACAGGGCAGAAGACGGAAGTCCTGTCATCAAGCATGTAAGTGTTGGCGGTGAATCAGGGGCAGATGCAAGAATCTGCGATTATGCGTGGGTAGAACAGTTACATGAGCAGTGTGTAGGGAACGGAATAACATTTTACTATCACCAGACCGGAGCCAGGTTAAAGAAGAATGGAAAGCTGTACAAGATACCGAGATCTCTTCAGCATTCACAGGCACATAAAGCAGGGCTTGATGTTCAGATGTGATGACATCGGCCTGAAAACAAAAGATGAGTATGCGGTATGAAAAGAGAGGGCGGATGATGAAAAAACTGTTTTTACAGGCAATTATAAAATTTATGTTGGGATTGCTGTTGTTCGGTTTGCTTCTGTTTATTCCGGCCGGAACAATCAAATATCCTAATGGCTGGTTAATGATTACCGTCCTGTTTTTTCCTATGTTTGTGGCAGGTATCATAATGATGTTTAAAAACCCCGGACTACTGAAAAAGCGCCTTAATGCCAGGGAAGAGGAAAAAGACCAGAAAGAGGTAGTGGCGTTCAGCGGTATTATGTTTCTTGGGGCGTTTGTTGTTGCGGGGCTTAACTTTCGTTATAAGTGGTTTTTGCTTCCGAACTGGGCTGTGATCACCGGAACGATCATATTCCTTTTGGCTTATGCTGTGTATGCGGAAGTGTTACGGGAAAACACATTCCTATCAAGAACGATCGAGGTACAGGAGAACCAAAAGGTAATCGATACAGGTCTATACGGCATTGTCCGTCATCCGATGTACTCGGCAACACTGGCTCTGTTTTTATCAATGGGAATAATTCTCGGTTCGCTGATTTCATTTGCCATCCTGCTTTTGTATATCCCTATCATAGCTAAACGAATGAAGAACGAAGAAAAGGTTCTTGAAGATGGACTTGAGGGATATAAAGAATATAAATCAAAAGTAAAATATAAGGTAATTCCGTTTGTTTGGTGAGTTTTAGCGGAGAGACAAAGTTAAGATCAGATAAGAACCAGCTTTCCTTATTTTCCGAAGAGAATACTGACCCACGTGCCCCTATATCGATCAACCGGAATCTGTGGAATGGATGTACAGGGGCAAGCACGAAGAGTGGGAAATGCGATAGCATATCATCGGATGAGCGAATTATTTATGTATGACGGGAATTCTGGTATGTAAATACGGTCCCGGTGATTTAGAGCCTGTAAGGGACATAAATTGACAAGGGAGTATTATTGGTAATGAATAGAAAAGTTATGTCGGTAGTTTTAGCATGCATATTATCATCCATATGGATATGCGGGTGCGGAAAAAAAGACGTGGAAGTCGAGGCAGAGGAGGAGACATTTCTGCCTGTCGATACAATGGGAGCGGAGAGAGGTACCCTTGTTATTGCCGAATCATTTATTGGAAGCGTATCGGCAGAGCGTGAGCTGAAGATATATCCGAAAACATCGGGTGAGGTCACCAGGCTTAACGTTAAGACAGGCGACTATGTAAATGCAGGCGATATTCTGTTTGAGCTGGATGATAAATCGGCGCAGCTGGAGCTTAAGTCTGCCCAGAACAGCCTTAATCTTAAGCAGGCTCAGGTGAATAAAGAGCTTGGGAGCGATCAGGGACTGACCGAACAGAAGGAAAGACAGGCTCTTGAAAATGATGGCAGCAAGATTTATGACAGGAGCTACAGCCTGAATAAGGCTAATGAGAACTATGACAGAGAGAGGCAGTATCTGTATGAAGCACAGGAAAAGGAAAGCGGAGCCTATGATGATTTCAGTAAAGCCTCACACAGATATGATAAAGCGAAAGGACTGCTGGATGAATATGAAATGCTTCAGAGAGCTGAGCCCGCATTTTTTAATGTGTCACTTACGGCAGCTGCTGCAATGACACCTGCTGCGAGCGGTCCGACATGGGAGCATGTGGCCCAGGCACGGTCGATTTATGAAAGATGTAACGGCGGAGAGTATGACAAGCTGGATCCGGCATCGATATCCGTAGCAGGAGTACAGGGACTCATGAGCGCTAGAGATTCAGCTTATGATAAGTATGAGTCCAGTAAATCTGCAAGAGAGGGCCAGGAGGATAAGGTTACCGGAGCACGGAAAACAGCTGAGGAAGCAAATAAAGCCCTGTATGACGGGCTTGTTACGTACAGACAGGATGCCGAAAACATAATGATGGAGAACGGAGCGGTTCTGAATGATTCAAAGAAAATAAAGAATATTGAAATAAACTCGCAGGCTCTTGCAGTGGAGTCGGCCAGGCAGAAGCTTGAGCAGTATATTGTTACATCTCCGATATCCGGATACATCAGTAAAGTCGATATAAGAGAATATGATAACGTGAATACAGGTACGGTGGCTCTACAGATTGAAAATACCGACACGATGACAGTGGAATTTACCGTAACAGAAAAGGTGCTCAGAAACCTTGCTGACGGCCAGGAGGTAAAGATTGAAAAGGATGACGAAAGGATAAGGGGAAGCATTATTGAAATAAATGAAGCACCGGATGAAAAAACGGGAATGTTTAAGATAAAAGCAGGGGTTCCGGGGAATTCGGGAATTCTCAGCGGAACCCGTGTGACCGTGACACTTGACAGCTATAGGGATGACTCGGGATTTATTCTTCCGAACGATGCTATCTACCGTTCCAACGGACAGGCATATGTATATGTGGCCGAGAATGGTGTTGCCGTTAAGAAAAATGTTACAACCGGTATGTTCGATGCGGACAGAATAGTCGTTTCGGATGGTATTAATGAAGGAGACAGGGTAATAACAAGCTGGTCATCCGCACTGGAGGACGGGGTTAAGATAAAGGAGAACTCTGTGGAGAATACGGTTGTGATCAATGATGCTCCCGGAGAAGACGAAAAACAGGCGGAAGGAACTGACAACAGTGTCAGCATAGATGTTAATGTAGAAAACAAGGATGTATCTGCTCCTGAAGATACGGCGTCCAATGATGCTTCCGGTCATGCTGACAGAGACGGTGAGAGCATAGTGAGAGCAACAACGGTAGTATTTGTCCGTTCGGCTCCGAATAAGGATGATAACGGTAATAAACTCGGAAAGGCAAAGGAGGGCGATGAGTTTACGGCCCTCGGCTCCGATAATGGGTGGACACGGATCCTTTATAACGGTTCTGAGGCATATATCAAATCAGAATATCTGGCAGAGGTTAAGGTATCAGATAAGGGGGCGGAATAAATGGAATTTTTAACCAGAGTTTCGCTGAAAAGACCTGTATCTACGCTTCTGGCACTTCTGGCCCTTGTTGTTTTCGGCGTTTCTTCAATACTTACCTTTGAGCTGGAGCTTGAGCCGGAGGTTGAAATGCCCATGCTTGCGGTAAACGTTCAATACAGGGGAGCTGATCCCGAAACCGTGGATAAGCTGCTTGCGAAGCCGATCGAAGAATATGGCATGAAGCTGCAGGGTATGTCCAATGTTCAGACTATCTCAAGTGAAGGAAGATGCTTTGTTATGTTTACATTTCAGTACGGCACTGACATGGATCATGTCCTGAATGAGTGCAAGGCTGATATGGATGAACTGTCTCTTCCGGAAGGCTGTGAACGTCCGAAGGTAATAAAATACAAGAGCACAGATGCCACGGTATTGAGGATACAGGCAGATGCGGCTAAGGATGAGGATGTTCTGAACTATGTAAACAATACGGTTAAGCCAAGGCTGGAGAAACAGACATCTATTGCGGAAGCGCAGGTGCTGGGCGGTGAGTCGGAATATATAAGGATACTTCTTGATGAGGGACTGATGGAACAGTATTCCGTTACGCTGGATACAGTACAGCAGGCGCTGTCTGCATCAGATTACAATATTCCGGCCGATAAGATCAGACAGGGCAGCATGGACGTAAGACTGTCTGTTGCGTCAACTGTCGATTCAATAGGAGAGCTGGAGTTCATACCGATAAAAACTGCGTCAGGTGCTGTGATCACGTTGAGAGACATTGCCGATGTCTCTTATGAGATCATGAGATCGGACAGTATAAGCCGTTACAACGGAACTGAAGAGGTTCAGATAATTGTCAGTAAAAAGCAGGGCGAAAGTACGGTTACAGCCAGCAGACAGGTGCTTGATGAGATTAAGAGGCTGGAGGCCGAAAACAGTGATATCAGGCTAGTGGTAACCTCAAATTATGCTGATGAGATAATCGCATCCTTAAAGGATGTCGGCATGACACTCCTTATAGGTATATTGTTGTCCATGCTTACTCTGTTTCTTTTCTTCGGAGACATTAAAGCAAGCCTTATCGTCGGAAGTTCAATGCCTATTTCACTGCTGGCTACACTTATACTTATGTCATTTGCAAAGCTTCAGCTTGATATTATGACTCTCGGAGGCCTTGTTATTGCAATAGGTATGATGGTTGACAGCTCCATAGTGGTATTGGAGAGCTGCTTCAGGTCGCAGGAAAAGGGACTGGATTTCAGAGAGTCGGCTATTAGAGGGACCGGGGAGGTGACTGCCTCGATAGTAGCTTCGACCATTACGACTGTTGTGGTTTATGCTCCCATTGCAGTGGTCGAAGGAATGATGGGTCAGTTATTTCAGGGACTCTGTATCACGATCATATTTGCCATGCTCACATCGCTGATAGTTTCACTGACTTTTATTCCTCTTTTCTTTACATTTTTCAAGCCGACAGAGAAGAAGAACGCGCCGGCTGTAAAGATAATGGAGGCTGTTTCCAAACGCTATGCCAAGGCGGTACGTGCGATCATACCAAGAAGAATTATTGTGGTTCTTTTCGTTATCGGCCTGGTTGGAGCTTCCGTACTTATGGGCCTTAGCCTTAACCAGGAGCTTGACGAAGAAGTGGACAGAGGGGAGTTCAGCGTTGAAGCAAGGAGCCGGGCAGGTACAGCAACGGATAATACGGATAAGAGTGCGGTTAAATATGAAGAGGCATTGCTGGCAGATCCCGATATTAAAGATGTTTACTACAGTGTCAGGGACAACGTTGCCAACATTACTGCCGTCATAGATAAGGCATCGGGCAAAACAACAAATGAAAAGGTTGATGAGTATAACAGGCTGTGGGCGAAAGAGTCGGGTATGGATCTGTCGGTAACGGCGGGATACGGAAACAGCACCGGAGGCGGAAACGGTACTACCATCACTCTTGCCGGTGATGATTACGGAGAGCTTAAGAAGCGTGTACATGAAGCCATGTCCGAACTTGCCAAAATAGACGGGGTATATGATGTTAAATCCCAGCTTTCCGAAGGTGCTCAGGAAGCCAGGATAGATATAGATCCGAAGAAAGCAATGGATGCCGGACTCACACCAAGGAATGTTGCTTCAATGATCTCGAATATAAATGGCGGAATACAGGCTCTTAAGATAAAAACGAAGGGAAACGAGTATAATGTACGTATAGAATATCCCAAGGGCCGTTATGATGATCTGCAGAAGCTTATGAATCTTAAGCTTACAGGGAGTGATAACAGGGTAGTCACGCTTGGCGAGATCGCAGAGCTTAAATATGAGGAAGCACAGGATGAGATACGCAAGCTTGGAGGAAACTATTCACTTGATATAACCCTGACCTCTTCGGAGGAAGACAAATTCCGCGTGAAAGATGAAGCCGATGCCATTGTAAAGAAGCTCGACAGGGGAGGAAATGTAGGAGTAGGTGTCAGCATAGGAGATCAGTTGCTCCAGGAAGAATTCAAAAGACTTGCACTGTCTATAGCTTCGGCTGTATTCCTTGTCTTTCTGGTAATGGCTATGCAGTTCGAATCTCCGAGATTCTCACTGATGGTTATGATGAGCATACCCTTCAGTCTTATAGGATCGATAGGTCTTCTGTTTGTTACCCGTTCTTCCCTTACGGCAAATGCGCTGCTGGGAGTGCTTATGCTTGTCGGAATAGTGGTTAATGACGGTATTCTGTTCGTAGATACGACGAATGAGTTCAAAAAGAGCAACCGTATAGAGGAGGCTCTTGCAAGATCGGGTGAGATAAGACTGCGCCCCATCCTGATGACTACACTGACAACTGTTCTGTCTATGGTACCACTTGTTCTCAGTACTGATTCGGGTGCAAGTATCATGGACGGAATGGGTCTTATAATCATCGGTGGACTGATGGCTTCGACAATGCTGATACTGTTCCTGCTTCCGACCTTCTACATGCTGTTTATGGGACGACGCGCAAAGAGAGAGAATTACGCTATGTTTCCGCTTGAAAATGAAGATCGGAATACAAAGCCTGTTAAAAAAACAAAGAAAAAAAAGACAGATAAAGGCAATAATTTATAATCTTTACGCATAAATGGTTCTGTGAGGAGGAAATATTTAATACAAAGGTGGATTGAAAAGAATGAAAAAGATAATATTTCGGACTGTAATCATATCGGCGGCTGTTGTTCTTTCGGGCTGCTCCCCAAACAAACCGGAGCCGGCTTCGGAACAGAATGTGATATCTTTTGATTCACAACCCGTGGTGATCACCCCGGAAACATCGAATGATGATCCTTCGGGAGCGATTAAGGAAGACACTTCCGATACGGCAAAGGATAACTCTTCCGAAGCATCGAAGGATAATACTTCCGATACGGCGAAGGATAACTCTGACGAAACGGAAGGAGTTAAGGCAACGGTGCGTGTAAATATAACTTATGAAGACGGAAGTCCTGATACTATTGAATATTTGGATATTGAAGGCATTAAAGAGAAGCCCGATGAAACCGGTCATGTCATAACAGGGTACGATGAGTCGGGAAAGCTTATTTACAAAAGGTCAGACAGCTCTGTTACCGATTCAAAGGGGGCTATGGATGTAGAGATCACCTATGAATTCTATTCGCTTGATCACGATTTCGATTTCCGTATCGAACCCTTATCTCCTGAAAACGGGGGAGGTATCCAGACTGTTAAGGGTTATGTTAAGACGGATGGAGCGAGCAGGGATTTCACATTTGAAACTGTCAGCCGTCGTGGACAGACCGGAATCTGGTATGTCGGGATCTGCTCCTGCAGAAACGGTATTTTGGGAGAGTATGCCGGAATGTGAAGTCAGGTGTCTGACTACCTCGCGTTAAGAGTCCGGAGGATCCGGGATATATGTAAAACAAAAGAGAAACGGTTTATTCGTATCTGAATGCATTGAAATAATCTTTCCTACCTGAAAGATTAGTCGGTGTATAATTATTGGGTAAAGAAAAAGGAGAAGCAAACGATGATTTATAATGACTTTAACGGAATAAAACTTTCAGCACTTGGCATGGGAAATATGAGACTTCCGGTATTAAACGGAAACGATAGCGAGATTGATGTTAAGACAGCTAAAGAGATGATTGCTTACGGTATGGAGGCAGGCATCAATTATTATGACACAGCATATGGCTATCATGATGGACAGTCAGAGCTTGTAGTCGGCGAACTTCTTAAGAACTATGATAGAGGCAGCTTTTATCTTGCGTCAAAATTCCCCGGCTATGATCTTGCCAACATGCCAAGGGTAAAGGAAATATTTGAAGAACAGCTTAAGAAATGTCAGGTGGAGTATTTTGATTTTTATCTTTTTCATAATGTATGTGAGATGAACATTGACGCATACCTGGATCCAAAGTTTGGAATCTACGATTACCTCATGGAACAGAAGAAAACCGGCAGAATTAAACATCTTGGTTTTTCTGCTCATGGTGACATCGAATGTATCACACGTTTTCTTGAAGCTTATGGAAAGGATATGGAATTTGCACAGATAGAGCTTAACTATTATGACTATCAGTTCCAGGATGCTAAGGGTAAGGTAGAGCTTCTTGAAAAATGTAACATCCCAATTTGGGTAATGGAGCCTGTGCGAGGTGGACAGCTTGCCACACTTTCAGAGGATGCTACGGCAAAGCTTAAAGCGTTAAGACCTGATGAGGAGGTTCCGGCCTGGGCATTTAGATTTCTGCAGAGCATTCCTTCAGTAACCATGACCTTGTCCGGAATGTCTAATATGCAGCAGCTTAAGGATAATATCAAAACCTATGAGGAAAGCAAACCACTTTCGGCGGAAGAGATGGAGTTGATTCTTGGAATTGCAGACGAGATGATTAAGAAGACTGCAGTACCTTGTACCGGATGCCATTACTGTGTTTCAAAATGCCCTAAGAAAATAGATATTCCATTTATGTTAAAGCTCTATAATGAATCGGTTGCAGACGGCCCCGGTGCTTTTATTGCTCCGATGGCTTTAGCTTCTGTAGATGCAGACAAGCAGCCGGAGTGCTGTATTAATTGTCACTCTTGTGAGAAGGTATGCCCTCAGACTATTCATATTCCGGAGGAACTGGCAAAATTTGCAAAGAGGATGGGAAGATAATACGGCTTACTTACGCTAAAAGGATGATCAGGTTTGGAAGTGAAGATGAAATGGGTTATGTGCAGGAATTTCCTATTACAGCCCTGTCTGTCAGGCCGCTTGCAAATAAATTCGCAGATGATCTAGATCACAGGGATTTCCCTGGGACTTTAATGAACATTGGTATCAAACGCGAAATGTTAGGTGAGAATTGCTTGCGTGGTGTTCATATATATTCACGCTGCAATCCTTGGATTTGATACATCCATTCCGAATTTTAATAAGAACGGCCCCTATATCTATCCCTACGATTTCCTTAACATTGAAAAACTGGGTATCGGTGGAGTCGCGAAGGAGGAGTGGTATTCTTTGCTGCATTTATAGCCTTGGGATATCTGCTTCTGGGGATCGACAGACTTCTATGGATGTGGAGAAAAAAGAATGAGTTCACACTGCTTATTCAGAGAAACTAGTTTACAACTTTAATATTCCGTGCTATTATTCAAAAAGAAAAAAAGAAAGGACACATATAAGTGTGCGGGTGAGCCGATGAAGAACAGATGATCAGATTTGGTAAATACAAACTTTTGTTTAAAGGGCCGAAAGGTCTGTTTGTGTGTGCCGGATTGGATCATCGTGATTTTCTGAAGCCATCATTTATGATGATGCCCTTTTGGCATATATAAGTCTTCGATTACGTATGGTCTGCTATCGGTATATCCGACAGCAGATTTTTTTGTCCTGTAAGACACAGGGACGGTTCTTCTGTCTGGTGTTTATGGATAAGACACGGGGCAGTTCTGTCCGGTGTTCAATATGGAGGTGATATATATGTCTCAGTTAAATGTAAGTGGTCTTACTTTTTCATACGAAGGCAGCAGCGACAATGTATTCGAAGATGTCAGTTTCAGCATAGATACATCGTGGAAGCTCGGACTGATCGGCCGAAACGGCAAGGGCAAGACCACACTTCTTAATCTTTTTATGGGAAAATATGAGTACTCCGGAAGCATATCGGGCGGAACAGCATTTGACTGCTTTCCATATGATGTTTCCGGGAGTGATCTGGATAAAACAGCAGTGGATCTGGCTAATATCTGGAAACCGCAGGTGGAAGAATGGCAGATCCTGATCCAGCTTGGTCAGATAGGGATGGATCCCGAATGCATGTACAGACCGTTTGGTACTTTGAGTTACGGAGAGCGTACCCGGGTCATGCTGGCGGTACTTTTTGCATCGGATGATGAGATGCTTCTGATAGATGAGCCGACCAATCATCTTGATAAAGATGCGAGGGAGATCGTGAAGGAATATCTTAAGACTAAAAAAGGCTTTATCCTGGTGTCACATGACAGAGATCTGCTGGATGCCGTAACGGATCATGTATTGGTGCTTAACCGCAGCAGTATAGAAGTCTTTCAGGGGAATTTTACTACCTGGCAGGAGAATAAGGAAAAAGCAGATGCTTTTGCCAGGGCAGAGAACGAAAAGCATATAAAAGAGATAGGCAAGCTTAAGGCAGCCGCAGACAGAAGTGATCGATGGGCAATAAAAAACGAGAATACCAAGATAGGCTTTGATCCTATCAAAGAGCCGGAAAGAAATATCTCAACTCGCTCATATATCGGCGCAAAGACCAAGAAGATGCAGGCCAGGGTCAAGTCATATGAGAAGAGGATGGACAGGG
>JAEEGL013619813.1_pt1 | contig 12881 bp, 10 predicted proteins | sample 9134231 | NCBI WGS metagenome assembly JAEEGL01 (sample SAMN16246548, study PRJNA631951) | gut metagenome | biome: gut microbiome; feature: rumen; material: fiber-attached | host: Bos | place: Iran: Karaj | collected 2018-10
AAAAGCTACATCTTACCTATAGTGTTTGGTCATGGCATAGCTCTCCTGCACCCGGTGTCCTCCAGATGCAGCTAACAACTGATTCTCACGCTGAATCAGCAGTCCGTTCTTACCTGTTATGTCTTGAGCCGTAGCCATTTACTATATACTTTATCTAAAATTTTACATTGCAAATGTACACAGAATTTTGCAAACCGCCAAATAAAAAAGGAAAATCTTATCTTTTACCTCTCTTAATGCTCATTCTTAGCAATCCTGATGATTAAATCCACAGCAGACGGCTTATATATGGATGGCGTTCCTTTGGCCACTGTACCGTTCTGAACATAGTCATCTTCCTGCTTCTTGTTACTGAAGATATAGCATGAGTAATCCTTGTTCTCCTTGATGTGGTTCTCATTGATGATTCGCCAAATATCACCTTGCTTCACGCCTCCACGTTCTTTCACCTGCCTGGCCAATTCCATGGCAGTTAGCGGATACTCGTTCAGCAAGTTCTCCTTCTCATATTTCACCACTTCCACTTTATCCACGGTCGTAACCTCACCAACAAGTTTCAGCGTCGGAGCCCCTTCCTTTTCATCAAACTGGCCTTCCTTAATCCACTTCACACTCTTCACCAAGTCGTTGCCAACCACCAGAATCTGAGCATCGTTCTTCTCAATTCTACCCTTCTCCATATCCAAGATAGCAGCATTGGCAGGTCCTGACCTACCTATCTTCTGTACAAGGTCCACCCATTGGTCGTTCTGCTTCTCTATTCTGTGGTTGATGATACTCTCCAACTCACTATACCTGATACGTTGCGTTCTGCCACCATAGCGGAAGTAGATGTCACCATCTCTGAGAATACCTGCACCTTCATCCTTTTTACAGATGATAGGTTTCTCTCTGGCTTCCTCCACATAAAAGTAGCCATAATCCTTACCACCTATCTCTACCACATCGTGCTCCCACGATATATGCCCTGTGAAACACGCTAGCAAGAATCCTGTTATCATTTCTGGGTCAATCTTGTCAAACTGGTCTTTCGAGCCAAGCTTCAATCCAACTGCCCTTCGGGGGCGATCTTTCACGCCAAATACCAGATAGCCACCTTTGTTGTTCGCAAAGGCGGCAAAGTCACGCAGGTATTCAGCCATTCCGTTGAAGTTAAAGTTCTCCTTAAACTCCAACGTCTGGCCCTCTCGGCGGGCAAGTTTCCCGTCCGCCCTCGTTTCCAGAATATCCTCTATATCTTGTCTTCTATTCGATTTTTCCATTATCATCAAGTCATCGCCTCTTTGTTCCTAGAACATCCCATGTTTAGCATCGCCTTTCCAATTTTTTCCCATTCACGTTTTTGGTACTCCAACAATTCGATTTTAAACAATGGAGTACTTTTAATATATTCAAGATACCTATTCAACAAACCCATCAGGAGATGTTCGTACACCACGCCCTTATCCTCCAATCCATCCACATAATCGTCAAAATCACCTTTCGCTACAAGCCTTGGATTTAAGCTATAGCAGATCTTAGCGTATCGCCTGTAATTTTGGTCAGTCTTAAGCAAATCGTCCTTAACGATACCTTTTTTGATGTCAAAATACGGCACCACGTATTCAGACATATGATTATTTAGAAGATAGCTAAATGCATCTTTGTTCACACGGCTTGCATCATTCCATGTCAGATGGTCTAATACGTTAAACGGCACCAAGTTCTCTATCTCCTGAACATCCAGGGGCACAAAACAATACGTTGGTACTCCACTCCCTATTCTCTGGCACTTATAACATGGCTTCTTTTTGTTCAGATCCTGCTCAGGGTACTTCTTATCCGTATCAACAATACATATTGATACTTGTTTATTCGTACATACACAGTTTCTCACATTCTCTATAGTCCTGTCACCTGCGCCAGACACATCATAGAACCTACAAGAAATCTTTATACTATTCTGCTTTTTATAATACTCCAATACTTGCCTATAGAACTGGCAGTCGTTAAAGTCCTCACTAATCAGGTTACACTCCTGCATCGCTTTCGAGTCCTCAAACGCCGTATAAGCTACCTGTCCATATCGTTTACCATTTTCATCTACGCCTCCATTGCTAGCATCTTTGGCCACTTTCAAATAATACGAGATTTCTGGTGGGCAACCCATTTGACTATATTTCTGATAGATTCGGTTAAACACGCCCCACAAGTCATGGTCATAACGAAAATGATTCCTCATCGCCACAATAACATCATAGTCCCCATATATAATATGCTTGCTTTCAAAAGCGGCCAGGGCGAGATTTCGTACGGCTCTGACCACATTGTCATATATGGGGTCTGTCTCGTCTACCAGCAGCGAATCATCTAAATGTATAAACATACCCTACTAATCTTCTAATGGATCAAAAAAACCGTATGGCCACTCCTTAATTTGGCCTTTTTGGTTATATGTGGTCTGTCTTAATTGGGTAGTTGGCTCTCCTGGTTTCTTTTCAAACAGTATGATGTTTACATCCTCTGGACGTATCTTACCCTCTCTCACTCTGCGCCCAATCCTGTTCAGGATAGTGTCACTGTGCGTCTCAATAATTAGTCGCAGTGTGTCCTCCTCTTTCATCTGTTCAGTCACGGCATTCACGAAGGCATCTGCTATCTTAGCCTGATAGGCAGGATGCAGGTGCAGTTCGGGCTGTTCCATCAGTATAACCGAATTAACCTTTTCATCGAAATAGAAATACCTTCTCACCCTCACACTACGTTTATTCACCGTGTACCACAGTTTCGTCACAATGGGTAGAATCTGTGAATAACCAAAACCGACATCTGTAATATTAAACTCTCCACGATCGTTTTTCACCATAATACTTTGGTGGCCGGTCTTGGTTTCTGTTCGAGCTCTTATTCCGAGCGTTTTTTCCATATATGTATTATATGAAGAGAGGTTCGCAGGTGTCAGCGACGAAATAAATTCCTGCAGGTTCTTCCCGTAGGGGTCTATGTCGTTCACTTGCAATCCTTGGGTACGATAGTATCGGTTCGCCTCTGCTCTTGTCGGGGCAATGTAACTACAAGTAGCATAAAATCGTGACAACTCAGCGTCTAAATAATCCCATATTGGCATCAATCTATGTAAAGCTATCAAATTATAGAACTCCAAGTATTCTTTATCATCTACAGTCCATCTCTGTATATAGTTTCTAAAAGAAATTATCTGGACGTTTCTTTTCAGCCAACTAAGATAGGCTACTTTATCTAGACCCCATCGTTCTATCATTATATTCACACGTTCCATATTTTGTAGCCTTTTATCGCTGCGTTCCTTCACGAAACTGATGATCTTATCATAAAACAGCCGTATAGGTCTTCCAATAAGTCTAATTTGGGCTATTAACTTTTCGTTGAAATCAAAATTAGGCAAAATGTTTTCATTCGATGTAGCATTCCACCTGATATCCATGCCCTCAACACTCGTTACCACCTCTCCATTTACGGCAAAACACACTTTAGCGCTTCTATCTGCAATGCTCATCGATAGTTCCACAGTACCTATTTTAAAGTTCACACTACTGATGTATGTCCCTTTATTATCATTGCTCAGAGAGAAAGAAGCCTTCACCCTGTCAACCCTCATAAGCAATCTACTCAGGTCATCACGCTCATGTCGAATATAGTTTACCGTCAATGGCATCTCTATGTCGTAGTAGAACTGAATTTTATCCATCTCATTGGCATATTTATTCTTCGCCGTGTTATAGTCACCGAAGTCAACCAAAGAGTCATCAAACCACGAGATAGGGCCACGGAGGGCTTTATTCACCGATTGGGTAAACAAAGGGAAACTCCTCAAAAATGTACTCTTTCCGCTACTGTTCGCACCAAGGAGCAGCGTAATAGGCTTTATTTCAATATAGCCCGTGTCAGCAAGACTCCTCAGATTCTTAATTCTTACTGCAGTAATCATATTGTTGTTCTTATATTATTCGTTTTTATATCCCTCAAACATACTAACTACTTTCTGTCCACCAGATAATACCCACCTGTCTTGTCGGAATCTCGATGCTCAATCAAAGCCTTTTTCCGCAAAGTCGTCAGTTGTTTCTTCACAGTGGTGACAGGTCTTCCCAAAAGTTCAGCTATTTGCTTCGTATTTAGTCCCTGATTATCGCACACCACAATATACAATTGCTTCAAGCTCTCGCTTAGACCATTTACAGAACCATTTACAGGACCGTTTACAGGACCATTTACAGGACCATTTACAGGACCATTTACACCCTCATCCGTCTTTTCCGTAGTCTTTTCCGCAGCCCTACGGAAAACGATGCTCACAAACCCGCCATTCACCTCATATTCCGGCTCTGGCACGCCCTGTGCCTTGCAGGCATCCACCATACGGCTCACACCCGATCCCCAGCTCTCCAAGAACGACGACCTGTACAGCACCTCTGCTATCAGCGGGTTATATGGATACGATGCATGCGAACTCTTAATCGTAGCTGGTGTCAGGTCAAGCGGCAACCGCCCTGGGTTCTCTATCTCCACGCGATCGTCATACACTGCGATACTTGGCGTCAGATTGTATTTTTCCAGCTGCCTATGGCAAAGCGCATTCGTCAATGCCTCACGCAATGCCTCCGCCGGGATCTCCAGTTGCTCCTCCTTTTTGAATCCCACAATATTGCCGCTCAGCGATAGGTGCTTAAACAAGAAAGCCATACCCGCATCCAGCAGGTCGAAGAAGTTGCCGCTAGCCTTTCCGCTATCCACAAACTCATTCTTGTTCGTACCGCGAAAACGCGCCAGTCGCAGCCCCATCTGGGTATATCCTCCTAGATTCTTGCCAAACAACGCCAATGCACCATTCATTATATTTCCGTCACGCATCAGGTTCCACTTGCCCATTATCGATTCCAAGCTATCGCCCCCAGCCGTTGCAGGCATACGTCCACGCTCCACACCCAGACGCACAGCTCCGCGAATCCGTTCTTCATCCAGATCAGCCAGTGTCACGCCATCAGCCACCTGTCTTTCCCAAGCAAACTTATCAGGCTTTGCAGCTCGCAAGCGCTCCTCGTACATCTCCTGAGGCATCACCTGCGTTGTGCTCTCATTCTTGTAATAAGGGCATCCACGATACGTGTAAGGCATCTGCCCCCACTTCCACCCGCCAAAGTGAATGGCAATCAGCTGGTCACCATCCCTGCCCGGAACGTCGATATATTCAGGCTTCGCCTCCACCGCAGGATAGAGTCCTGTCAGCGCCTGAGCTATCTCCCGCTGCGTATTATCCGTCACTTGTTGTCCAAGTATCTTCAGCGACGTCGGTGCCACACCGAATATCAGCCAGCCGCCATCCGTGTTCAAGAATGCACAGGCAGAATGCATACCATCCTGCAACTCACCCGTCGTCTTCTTCAACTCCAAGCAGCGGTGCTCATCCTTCTTTACAAGCTCTTGTATCTCTTCAAATGTCATAATCACTCTTTAGTGGCCTCAAAGTTACAACATTTTTCGTAAAACTCAACCTTTTCACAAAGAAATCTGCACTTTTTCATCATTTTGTGCATTCTTCAATTATATCCCCCACTCGTTCCTCGCTCCCCTCACCCCCATCTGCAAGAGTATTGCATACCCATGCCGCTGGCCTTCAATCGGTGTCTGGCCGATGCAAACATCCGCCAGCAATGCTTAATTGTTTCCCCCACTCCGTCCGATGGATAAGACCTACGTCCTGTCGATGCCAGACCTTCGTCCTCATCCATCGACCTCCGCTTCCCACCCACCCAAATGCCCTGTAAGGGCAAAACAACCTAGCACAGGGCCTCGGCCCTGTGTACACTAACGTGCACAAAAAAAGCCCCTGTAGGGGGCTCATAACCTAGCGTAGGGGCTCGCCCCTACGTGAATCAATCCAATGTCCACACCCTCTCCCCGCAAACCGGGCACTTCCGTGGCTTCCTCACCACATCAACAATCTTTGGTCTCTTATCTCTCATACCAACTCTATTATCTTCCGCAACAATTCATATTCTTTCTTTTCAAACAAGTCAAAATTACCATCAGTTCCCTCATACAGTAGATTCCTGCATTTTGTTAACCTACTAATAATAGGAACAATGATACTCTGTTCAAGATTAACATAATCGTAGAGTTCGGCCTTAGTTGCAGGTATCTTGTAGCCTTTAGAATTACTCGAGATGATAACATCAGAATCCCTAAGTTTACCAATAACCTTTGCTCTGAATTTTAGCGTATCTATTTGTCCGAAACCACGACTTGCCAGATTTGATTTCAATTCATGCGTAGAAATAAATTTTCTCAGTTTATTGTTTGCGAATCTAAATAGCAGATACTTTAAAGTTATCACTTGCATCTTAACATCTTCATCCATTTTATTCTCGTTGGCCTGAATAAAACTCAATGCCCTTCGATAGCACGTCTCTGCTATTTCTGGATCAACGTTCTCATCTGCAGGTTGGCTTTCAACGGTATAGGTATCATAAGAATAAGGAAACTGCCCTATTCCAACAACCTTATCATTTTCTTGCAATAGTTTATAGTAATCATTACCGTCTGCTTTTTGTTTCTTTTTCTCATCAAAAGTATAAGCGAGCGAACCACTTATAATATCAGCAATCTGAATGATATAATCCCCCTTACTGTCATCCATCATAAAGTTATGATCATCAAATAAGCTAAGCTGTTTTACAACCTTCTGATTCACATAGGCAGAAAACTCTTTTATATACTCAGACCCTCCTACATTATCTGCTACGATAGTTATTTCCTTAAAGTTAGTATATAGTTCATTATAAATTTTGGAATTAAAGAATTTGTAGAAAGTTGGCTTATAGCGAGGGCCACAATTCTCATATATCTTGGTTTTATCAATAACGAAAACATAAACCTTGAATGGCAATTCCATAATGTCATTCATAATTTTCAGTCTCCGTTGATGATTCTTACCAATCGACTTTGATTTCATTTCTCCATCACCAAAATACTTTCTAGATATCTCCTCGGCAGCTGTTTCCATAGTATTTACATCCTTGTCATCAACAAGAACTGCAGTTAGAATCATCGATGCTGTGCATCCCGGATCTGAGAACTTAAAGCCATAGGCTCCATATTCATCTACATAGGCATATTTCATAATCAAATATATTTAAAAATCTCCACCGCAAATATACAAATTCTTCTTCAACATTCCACTTATCTAACCAAAAATCTTCGTTTTTTTCTTCAAACACATTGCAAATAAACCAAGAAAAGCCAGCCACCGGCTGACTTTTTTCATTCTATTCGTATTGATTCTTCCTCCTATACTGCTCCGTCATTTCCAGAAGTTTTCTAAACTTCTCCACCCTCTCCGGCCTCAACTCTCCCGCATTCATCCTCTTCCTATTCGCCTTCACCCAATTCAACATATCATGCTCCTCTATCCTATGCTTCGATGGATTCCTGTGATTGCCCTTGATAAAAGCCATCACCTCTTCATACCGTTTAAACCATCTCTCCTCTTGTGTCATATGCTTTATCTCGCCAACTTCCCCGCCAAATTACTTCTCCGTATCACAGCCTTTGTCGCATACTTATCTCTCAGAGCCTCCACTATCGCCCACTGCGCACTATCACTCAGCGGACTCATGGTAATCACAAGATTCTCCATCGCCTCATCACTTAGGCACATATCATAATACGAAAATCCCAAGTCCTTGTTCTGTATGATACTCGTAATCATCTTGTTCTGCTCCATACCAAACGCAGCAGTATTAAAAGCGGCTAGAGAATTTCCAGGCATAAAGTTTAGGACGAAACGCGACTCTTCTTGAAAAGCCCAACGTTCGTTCTTATAGCTCCCGACCTTATCAAACCTTATACATATAGATCCTTGACCATTGGGGCGTTTGATAATTTCAACAGAATCTCCAGCATACTGCTGCACATCATCCACATATTCTATTTTCCTGTAGAATCCACATCCGTCATAGTCCGTTGTCAGAAACGGAGGAGTATATTTAGTTTGACTATATCTCACGTCTGCAGGGAACAGAAATTGTATTGGTGCCCCCAAGTTCGTAGCCACCAACCCATTATGTCTAAATCCATCCTTTTCTGTATAGGTTTTAAACAATCCTTCCTTCACTACCGACAATCGAACACCCCAATTTCCCTTCGTGTACATCTTCCACATCGGTATGCTCTCCTCCTTCGCTTCCGTCCAACAAGATACGAAAGTATATGGTCCAAGATTAACCCCACTGGAAATAAAGTTGCTTTCCTCAGGGTCATCCACACGATCCAGCCTGTTAAACCTTAGCGTTCTATTCTTCAGTATTAAAGACAGGGTTTCAATATTTGTATAATGATGGATAATTGTCTGCATAGCTTCTATCTTTCTACTATCTTCGGCTCCATAACAACCTCATCTGGTTTCAGTTCATCTTCTTTCTCAACCTCTATTGTTTTTGTTCGCTCCTCAATAGCAGGTTCCACATTAACCGTCAAAAAGCCCTCTTTTTGATAGTCCTCACAAAGGAATCTCCATATCAACGGCATAGATTTCTTTCCTTCTCTCGGAATAATACTAATTGAAAAAAGTCGATCATCCTTTTGGACAAAAACGTTCTCCTTAGGACGATATTCTACTCCGTTTGAATATATCTGGAATACTTCTCTTTTTGCATCCCTACTTGCATTAATTTGGGCTTTTGCAGCCTCATTCATCAATGGTTCATTGCAATAATAGAACCTGTCATCAATGTCTTCAATATCTTCTTGTCTGAAGAATACTTGTAGTTTAGGAGTCTTAATGACTGTTCTGCCAGTATTCACTATTTGAATACGCAGTTTGCACCATCGTTTATCTATTTTACTCGGTCTATTCCACAAAGTCATCGGCTGACTGAAATTTAGTCCCATCTTACTCAACTCCCTCAGCACATCATAATACTCTTGTGGTCTTTGTTTCAACTCATAATGGGTTATAGTCCTGACATACTCAGGATAAATTGTGACCACATCTTCTCCATCAAAGGAAACAGTCACATCCGTTGCATCCTTGAATTGGCAGTTGTTCACATACCAGTTATACGTTGTTCTACAGCGTTCCAAGTGATCAACTATATCCTCCCATGAAGCTATATCAACAGCAAAGAGTCCCCTGTTCCTATTCTCAACATCCTTTTTCCTGATATAAGCTTCTATTTTGGCATCTTTGTTCGCTGTTGTGGCAAAAATCAACAATTTCAGCTTTGGTTCAAAGGTTAAAGCTTTTTCGATTTCAGCGTCAATCTCTGTCTCTGTCAGTTCAGCATTTGTATAGTCATCCTTGCCTTTACACTGAATGCCACAATAACCTCCATATTTCTCCACATAAGCATACACATCCACACCATGCTGGTTCTGTCCCTGCCTGCCATGCTGTTTGATGGTATCTTCACAATACCAAATCTCACCCCACAACAGCTTGCAAAGCTTCTCAAAATCCTGCCAATTACTAGGCTTTTTCATCTGTGTCGGTGCTATCATATCATCCTTGTTTATTGGAATTAAAATTCACCAATTCTACAATAGGCACAGAGGTAAATGCCTTTACATCATTTATATTAAAAAGCTCCAACTCCTTGTTAAGGACACCCTCTAACGCCCAATCATGATAATTCTTTGGCTTTGCCATAAGATAATAATCACCATCTGTAACATCTGGTGTTATGGGGGCAAAAGAATAGAATCCCTTTCTGGCCATCACCACAAAGGTATAAAGATAGCGAGCCATTCTCTGTGGCTCTTCCATCCCCAACCAAGTTCTCAGCAATTCCTCATTATACCACACGCCTTCACTACCACGCCATTCTGCCATTTCTATTTCAGAGACCTGTTCATACAGCTTCGGCAATGTCTCTTCAACACCTTCTGGCAGTTGCCTGCCCATTGATGCTACATGTACATTGACACCATTTATCCGGCAAAACCAATCTACATCAGAATTGGCATACCAGTCTTGAGAATGATGAACGTCAGCCATTGTTTACATTTTGAAACAGGGTTATACAATTAAGGCAGTAAGAACGTGGTTCTGCTGTGCGGCACTGATAGGCTATACTAAAACGTATGTCGTTGGTATCAGTCTTTGGCTCGGCATTCAGACAAAAATTGGCTGCATGCATCTCTGCACAATGACCAATCTTATTGTTACAATAATGATTGGGTAGATTCTCCTCAGTTCCTCCCAACATCGTAACAAATTCGTTTAACAATACATCATTCTTTCGCTTCACCGTATTGAAAAGGCCATTAAAACCTTTATAACATTTGGTATTGCCATCATGCGCACAATATGCAACAATCAACTGTCCATATTTAAATTGTCTCCACTTTATTTGCTTAGTATAATCATCAACTTTACCAAGATAGTCTGCAAGCGTCTTGGCGTGATCAGACTGGTTCTGCCAAGGATAGATTCTGTTTACCATTGCCAGAGCCTTACCATCAAGTTCCTGTTCAAATTCTGTTCGATTACCTGCGTTTGGCTGGTAAGAAGGTATTTTTATACTACCGCCCTTAATCCTTTTCCTCATCTGTAAACCCGCATTCATATGCCCCGTACACTCAAACAGCGTCTCGTTTTTGCATTTTGTTTTTTCATCGAAACACAAGTTAAATAGACAATGGCAATCTGGACATTCCAAATGAACACATAATCGAAGGTTCTGTACTCCTTTCTTTCTGCACACATATATACTCCCAGAAGGTATATCTTCTGTAATAATCTGGTGTTGCATCCCGCAAAACGGGCATGTTACAATTTGCGGCTGAAACTTCATCGTCACCTTTTTAGATAATCCAAGACCCGTTTTTTCAACTCATTCACAAACACACTGAATGGAACCGAATTGGCTTTAATTACATCCTGGCTTACCAGCACTTGATAACCGCCATTCACATGAACTTTCCCTTGAGCATCCTCTGTTGCGTCCTTCAAGCGTTCATTCAGTATACCTATATTCATCAACACGTCAATACGGCTTTCAACTTCACTGAATGGAGGATAATTGTGTGTCTTGACATCCTCCTTGTCAGTACCTACCATATCAACAGCACATAGGGCATAGTGTTCTTTCTCTATATACGACCTTCTGTGCTGAGAAGTGCTCATCAATACAGATTTATCACTGCTCCATCTTGATTTCACCTCGATATAGTAAAGCACCACACCGTTCACTCTGAGCACCATGTCCTGACCACCTTGCTCATCTTCCACGGGCTTCACTGTCAACGTAACTCCTTCTAATTGCTGATTCAGTTCGTCTCTCAATATTTTCTCGACGAACTTACCCAAATCCAATTTGAAGTTTTTGTCGCTTGCTTCTCTCTCCTCTATCAACAGGGCTTTCTTGCCCAAATCATAGAGTCGTTCCAGTTTGGGTTCATTAGCCAGTTCTGCTATCAGTTTCAATCTATTGGCATCCTCTATCTCAATCAACGAGAACAGGCTGTCTTTCTTTGACTGGTCAACAAGTGTTGAGAACATCAGTTGTCCTTTGTTACTGTTGATATCAGAAAATAGCCTTTTCCAATTTTCACTTTCCGCACCCGTTGCCGTCAAATGTCTAATGATTTCTACTATAAGATTCTTATGCTCATAGCCATCCAGACTATAATGAAGCCTCAAAAGATCATCTTCAATCTCTTTGCACGATTCAATGGAGTTATACAAGCCACTTCCTTGGAAGAATCCATTATATGACTTATCAACCAGCTCTGTCTTGACACTCCATTTTGGTGCCTTCCGTTTTATTTCATCGTATATTTCCAATGCCCTATCGGGCGTATCATCTGGCTGTTTCTTCAGCCATTCTGCATATTTATATTCTCCTGTTTGGTCTGGATATACCTGATAGTTGGCCAGGAAAGGCTTGGTGTCGCTGTATCCATAAACAGTCTCCACCATTTTCTTTATCCAGTCCGCCTTATCATCCTTGTCGTCTGAAATAGTAAACTTGAGCAGCGTATCATAAATCATGGCATTGTAAAATGCCCTGTCTTCCAGTCCGTATATCTTGTCAAGCCTGCCTTCATCTGCTTTCGCCTTCAGCCCGTAGTACTCCTCAAATAGCGGCAACACCTTACCTCCAAATCCACCTGTATCTTCGGGCAATAGCGATTTAAGCATATTCAGCATACACTGAACTACATCATCCTTGTAGCCCTTATCGAAGTACTTTGCCTCATCGAATTGCTTTTGACCTTCTGCCCGCTCTAAATCTGTTTGCCTTTGCCTCATTATCTCAGAGCGGACACCATTCTGGTCGTTGTTATGGCTATTCATATAGTTGGATATGCTTTCCTTGATATCCACATATTCAAACACTTTATTGTTAACCATATCCGTGAACTTAGGATGCACAAAGTTCACGACCTCTTCTGGTGCCATCACTTCCAGCGTTTCTCTCACCACTTTAGCCATGGCTATGGGTTTCTTCAGTACATCGCGTGGCTGCAACTCCAACCTGTCATTAGGTATTAGCCTTATACCTGTTACGTTAAACAGGTCGTCCCGCTTAGATTCTATCAGATATTGGCAGATGTTATGAAGCCAATCTAAATCTTCCTCATTGACTTCCAGCGTTGAAGCTATAGCTACCAAGTCATCGATGGTCAGTCTGTGAGGATTGTCTTCATCTCGATACCACTGATTGATGGTCTCGCTCCAATAAAGCATATCGTCTTTAACAGGAACTACCCATTTTTTCACACGCTCCAACAACTGATACAGGGCATCCAATAAAGCAGGTTTGTCTTTACATGCCTGACATAAGACTTCATCCAGCACAAAGACTTCCCTTATCTTCCGCAATGATTCTTCTCCGGTTGATACTATCTCCAATGACTCA
>JAEEGL014202939.1_pt1 | contig 12881 bp, 11 predicted proteins | sample 9134231 | NCBI WGS metagenome assembly JAEEGL01 (sample SAMN16246548, study PRJNA631951) | gut metagenome | biome: gut microbiome; feature: rumen; material: fiber-attached | host: Bos | place: Iran: Karaj | collected 2018-10
ATTCTGGCGCCCTTTCAGTAAAACTGCTTTAACTGATTTACCTAAAATTTTTGAAGCTTCAGGAATGTCTTTTTCAAACAACTGCTGCTGTAAATTTATAGTTCCCGTAGAAATAATGACTCTTTCCTTGTTTTCCAATGCCCACAAAATAGACGGAATAAGATAAGCGAAACTTTTACCGACACCGGTTCCTGCTTCAAACACGCCGATTTGATTTAAATTAAATGCATTTGCAATCCGTTTTTCTAATTCAATTTGAGAAGGACGGGCTTCATAGGATTTATTCTTTAAGGCAAAAGGTCCTTGTTCTGAAAGATAGAATGCGGTTTTTTCTACATCAAGTTTAACTGTTTTTACGCTTTTAATGGGTTCAACAACAACATAAACCCTGGAAATTTCATTATCAACGATATAAAAACCCAAAGAAGTATCCGTTGCATTCATAGCAATATTCTGATCCTGCTCACTAGGTTCTATATATCCGTTCGGGTGATTATGTATCAGTACATGTGCTTTTCTTGCCCTGTCTTTGTTTATGACTACAGAATCTTCATTGCCCCTTGAACCAACTTCAACACCGGTAACAAGTCCGTTTTCATCAATAAATCCAGCCCAAAAGACTTCATTCCCGTTTGCTTCCTGAACATCATTTTTCATTTGAGAAATTACATCCTGACTGAATTTAAGGTTTGCATTCATGACGATAATATTATTGATTTATAATTATTTTTCAATCTGATTTTGTATGCTTGAGATTAAAACTTTTGTTTCATTAAGTAACTTTTTTTTCTAAAAGACCTTAACAAGAATTTTTTTTTATACTAAAATATTTAAACTTATAATCGTGTAATTTATTTAATATCACGAATTTTTTTTCAGGAGATAATTTATGGCAAGTAAAATTACAATTATTGGAGCCGGACAAGTCGGATCAACAATTGCTTTTGCATTAACACTTAAGCAACTTGCTTCAGAAATCGTACTTATTGACATTGCAAAAGAAAGAGCTATGGGTGAAGCAATGGATATAAGACAGGGAACACCTTTTATTGGTCCAGTTTCAGTTCATGACGGAGATTATGAAGACGCAAAAGGCTCAAACATTGTAATTCTTACATCAGGAGTTGCACGAAAACCAGGTCAGTCACGCCTTGATTTAGCACAAACAAATGTTGACATTACAAAATCAATTATTCCACAGATTACAAAAGTTTGTCCTGATGCACTTTATATCATTGTTGCAAATCCGGTTGATATCCTTACATATCAGTTTGTAAAGTATTCAGGAATTCCTTCTCATAGAATTTTTGGTACAGGAACAATGCTCGATACAGCACGCTTCAGGGCAAGAATCGCTGAAACATACAAAATCGGTCAGCAGAATGTACACGGTTATGTATTTGGTGAACACGGAGATTCTTCGTTTGTTCCATGGTCAATTGCAAATATTGGTTCTATCCCTGTAGAAAACTATGCAGCATCTTACAACGGAGAAAAACTTCCTGCATTCAATAAAGCTGATGTTGAAGATTATATCCGTAAATCAGGCGGCATCATTATTTCAGCAAAAAAATGCACAAACTATGGAATTGGCGTTACAACTGCAACTTTGTGTGAAATTGTTTCTTACGCTACAGATTCAGTTCTTACAATTACATCACTTATCAACGGTGAATACGGAATCAATGACATCTGTTTAAGCATTCCAACAGTAATCGGTAAGAATGGAATCAAAGGCCACATTGCAACACCTTTAACAGACAGTGAACTTGCATCTCTGAAACACAGCGCAGACTGCTTAAGAGACGTAATCAATCAGTTAAATTTCTAATTTGATAAAATAATTTTTATAAAGTGATTAGCGGTTCAAACTAATCACTTTTTTTTTGGGAGAATAAATTATGGAATACAAAATTGAACACGATTCAATGGGTGAAGTAAAAGTTCCTGCAGACAAATATTGGGGAGCTCAAACTGAAAGAAGTCATGAAAACTTTTTAATTGGTGTTGGATTAGAAACAATGCCAAGAGAAATAACTAAAGCTTTCGGCTACTTAAAAAAAGCAGCTGCAATCGCCAACAATTCCTTGAAGCCAGAAAAAATGACTCAGGAAAAGCTTGATGCAATTTCTAAAGCCTGTGATGAAGTAATCAGTGGAAGCTTAAACGATCACTTCCCGCTTGTTGTATGGCAGACAGGTTCCGGAACTCAAAGCAACATGAACGCAAATGAAGTAATTGCCAACAGAACAAATGAAATCGCCGGCAAAAAACTCTGTCATCCTAATGATGATATAAACATGAGCCAGTCTTCAAATGACACCTTCCCTACAGCACTTCATATTTCTGCTGTTTGCGTTATTGAAGATAAGTTAATTCCTGCAATTGACACTTTGGTTGCTACATTCAAAAAGCTTGAAAAAGAAAATGAAGGAATTGTAAAGTCAGGAAGAACACACTTACAGGATGCAGTCCCTATCAGTTTTGACCAGGAAATTTCCGGCTGGAGATCATCTCTTGAACGCGATAAAGAAATGCTTGTAAGTTCATTGCAATACTTGAAGCAGCTTGCTTTGGGTGGAACTGCAGTTGGAACAGGTTTAAATGCACCAAAAGGATTTGATACAAAAGTTGCAGAAGCAGTTTCAAAATTAACCGGAAAAGACTTTGTTACAGCACCAAATAAATTTCACGCACTGACTTCTAAAGATGAACTTGTATTTGCTCACGGTGCAATTAAAGCTTTAGCCTGCGATATGATGAAAATTGCAAATGATGTAAGATGGCTTGCTTCTGGTCCACGCGATGGTTTAGGCGAAATCCACATCCCTGAAAATGAACCTGGAAGCTCTATTATGCCTGGAAAAGTTAATCCAACTCAGTGTGAAGCAGTTACAATGGTTGCAGTTCAGGTTATGGGAAATGATGCTGCTGTAGGTTTTGCTGCAAGTCAGGGTAATTTCGAACTCAATGTATTTATGCCTGTTATTGCCTATAACTTTATTCAGTCAGCACGCCTCTTAGCAGAAAGCATGGAAAGCTTCAATAAAAACTGTGCTGTAGGAATTAAAGCAAATAAGGAAAAGATGCATCACAACCTGTACAATTCACTTATGCTTGTTACTGCATTAAACCCATATATCGGCTATGAAAATGCTGCAAAAACTGCTCATAAGGCATTTGATGAAAATATTTCATTAAAAGATGCATGCGTTTCTTTAGGATTTTTAACAGCAGAAAAATTTGATGAAGTATTTAAACCAGAAAGCATGGCATACCCTCATAATTAATAAAAATGTGTGTGGTGGTTGATTAGGCGAAGCCGTATCGGGGCAATGTCCTCCACCACCTTATATAGCCAATAACTCATTTCAGCAGATTTAAAGCGTGCGGGAAAGGTTAGGGGCTTGGGGGAAAGAAAACCACGCTTCGCAAGTAGTGGTTGTCGTTCCCCCCAAAAGGCTTTTCTTCGCGCTGCCACATTTTTGCCTGTCCGTTTATGATACCCGACATTCAGCCTGCAGATATTCAAATCAATACTAAATAATATAGTAATATTTTAATTTAACTTATTCCATAAACTTAAACATTGCGATATAATGTTTGCGTTGATATTTTTTTTCATTTATTCTCTAACTAGGAATAATTTTTGGAGGAACCATGAGATATTCTTACTTTCCTGGTTGTACTTTAAAAAACAAGGCAAAAGATTTAGATGCTTATGCAAGAGCTTCTGCTCAGGCCTTGGGATTTGAAATGGAAGAAATTCCTGACTGGCAATGTTGTGGTGGAGTTTATCCGCTTTCAAAAGATGAAATTGCAATCAAGCTTTCTTCTGTTAGAGCTTTATCATACGCTAAAGAACAGAATCAGAAATTACTTACACTCTGTTCTGCTTGCCACAATGTTATAAAGCAAGTTAACAACGATATGCGTACTGATGAAAATTCAATCCTTAAAGTTAACAACTATCTCTCACAGGAAAATGAAGCACCTTATAACGGTGAAACTGATGTTGTACATTATCTTGAAGTTTTGAGAGACGAAATTGGTTGGGCAAATGTAAAAGCAAAAGTTACAAATCCACTAAAAGGACTTAAAATCGGAGCTTATTATGGCTGTCTTTTGTTAAGGCCTGGAAAAGTAATGTGCATGGATGATGTAGAAAATCCTCAAATCATTGAAGACTTTATAAAAGCTATAGGAGCAACTCCTGTAGAATACGCACTTAAAAATGAATGCTGTGGTGCATATACAGCTTTAGAAGATCAGAAAATACCCGCTCAGCGATGTGATAAAATTTTATCTAATGCAATTGATAATGGTGCTGAGATTTTAGTAACTGCATGTCCTTTGTGCCGCTATAATCTTGTAAAAAATTCTGCAGGTAAAAATATAAAAATCATGTATTTTACTGAATTATTAGCTGAAGCTTTGGGCGTTAAAGAATCAGCATTAAAATCTCTGGAGGCAATGAATGCTTAACAGTGAAATTGCACAGATAAAAGAAGAAATTCTTATGATTAGCGGAGTTAATCCGTTAAAGTGTATGCAGTGTGGAAAGTGTTCTGGAACCTGTCCAAATTACGATGAAATGGAGTATCATCCAAATCAGTTTGTAAGAATGGTTGAAACAGGAGACCTTGAACCACTTCTCAATTCAAAGTCAATTTTTAAATGTTTATCTTGTATGGCCTGCCTTGAACGCTGTCCTAGACAAGTTGAACCTGCAAGATTAATTGAAGCAGTCAGACTTGTTGTAGAAAGACAACGCGATGGACAACATCTAGAATCTGAAAATATTCCACAACTCTTGGACGATGATATGCCACAGCAGGCAATTGTAAGTGCTTTCAGAAAATATAGAAAATAAACAGGAAATCTTATGGAAAGAATTGGTGTTTTTGTATGTCACTGTGGAACCAATATTGCTGGTACAGTTGATGTAGAGAAAGTCGCAGAAGAATTAGGTAAAGTTAATGGAGTAGTTTATTCTACACACTATACTTACATGTGTTCATCTGCCGGACAAAAAATGATTGAAGACCATATTAAAGACGACAAACTTACTGGTGTTGTTCTTTGTTCCTGTTCTCCACGTATGCATGAAAAAACTTTCCGTGCATGTGCGGAACGAGCTGGTCTAAATCCATATAAAGTAGAAGTAGCAAATATCCGTGAACAAACTTCATGGGTTATGAAAGATATGGAGCAAGCAACAGAGAAAGCTATTGCATTAGGTAAAGCTGCAATTGCTAAGACTATTCTTGACACTCCATTAACTCCTGGTGAAACTCCGGTTACAAAACGCGCTTTAGTTATTGGTGGCGGTATTGCAGGTATTACAGCCGCTTTAGACATTGCTGATGCAGGCTTCCAGGTTGATATCGTAGAAAAGAAGCCAACAGTTGGCGGTAAAATGGCAATGCTTGATAAAACATTCCCTACCCTTGACTGTGCAAGCTGTATTGTTACTCCAAAAATGACTGAAGTAAGCCAGAATCCAAACATCAGAATTTTGAGTTACAGTGAAGTTGTTGGTGTTAAAGGCTACATTGGAAACTTCTCAATCGATATCAAGCGATATCCACGATATGTAGATGAAGCAAAATGTACAGGTTGTGGTGCTTGTATTGAAAAGTGTCCTAACAAAAAAGTTCCAAATGACTTCAATTTGAATTTAAATACTAAAAAAGCAATTTATATTCCTTTTGCACAGGCTGTTCCAAAAGTTGCAACAATTGATTCAACATATTGTCTGCATATGAAGGGACTTGCAAACGGCAGAGACAATATTTGCGGAATGTGTCAGAAAGAATGTGCTGCAGGAGCAATTGACTTTAGCCAGAAAGAAGAAATTATCAACGAAAAATATGGTGCAATTATAGTTGCTACCGGTTACAATCCAATTGATTTATCAAAATTTGGTGAATATGCATACGAGCAGTCTCCAGATGTTGTTTCATCACTTGAATTTGAAAGACTCTGTAACGCGTCAGGACCAACAAACGGCCATTTATTAAGACCTTCTGACGGAAAAGAACCAAAGAAAATTGTATTTATTCAGTGCGTTGGTTCACGCTGTTCAGCAGGTGCTTCTAAAGGTCACGAATACTGCTCTAAAGTTTGCTGTATGTACACAGCTAAGCATGCAATTTTAACAAGAGATCATTATCCTGACACAGAATGTTATGTCTTCTACATTGATGTAAGAACTCCTGGTAAAAACTTTGATGAATTCTACAGACGCGCTGTAGAACAATACGGAGTTCATTACATAAAGGGTATGGTTGGAAAAGTTACTCCACTTTCTGACGGTACACTTGATGTTCAGGGTTCAGATTTACTCCTTAACAAGCAGGTTCATATAAAGGCAGATATGGTTGTTCTGGCAGCATCAATTGAAGCCGATAAATCAGCACGACCTTTAGCAACAATGCTTACAACTTCTATGGACAACAATGACTTCTTCCTGGAAGCTCATGCAAAGTTACGTCCTGTTGAAAGCCCTACTGCCGGTATTTTCCTTGCAGGCTGCTGTCAGGGTCCAAAAGATATTCCTGAAACTGTAGCACAATCTTCCGGAGCTGCAGCAAAAGCAATTTGTCTTTTAGTAAAAGATAAGTTAAAGAACAATCCATGTACGGCTCATCCTGATGAAAATGCATGTAATGGCTGCGGTCAATGTGAAAATGTTTGTCCTTACGGTGCAATTTCATATGTTGAAAAAGATTTCAGAGGTCCTAACAGAACTACAATTACCCGCCGTGTTTCTCAGGTTAATACAGCAATGTGTCAGGGTTGTGGTGCATGTACAGTTGCCTGTCCTTCTGGTGCAATGGACTTAAATGGATTCAGCAATAAACAGATTTTAGCGGAGGTTGATTCAGTTATTTAACTGGTAAAAAATGATTATGAGTGAAAAATTGAATGAAAACTGGACACCAAAAATCGTTGCCTTCTGCTGTAACTGGTGTTCTTATGCAGGTGCAGATCTTGCAGGAAACAACAGACTTGAATATCCTGGAAATGTAAAAATTATCCGTATTCCATGTTCTTGCAGGTTAAATCCTTTATTTATACTTCGTGCATTTCAGCGTGGAGCAGATGGTGTAATTCTTTGCGGTTGCCACCCAGGAGACTGCCACTACTCTACCGGAAACTATTTTGCAAGAAGAAGAATGACTTTGCTTTTCAGTATGCTTAATTTCTTAGGAATAGAAAAAGAAAGAACCCGCGTTGAATGGTGTTCTGCTGCTGAAGGTGTTAGATTCGCAGGAATTATGAATGACTTTGTAAAGCAGATTACAGAGCTTGGTGAATGTAAAAAACTGGAGGATATACGATGCAAGAACAATTAATTAAACGTGCAAAAGAATTGCTTGCAGAAGGTAAAGTCCAGTATGTCTTAGGCTGGAAAAAAGGTCTTTTTGACGAAGACATTACACCTTCAACCTTTTCTAGTGCAGAAGAATTAGATAAAGATTTTGTTTTTAACAAATATTGTGCAGCAAATCTTTCAAAATATCTTGTTAAAATTACAAAAGATATTGAAGTTAAGAAAAGCACAACCAGAATGAATAACACAATGGCAAAACAGAGAGATCCAAATGCTCAGGATGCGCCTATTCCTTCTGAAGTTGTACTTGTATTCTTAAAACCAAATGATACATATTCATTTACACAGTTATTAAAAGAAAACCGAATCAAACGCGAAGATGTATATGCAATCGGTATTCCTTGCCAGGATAGTTTAGACGGTGGTGAAGTATGCGATTCATGTAAAAACAAAAAGCATGTTTCCTGCGATGAACTTTTAGGTGTAGATGAAGCAAAAGAAGCTGAACAGGTTAAATCTACAAGATTTGATGAAGTTGCATTGTTTGAAGCAAAAAGTGATGAAGAAAAAAATGAATTCTGGAAAAATGAATTCAGCCGCTGTATAAGATGTAATGCATGTAGAAATATTTGCCCTGCATGTACCTGTGAAAAATGTGTATTTGATAATAACAATCTTTATACATCACAAAAAGTTGCTGAAACCAGTTTCGAAGAGAGTTTGTTTCATATCGTCAGAGCATGGCATGTTGCAGGACGCTGTACCGACTGCGGTGAATGTTCACGTGTTTGCCCGCAGAATATTCCTTTGTATCTTCTTAACCGTAAGTTTATTAAAGACATTAATGAAATCTATGGTGAATATCAGGCAGGAGCAGATATGGAATCAAAACCTGCAATGCTGAGATTTAAGGAAGATGATCCGGAAACAACAATTGTTTATGACAGAGCTAATGCAGGAGGTGACAAATAATGCTTTCTATTTCAAGTGCAAAAATTGATTCATTATTCGAACTTATTGGCACAAGTCAGCCTTTGTATCTGCCAGTAGACAATAATTCAGGTAAGGCTGATTTTCAACGATGGACAAAAGACTGTAAGCTTTCTTCACAATTAAAAACTGTTCGATCTGCGAAAGATTTCTTTTTCCCTAAAACAGAAAAGCTTGTTTCATATCAGGTTAGCGGAAAAGAAATTACAGTTGAAGATCCTCGCAAGGAACTTGAAGATTTTGTAGTATTTGGTGTTAGAGCGTGCGATGCAAAATCTTTTGAAATTGTTGATAATGTTTATCTTAATATGACTCCTATCGATTCATATTATAAAAACAGAAGGGAACATGGAACTGTAATCACTTTAGCTTGTTCTAATCCAGAAAAAACTTGTTTCTGCTCTACCTATAAAATTGATGCAGCAAATCCTGCCGGAGACGTTTCTTCATGGCTTTGTGGTGATAAATTCTTTTTCCAGGCAAATACAGAAAAAGGAAATAAATTTATTGAAAAAGTAAGTTCATTGCTTTCTGAAGCTGATGAAATACCTGTAGAAGAAGAAAAGAAAAATATTGCAGAAAAGATTCAAAAGCTGCCATTTTCTAATCTTGATTTATCAAAATTTCAGGGCAAAGATATGCTTAAAATCTTTAACTCAAAAATCTGGAATAAAGTTGCAGAACCTTGTATTGGCTGCGGAACCTGTACTTATGTTTGTCCAACCTGTATGTGCTTCGATGTAAGAGACTTCAATACAGGAAAAAATATCCGCCAGGTAAGATGCTGGGATTCATGTATGTATAGCGATTTTACACAGATGGCTGCTGCAAATCCTCGTCTTACACAAAAAGAAAGATCAAGACAACGATTCATGCACAAACTCATGTATTACCCAATGGCACACAATGATTTATTCTCATGCGTTGGTTGCGGACGATGCCTTGAAAGCTGTCCAGTAAACATGAACATTGTAAAAGTAATCAATGCTGTAAATGAAGCAGATGACATTTAAGGAATAGGAGAACGATAATGGAAAACAACGAAAGCTTTATTCCTTATGTAGGAAAAATAATTGATATAAGACAAGAAACTCCTGATGTAAAAACCTTCAGTGTAGTTGGACTTGACGGAAAGAAATTGTTTAACCATATACCGGGTCAGTGTGCAATGCTTATTGTTCCTGGCGTTGGTGAATCAATGATTTCTATCACTTCATCACCTACACTTGAAACACACATGGAATTTTCTATAAAGAAATGCGGTTGTGTAACTGAATGGCTCCACAATGCAGAAATCGGCCAGCAGATTTGTGTTAGAGGTCCAATCGGAAACGGTTTCCCTGTAGACACAAAGCTTAAAGGCAAAGACATTCTTGTAATTGCCGGCGGTATTGGAATTGCTCCGGTTCACTCTGTTGTAAATTATATGATGGACCACAGAGAAGATTATGGAAGAATTCAGGTTATCTATGGTTCCCGCTCAATGGCTGATTTAGTTCGCCTTGAAGAAATGCAGAATGTGTGGATGAAGCAGCCAAACTGTTCAATTGATTTAACTATTGACCGTGCAGAAGAAGGATGGAATGGTCATGTAGGCTTTGTTCCTCCTTTTGTTACTGAATGTAATCCGGATCCTGGAATGACAGTAATTATGTGCGGACCTCCAATCTTAATTCACCTTTCTCTTGATGCACTCAAAAAGTTAGGCTTTAAAGACGAGCAGGTATTTACAACAATGGAAATGAGAATGAAGTGCGGTATTGGAAAATGCGGAAGATGTAATATCGGAAACAAATTTGTATGTAAAGATGGTCCGGTATTCAGCTTTGATCAGTTGGGTGAACTTCCACCAGAATATTAATTTTAGGAGATTAAAATGGCTGAAAAAGAAATGGCAACAATATATTTATTTGGAAAAAAATATGAAGTTCCAGCAGAATTAACCATTATGAATGCAATGGAATATGCCGGATATCAATTAAAAAGAGGCTGTGGCTGTAGAAACGGTTTCTGTGGAGCCTGTGCAACAATATACAGAATAAAGGGTAAGAATCAGTTGCAGACATGTCTTGCCTGCTCTAAGAAAGTTGAAAATGACATGTTCATTGCTACCCTTCCATTCTTTCCTCTTGTAAAACAGATTTATGATATAAATAAAATTAAACCTGAACAGGCTGTAATGATGCAGCTTTATCCAGAAATTTACGCTTGTGTTGGATGTAATGCATGTACAAAAGCTTGTCCTCAGGGCTTAAAAACAATGCAGTATATTGCTTATGCTCAACGAGGAGATTTTGCAAAATGTGCAGATCTTTCTTTTGACTGTGTAATGTGCGGATGTTGTTCATCAAGATGTCCTGCAGGTATTTCTCATCCTCAGGTTGCTGAACTTGCACGCCGTATTAATGGTAAATACATTCAGCCGGAAGCACAGCATCTTCTTGACCGTGTTAAGGAAATCGATTCCGGAGCATGTGAAGAAGCAATCAAGAAGTTCGTAGAAATGTCTACCGGCGATAAAGAGCAGATTAAGAATCTGTATAACAATCGCGATATCGAGAAATAAGGAGAAAGACGAATATGTACGGCAATTATTTAGATGAGGCTGCGAAAATCGTAGCTGAAAAACGCGAAGAAAACCTTAAATTTGAACACGCTCGACTTACTGCAGAAGAAAAAGATGATTTACTTCTAAAGTTTCACCCAGATAGAATTAAAGAACAGTTTGAACAGTTAAAAATTGGACCAAACAAAGGAGAAAAAGCTCCTATAGAACTGGCAGAAATGTTACAGGCAAAACCAAGAATTGAACCTGAAAAAATTGATTTAAAACATGTTGATTATAATGTTGATGTACTTGTAATTGGTGGTGGTGGAGCTGGAACTTCTGCAAGTATTATGGCAAGTGAAGCCGGCGCTAAAGTTTTATTAGTTACAAAGCTCCGTGTAGGAGACGCAAATACAATGATGGCTGAAGGTGGAATCCAGGCAGCTGATAAACCAAATGATTCTCCTGCACAGCACTATTTGGATGCTTTTGGTGGCGGTCACTTTGACGGAAAACCAGAATTAGTTTATACACTCGTAAACAAGGCTCCATCTGTAATCAAATGGTTAAACGACCTTGGTGTTGAATTCGACAAGATGCCAGACGGAACAATGGTAACAACTCACGGTGGTGGAACAAGCCGCAAAAGAATGCATGCCTGCAAAGACTACTCAGGTGCTGAAATCATGCGTACACTCCGCGATGAAACTTTCAACCGTGCAGATTCAATTACTGTAGTTGATTTTACAGCTGCTATTGAAATCATCAAGAACGAAAAGGGTGAAGCTTGTGGTGCTGTTTTAATGAACATTGAAACCGGTGAAATCCGTATTGCAAAGGCTAAGGTTGTAATTATTGCAACTGGAGGTGCTGGACGCATGCACTATCAGGGCTTCCCTACTTCTAACCACTATGGAGCAACAGCTGACGGTCTTGTTATGGCATACAGAGCTGGTGCTAAACTTTTGTATCAGGATTCTTTGCAGTATCACCCGACTGGAGCTGCTTATCCGACACAGATTCTTGGTAAACTTGTAACAGAAAAAGTTCGCTCTCTTGGTGCTAAGCTTATAAATAAAGACGGTGAAGTTTATATCCACCCACTTGAAACACGCGATGTAAACGCTTCAGGAATTATTCGTGAAGTTCGTGAAGGTCGTGGTGTAAAAAATGACGTACAGGATGCTGTATGGCTTGATACTCCAATGATTGAAAAGATTCATGGTGAAGGAACAATCCTTAAGTCTATTCCTGCTATGTACAATATGTTCATCAAGTACGGAATTGATATTAGAAAGGAACCAATTCTTGTTTACCCTACACTTCACTATCAGAATGGTGGTGTTGAAATCGATAAAACTTGTCATACAAATGTTCCTAACCTTTTAGTTGCCGGTGAAGCATCTGGTGGTGTTCACGGAACAAACCGCTTGATGGGTAACTCATTGCTCGATGTTGTAGTATTTGGTCGTGAGGCAGGAATTGAAGCTGGAAAGATTTTCAAGAGCATAAGCGAATCAGATACAAACAAAATGAATTTAGACCATGTAAAAGCATTTGAAAAAGAAAGAGAAGCAGCAAAAATCACAGGTGATGCAGTTTCTCCAAAAGTACTTCCACGCTACACACATGGAAACAAAGAGTTTGAGAAAGATATACCGGGAGCTACTCTGTAATCCAATATCATGCTGATTTTATTTTAGCATCTATCAAAAAAAAGCCACAATCATTATGACTGTGGCTTTTTTTTATCACTTTCAATATTTTATTCAATCAATCCTTATTTTTTTCAAAATTTACCCTTATTGCAGAGACCTATGCATAACGCTATAATAGCAAACAGAGGTATTACAATGGTTCTTTTTGGTGGAATCTTATCAATTAAAACAATCAGTTTTTTAGTTTTCTGTGTATTCGTAATCGCTGGATTAGGATACCTTCTTGGTAGAATCACAATTAAAGGTGTTTCTTTGGGAACTGCGGGAGTATTTATCGTAGCTCTTC
>JAEEGL015539180.1_pt1 | contig 12881 bp, 10 predicted proteins | sample 9134231 | NCBI WGS metagenome assembly JAEEGL01 (sample SAMN16246548, study PRJNA631951) | gut metagenome | biome: gut microbiome; feature: rumen; material: fiber-attached | host: Bos | place: Iran: Karaj | collected 2018-10
CGCAGGTCGAGCACGAGCAGCTGCATGCCCTGCTTCTTGAGGGCGCTTACCTTGGCGCGGAAGTCGGCCCCGACGCCGTCGGCGAATCCGGTCTGGGAGATATAGCCCACACCGCCGTCCAGCATGCCTGCGAACTCGATGTCGTCCAGCTTGATGCGCTCCCGGGTCACGGTGATGTCCACGATCTCGCCGCTGCGCAGCTTTTTGACGTGGAAGACCACCTGGGTGCCGGGGTCGCCGCGCATTTTGTCGCTGCACTGCTGGGAGCTCAGGCCGACGACGGATTCCCCGTCGATGGCCAGGATCTCATCGCCGCATACCAGCCCGTATTTCTCAGCAGGACTGCCTGCGTAGGGCTCGCTGATGATCACGTTGCCCTGGAGGTCCGGCTTGTAGATGACGGCACCGATGCCCCCGTAGGTCTTATGGATCATCATCTGGAGATCTTCGTTCTCTTCTTCCGGGATATAGACCGTGTAGGGATCCAGGTCGGCGAGCATCGCATCGATGCCCTTCCGCTCGATACGGTCGATGGGCAGCGAGTCCACGTAGGAGCGGGACAGCTGCTGGAGGAGGGCGGTCTGGATCTCCGTCCACTTGCCGAGTTTGAAGCGGGAAGACTGGGCGCCTGCGGTGAGACTGACACCGGACAGGATTATGAGCAGGAGCGTTATGCGTTTCATCTTTTTCAATCAAATATTATTGGCTCCCCAGCATCAGCAGGGCGATGCCGGCCATCATCAGGGCCATGTACAGCGCCTTCCTGCGGACGAAGCCTTCCTTGAAGATCCACACACCGCCCAGGAAGGTGATCAGCACGGAGCTGCGGCGTATCATCGAAATCACGGAGATCATCGCATCCGGATCCTTCACCGCGAAGAAGTAGATGGCGTCGGACAGGGTGATCAGCACCGCAATCAGCGGAATGTTCCAATCCCAGGCGAAGGGCTGGAAATGCCCTTTGTCCGTCAAATACTGTACCAGCAGGACGAAGGCAAGCAGGACGGTGATATAGACGTTGGTCCAGCTTTGCACGAACAGCGGCTCCATGTGCTGGAGGATGTATTTGTCGTACAGGGCGCTGGCCGCACCGGTCAGTACGGAAAGGATGATGGCGGCCATGCCCCGGACGCTGGCGGACTTGTCCGTCTCCCGATTGCCCAGCCGGGCGCTCAGCAGCAAGGCGCTCATGACCACGGCCACCCCCGCCCATTGCAGGAGGTTGAGGCGCTCCCCGAAGAGGAGGATGGAGAAGATGACCACGAACATCGGCCGGGAGGCCTTGATGGTGCTCACCGTGGTGAGCGGAAGGAGTTTCATCGCAATCAGGCCGGAGATCCAGGAGGCAGAGACGAGCACGGCCTTCAGCATCAGCAGCAGGTGGTCCGAGAAGGGTCCCTTCGAGAGGAAAGGCGTCAGGAACAATGCGGTCAGCGCCGTGGAGCAAACCAGGATCCAATACACCCCGTTACGCTTCAAAGCCTGTTTCTTGGCGACATCATAGATGCCGAGAAGAAGAGCGGAACTCACAGACAGCCAAAGCCACATGACGATGAGAAGATTTTGACAAAGTTAACCATAAAATTTGTATTTTTGTGTTCCTGTCCATGAAAGCGAGCAAGATTGAAATCCGGGGCGCCCGGGCAAATAATCTCCAGAACATCGACGTCGATTTACCGCGCCGCAAGTTCATCGTAATCACAGGAATCAGCGGCAGCGGGAAGTCCTCGCTCGCCTTCGACACGCTCTATGCCGAAGGGCAGCGCCGCTACATGAATACGCTTTCTCCCTACGCCAAGCATTTCATGGGCATCCTGGACAAGCCCGCCGTGGAGAGCATCAGCGGCCTGAGTCCCATCATCGCCATCGAGCAGAAGACCACGGGCAGCAATCCGCGCTCGACCGTGGGGACGATTACGGAAATCTCGGATTTCCTGCGCCTGCTCTACGCGCGCGCTTCCACGGCGTATTCGCCCGTCACCGGCAAGGAGATGGTCCGCTACACCGACGCCCAGATCGTGGAGCTGATCCTTCGGGAGTTCAGCGGGCGGAAATGCCTGCTGCTCGCCCCCCTCGTCCGGGGCCGCAAGGGCCATTACCGCGAACTCTTCGAGCAGCTGCGCAAGAAGGGCTACCTGCAGGTGCGCATCGACGGGGAACTGCGGGAACTGGCCGAAGTCGAAGCGGTGGACCGCTACAAGGGCCATTTCATCGAGCTGGTCGTGGACAAGTTGAAACCCGCCGACGGGGACGAGTCCCGCATCCGCAGTTCCGTCGCCGCGGCGCTCGCCGCCGGCAAGGGCTCGCTGGCCGTGCTGGACATCAGCGACGGCAGCATCCACCATTACTCCAAGCATCTGGTGGACCCTGAAAACGGAATCTCCCTCCAGGAACCGGCGCCGCATACCTTTTCCTTTAATTCCCCCGAGGGCTGCTGCCCGCACTGCAAGGGGCTCGGGACGGTGCCGGACGTGAGCCTGGACACCATCGTACCGGATCCCGCCCGCTCTATCGCCGACGGGGCGATCGCCCCGCTGGGACGCCTGCGCGACGGGCGCAAGTTCGACGTGATCCGCGCCATGGCGCGCAAACATAATTTCTCCCTCTATGAACCCGTCGCCGCCCTGCCTGACGAAGTCGTGACCCTGCTGATCTACGGTTCCGACGAATTCTACCGCATCGGGGACGGCCGGGACACGGAGATGGTGAACTGGGACGGCGTCACCGCCGACGTCGAGGACAAGGTGGTCTGCCCGGTCTGCCACGGCACGCGCCTGGGCAGCCATATCCATTGCTTCCGCATCGACGGCAAGGACATCGCCGAAGTCAGCGCCATGGAGATCAGCGACCTGTCCAGGTGGATCCTCAGCCTTCCCGGCAAATTGGACAAACGCGCGGGCACCATCGCCCGGGACATTCTCAAGGAACTCGGCGACCGCGTCCGCTTCCTGCTGGACGTCGGCCTGGAATACCTGACCCTGGACCGCCCCACCGCCTCGCTGTCAGGCGGCGAGAGCCAGCGTATCCGGCTGGCCACCCAGATCGGGTCCAAGCTGGTCAACGTCATCTACATCCTGGACGAGCCCAGCATCGGCCTGCACCAGCGGGACAACCGGAAGTTGCTCGATTCACTCAAGAAGCTGCGCGACGAAGGGAACACCGTCATCGTCGTGGAGCACGACGAAGAGACGATGCGCTCGGCGGACTGGATCGTGGACGTAGGGCCCGGAGCAGGCCGGCTGGGCGGCCGCATCTGCTACAGCGGCCCGGCCCGGCCGGTCGAGAACCCCATCCCCGTCCCGAAAGAACGCAGGGTCGGCAACGGCCTCAACCTGACCCTGGTCGGTGCCCGGGGCAACAACCTCAAGGACCTGACCGTGGACTTCCCCCTCGGCCGGCTGATCGGGATCAGCGGCGTGAGCGGCTCGGGCAAATCTTCGCTGATCAGCGAGACCCTCATGCCCATCCTCAAGGGCAAGTTCTACCACTTCAAGGAGAAACCGCTTCCCTACGAGCGTCTGGACGGAATCGCGAACATCGACAAGGTCATCGAGATCGACCAGGCCCCCATCGGACGCACGCCGCGCTCCAATCCCGCCACTTTCACCGGCGTGTTCAGCGACATCCGCACCCTCTTTGAAGAGACGCCCGACGCCAAGGTGCGCGGGTTCAAGGCCGGCCGTTTCTCGTTCAACGTCCCCGGCGGCCGCTGCGAAGAGTGCAAGGGCGCCGGCATCAAGGTCATCGAGATGAACTTCCTCCCTTCGGTCAATGTCTGCTGCGAAGCCTGCGGCGGCCGTCGTTACAAGGAGGATACCCTCGCCGTCAAATACAAGGGCAAAAGCATCAACGACGTGCTGGAGATGCCGATTTCGGAAGCGTATGACTTCTTCCGTTCCCATCCCAAGATCGCCCCGAAACTGGCGGCGCTCGTGGATGTGGGTCTGGGCTACGTCAAGCTCGGCCAGTCGGCCGTGACCCTGTCCGGCGGCGAAAGCCAGCGAATGAAACTGGCCGCCGAGCTGGCCCGCAAGGCCACGGGCAATACCCTCTACATGCTCGACGAGCCGACCACCGGACTGCATTTCGAGGACGTCAAGGTCCTCCTGGGGGTGCTGCGCCGCCTGGTGGACCAGGGCAACACCATCATCGTGATCGAGCACAATCTCGATGTGCTCAAATCCATGGATTATCTGATAGACATGGGTCCCGGCGGAGGAGCCGCCGGCGGCCATATCATAGCAACCGGAACCCCTGAACAGGTCGCCGCCAACCCGGCGTCGGTGACGGGGCCATTTTTAAAAGAACTTTTATGACCAAGATCGAAGCGGCCCGAGCTGAGTACCGGGAATGGTGCGAGGCCATCGGAATCGACACCCTGGAAAAAGTCAACGAAACCCTCGAAGCCGGCAACGGTATCGAACTGATCAACCTCTGCGAAGCCCGGCAGGAACGCCAGTATGCCCAGGCGGCGGACCAGATTTACTGGAAGCGGAAACGCTGCCGCATCGTGATGATCTCGGGACCCTCGTCCAGCGGCAAGACCAGCTCCGCCCTGCGCATCGCCCAGCAGGCCCGGGTCCTCGGCGTCAAGCCGAAGGTCATTGAACTGGACAACTACTTCCTCAACCGCGACCAGACGCCGCTCGACGAGAACGGCGAGCGGGACTACGAAGCCCTCGGCGCCATGGACGTGGCCTTCCTGAACGAGCAGCTGACCGATCTGCTGGCCGGCAAGGAAGTGGAAATCCCGAAATTCGACTTCAAGGAAGGCAAGCGCATATCGACCGGCAACATGCTCAAGATGGAGAACGGCGACATCCTCTTCATGGAAGGCATCCACGCCCTCAATCCGGACCTGACGCCCGACATCCCCCGGGACCGCATCTTCGGCATCTATATCTCCGCCCTGTCGGCACTGCCCGGCGGCGAGAAGGACCACGGGTCCACGACCGACAAACGTCTGCTGCGCCGCATCGTACGGGACAACCGGGTCCGCGGCATCTCCCCGGAAGACAACATCCTCCGCTGGCCGTCCGTGCGCCGGGGCGAGAAGCGCAACATTTTCCCCTTCGAGGAGAACGCCAATATCGTCTTCAACTCCTCCACCCTCTATGACGTCCCCCTGCTGAAGTATTACGCGGAGCCGCTCCTGTGTGGTATCAGCGAGTCTTCGCCGGCGTATCCGAAGGCCCAAAGCCTGCTGGAATTCCTCAAGAAGGTCACGACCCTGAAACCCTCCGAGATCGCGGCCATCCCGCCGACTTCCATCATGAGGGAGTTCATTGGCGGTCAGACGCTTTGACGAACGTCAAAGCGTCTGACAAAGCGTCGTCCAAAACAATTATTTATTTGACCAGGGAGATGGCGCCGAAGACGCCGAGGCTGGCGGCCAGCATGATGGCGGCGGCGAGCAGCAGGCCCAGCAGGATATAGATCACGCTCTTGCGGAAATCCATATCCAGGATGCTGGCGGCCAGGGTACCCGTCCAGGCGCCCGTGCCGGGCAGCGGAATCCCCACAAAGAGCAGCAGCGCCCAGTACAGCCCCCGTCCGGCCTTCGCTTCCAGCTTGCGGCCCCCCTTCTCGCCCTTCTCCAGACACCAGGAGAAAAAGCCCCCGATGTACTTCTTGTCCTTGCCCCACTCCAGGATGCGCCGGGCGAAAAGGAAGATGAAGGGGACGGGCAGCATGTTGCCCACAAGGGCCACGAGCAGCGAAGGGACCAGCGGCAGGCCGAAACCGACCGCATAGGGGATGGCACCGCGGAGCTCGATCAGCGGGACCATCGATATCAGGAAGACGATCAGATACTTTTTCATCGGATCTTGTACAGGAAGTCTGTCATGGCTGAGAAGGCGCCGGACTGGCTGGCTTCACCGCCGGACGGAACGGACACGACAAGGTCATAGACCTGGCCCGGCAGCGCGCAGCGTCCGACCTTGAAGCGCGCCGTACTGCAACGCGCCTCGAATTCGGCGGCGAAATTGTCCGGCGAAGCGGCTAGCGATATGAACAGGTCCTCCTGGCGGGGATTCTTGTGGCTGCCGCGCACCGGGTGCTTCAGGTAACCGAGCAGATTGACATCCTTCTTCTGCGCGTTCAGGATCCGGACCGGGATGCCTTGATTCTCGAAGAACCGGCGCACGGCCAGGCAGACGGATTCCGTGTCCGCCCCCTCCTCCGTGGCATCCACGAACACCGTAGCGCTGCGCAGCTCCCTGAGGGGAACCAGGGTCGTAGGGACCTGGCTCCGGTGGCGGCGCAGGGCGATCCTGCGACAGGCGAGGAGGAGATAATTCGTCATTTCCCGCAGGCGGCGATCAGTTCACGGATTTCTGTTTTGGCATCCCGCCAGCGGGGGATGTCAATCTTGGTCCCGATCACCTCGACCACCTTGGCCGCGACGATCGAGCCGATCTCCCCGCAGGAGCGGAGCGGCAGGCCCAGCGAATGACCGTACAGGAAGCCGGCGGCGTACGTGTCTCCGGCTCCGGTCGCATCCAGGGCCACGGCGGGCCAGGGACGGATGAAGGCCTCCTCCTCCAGGGACTTAACCCAGCTGCCGTCCTTGCCGACCTTGACCACGGCGATGTCGCACAGGCGCGCGATTTCCAACAGCGCGTCATGCGGATCCTCCATCCCCGTGAAGGCGCGGGCCTCATTCTCGTTGGCGAAGAGGATATCGACATAACCCTGCACGATGTCGTGCAGGAAGGTCAGGTTGGAATCCACGACATTATAGGACGCCAGGTCCAGGGAAATGGTGCAGCCGGCCGCACGGGCATACTCGACCGCACGGCGGACCAGTTCCTGGTTCTGGACCAGATAGCCCTCGATATGGAAATAGTCATAGCCCTCGAACCACTCCGGCTCCAGCTCCTCCGGCACCAGGTCGAGGGCCGCACCCAGATAGACGGCGAAGGTACGCTCGGCATTGCCCCCGCTGACGAAGACCATCGAGCAGCCGCTCGCGTGATGCGTGCTGGTCAGCAGGCGCGTCCGGATGCCGTACTGCTCCTGGTCGCTCTTGAAGAGCAGGCCGAGCTCGTCGTTGCCGATCTTGCCGATGAATCCGGAAGGCATCCCGAAAATGGAGGTGCAGGTAATCGTGTTGGCGGCCGAACCGCCGGCGACATATTTGACGCCGAGCGGTTTGAGGGCTTCCAGGATGCTTTCGCCCGTCTCCATGTCCACATGCTGCATGCTCCCTTTCGGGAGGTGGAAACGCTCCAGGAAGCTGTCGTCCGGCAGGACGGCCAGGATGTCCGTCAACGCATTGCCGATTCCGAGTATTGACTTTTTCATATCGTACAAAAATAACATAAATTAATCGTAAATTTGCGCCGATGGACAAGAAAGCCGCGAATATCCTCAAATACCTCCTCTCCGTGGTTTTGGCAGCCGTCCTGGTCTGGATCGCTTTCCGGGGCGTGGACTGGCCGGACTTCTGGGACGGATTGCGGCAGACGCGCGGGCTGTACCTGGTCCTGTACCTGGTCTTCGCCCTGCTGGCCCTCCTCTTCCGGGAAGAACGCTGGCGCTGCATCCTGCACACACTGGACCCGCAGCTGGGGCGGCTGGACATCTGGGATGCCAACAACGTAGGGAACCTGGTGAACATCGTCCTGCCCGGAGCCGGGGAATTCACCCGCTGCGGCTATGTCTCCTCCAAACGGCTGGGTTATGACAAGAGCCTCGGGACCGCAGCGGCCGAACGGGTCTGCGACGTGGCGGCCATCCTGGTCCTGCTCCTGCTGGCCCTGGTCCTGGAATGGGGCCGAATCGGCAGCTTCTTCGTCGAGCGGATCTGGGAGCCCCTCGCCCTCCGGCTCGGCGGCGGCGCCGGCTGGTACGCCGCCCTCCTGGTGCTGCTCCTCGTTTCCGCGATCTGCGCCGCCTGGCGCCTGCGCGGGAAGATTCCGTTTTTCGGCAAGATGGCCCGGGCGCTGCAGGGCATCTGGACCGGATTCTCCAGCCTCGCCCGCATGGAACGCAAAGGTTTGTTCTTCTTCTACACCCTCGCCATCTGGACGATGTACGTGCTGATGCTGTGGGCGACGGTCCGGGCAATTCCGGTCCTGGATCATCTGGGCATGGCCGATGTCCTCTTCCTCTCCGCCGTGGGCAATTTCGCTTCCGTGATTCCGGTTCCGGGCGGCATCGGCGCCTATCACTACCTCGTCGCCCTGTCGGTGCAGACCCTGTATGGCTGCAGTTGGGAGAGCGGCATCCTCCTGGCCACCCTCGGCCACGAACTCCACGCCGTCCTCGTCCTCCTGCTGGGAATCGTTTCCTACCTGCGCCTGACTTTGCGTAAAAAGAAATAATCCCTATCTTTGCGGTAGTGTATTACCAGCGTTAGCCCGATGCAACTGATTCTCCCCGATCACTACGTGGATCTCCTCGGCGGAGCCGAGAACACGGAGAAGGCCATCAAGGCCGTCAAGGACATGTTCCAGAACAATCTGTCAGCCCAGCTGGCCCTGCTGCGTGTGACCGCCCCGATGGTCGTGCTCTCCGGGACCGGCATCAATGACGAACTCAACGGCGTGGAACGACCCGTACGTTTCCCCATCAAGGATATGGCTGAACAGCAGGCCGAGGTGGTCCACTCCCTGGCCAAATGGAAGCGCCTCAAGCTCGCGCAGCTCGGCATCGCCCCGGGCCGGGGCATCTATACCGACATGAACGCCCTGCGTCCCGACGAGGAACTGGACAACATCCACTCCATCTATGTGGACCAGTGGGACTGGGAGAAGGTGATTCGGCGTGAAGACCGCCACCTGGGCTTCCTCAAGCAGGCGGTGCGCCGCATCTACGAAGCCATCAAGGTGACGGAGAACAAGCTTTTCGTCGAATTCCCCCAGATTACGCCCGAGCTCCCGGAGGACATCCATTTCGTCCATGCAGAAGAACTGGTGCAGCTCTATCCGGGCCTCTCTCCCAAAGAGCGGGAGCATGAGGTCGTGCGCCGCTGGGGCGCCGTATTCATCATCGGCATCGGCGGCGTCCTCTCCGACGGAGCCCCGCACGACGGCCGCGCCGCCGACTACGACGACTGGAGCAGCCCCAACGAAGAGGGCTTCCAGGGACTCAACGGCGACATCCTCGTCTGGGATAACATCCTGCAGCGTCCCTTCGAGCTGTCCAGCATGGGCATTCGCGTAGATGAAGAAGCCCTGCGCCGCCAGCTCATGATCAAGGGAGAGGCCAGGAAGATGGAACTTCCCTTCCACAAGCGCCTGCTCGCGGGCGAGCTGCCCTGCACCATCGGCGGCGGCATCGGCCAGTCCCGCCTGTGCATGTACCTTCTGCGCAAGGCCCATATCGGCGAGATCCAGAGCAGCATCTGGCCGGAAGAGATGGTCAGCGCCTGCCGCGAAGCAGGAATCCACTTAGTCTAAAGGCGTCTCCCGCGGGGAGTACCCCCATTGGCGCTTGTAGGCGCGGGAGAAGAAGGCCGGATCGCGGAAACCCGACTCCAGCATCGCATCGGCGACGCGGCATCCGCCGCGCGCAAGCAGACGGTGCGCCTCCTCCAGGCGCCGGCGCAGCACCCATTTTTCCGGCGTGAGTTCGCTTACTTTCTTGAAATCCCGCTTGAACGAAGACAGGCTGCGGCCCGTATAGCGGGCCAGTTCCGGCAGGGACAGGTCGTACAGGTAGTTCTCCTCCATGAATCCGAGCAGGTCGATCTTCCAGGGCTGGGCGAAGTCGAAGAGCGAGGCATAGACATCGCGGTCGGCGGCGAGCACGCAGCGCAGCCCCTCCAGCCGTTTCAGCCAGGCAGTTTCCTCCGGCAGGGATTCCGCCGCCCCGAGGAAGGGGGTCAGGGAGAGAAAAAGGCTCTCCAACTCCGGGCCGGCCGGGATCTTGAGCACGGCCTCGCGCCCCCGCCGGGCATCTAGTGGCAGGTCCTCGCGGGAAAGTCCCCGGTAGTAACTGTTGAGGAATTTGCGGCAGAAGAACAAGGCCACCGACTGGAAGGGTTTCCCGTCTTCCGGCGCCCAGGCATCCAGCATGAGGCGGTGGTCCTTGCGCAGGAAGACGCAGTCCCCGGCGGCGAGCGGCGTCCTCCGTCCGTCGCAGACCACTTCCGCCCGGCCGGAGCGGATGTACAACAAGGTATGCTCCTTGAGGTGCTGGGGCCCCCGGACATCCTCCCGGTCCACCTGGGAGAAAACCACGCCGGAGCGGTTGATGCGGCTGAATCCTTCCATGAAGCAAAGATAAGGATATTCTGGACTTTTCAGTCAAATAATTTGGACTTTCCAGTCAAACAGGTCTGCCGGGATTGTCGTTACTTTGCTGCCGCTAATAATAAAAAGATGAGAAGATTCCTGATGATCCTCCCGGCCCTCGCGGCCGCCGTGCTGGCGCAAACGGCATTTGCCCAGACGGAACGTGTCGATACCCTCAGCAGCGCCGTCGTGACCGGCACCCGCGTCGCCATGGAGCGCGACCGCATGCCGGCCCCGATTTCCGTGGTCGGCCGCGCCACTATCGCCCGCAGCGACGAAAGCGCCCTGATGCCCTCCCTGATGGAGCAGGTCCCCGGCCTGTTCGTGACTTCGCGCGGCGTCACCGGCTACGGTGTCTCCAGCGGAGCGGCCGGCGGCATCTCGCTGCGCGGCTTCAACGCCGGCAGCGGCCGCACCCTCGTATTGATCGACGGGCATCCGCAGTACCAGTCCATCTACTGCCACGCCGTGGCTGACGAATACCTCGCCGACCTCGCAGAGCGCGTAGAGGTCACCCGCGGAGCGGCTTCCGTCCTGTACGGCTCCAACGCCATGGGCGGCGCCATCAACATCATCACCCGCCGTCCCGATTTCCTGGGCAACCGCATTGCTGTCAAGATGATGGGCGGCTCCTACGGAACTCTGCGCGGCTCCGTGACCGAGCAGTTCTCCAACGGCCCCTTCGCCCTGACCGCCAACGTGGCGCACGACCGCACGGCCGGCCACCGGGACAATTCCGCATTCCGCTCCACCAGCGCCATGCTGAAGGCCGCTTACGATCTCTCCGCGAACTGGAAGCTGAGCGGCGACGTGAACCTCGTCAAGGCCTATTCCGAGAACCCGGGCACCGTGGACCGTCCGATGTTCGAGGGGACGGCCGACATCCTCCGCATGATGTCCTGGCTCTCCCTGGAGAATCACTATGCGGGCACCGACGGCGGCATCAACCTCTACTTCAACCACGGCCGCCACGACATCAACGACGGCTATGCCGCGGGCGGCACTCCGCAGCCCTTCCTCTTCCACAGCACCGACTACCAGGGCGGCTTCAACATCTTCCAGGCCGTGCGTCCCTGGGAAGGCGCCACGCTTACCGGCGGGGTGGACCTCAAGCTCTACGGCGGCAACGCCTACCGCAACCCCACCACGGAAATCTACGCCGACCACAAGAAACTCCACGAGGAGGCGGGCTACCTGCTGGCGCAGCAGATCCTCGGCCCCCTTACCTTTGATGCGGGCATCCGCATGGAGCACCACAGCCTCTATGGTGCCGTCTGGATTCCGCAGGCCGGCATCAGCTGGCTTCCCGGCCGCAACACCGCGATCAAGTTCTCCGCTTCCAAGGGCTTCCGCACCCCCAACCTGCGCGAACTCTACATGTACGCCGTGGCCAATGAGAACCTCCTGCCCGAACAGGCCTGGAGCTATGACCTGACCCTGTCGCAGCACGCGCTGGACGGCCGCCTCAACGCCGAACTGAGCCTCTTCTACACCCGGGGCACCAACATCATCGAAGTCACGGTCGTGGACGGCAAGCGGGCCAACCGTAATGCCGGCGCCTTTGAGAACAAGGGCGTGGAGCTGAGCGCCGACTTCCAGGCCTCCCGGACGCTGCGTTTCAACGCCAACTACAGCTACCTCCACATGGGCACCCTGCTGACCGGCGCCCCTGTCCACAAGGCTTACGCATCCGGCACCTGGACCCCGGGCCGCTTCTCCGCCAACCTGGGCCTGATGGCCATCAAGGATCTCTACCTGTCCACAGGAGAAGGCGCCGTGACGAGCAGCTACCTCGACCTCAAGGCCCGCCTGTCCTACCGGCTGGCGGACTGCGTGACGCTCTTCGTGCGCGGGGAGAACCTGCTGAACCAGCGCTACGAGACCATGCTCGGCTTCCCGGAGCCCGGCATCACGGTCCTGGGCGGCATCTCCCTCGACCTGTAGTCATTTTTCGAGGAAAATTCCGTATATTTGCACGCCGCTCCGCTTCTTGCGGGCGGCGTGCAGGTTTGTGTCGGTTCCGTAGCTCAGTTGGATAGAGCAACAGCCTTCTAAGCTGTGGGTCGCGCGTTCGAGTCGCGCCGGAATCACGAAAAAGGCGGCAGACTACCTCCGGTGCCGTTTGTGCTCGGACCAGAGGCCGTAGATCTCGCTGACATTGCCGGCGGTGATGAAGGCGGGAATCTTGTTGTCCCGGATAAATTTCATCAGGTCGGAGAACTCGTCCTGGGTCAGCAGGCTCTGGATCTCCATCCGCTTCTCGCCGCTGTAACCCCCCGTCACCTCATAAAGGCTGCATCCGCGCTGGATGTGGTTGACGATGTAGTCGCGTATGGTCTCGTGGTCGTCAGAAACGATGCAGACGCGCTTGCGGCGGGCCAGGCTCATCATGAAGTAATCCACGATCAGGCCATTGATCCAGGTGCCGATGAGACCGATGATCACCAGCCGGAAGGGGTTGATGAAGAAGGCCGTGCAGCAGATGATCACCCCGGCGATGGTCACGGACAGGCCGATGTCGAAGTGCAGGTACTTGTTGACGATCTTGGCCAGGATATCCAGTCCGCCCGTGGAGGCGTTGATACGGAACATGATGGCCTGCGACATGCTCAGGATGAGTACGAAGCAGATCAGGTC
>JAEEGL010779410.1_pt1 | contig 12880 bp, 17 predicted proteins | sample 9134231 | NCBI WGS metagenome assembly JAEEGL01 (sample SAMN16246548, study PRJNA631951) | gut metagenome | biome: gut microbiome; feature: rumen; material: fiber-attached | host: Bos | place: Iran: Karaj | collected 2018-10
ATGCGGGAGAGGCTGGCCTTGGCGAGACGGCTGGAAAGGTATTTCCGGATCTCGAAATCCTCGGCGATCTTCTCTGCATAATTACCACCTACCCAGTTGGAGTCCCAACCACGGGTGATACCGATACGGTTGCTGATAGGGTTAGTTTTCTGTCCCATAGTTTATTCCTCCACAGTAGGTTTTTTAACATCAAGAACGATGGTAACGTGGTTGGAACGCTTGCGGATGCGTCCGGCACGGCCCTGCGGGCAGGGACGGATGCGCTTGAGCGTGCGTCCTTCGTCGACCATGATGGTCTTGACGAAAACGTTGCCACCTTCGAGCTCGGCCGTCTGCTCCGGGTTCTTGGCTTCCCAGTTCGCGATGGCGCTGCGGAGCAGCTTTTCAAGGCGGATCGAAGCCTCCTTCTTGGAGTAGTGCAGCAGGTCGAGGGCATGGTTGACTTCCTCACCGCGCACGGTGTCAGCGACAAGGCGCATCTTCCGCGGGGAAGTGGGGACGTCATTGAGTTTCGCAATAGCGGTCTGTTTCTTGGTCTCTTTCAGGCGCTCGGCCATCAGTCTTTTTCTCTTTCCCATAATGTCAATACGTTAACCCTTACTTCTTATTCTTGCCTGCGTGGCCTATGAAAGTCCTCGTGGGAGCGAATTCTCCGAGCTTGTGACCGACCATATTCTCAGTAATATAAACCGGAATGAACTTGTTGCCGTTGTGGACGGCGACAGTGTGGCCGACAAAGTCAGGGGAAATCATACTGGCACGGGACCAAGTCTTGACAACCTCTTTCTTCTTGCTACCTTCATTCATAGCAAGAATCCTGTTCTCCAGGGCTTCCTGGATATACGGTCCTTTTTTAAGTGAACGACTCATAATCTGTCAGTTTATTCCGTTATTTCTTACGTCTTTCAATGATGAACTTGTTGGACACCGCTTTCGGGTTGCGGGTCTTGTAACCCTTGGCGGGCAGACCCTTACGGGAACGCGGATGACCACCGGAGGCGCGGCCTTCACCACCACCCATCGGGTGATCGTGAGGGTTCATAACGACACCACGGTTGTGAGGACGGCGGCCGAGGTGACGGCTGCGGCCTGCTTTACCGTAGGACTCCAGATTATGTTCGGGATTGGACACGGTACCGATGCTGGCGCGGCAGGTGACGGGCACCATACGGGTCTCGCCCGAAGGGAGGCGCAGGATGGCGTACTTGCCTTCGCGGGCTGCAAGCTGGGCGAAAGTACCGGCGCTGCGGGCCATAACGGCACCCTGGCCGGGACGGAGCTCGATCGCATAGACGAGGGTACCGACGGGAATCGCTGAGAGCGGGAGGCAGTTGCCGAGTTCGGGAGCTGCCTGAGGGCCGGATTCTACGGTCTGGCCGACTTTCAGTCCGTTCGGAGCGAGGATGTAGCTCTTCAGACCGTCTTCATACTGGATGAGGGCGATGCGGGCGCTGCGGTTAGGATCGTACTCGATGGTGAGCACGGTGGCCTTGATGTCGTCACGGACACGGAGGAAGTCGATGATACGGTACATCCTCTTGTGGCCGCCGCCACGGTAACGGACGGTCATCTGACCGGTGTTGTTACGTCCGCCGCTGGATTTCAGGGGCTCGAGGAGCTTCTTGTAGGGCTTCTTCGCGGTAATCTCGGAGAAGTCGCTGATAGCTTTGTTACGCTGACCGGGGGTTACCGGCTTGTATTTCTTGATTGCCATAGCTTATTCCTCCTTAAACGTTAGCGTAGAAGTCAATCTTGTCCTCACCTGCGAGAGCGACGTATGCCTTCTTGAAATGATTGGTGCGGCCTTTGAGCAGCCCGGACTTGGTGTAGCGCTGTTTGCGCTTGCCGTGATAGTTCAGGGTGTTGACCTCGGCGACAGTGACGCCGTACATCTGCTCGACAGCAGCCTTGATCTGAAGTTTGTTGGCCTTGCGGTCAACGATGAAACCGTAGACGTTCAGTTTTTCGCCCTGAGCAGTCATTTTCTCGGTTACGATAGGCTTAATTAAAATTCCCATAGCGTTGATCTCCTTTACTTTACGCGCGCGCTGAGAATATCCTGGACACCGTCCACGAGAACGAGCATATGCGCGTCCATAATAGCGTAGGTGTTAATCTCGTCAACGCTGATGACCTTCACCTGAGGAAGGTTGCGGGATGAAAGAAAAATGTTCGCGGAATTCTCCGGAAGGACGAAGAGGATCTTGCGGTCGCCAGCCTTGATGTTGCTGAGGATCGAAAGGAATTCCTTGGTCTTGGGAGCTTCCATAGTGAAGGGCTCTACGAGCACGATCTTCTCCTCTGCGGCCTTGTAGGACAGGGCGGAGACGCGGGCGAGCTGCTTCACTTTCTTGTTGAGCTTAAAGCGGTAATCGCGCGGCTTGGGACCGAAGACATTGCCGCCGCCGACGAAGATACCGGCCTTGAGGGAACCGTGGCGAGTGCCACCGCCGCCCTTCTGGCGACCGAGTTTCTTGGTGGAATAGGCAACCTCGCTGCGATCCTTGGTCTTGGCAGTACCCTGGCGCTGGTTGGCCATATACTGCATAACGTCAAGATAGATAGCGTGATCGTTCGGAGTTACGCCGAAAACTTTCTCGTCGAGAACAACATTCTTACCGGAGAGGGTTCCGTCAATCTTGTAAACATTCAGTTCCATAACTTAGTCCTCCAGAATTAAATAAGAACCCTTGGCTCCGGGAACAGAGCCTTTGACGATGATGAGATTGTTCTCAGGGATGAGCTTCAGGACCTCGAGGTTGAAGACCTTTACGCGCTCTGCACCCATATGACCCGCCATACGCATTCCGGGGAACACGCGTGAAGGCCAGGAAGATGCGCCCATTGAACCAGGGTGACGGAGACGGTTGTGCTGACCGTGGGTCTTGCCACCGACACCGGCGAATCCGTGACGCTTTACGACGCCCTGGAATCCCTTACCCTTAGAAGTGCCGACCACGTCGATGAACTTGACATCGGTGAAGACGTCAGCCACGGTAAGCGTGTCGCCGAGCTTGAGCTCGCCCTGGAAGTCGGCCGGGAATTCGACCAGTTTCTTCTTGGGAGTCACGCCTGCCTTTGCGAAGTGGCCCTGCAGAGCCTTGCTGGTGTGCTTTTCTTTTTTCTCGTCATAGGCAAGCTGGACGGCCTCATAACCATCGGTTTCGACCGTACGAACCTGCGTGACAACACACGGACCAGCCTCAATGACGGTGCACGGGATATTCTTCCCGTCGGCACCGAAGACGGAAATCATTCCGACTTTTTTTCCAATTAAACCAGGCATTGGTGTTAGTTAATTAATTGTTTATAAATACTTTAGCCGTCAAAAGAAGGCGTGTAGCCCACTTTTGCGGACCGCAAAGATACGGATAATTATTTGAAAATCCAAAAGTTATGAACAGCTTTTTTCACCGACAAAGAGTCGGCAGAGGCCAAGGGAAAGGCTGCGGTGGCGGACATTCACGAAACCGGCGCTCCCGAGCATATCCATAAACTCCTCCGGCGGAGGGAAAGCGTGGACCGAAGCGGGGAGGTAGCGGTAGGCAGCCTCGTCGCCGGAAATCTTCCCTCCAATCCAAGGCAGGATGTGCAAAAAATACAGGTCGTAAAAGAAGCGTATCACACGGTTTCGCGGAACGGAAAGTTCCAGAATAACCACTTTCCCGCCAGGAGAAAGCACGCGGAAGAATTCGCGGAGCCCCTTGTCCTTGTCCGTAAAATTGCGGATCCCGAACTCGCAGCAGACCCTATCGAAACTCCCATCTTCAAACGGAAGCGCCTGACCATCTGCAACTTGCAGCTCAATCCTGTCCTCAACCCCCTCTTTCCGGGCCTTGTCCATAACGAGAGCCATCATTCCTTCGCTGATATCCACCCCGACGACCTTCGAGCCCTCGGCCGCAGCCTTTGCGGCCGCTATGGTGCTGTCCCCGGTTCCGCAGGCCACGTCCAGGATGCGCTGCGGCGTCCCGTCGACGATTTCCCGGATGGAAATGCGGCGCCAGCGGCGGTCCACATTCATAGACATAAGGTGGTTGAGCCGGTCATAGGACGGGGCTATCCTGTCGAACATTCTGCGCGTATCGCTCATGGCACGGGATCATAGCCGCTGCCGCCCCAGGGATGGCAGCGAAGTATTCGCCTGAGCGCAAGCCAGCCCCCCTTGAAGAGCCCGTGCTTGCGCAGGGCCTCCAGGGCGTACTGCGAACAGGTCGGGGTAAAGCGGCAGGATGGCGGAGTGAATGGGCTGATACAAAGCTGATAGAACTTTATCAACACCACCAGAGGGAAAATCAGTATCTTTTTCACCGTCTCCTTCATTGCTCCCCTATTCGTCCAAGCAGGGTTTCAACGTCGGCGGAAATGGTCTCGAAGGGGAGGATCTCCCTGGAGGAATAGACCATCATTATGTCGAATCCGGGAGAGAGCAGCCCCTTCCGGAGACGATAGGCCTCGCGGATGCGCCGCTTCAGGAGATTGCGCTTAACAGCACGCTTGAAAAAGCGTTTCGGCACGGAAACCAGAATCCTGTTGTAATCCAGGGAGTTCGGCATAAAACGGCAACGGAGACAGCCGGCGCCGCTCCGTTCCCCTCTTTCCATCAGTGCCGCGACTTCGGAAAAGCCGCACAGACGTTCAGACTTCGGAAGTCTCGCGTCCATCATTCAAGCCCCTGAAGAAAAAGCTCTATGGCGCGGGATGCGGAGGGAGCCTCCGGAGTCGGCGCCTGCATATCGATTCTGAGACCGGCGCTCTCCATCGCCTTGACGATGGAACGGCCGTAAGAGATCAGGTACTGGTCCCCCTGGACATAATCCGGGAAATTTTCCTGCAGGGACTTGATGTCCGCCGGGTTGTACAGGACCATAAGGTCATAATCCGAAAGCTTGAGGTCCTTGAGGTCCTGGCTCACGGATTTCACGAAAACACCTGTCGTATAGTCCAGTTTCTGGGCGTCGAAAAGACGGGTGAGAGACTCGTTGTTGGACGAATCGGAAGTCGCGATAAGGAACTTCTCTCCCTTGTGCTTGGGGCCGATGAGGGCGACCACGCTGTCAGGAGTGCCCGTACCGAAGAAAATCTTCCTCTTGCGATAGACGATGTGCTTCTGGAGATACATCGCGACGGCTTCCGTGGTGCAGAAATACTTCATTGTCTCGGGAATCTTCACACGAAGTTCCTCGGCCAGAGAGAAATAAGCATCTATGGCGTGACGTGAGGAGAAGACAAGTGCCGTATAATCCAGGAAATTGATTCTCTGGGCACGGAACTCACGGGATGTCAGGGGTTCTATCAGGAAAAAGGGGCGGAATACCAGTTCCGCGCCGAACTTGCTTGAAATGGCCTGATAAGGGGTGAGGACTCTTGGAGTACTCTGGGAAATCAGTATTTTCTTGACCTTCTTTTGCATATCTACACTCTCTACAAAAAAACCGCCGAGGCCACCAACAGGCCGCTTGGCAGAAATTCGAGGGCGCAAAGGTACAAAAAAGTTGTCAAAGTAGAGCAAGAACTTGATAAAATTTGCGAACGGCGGAAAAGATAAAGTGCGTAAAGCACAATTATTTCCACGATAATCACCCATCTGAAAGTCAAGGAATTTGCCTTGAACACACTCAGCAGCCCGACAGTCGGAAGGATGAGGATCATCATCAGGATGAAATAGGTGAAACCGGCCCTGTATGCGTCCATAAAACTGTCGAAGCGGCGACGCGGCCTGGCCCACAGCGTCAGCAGGAAGCGCAGCACGAAATATGCCGCCAGCACCGCCGCCGTCGTCCAGAACGCCGGATCCGGAGCCATAGATTCGATGAAGGACGGAGAGTATATATGGTAATGATAGATGATCAGGATGAAGGGCATCAGGAAGATGAACGCCACGATATCCCTGTCACGACGAACCCTGACGCTGTTTTCCAGAGCCGTGCTTCCTCGAGCGCGGAAAACGCTGTCGGCGAGGTAGGGCAGGATGTGGAGAAAGTTCTGCAGGAATAGCAGGAACAAGAGCAGGAAGACCACTACCAATATTCTACCGGTCAGGGACATATTCAATTGGCTCTTTTTGCGTTGTAACCCATTTCCTGAAGCATTGCGACCACCTTGTCGCGGAAATCTCCCTGGATGGTGATTTCCCCGTCCTTGGCCGATCCGCCGACACCGAGCCGTACCTTAAGCGTGCGGCCGAGTTCTTTCAGGTCTTCTTCACTGCCCACGAAACCGCTCAGCAGAGTGACCTGCTTACCTCCACGGTTGCGGCGGTCAATACCCACGCGAAGATGCTGGCGCGAAGGCGGAAGCGTCTCACACTGAGCTTCTGTCTCAGTTTCATACTTAAAGTCCGGATTGGTGGAAAACACCACTCCCAGACGGGATTTCCAGTCATTGTCTTTCATAAGTGCAAATTTAAGCAATTTTATTATTTTGACTATCTTTGCACCCAGATATGAAAGAAGGACAGGCAACGGTCATAAAAAACGCCGGGAGCCATTATGAACTCTCCGAGCTCCCTGCGTGGGCCCCGTTCCCGGCTGTACTGCGCGGCAAGATACGCCTTGCCGGCTCTACGGCCACGAATCCCGTCGCCGTCGGAGACCGCGTCCTGTACAGCCTCCCTGACGACGGATCCATAGCCACGATCAGCGAAGTCCTCCCCCGCAGCAACTACCTTATCCGGCGCTCGACCAATCTTTCCCGTCAGGCCCATATCATAGCGGCCAACTTGGATATCGCCTTCCTGACCGTATCGCTCTACTTTCCCGAACTGAAACTGCCCTTCCTGGACAGGCTGCTGGTGACCTGCGAGGTCTATGGAATCCACCCCGTCATCATCCTGTCCAAAGTGGACCTGTACCGGGCCGAAGCCGCAGAGCAGGTCGAGGCCTTCCATAATATATATGAGAAGGCGGGCTATGAGGTGATCGACTGTTCCACGGTCAGCGGAGAGGGCGTGGAGAGGGTCCGCGAGTTGATGAAAGGGAAGCTCTGTCTCTTCTCCGGCGAATCCGGAGTCGGAAAATCGTCGCTTATAAAGGCCCTGGACGGCTCCCTGGACCCGAAAATAGGTAAAATTTCAGCGGCTCACCTTCAGGGGAAGCACACCACCTCCCTCTACGAAATGTACCCCATAGGCAGCGGCGGATGGATAATAGATTCCCCGGGAATCAGGGGTTTCGGACTGGTGGACCTGGAAAAAGAAGAGATCTATAAATACTTCCCTGAGATGCTCGAGGCCTCAAAGGACTGCCGTTTCACCCCCTGCACCCATACCCACGAGCCCGGCTGCGCGGTCAAGGCCGCAGTGGAGGACGGAGGCATAGCTCCCGAGCGCTATGCCTCCTATCTCGGGATGCTGGAGGAAGATAAAAAGTTCAGATAAGATGTCCTTTTTCCGCTACTTCCGAATCAGCAAGCCCTCTGCGGAAAAACTCCCGGCAGAGCAGGTCGATTCCGCTTACAGACGGCTCAGGAAGAGGACTTTCTGGAGCGTCACCCTGGCCTATACCCTGTATTATGTGTGCAGGATGACTATGGGCATAGTCAAGCAGCCGCTCATAGACGGGGGCATACTCAGCGCCGGACAGCTCGGCATCATAGGTTCGGCATTCTATTTTGTCTACGCCTTCGGGAAATTCACCAACGGTTTCATCGCCGACTACTGCAACATACGCCGTTTTATGGCCGCCGGACTCGGGGTTTCCGCAGCGATCAACCTGGTCCTGGGACTGCTGGGGCTGCTGAGCGCCGGCTCAGTGGCAATGATGGTTTTCTTCGCCCTGCTATGGGGCATCAACGGCTGGGCGCAAAGTATGGGCTCCCCTCCCGGGACCATAAGCCTGTCCCGCTGGTTCCCTCTCAAGCAGAGGGGGACCTACTATAGCATCTTTTCCTCAACTCCTTCTCTTGGCAAGGCCCTGACTATGATATTTACGGGGCTGATAGTCGGAGCGGCGGGATGGCAGTGGGGCTTTATTGCAGCCGCCGCGGCGGGTGTGATCGGGACCATCATAGCCCTCATTTTCATCTGCGACACTCCGGAAAGCGCAGGACTTCCCTCAGTGCAGGAACTCTCCGGAGAAGCCGTGCGGGAAATGGACAAAAAGCCGACTAAGGAGCTCCAGAAATGGGTTTTCAAGCATCCCGGGATATGGGTCATCGCCCTTTCCACGGCCTTCATTTATATCACTCAACACGCCGTGAGCGACTGGGGAGTGCTCTTCCTCCAGAAGAAGAAGGATTTTTCCATTGAACGGGCCACCCAGATAATCGGACTCGCCGAGTTTTTCGGAGTCATAGGCAATCTCGTTGCAGGCTGGCTCTCGGATGTGGTTTTCAAGGGAAACCGTTCGAGGCCGGTGGTGATTGCCGGGGTACTGACTCTGCTCTCTCTCTGCGCCTTCCTTTTCCTCGGAGGAGGCTTCTGGGGAAACATTCTCTTCGTGGCCGTCTTCAGTATGGCTTTCAGCGTGGTCTTCTGCATAGTGGCAGGTCTGATGGCCCTGGATTTCGTGCCGAGGAAGGCGACCGGCGCGGCTCTCGGCATCGTGGGCATTTCCAGTTACGCGGCCGCCGGAGCGCAATCCATAGCCTCGGGCTACCTTATCCAGGGATTCGAGGCCGGCGGGACCTACAATTTTCTTCCCGTGTCCATTTTCTGGACCGTCTCCTGCCTGATAGCCTTCGTCCTGCCGGTCATAGGATGGAAATATTTGAGGAATTGATATCTTTGCACTAATTTTACAAAACTTAACAAATATCCCTATGGTTTACGATTCATTGTCACAGCTCATCGGCAAGACCCCTCTGCTAAGGCTTGTCGGTTTGGACGGACAGAAAGCAGATATCCTGCTCAAGCTTGAATATTTCAATCCCGGCGGATCGGTCAAGGACCGCATCGCCCTCGCAATGATAGAAGACGCTGAAGTCAGAGGGATCCTCTCCCCCGGCGCCACGATCATAGAACCGACCAGCGGCAATACCGGAGTCGGCCTTGCCTGGGTAGGCACGTCCAAAGGTTACAAGGTAATCTTGACTATGCCCGAAACTATGAGCCAGGAGCGCAGAAGCCTGCTCAAGGCCTACGGCGCCACTCTTGTCCTCACTCCCGGCGGAGAAGGGATGAAAGGGGCCATCGCCAAGGCTGAAGAGCTTCGCGACGCCACTCCGGGCGCAGTAATTCTCGGCCAGTTCGTCAATCCCGCAAACCCCGCAATGCACGAAAAAACGACCGGCGAGGAAATCTGGGCCGACACTGAAGGCAAGGTCGATGTCTTTGTCGCAGGAGTTGGTACCGGCGGAACGGTCAGCGGCAGCGGAAAGGCCCTCAAGAAGCATAATCCGGCGGTCCGAGTCGTCGCCGTGGAGCCTTCCGGCTCGCCCGTACTATCCAAAGGCATCCCAGGAAAACACGGAATTATGGGCATAGGGGCCGGATTCGTGCCCGCCACTTACGATGCCGGAATCGTGGATGAAATAATTCCCGTCTCGGATGACGACGCCATCCGCGGAGCCAGGCTCCTGGCTTCGAAGGCCGGGCTTCTCGTCGGAATATCTTCCGGCGCCGCTTTCCACGCCGCGCTGACTCTCAGCCGCCTCCCCGAAAATGAAGGCAAAACGATCGTCGCCCTGCTGCCGGACACCGGCGAACGCTACCTTTCCACCAAGCTTTTCGCACTTGACGATTATCCCCTATGAGCCTCTCACTCAACCAGACCATCCATCACCTGAAGAGCCTGATGGCCCACGTGAAAGACGCCGTATTCCCGGACTACAGCGACGTGGCGACGGAATATGCCCTTGACGGAATACGCACCGAACTTTCAGCCGTCAGTTCCAAGGAAATCGCCGCCGCTTTTATGGAGCAGTTTCCGGAGGTCAGGAGGCTGGTGCTGACAGACGTGGAGGCAATCTCGGAAAACGACCCGGCGGTGACCGGAATGAAGGAAATCGTATTCTGCTACCCTGCGGTGACCGCTATGCTCTACTACCGCACCGCCCACGTCCTGCTGGGGCTAGGCGCCGGCGTAATTCCGCGTATGCTCACCGAATACGCCCACAGCGCCACCGGCATCGACATCCATCCAGGAGCCCGCATAGGCAGTCATTTCGCTATTGACCACGGAACCGGAATCGTAATCGGCGAGACTTCCGTAATAGGCAGCCACGTAACTATCTATCAGGGAGTTACCCTGGGCGCAAAAAACTTCCGCTACGATTCCGACGGACGTCCGGTCAACCTGCCTCGCCATCCTATCCTCGAGGACGGAGTGACGGTCTATTCCAATGCTTCCATTCTTGGGCGCGTGACCATCGGGGAAGGCTCGGTGATAGGCGGCAACGTCTGGCTCACCCACTCCGTCCCGCCCCGCTCCCGCATCCTCCAGGGCCAGACCCAGGAGAGTTTCTCCGACGGCGCCGGAATCTGAGGCGGCGGAGAAAGTTCCCGTCTGCAAACGTCCCGAAAACTGCGTCGCAGGTGTAACAAACCTTGGCACATCTGCGACACCGCGAGCAGTTTTCACCCGCAAAAATGCCCGAAAATGCGGGTGAAAGCCATACATTGGCCCGATAAACTCCTGACTTGTACGTAGATACTGTTATGAAAAAGATCCTGTTCCCCCTACTTTTCGTTTTCTTCCTTGCCTGCACGCAGGACAATCCGAAGGCGTGGTCCGTGACTGGAATGAGAGCTACGTTTTTGAATACTACGAATAACACTTGATCGAAAGATTATTGCCGAAGTTTTCAGCGTGTGCAGCGTGGGCGAAGTCATCGTCCGTGGCGGAGAGATCGAGCCGAGGATCGAGGGCCTGCCGCTTGTCGCCTACAACGCCCGTTTCTTGGAAGCCAGAAAGGACAATTAACGTTTTTTTGCAAAAATAGTTTTTCGTTGAAAAAAAATGTATATGTCAACATAAATCTCAGTGAAAAAAATGTATTTCGTCACATTTTTTCACTCAAATCATCGCGTTCTCAAACACCCGGCCGCAGGCGCAGCCGCCGGGTTTCGAAAAGGACTTCGTTAATATATCTTACGCGTCAGCTGCCGCCCTCATTGCCTGTCCTGTGGTCTTGAGCGCCTCGGTGTCGAGGGCACCATCGCAGAGAACCTGGCGACCGTTGATGAAGACCCTGCGTATGCCGAAGGGCTTCTTCTGGTCGGGCGTAGCGGCGGCAAGCTCGGACTCGTCAAAGACGGTGATGTCGGCCTTGAACCCTTTCCGGAGAAGACCGCGTTCGGGAATGCTGAAGCGTTTGGCCACGCCACCGGTCATCTTGCGGATGGTGCGGGGCATAGTGTCCCCCTCCCCGCGGAGGGAACAGCGGAGGAACTTGGGGAAGCAATCGTAGATGGCGGGGTTCTGGATGCCGAACTCCTCCACCCAGGCGTCGGTCATATATAGGACGTCATCCCGCTTGCTCTGCCAGGAGATGATTTCCGGAGTGCTGTATGGCCCCATATTGGCGCGGCCCTTGAAGTCCGACATCTCGCAGAGGTCAAGGTAGGTGTCGAAGCAACCCTTCTTCCACTCCTTGGCTATCTGGTATACGGTCTTGCCCTCATATTGCTCCATCCCGGGGCCGAGATAGGCGATCTCAATGTCCTTCCATCCGAAGCCGAGCATCTGCAAGGAGAGCGCCCCCAGGATGGTGAAACGCCACTGGTTGAGCGGCTTGCGCTTGTCCTCCTTGGAGAGTTCCTGGAACCAGTTGGGGATGAAGACCGTGATCACCGAAACGCCCAAGGTCTCGTTGTAGATGTCGAACTGTGCGTCAACGCCTTCTGCCTTCATCTCATCGAGGATGCGGTGGAGTTCCTCCTTGCACTTGAAGGTGCTGCGTCCCACGAAGATGGCGTGCGAGTACTGGAGTTTCAAATGCGTCCCCTTTGCCATCTCGCGGAGTTCATCCAGAGCCCTGAGGATGTGAGGGCGGCCGAAGATGGGATAGTCCAGCGACACCGCCGATTCCGCCCTGGGATGGACGGTGAGAGGGAGATCGTATTTCTCTGCCAGGAGCGCGACCTCGCGGGTCTCGGGGACATCCGCGAAGCGTCCGGGGATGTACATCATACCGAGCGATACACCGCAGGCTCCGTCTTTGAGGCCCTGTTCCATAATGGCGAGCATCCTCTTGCGCTCATCTTCGCTAAGGAGGCGGTTGTCATATCCAGCCACGCTGGTACGGGCGCTGCAGTGGCCCATCAGGACGGCCAGGTTGCAGGGCATCTTGCGGTCGATGGCCTCGAAGAAGCTCTTTACGTCCGGGTACACTCCGGTGGTGTCCCCGTGGTAGCCGAATAGGCCGGCGCCAATTTTGTCCAGGTTGGGCGTGTCCTTCTCGAAGCCCACGGCGGAAATGCCGCAGTTGCCTGCTATGAAAGACGTGATGCCCTGACGGATGAATGGCTCAAAGTACTTCAGTGGCTCTTTTTTGATGGCGAACCAGTCATTGTGGGAGTGCGCATCGATAAAGCCCGGGGATATGCTCAGGCCCGCGAGGTCTATGACCTCATCAGCATCGTCCTGAAGGCCGCTCCCGACGGCCGCGATCCTTTCATCCTCCACAAGCACGTCACCCACGAAGGGCTCTGCCCCCGTCCCGTCATAAATCTTTCCGTTCTTAAGTAAGGTTTTCATAGCTATAGGTTTAACATACAAAAGTAACGAAAATCTGCCGGATAGAAAAATCAATCCGACGGAATGATCTGAAAGGAAATCCCACGAAAAATCGCTAAATTTGAAAGTTTTATTGACGAACCGACCACTATGGCATCAACCAACACCCAAAAGCAAGCAGCAAAAGCCTTCGTCCAGGAATGGTCCGGAAAGGGCTATGAGAAGGGTGAAACCCAGCGTTTCTGGCTCTCTTTGCTACACAC
>JAEEGL011102609.1_pt1 | contig 12880 bp, 7 predicted proteins | sample 9134231 | NCBI WGS metagenome assembly JAEEGL01 (sample SAMN16246548, study PRJNA631951) | gut metagenome | biome: gut microbiome; feature: rumen; material: fiber-attached | host: Bos | place: Iran: Karaj | collected 2018-10
ATACACCATACTATGGAATCAATTGTCTTTTTAGGATTCAATCTTTATGCTTGGATTACAATAGTCACCGTGCTGCTCATGTTTACGGTGCTGCTATTCACTAAACTGAGGGCTGACCTCGTGTTCTTGGGGGCTATTTCCATTCTTTTTGTCACCGGTGTCCTTGATGCCAAAGAGGCTTTCTCTGGATTCGGCAGTACTTCGGTGGTGATTATTGGAGTGCTTTTTGTTGTCGTTGCCGGACTCACCCATACGGGTGTTCTACAATGGATTGTCAAGCATCTGTTGGGATTGCCAAATAGTTATTCCAAGGCTGTGGTCAGGCTGATGCTTCCTGTGGCTGCCCTCAGCTCATTCCTCAGCAACACCACGGTGGTGGCTCTGTTTGTGGGCATCGTCAAGATGTGGTCGAAGAAATTGAATATCTCGCCTTCTAAGTTACTGATACCGCTGAGTTATGCCTCTGGCATGGGTGGTGTCTGTACCTTGATAGGAACACCGCCCAACCTGATTATCTCCGGTCTTTATAACGATAGTACCGGCACGCCTATGAACGTGTTGGCCACTACCATCCCGGGTCTGTTCTGCCTGTGCGTCGGCGTTCTCTCTATTATCGCGTTGCGCAGACTCTTGCCCGACCGCAAGGCGCCTGAATCCGCGTTTGAGTCCACCTCAGACTACACGGTCGAACTCCTTGTGCCCTCTGACAACCAACATATAGGCGAGACTGTCGAAGAGGCTGGACTGGCGGAGGTGCGAGGCGGAACGCTGATAGAAATCAAACACTACGACGACCGAGAGATTGTGTCGCCAGTGCCCACCGACGAATTTCTGATGGGTGGCGACCGTCTGGTGTTTGCCGGACAGATAGACGAGATTCTCGATTTGAAGAAAAGTCATGGTTTCGTAAATGCCGACCACCACATATTTACGCTCGACGAGGTGGACAAAAACCGCCAGTTGCGTACGGCTTACGTCACCTTTGGCAGCAGCCTGATTAACACCTCGATAGGCAATTCCACCTTCGAGAGAGACAACAACATGATTCTCGTGGCTGTGGCGCGACGTGGCAAACGCATAGATGAGTCTCCTCGTCAGGTTGTGCTGCAGGCTGGCGACACGCTGCTTTTCGAGTGCCCGCCACATGTCAACATCCATACCGAACGGCTTTCTTCGCAATTGCAGTTCTTCGATAGTGCTCAGGTGCCCAACATCGGAAAAAAGACAATGGTTTCAACAACCATCATGATTGCCATGGTGGTGTTGTCTGCCCTGAATGTGATACCTCTTCTGCAATGTGCTTTCCTCGCTGCCATGGCCATGTTGATTTTCCGCTGTTGCAATGTGGACCAGGCCATGAAAGCCATCAATTGGGATATTCTGATGGTGTTTGCCGGTTCTGTCGTCTTGGGTATCGCCATTCAGAAGACGGGCATCGCTGAGCGGTTGGCATTTGGCATCCTTGATGTCTGTGGAACGAATCCCATCGTTGTCATGGCTGCCATCTGTTTCGTGGGAACATTTATCACTGAATTGATTTCCAACACGGCCGCTGGAGCCATGTTTTTCCCCATTATGTACGAGGCGGCCGAGAAACTGGGATATGAGCCCTATCCGTTCCTCATCGCGCTGATGGTCAGTGTCAGTTCCAGTTTTGCCACACCTATCGGTTCACCGACTCACATGCTGGTCTATGGTCCTGGCGGTTATCGGTTCAGCGACTTTATGCGTATCGGCTTGCTGATGAACCTCATCATTCTCGCTGCCAATATCTTGATTGTGAATATCGTCTATCCTCTCACCCCGCTGCAATAATTCATGATGCAGGTTCCGCAAAAAACAATCATTGAACATCCATTGTTAACTATAATATGAATATCGAAATCAAAGAACTGAACGGTTCCTTTTATGGAATTCTCACCGGCTGGATTGATACCGCCGTAGCATCACAATTCATTGAGGATTTGAAACCTTTGATGAATAGAGCCGACAAGTCTATAGAACTTGATTGCGGAAAATTGGATTATATCTGCAGCCTGGGACTTCGCGGGTTGCTCCAACTGAAGAAAGAGAGCGCAGCGAAGGGTGGAAATCTGGTGCTGACTCACGTTGATGGAGAAGTGCTCAAAATTCTCAAAATGACGGGTTTTGTCAAATTGTTTGACATACGCTGAAGAAAGCCCATCTGGATACCTTTTTCATTCTTTGTCTCTCGAGCGGAAGAGGCCGGCCACGATGGTGCCGCTGATACTGTGCCAGGCGCACGAGATGGCACATGGGAGGACTGACAAGGGTTGGGCGGCAAAGAACGTGCCGGCCAGGACGGTTGCCAATCCCGCATTCTGCATGCCCACCTCAATGGATATGGTGCGTTTCTTCGCGGTATTGAAACCTGCCAACCTGCCCGACAGCCAACCTAACAGATAGCCCAACGTGTTGTGGCAGAACACCACGCCAAACGTCCAGATGAACAGCAAGAAACCGCGTTCCACCAACGGGTCGTGAACCGTGGAGATGACTCCTCCCACAATACAAGCCAGCAGGATGACACTCGTGCCGGGCATCAGCGCTTGGAGCGTCTTAAAACTCTCACGCTTGCTGAAATAATAGTTCAGCAAACAACCGAGGCTGATGGGCAGAATGGTCACAATCAGGATGTTCAGGAACATGCCCACCGTGTCTATCTCGATGATGGCTCCTGCTGTGAGTTGCATCAGCAACGGCGTCATCATCGGGGCGAGAACCGTAGAGGCGCATGTCATGCCTACGGAGAAGGCTACATCGCCATGGCACAGATATGACATGATATTGCTCGACACACCGCCAGGACAACAGCCCACCAACAGGATGCCCAAAGCCAATGCCGGTTCTAAATGCCATACATGCACCAACAGCCAAGCCACGCCCGGCATGATGACGAACTGTGCCACGGCTCCTACGAAGATATCGAGAGGCCGTTGCAATACAATCTTAAAATCTTGCGTGGTCAGTGTCAGTCCCATCGTCAGCATAATCAGGCCGAGTATCACCGTCTGTGTGTTCCCGTGTACCCATTGAAAGAGTCCGGGAACAAAAAATGTGATGACCGCCACCGCGATGATAAAAAGCGATGCGTGACGCGCCAATGCGCTGCTGATTGTCTTTAACGTTTCCATTCTATTCAACGACTTAAACCCTTACTACCAAGTAATGTCCAAACTCCCACACTCCCCAAGTAATGTCCAAACTCCCAAACTCCTACACTCCCAAACTCCCCAACCCAGTAATGTCCAAACTCCCACACTCCCAAACTCCCACACTCCTCCTCAAGGCTGCAAAGTTACAAAAGAGTTACGAGAAAAAATGACAAGAGAGAGGAATTGTAAAGAATAGGATAGAATAAACAACATTTTGGTGCATAATCTCATTTTTTTCCATTAACTTTGCTCCGAAAATGGGGCATGGTCTTCCCTCTCTAACATTCCTCACGTCCCATCCTCTCACCTCATACCTCTCACCCCATATCTCTCACCTCACACCTCATATCTCTTACCTCTTACCTCTTACCTCTCACCCCTAAAAACATTGCTAAAACATGAAAAAATCGATTCTTGGAGCCTTGCTCTTCTCTGCAGTGGTGGCCACCGCGCAAATACAGACCAACGGGGGCATCCAGTATCTGCAGGCACAGCCGAAGGATTTGTCGGCTGACTTCAGCGACTTGTCGAACACCTATTTCTTCGCCGACAGTCTCGTGTCGTTCGATGCGGCTAAAGGTGAAGGACTGGTCAACTGGAAACGGTACCGGTTGGCACCCCGACAGGCGTTCAATCTCAATGGCTATTGGCCGCAACGGCTGCAGATGCTTGACTTTCCCGATGCGGCCTACGACAACGACCCCAACCTGAAGATTCAAGTTCGTCAGGTGTCACCGCGCACCGTCCGCATCACCATGCTCACCACACCTATCGAACCGAAAAACGAGGATGACATCGACCCCATGTTCAATGGTGTGCCGAAGACTGACCACTCATGGCGCACGTCTGACAATGGCCGGGCGGTGGTCTATCAGAGCGACTACGGAAGCGTGGAACTGCAGAAATATCCATGGCGCATCATCCTCCGCGATGCCAACGGGAAAATCATGACGCAGACTCGTGCGCTCATTGATAACGACTCCACACAGGTGAAACTCATCCCCTTCAACTTTATCAAACGCGGTCGCGACAACTCACGCAGCATCAACCCGGTGTTCCTCCTGTCGCCTGGTGAGCGTATCTACGGTTGCGGTGAGTCGTTCACGTCTTTAAATAAGGTGGGACAGAAAGTGCAACTCTTCGTCACCGACCCGCAAGGACCCGAGACCGACGGTATGTACAAACCCGTGCCGTTCTTCTTCAGCAACCGCGGCTACGGCATCTTCATGCACACGAGCGCACCCGTCACAGCCGACTTCGGCGCATCGTATATCGGTGCCGACCGCTTGTTCATGGCCGATGAGACGATGGACTTCTTCATCTTCTTCGGAGAACCGAAAGATATCCTCGACGAATATACGGAGGTGACGGGCAAGAGCCCGATGCTGCCGCTGTGGACGTTCGGCACATGGATGAGCCGTATCACCTATTTCTCGCAGACCGAGGGACTGGAAGTGGCGAAGCAGTTGCGTGCCCATAAGATACCGTGTGATGTCATCCACTTCGACACAGGATGGTTCGGCGTTGACTGGCAGTGCGACTATGAGTTTGCTAAAGACCGTTTCTCTAACCCCCGTGCCATGCTCTCACAGATGAAGAAAGACGGATTCCATGTCTGTCTGTGGCAACTGCCTTATTTCACACCGAAAAACCGCTACTTCCATGAGATTGTGGAGGGTGGCATGCACGTGAAGAATGCCATGGGCGGCATGCCCTACGAGGATGCGGTGCTCGACCTCTCCAACCCCACGACCGTAGGCTGGTATCAGAGTAAAATCGACGGACTGCTGCGGCAGGGTGTGGCTACCATCAAATGCGATTTCGGCGAAGCGGCTCCCCTCAACGGCCTTTATGCGTCGGGCAAGACGGGTCTCTATGAGCATAATCTCTACCCTTTGCGTTATAACAAAGCACTTTGGGAGGTCATCAATCGCACCAACAACGGCGAGGGTGTCATCTGGGCCCGCTCGGCATGGGCAGGGTCGCAGCGCTATCCCTTGCATTGGGGCGGTGATGCTGCCACTAACAACACGGGTATGATGGGCGACCTGCGTGGCGGACTAAGTTTCGGACTGAGCGGCTTCTCGTTCTGGAGCCACGACATGGGCGGCTTTGTCACGGCCTCGCCTGAGGATATCTACCGCCGTTGGCTGCCCTTCGGTTTCCTCTCATCGCATACGCGTGCCCATGGTGCGCCTCCCACCGAACCGTGGCTCATCAGCGAGTCGTTCACCGATGCTTTCCGGAAGAGTGCAGAGATGAAATACCAGTTGATGCCCTACGTCTATGCACAGGCCAAGGACTGTTCCAACCGCGGTCTGCCCATGGTGAGGGCGATGTTCGTTGAGTTCCCGCACGACGCTGGCGCATGGTATTGCGAAGACCAATATATGTACGGTTCGCAAATCCTGGTGGCGCCACTGATGGAGTCAGGAAATGAACGAATGGTCTATCTGCCTTCGTTCGGCGAAGATGTCATGGGAGGCGGCAAGGGCAAATGGATTGATTATCAGACCGGTCAGGTCTATTCTCCCGGTTACCATACCATTCAGGCGGGCGACATCCCCTGCGTCATCCTCGTGCGCGACGGTTCGCTCATTCCTCATGTGCCTGTGGCACAGAGCACTGACCAAATCAAATGGGATCAGGTGGAATGGAAAGCCTACAAGGCGGATGCCACACAATGTGTCGGTCTCCGCTTCTTCCCCGGCGACAGCGATGTCCAAGAATATCGTGGAGAATAATTACACCTCTCACCAAATATCTCATACCTCTCACCAAATATCTCATACCTCTCACCAAATATCTCTCACCTCTCACCCCTTACCCCTTACCCCTATATTCCTCATCAACCCCTCATATTTCGCCCTCTTCACGGCACTGCCCTTGAAGAGGGCGCGGTATTCTTCTATGGTGAGCGACGACCAGCGTTCACGGGTCATCATCATCAGTTCGGGCTTGGGTTGGAACAACGGCTCTTCGGTGGGGGTGGCGAAACGGTTCCAGGGACAAGCATCCTGGCAGCGGTCGCAACCATAGATGGTGTTGCCCATCTTGGCAGCGATGTCTGACGGGATGTCACCGCGGTTTTCGATGGTTTGATACGACAGACAACGATGGGCGTCGAACTGCGGACACGCTTTTTCGTCCAACGTGATGGCTCCGGTAGGGCAGGCGTCGAGGCAGGCATGGCAACGGCCGCAACGCGAGGGCATAGGATGGTCGTAGTGGTCGCATTCCTCTTCTACAAACAATTCGCCTAAGAAAAACATACTTCCGGCATGGGGAATGATGAGTTGCTGGTTGCGTCCTTGCCAACCCAGACCGGCCTGCACCGCCCAATAACGTTCCAACACAGGGGCACTGTCGCAGAAAGCACGGTATTGTGTTATCTCCATGGCTGCGGCCAACTGATGCAAGCGCTGGCGAACCACGTCATGGTAGTCTTGTCCGTAGGCATACACGGCCAACTGGGGTTCGCCTTTGGGTATGCGTTCGCGGGGGGCATAGTTGAACGCCACACTGATGATGCTCTTCACCCCGGGCATGAGCAGGCGAGGGTCTAAACGCATGTCGGTGTGCCGTTCCATATAGTCCATGCCGGCATGACCGCCCCGTGCTATCCATTGGCGGAAATCATCAGCGGTGGCAGCATCCACAGGCTCTGCCCGTGCAATGCCACAGGCAGAAAAGCCGAGGTTTTTCGCCTCGGCTTTTATCTGTTCTGATTGGATTACTGCCATTCTTATGGTTTATGGTTTAGTGTTCTAAGCATACCTCTTACCTCTTACCTCTCACCTCTCACCCCTCACCTTACTCAAACACCTTAAATTCATATCCCTCGCTTTTCAGCCATTCGATGCTCTCGGGCAATGCCGTAATCAGTTTGTCGATACTCTTTAGCGAGTCGTGAAAGGTGATGATGGAACCGTTGCGCGCATATTGCTTCACATTGTTGACCACGTCCTCAGCGGTCATCCATTTCGAGTAGTCGCGCGTCACCAAATCCCACATCACAATCTTAAACTCTTTCCGAAGCCAATAATATTCGCTCCAACGCATCACACCGTGAGGCGGACGAAATAAGTGGGCGTGTATCAACTCATTAGCCTTGAACGTGTTGATGATATAGGTCGTGGCCCAGTGCTTGAACGCGCCTAAGTGGTTGAACGTGTGGTTGCCCACCTGATGCCCCGCCTCTATGATTTGATGGAAGAGGTCGGGGTATTTGCGAACATTGTCACCCACCATAAAGAAGGTGGCTTTGATGTCGTAGTGGGCCAGTGTCTCGAGGATGAACGGCGTGGATTCAGGGATGGGGCCGTCATCGAACGTCAGATATACCGAACGCTCGTTCTTGTCCATGCGCCAAATCGCCTTAGGAAAGAGCCAGCGCAACCAAAACGACGGCTGCTCAAGAATCATGCCTTACTCTGTTCCGATACTGGATAAATCGATATTTTGCGATTGGAAGAGCATCATTTCTACCTTGCGATAGTAATCATTGAAGAGAACAAGGTGCTGGTCTGCCCATTCTTGATCCACATCCTCCATGGTGGTGCAGAGACCGTAAAGAATTCTGACATAATACTTCTCAAACTTCCAATAGCCAGAGGATACATTGCCCTGTTGCATGTATTGGTCAAAGTACCACATCGTATTGTTCCACAGTTTGTCGGCTGCCTCGATGGCTTTGGCTTTCTGTCCGGTCTTCGCAAAGAATGTGGGGACGTCAATGCTCGTCGCACAGTAAGTGATGCATTCGATTTCCTCGCTGGCTCGTCTGTTGTCGGGCAGGGCACTGTACCAGTCGAGATACTGGCTCGTGTTCTTCCACATCTTGTCCAGTTTATCCTTGGCGTTCTTTTCATCGCCGATGGTGATATAGGCATTGATGATGTCTGCCGTACCGCTCACATAATCGTTCGTCATGTAACGGTCGGGGAAAGCCTGCTCCATCTTAGCCAACAGCTTGGCGGCCTTGTCGTTCTTGCCTTCCGCAATGAGTGCGCTCGCTGTCTCGGCGAAGAGACGGCGATGGGTGCAGCACATCCGATAGATGGTTTGGTCAAGATAGAGGTCTGCGTCTTGATTGTCCACTCCGCCCCAAAGGTATTTGTTCATCAACAGGTCGTAGGTCTTATCGGCATCGATGGTCGATTCACCGTCGGTGGTGTAGGGGACGATGCGGAAATTCAGACCCTCGCGGATGATGTTCTTGGCCAAAGGACGATAGTTGTCGGTGCCTACCGTCGAAGCGATATACATCGGACGGCTCCAATTCGACTCTGCCAACATCTCCAACATCATCAGGTCGTTCTTGAGCAGGCGGCTCTGGCCTTTCAGTGAGATGACCATACGGTCGGGGATGGAGTCGCCAGCGGGCAACTTCATGCCGCTGCGGCGTACAGCATCCTTATCGACGGTGATATAGACCGTGTCGGTGGGGATATAATTCTTAGGCAATTCATATTTCTTCTTCAGACCGTCAAGGAATGCTTTCTGCTCAGGTGTTCCGGCATTACGAACCCATATCTTGAGGATGTTCTTCAGTTCGAAGGGGTTGTCACCAAACATCTCTCGGGCTCCCTCCGGGTCGCTCTCGTACAGCGATTCGATAAGGGTCTTCACCGCAGGTGCGATGTCGCACGACTCGTTGCTGCCGGTGCAATAGTCCAATCGCGGCCAACTGATGGGCAGGGAGGGAGAGTCGTAGGCCGGACGTTTCATCTGGTCGATATACCAGTCGGTCTGCAAGTAACTTAGGTTGCACACGCGGGCATCGGTGCGGTTGCCCTCCACATCTTGGTTGTACCACAACGGGAAGGTGTCGTTATCACCATTGGTGAAGATGATGGGATTGCCTTGCTCGGGCAGTGAATTGAGGTAGTTCTCGCCAAAGTCGCGGCAGGCGTAGCGACCGCTGCGGTCGTGGTCATCCCATGTCTGCGTGGCCATCTGGATGGGCACAAGCATACACACGCCACTAACGGCGGCGGCTGCCAACGTGCCTTTTATCTTGATGCGCTTCAGCAGGTCAATCAAGGCGACCACACCCAGTCCGCACCAGATGGCATAGGCATAGAATGAACCAGCGTAGGCATAGTCGCGCTCACGTGGTTGTTGCGGTGTCTGGTTCAGATAGAGCACAATGGCCAGACCGGTCATGAAGAAGAGGAAGAAGACCACCCAGAACTGCCGGATGCCGCGGCGACCGCGGAACGATTGCCAGAACAAGCCAATCAGACCCAGCAACAGGGGCAGACAGTAGAACACATTATGTCCTTTGTTGTTCTTCAATTCGTCGGGCAGGGTATCTTGGTCGCCCAACCTTGCATTGTCAATGAAGGGGATACCCGTAAGCCAGTTGCCGTGCGTCAGTTCGCCATTGCCTTGGATGTCGTTCTGACGGCCGGCGAAGTTCCAGAGGAAGTAACGCCAGTACATCCAGTTGCACTGATAAGAGAGGAAGAATCCCATGTTCTCTACGAATGTAGGCATCTTCACCATCTTCAGCGTGCCGTCGGTATTATATTTGTAGTCGCCAGGCAGTTCCGAAGGTACTAATGTGCCCTCGATGCCGCCCATCCACTCTTCGTAGGAGGAGATGTGCAACGGATTGTCGGAATACATGCGCGGGAAGAACATATTCTGCGCATATTTCAGCGTCTTCTTCGTATAGACCACCACATACTGGTCGGGCTCGTCGGGAGATGCCTTCTCCTTGCGCTGCCAGATGGGGGCGCCATCGTTATACTCTGCGAAACCTTCGGAATTGTATTTCACTTCCGAGTTATATGCCTGTCCGAATAGTAACGGACGGTCGCCATACTGGTCACGGCTCAGGTAACTGCCCAAGGTGAAGATGTCCTCAGGTGAGTTTTGGTCCATCGGCGGGTTGGCAGAAGAACGGATGACGATGACGGCATACGTGCTGTAACCAATCATCAGCATCAACATACACAAGGTGACGGTGTTCTTAATGCGGGCCGACACCAATGTCTTTCCGTTTTTCTTGTACCAAATCAGGGCGGCGATGCAAGCCAAAACAAATACGCCGATGAAGAAAGCACTCCATCCGTATCCATAGAACGGAATACCTAACAGGGCGATGGAGAGCAGGAACGACACGTTTTGGCGGTTCAGGCTCTTGTCCGTATAACTCTCGTAGATGGCCCAAATCACAACGCTCACCAACACGATGATATAGACGATAAGACCCGTGTTGAACGACATGTGCAGCGTGTTGACGAAGAACAGTTCAAACCAACCGCCAACGGTGATGATGCCGGGCACTACGCCGTAGAGCACGGCCCACACGATGAGTGCCGACACGCCCAGGGCCAACAACGACCCTTTCAGATTGGCATTGGGATTCTTCTTGTAATAGAACACCAGCACGATGGCAGGGATGCAGAGCAGGTTGAGCAAGTGAACGCCGATGCTCAGTCCCGTCATATAGGCGATGAGCACGAGCCAACGGTCGCTATGGGGCTCGTCGGCATGGTCTTCCCATTTCAGTATCAGCCAGAACACCACGGCGGTGAAGGCCGAGGAGAAGGCATATACCTCTCCTTCGACAGCACTGAACCAGAAGGTGTCGCTGAAGGTATAGATGAGGGCTCCCACCATACCCGATGCCTCAATGGCAATGAGTTTTGAGTTGGTGAGCGACTCCCAGTCTTTCAGAATCAGACGGCGTGCCAGATGTGTAATCGTCCAAAAAAGGAACAGGATACATAAAGCACTGAGCAGTGCGTTCATGATGTTCACCATGAATGCCACATCCGTCGGATCGCTGGCGAATTGTGAGAAGAGGTTGGCCGCCAACATGAAAAACGGTGCGCCTGGCGGGTGTCCCACTTCAAGTTTATACCCTGTTGCAATAAATTCCGGACAGTCCCAAAAACTGGCTGTCGGCTCAACTGTGGAGCAATAGACGAATGCGGCAATCAGAAATGCCACCCATCCGCAGATATTGTCCACCAATCTGTACTTTTTCATCTAAAATATGCTTATTTCGAAATATGCTGCAAAATTAGTGCAAGCCGAATACAAAACAAAACAAAAATAACAGATTTTTGTTTTTTTTGTTGAGGCGCCGCGTAATTTATGAAAAATTAGTGCAAGCCCCTGGCTCCTACCCATTCCTCTGCAAGAACCGTGCGGCACCCAAGTCGCGGCTCCGCTTGGCCGCCTTGAGGATACTGCGACGGCGGAAGAAATAGATGAGCAGTGAAGCCAAGAAGGCCACACCGCCGGCACCAATGACGGCTCCGGCAAAATCCAACTTAAAGGCAAACTTGAGTAACAAACCGATGATGAGGATGGCCAATGTCAGCCATATCGTCCAGTTGAATTGGTTGACATCATCTTTCTGCCCTTTGTCGGTGGGGGCGTTGAGACTCTCACTGCGACCCAGTCCGTCCATCATGAAGTGATAGCGTGAACCTTGGTAGTCATAGTAGAGAAACCAATAGGGCATGAGCACCAAACGGCCGTTCGATTTCAATTCGGTGCTGTAGTTGTAATTCAAACTCTCAACCGAACTGCCGGCACTATTCCTGACTCCTTCGTCCACCAGACGCTTCACCTCCTGCTCACCGCGGCGCGACCAGATCAGGTCACGGTCGGCGTTCATGCTGATGGTGGAGATATCTTCGGGGTCGTTGGCGATGATGCTGGCGGAGTACTGTTGCGAATCGTTGATGTTATACGGCACCAGACGTGCGAAGTTGCGCAACTCCTCAGGTATTTCATCTCCCTCATAGGCCAGGCACATAAACTGGAAATTGCCTACTGCCTCACCGTTCACATAGCGGGAGTCGCGGATGGTATTCTCTCCTTCCTTGCGTGTGTGCACCACTTTTCCGTTCCATGGGGCACGGTAAACGCCTTCAAAGAGGAACATGGGCAGATAAGCCTTGATGACGTCGCCGGGCTTCAGATAGTCGAAGACGTCCGTCGGCACATAGTTACGCTTGATGAGCGCTTTGATCAGACGCATACCGAAATCGGACTCCCTGGTGGTGAAGGGGATGATGCGCTCGGGCACGGGCATGCTCTTCTGCTCTGCTATCGCATTGGGGTTCTGTAAGACGCTATGGCAGTAGGGACATTCCACTGACTGCTTAAAACGGTTGAACTGCGAGATGTTCGCGCCGCAGTTCGGGCATTTCACTTGTTGTAGTTCTATGGTTGCCATTGACTCTTTAGGGGTTTAGGGGTTGGGTGTTTTGGACTTTTACATTCTCGACAGAATATCGCGTTTCACGGCGTCATATTCAGCCTGCTCTATCAGTCCAGCGTCGAGCATCTGTTTCAGTTTGGTCAACTTGGCGACGGGGTCTTCGGGCGCTTGTGGCTGGGCGGCTCCCTGCTGAGGCATCTGACCATAGCCTGGCTGATAACCTTGTCCCTGCGGTGGCATCTGTCCCTGCGGTGGCATCTGTCCTTGTGGCGGCATCTGCCCTTGGGGATAGCCTTGTCCTTGTGGATAGCCCTGCTGCGGATAACCCTGTTGGGGGTATCCTTGCTGTGGATAGCCCTGTTGAGGGTAGCCTTGTCCTTGCGGATATCCTTGCTGATATTGTGGGTTCATGCCGTTCATCACGTTCTGGGCCATCTGACCGAAGGCTCCGCCGGTGGCCATGCCCATGCCCAGACCCATGCCCACGCCCATCATGTTGCCGGCAATGCCGCCA
>JAEEGL012306120.1_pt1 | contig 12880 bp, 12 predicted proteins | sample 9134231 | NCBI WGS metagenome assembly JAEEGL01 (sample SAMN16246548, study PRJNA631951) | gut metagenome | biome: gut microbiome; feature: rumen; material: fiber-attached | host: Bos | place: Iran: Karaj | collected 2018-10
CAGCACCTACGACTCTGACTCGTATTGTCTAGGTTCGAATCCTAGTTCCCCAGCTTTCTTTTTTCTGGCTCCGTTGTCTAGAGGCCTAGGACGCGGCCCTCTCAAGGCTGAAACACGGGTTCGAATCCCGTCGGAGCTGCTTGAACCCCTGCAGAACATCTGCGGGGGTTTTTCTTTGTCTCGGCAGAGCTTTGTACCATTTAAGCATCAGCAGCATATCATTGCAGATCAGGTCTTTCAATTCTTTTTTCTGGAGATGCCGGCCATCCGGTGTCTTGCTGCTGTTACATAATCCTGCTGATCTTCTCCTCTTGCAGCTCATGAGGATCCTTTGTATCCTCCGCATAACCCAAAGCCAGCGCGACCACAAAATCATATCCTTCCGGGCACTGGAGCTTTTGTCTCAGAGTGTCCGCCTTCTCTCCCATAAACGCAGGCTTTGGCAGGCCCAGAATTACGCTTCCGACACCAAGGCTTTCCGCTGCAAGCACCATATTCTCAACAGCGATCCCGCAATCCACCTGTGTCCAGGAAAACTCCTTCTCCCCAAAGAGAAAGATCACTGTCGGTGCATGATAGAACATCTGGAAATCCGGATCGGAAAACCGGGGACTTCCGTTCTTCCTCATTACCTTTGCCGCCTCGTCATGGACCTCCTGAATCAATGCTGCGTCCTGAACGACAGAGAAATGCCACGGCTGATGATTCCTGGCGCTCGGCGCCTCCAGCCCGGCCTTAAGGACAGAGCCCAGAACATCCTCCGGCACCTGTTCCTTCCTGTATGACCGATGGGACCTGCGATCTGAGATTGCTTTCAACACATCCATCTGAACATCCTCCTTCACACGAAATGTACTGTTTAAAACGCGAATGCGTTCCTCCCGGATTTTTGATGGGCATTGGTAAAAACCATGACAAAACCTGTGACAAAATATATTTTACATTATTTGTCCATAAAGTGTCCAGCTTTTCCCCCCTTTCCGGCCGACGCCCACCACAGGCATTTCCTGAGGATCGGCATCTGCCCGCACAGACAGGCATTTCCAGAGATTTTTCATTCTTTGCAAACCAGCTGAAATGTGGTAGAGTAAAAAACACGAATAATATGAAAACCGAAAGGGAATCCCGCCTTGAAAGGCAGATGTGACAGGATTCCTGCGCGAAAAATCAGAAGGGGGGCATGTGGGATGAAGAAAGCGATTGCCGGGGGCATCGTCAGATACCGTGTCTGGATCCTGCTCCTTCTTTTATTCATAACTGTCTGGAGCGTCCCTCAGATTTCCCGGACCCGGATCAACTACGACCTTACCCGGTATCTCTCTGACAGTACGATGACCAGGCGGGCACTGAATGTCATGGAAACCGAATTCGGCTCCACCGAGCAGCTTCAGATCATGTTCGCGGATCAGAGTGATGAAACGATAGCCGGTTTCATCGATCAGCTGAACGCGATGGAGGAAATCCGGTTCGTTCAGTACGATCCGACAGAAAACACCGTGAAAAAAAACGGAAAGAACTGGAGCTGCCTGACGCTGACCCTCCGCGACTGTGACACCGCGGCGCTGGTTTCCGCTCTCCGGACCATGTTTCCTGAAGCTGGAAAGTATTGGGTCGGGGGCACTTCCGCTCAGCAGCTGGATGTACAGTGGAGTGTCGGGTCGGAAATTCCCGGCGTTATGGCAATCGCCGTAGCGATCGTACTGTTGGTTTTGCTGCTCTCAGGCCATGCGTGGCTTGAGCCTTTACCTCTTCTGGTTGTATTCGCGGTATCCATTCTGATCAATATGGGTACCAACTTCCTTTTCCCGGACGTCTCCTTCATCACCTTTGCGGTCTGCGCCATCCTGCAGCTGGCCCTGTCCATCGACTACGCAATCATGCTGCTGCATACCTGGAACAGCTTCTGCGATGACGGATACAGCCCTGAAGACGCCATGACCGAAGCGCTGTCCCAGTGTTTTATGCGGATTGCCTCAAGTGCGCTGACCACTGTCGCCGGCCTGCTCTCTCTTCTCTTCATGAGCTTCACCATCGGATTTGATATCGGCCTGGTGCTCAGCAAAGGAATTCTGATCAGTATGCTGTGCGTTTTCCTGCTGATGCCCGCCCTGACGCTGCTGATGAAAAATGCCCTGCTCAGAACGCGGCACAAGCCGCTCCGGCTGAACGGGACCCGGCTGGGCGGATGGATCTGGAAATATAAAAAGCCCCTGGCTGTGTTCCTGATTCTGACGGTTCTCTGCGGTGCTTTTCTGACCGCGAACAACACATACAGCTTTATGGTTCCCAATACGCTGAACGGGGATGACACCGGCGTGATCTCAGATGTTTTCGGTGCCTCCAACCCGTTGGTTCTCCTTGTCCCCGGCGGCAATACTGACACAGACTACGACACGCAGCGGAAACTTGTGGAACAGCTCGGAGAGATCCGGCGCCCTGACGGTTCTCCTGCCATACCGGAAATAACCGCCATGGTCACCACAGGCGAAGCGGCGCTGCGCTATTATACCCCGGCCGAAGTGGCGGAGATGACCGGTACAGACCAGGGGCTGGTTTCCATGTTTTTTCTTCTGAACGGTTTCGGAAGTTCTGTCCGGGCCGACGTCCTGCTGGACGCCGCCGGAGGCATATCGGAAGGCAATCAGGTCATCGCCGGCCTGAAACAGCAGCTGGATTCCGCCCGGGAGATCTTTATCGGTGAACATTACCAGCGGATGATCCTCAATCCGTCCTTTTCCGTGACCGATTCGGATTTCAATCCGTGTATGGAGGCAATCCTGGCTGCCGCGGAAAATATATACGGAAATCAGTACTATGCCACCGGCGGTCCCATGTCCGCATATGATATCGGGAAAGCCTTCCACAGCGATCTGATGAAAGTTAACCTCATTACCCTGCTGGCCATCCTGCTGATCGTGATCCTCAGTTTCCGCTCCTTCCTGCTCCCGCTGCTTCTGGTCTTTGTAATCGAAGGAGCCATCTGGATCTCAATGGGGCTGAGCAGGGTTTTCGGCCAGTCTGTTTTCTTTATCTCCTATCTGATCTGTCTGTCCATTCAGATGGGTGCCACGATCGACTACGGGATCCTGCTCAGCGATCAGTACCGCATGATCCGCCGTGGCGGCAAACTTCCGAAGGAAGCGCTGCAGGAGGCCCTGAACAAGGCGCTGCCTACCATCCTGACATCCGGCGTCATTCTGATTACTGCGGGATTCATCATCGGGATCCAGTGCAGTATTTATTATATATCCAGTATTGGCTTGCTGATCTCCAGAGGCGCTTTGATGTCTGTGCTGCTCGTACTGCTGCTGCTTCCCGCACTGCTGTCGCTGTTCGACCGCGGAATCATCCGGAAATAATGCTCTTCTCCATGTCCGGCACGCAGAATCTGACAAGTATGCGGACAAAATCTGACAAGCTTTTCACCTGAAAACGGAATAGAATAGAGCCATGAAATTATTGGGAGGATTAGTCATGCAACAGATCAATGTAGTAAATGGCCCTCAGAATGCATCGAGGATTATTCTCGGCTGTATGCGTATGCCGGCGCTTTCCGTGTATGAGTCGGCGGATATGATCCGCGCCGCTGCGGAAGAGGGCATCAATTTTTTTGACCATGCCACTTGCTACGGGGACGGAGAAGCAGAGACCCGTTTCGGGGATGCTTTCCCGTTATCCGGCCTGAAAAGGGAGAATGTGTTTATTCAGAGCAAATGCGGTTTGCATTTTGACCGGAAAGAGTTTGACTGGAGCAAAGAAGATATCCTGGCAAGTGCTGAGGGGAGCCTTCGCAGGCTGAAGACTGATTACCTGGATGTGCTGCTGCTTCACCGGCCGGATCTGCTGTTCGACCCGGAGGAAGTGGCTGAAGCGTTTGATCAGCTGGAGAAAAGCGGAAAAGTCCGCTGTTTCGGCGTCAGCAATGTGACACCGGGCCAGTTGGAACTGCTGAAGAAATATGTCCGCCAGCCGCTGGTGTTCAACCAGCTGCAGTTCTCCCTGGAGCAGAGCCAGCTGATTGACGGCGGTCTTTATCTGAACAACCTGACAACTGAGCGTTCCATCAGCAGGGACAACGGGATCCTGGACTACTGCCGCCTGCACGATATCACAATTCAGGCCTGGTCGCCGCTGCAGTTCGGCATGTTCAAAGGCTGCTTTGTCGATCATCCGGACTTCCCAGAACTGAACCGGGTGCTCGGGGAATTGGGAGAGAAGTACGGTGTTCCGAAAACCGCGATCGCCATTGCCTGGATCCTGCGTCATCCCGCCCGTATGCAGGCTATCGCCGGAACCATGAACCCGGATCATCTGCGCGATATCTGTGCCGCAACAAAAGCAGAACTGACCCATCAGGAATGGTATCAGCTCTATCTGGCCTCCGGGAAGTTCCTGCCGTAAGGAGAAAACATGAAAAAAGTTGTTGTCATATGGTCAAGCCCGAATCAGGACGGCTTAACTGCCTCTGCGAAAAATCAGATTATTCATGGCCTGTCGGAAGCCGGCGCGGAGGTGAAGGAGATCCCTCTGAACCGGAAGAAACTTGAGCACTGCCGCGCCTGCGGCAACGGCTGGGGAACCTGCAACAAAACCGGTTCCTGCGTCATCCGGGATGATTTCGCAGAAATCTACCAGGAACTGAAGGAAGCCGACGGGATCGTCTGGATCAGTGCGGTCTACTGGTCGGATATGACGGAATGCTTCAAGGCATTTTTCGACCGGCTGCGTCGGTGTGATGCAACCTGCAATCACAGCCTGACAGAAAAACGCTGCGTCCTGGTCGCCTGCGCGGGCGGTACCGGACGGGGAACACTGGAATGTCTGACCCAGCTGGAACGAGGCCTGACCCATATGGGCATGCGCGTATATGACCGGATTTCCGTGGTGCGCTACAACAGGGATTATATCCTGCCGGTGCTCGACGAAGCAGGCAAAACCTATGTTGACAGGCTGGAAAACGGCTTTGACATGTATTACTGATCCACGACAATAAGCTTCCCGCTCTTATTTTCCCTCCGCCGTGGGACTGTCTTCCGTTCCGTCCTCAGGTATCCAGTTTTTCGGATGCTTCCCTCAGCAAGTCGATGATCGGCAGGTGCTGCGGGCATACTCCTTCACACTGACCGCAAGCGATACATTCAGATGCGCGTCCGTGCCCCTGACCGATCACGCCCCCGTAGAATGCTTTCGGCCGGAATACATCGCCGTACAGGTTCATGGTGTTGACCGCCCGAAACACATCCGGAATGGAGATATTCATCGGACAGCCGGGCGTGCAGTACCTGCAGGAGGTACAGCCGATCTGCGGCACATCCAGCATGATGGTCCTGACCTTGTCAACCAGCTTCTTCTCCTCTTCCGACAGCGGTTCAAAGTGTCTGAATGTTTCGATATTGTCCTTCATCTGTTCCTCGGTGCTCATGCCGGACAGGATCGTCATGACCCCCGGCAGGGAACCGACAAAGCGCAGAGCCCATGAAGCAATGGATGCGGAAGGCCTTACAGCCTTATACATCTCCTCCAGCTCAGGTTTCAGGGCAGCCAGCGTGCCGCCTTTGACCGGTTCCATGATGATCATCGGGATATTCCTGCTGTGAAGGATCTCATACAGTTCCCCTGAGCGGACCACCGGGTTGCGCCAGTCGGCATAATTCAGCTGGATCTGGACAAACTCAACCTCCGGATGCGCGTCAAGCACCTTGATCAGGTAAGCGGGACTGCCGTGAAAAGAAAAACCGAAATGCCGGATCCTTCCTTCCGCCTTTTTGCGAAGCCCCCAGTTGAAGCAGTCCAGCCGCTCATAGGTTTCCCCGTTTCCGCCGTCCTCAATGGAGTGCAGCAGGTAGAAATCGAAGTAATCCACTCCGCAGCGCTCCAGCTGTTCATTGAAGATCCGGTCCCGGTCATCCGGGTCCTTCATGCACCAGGCAGGCAGCTTTGTCGCCAGCATGAACCGGTCCCTGGGATACCGTTTGACCAGGGCTTCCCGAATAACCTTCTCGGAGTTTCCGCCGTGGTAGACATAGGCAGTATCGAAATAATTCATCCCGGCCTGCATATAGGCATCTACCATACTGCGCAGATGTTCCATGTCGATCGTTCCGTCTTTTTCCGGCAGTCGCATGAGGCCGAAGCCCAGCTTCGGCATGGTGTTCAGGTCAATACTCATTCAGTGCACTTCCTTTCATCTTGTTTTTCCGGGGTTCTGGGATTGCCGGGGATCCTCAAGGAACACCCGGCAAAAGTATTACAGATTATACTGCATGAAATTTCCGTTCTTCTGAAAGCCAAAGTCACTGTAAAGCAGTACGCCCATGTCCGATGCGGTGATCTGTACCGATCCGCAGCCGTATGCGCGCGCCTCTTCCACACCCCGCCCCAGCAGTTCCCTGGCGATCCCCCTGCGGCGGTACGCCGGATCCGTATACATGCTTGACAAAAGGCCGATCCATCCATTCGGGCAGCTGAAATACGGCGGTTTCTCCACAAAGGACATCCCGCTGGTCCCGACAATCTTTTCTCCGTCCACGGCAAGCCAGGAGACAAACGTACCGTCTTTCAGGTGGCGGCGGTAATAGTCCTTCAGTGCGGGAACCAGATCCAGTTCCTCCCTCGCGCCTTCCTCCCGAAGCTGTGCGATCCGCATCCGGATGAACGGATCCAGATCCTCCGCGGTCAGTTTTCGGTAGGTCATCTTTTCCCCGTCCTTTCGCCTGTCCTTTGCCAAAATGCAGAAACGGTATGGATTCTTTATTCGCCGCCGGAAGGAAATGCCCTGCCTGCCGGGCAGAAGAATAATTCATGGTATGTTCACATTCGACGCGTTGAATGCCCTGCCCCTTTTGTGTATAATGGACGCATCGGGTTTGGCCCGACATTTTAGAAACCGGAGGATACTGACGATGTTCAAGCGCTTTCTTTGCATTCTGCTTTCTCTGATGCTGGCAGCCGGCATGACCGCTGCGCTGGCGGAAGAGCCCGCCGTCGAAACCGAGGCTCCCGCTGAGACCGAGGCCCCTGCTGCCGAAGGCGAAAAACCCGTCCTGCTGGTCACGATCAACGGGAACGAGATCATGTCCGACGACAACGAGGTGCAGTACTGGATCGGCTATTATCTCTACCAGCTCGCAAACAGCGGGTATGACACCTCGGATGCTGAGATGCTGGCCATGGTGAATTATTATGCGCTGCTGAACTCCATGCGTTATTACGTGATCCGCCAGAAGGCGGCCGAGCTCGGCCTTGACAAGGTTTCCGATGAAGAAAAGGCGAAGATGGAAGCCTCTGCGAAGGAAAACTGGGAGCAGGCCATCGCGAGCTACACCCAGAACGTGACAGAGGAATCGTCTGACGACGATAAAGCCGCTGCCCGCGCCGACGCCATAGCCGCGCTGAAGAACGACGGCTATGAAGAGGAATCCTATATCAGCGAATACGTGGACAGCGAGATCACCAACCTGATGATCACCCGCCTGATGGATCACGTTTCCGAAGGAATGGAAGTCACGGACGAGGAGATCCAGACCCACTTCAACGAGCTGGTGGAGGAAGACAAGACCAACTACGCCGAAGATATCAGCAACTATGAGTTCTACACCCAGTACTACCAGCAGCCTTCCTACTACACGCCCGAAGGCTACCGCGGGATCGACCACATCCTGCTGAAGGTGGATGAAACGCTGCTGAACACCTGGAAAGATCTGACTGCCCGCCTGGAGGAACAGAAGGAAGCTGCAGCCGAACCGGAAGAAACGCCTGTCCCGGATGAATCTGCTGAAGCAACCGAAGCTGCCGGGCCCACGGACACCCCGGCGCCTACGGCCGAACCTGTGACCGAGGAAATGGTGGAGGCTGCCAGACAGGCGATTCTCGACAGCGTCCAGCCCACTGTGGACGAGATCAAGGCGAAGCTGAAGGACGGCGCTTCCTTTGACGATCTGATCCTGGAGTACGGCACCGATCCCGGCATGCAGGATGAAGCGACCCGCAAGGCCGGCTACCCCGTTCACAAGGACAGCATCCTCTATGATCCCGCCTTTACCGCCGGCGCCGTCGCTCTGGAAAAGGTCGGTGACGTAAGCGATCCGATCGTCGGACAGAACGGCGTCCACATCCTGCATTACCTGCGGGATATACCCGGCGGCGCGATCGAACTGACGGATGCCATGAAGGCCGAGATCCATGACGAACTGCTGGAGCAGAAACGGAACGAAGCGCTGAACACCGCGCTTGATAAGTGGATGGAGGAAGCCGCCATCGTCTACACCGAGGCCGGCGAATCCTGGAAGATCGAGGAAGAGTCCGCTGCTGAAGAAGCCGCGCCTGAAGAGACGGCTGCGGAAGAACCCGCTGCGGAGGAAGTCCCCGCAAACTGATCCCTTTGAAGCACCAAACCCGCAGGCATCGCGCCTGCGGGTTTTTCACGTCTGCCGGTCAGACTGGAAGGTAGATATAGGCTCCGGCACGGATGAAGTTCGGGTTCTTCAGCTCCTTGTTGGCTTTCATGATCTGCTCCACGGTCGTTCCGTTGGCCCTGGCAATCTTGCCCAGGGTCTGTCCGGGGGCGATCTTGTAGATCACGCATCCGGGCTTCTCCTGCGGACGGCGGTCGTATCCGCCTTCATTCTTACCGCCGCTGATTTCTTCCATTTCCTCAATGTTCAGTTCATTGTTTTCCATGTTCATTTCCTCCTTATGCCGCTTTCTGCGGCGTTTGTTTATTGTTTCTGCTGGACCCTCGTTGCTTCCTGCGCCAGTTCATACGCACCCGCCGGTGCCGTTGGAAGCAGAGACAGAGGAATATTTCCGGTCTGTGCAGCCGGGAAGTCGAAAAGGCGCCGCACAGGCGGCGCCTTGTCTTGTATGAATCGGATCACTTCTCAATGGGGGTGAACTGCACGCTGGTCAGGAACGCGACCACGGCGTCGATCTCGGCATCCGTCACCGGTTCATTCTCTTCCGCGTGATAGATATCCACTTCGATCTCGTGGCTGTTGTAGATCGCGTAAACCGCGCCGAAGCTTCCGTCAACGGTCCGGGCAATCAGCAGGGGGGTGCCTTCTCCGGTCTTTCCGTCTTCGAAGGTGATATCGCCGTCGTCCAGTTCCATCACTTCGTAGAAGCTTTCCTTCACTTCACGGATATCGTCTTCGGTGGCGTCGTCCAGGGTCTTCACACCATCCCATTCGTCGCTGAAGTTCATCACCAGGACGTAGTAGGGCTTGCCGGCGTCGGGGGATGTAATGAGCGCTTCGTATTCCATCTCGGAGTTCTTGATCACGTTCATCTTATATCCTTCGGGCAGTTTGTCGGTCGTGACCGTGAAAGCGCCGAGCATGGTAATTGTATGCTTGTCAGCAGCTTCAGCAAGCGCGGAAACACAGCCGATCAGCAGCATCAGACTCAGAGCGAGTGCAATGATCTTTTTCATGATGTCGTCCTCCTGTTATTTTCTCTCAAGTATGCTTACTTTACCACATAGGCTGTGTTCACAAAGCCGACCTGGTTTGTCATCGGATCCTCGACCTGATACCACTTGTCCAGCTCCGCGATGACCCTCAGCTGGGTACCGGCCGGATACGCCTTCAGCAGCTTGGAGGTCTTGCTGGGAGCCCAGCGGACGTTGGCCACGCCCTTGCTCCTCTCGGTCGCCTTCAGGGTGATGAGGTAGGGTTCCACGGTCCTTGCGGACGCGTAAACCTTTTCAAGATCAGCCTTTTTCTTGTTCGGATCGGGCGTGGGGGTGGGAGCCGGCGGCACATAGGGGCCGGGATAGGAATTGCTGGTCAGGGAGGCCTGCACATAGCCTATATCGTTCAGCTGATACCAGCCGGGGCTGGTCTCGCCGATGATATAGATAGGATCTCCGTACGGGACCTTGCCGATAACGGGGTATTCTTTGCCGGGACCTTCGCGCACGTTCAGGGGCTTGCCGTTCGGGCAGTGGGAATAAACACAGTAATACGCGGAAGCAGTCGTGGTAAATGCGAACATTGCCGCAAGCAGCACCACAACGGCCATCAGGGAAATAATCCGTTTGCTCATGTAAAAGCCTCCTTGTATGAAATGATTGGTTGTCTGTATCCTACCATCATGCCTGCTCGCTTGTCAAGAAAAAGCAGAACTTCAGTCCTTCATCCCGGCGTAAAACGTCAGCGAAAAAAAATGAGTACGACCCTGTTCATTCCCACGAGGTCCTGCTCTTCTGTGAGCAGGGCTTTTTTTGTTTTTGGCGAATCTTTGATATGGTGGGTTATGGCTCTGCCTTTTGAGATAATTTACTGTCAAACAATCAGAAATCAAATTGCAGCAAAACACAAAGAAAGGATTTTGAAACAAAATGGATATCGATATTCTCCTTGCTCTGCAGCAGTTCAGGAATGGGATCGGCGGAAGTCTGGCTGAGTTCCTGTCCAAAATGACTTTCTTCGGGGAACTTACTGTAATTCCTGTTCTTCTGGCAATCGTATACTGGTGTATCAGTAAAGAATACGGAACATACCTGATGATTGGCTGGGGCGGAAACCGGCTGATCAACGGCGGCTTGAAGGTGACAGCCTGTGCCTACCGTCCATGGATCAGGGATGCGCGTATCATCCCCTATGGAAATTCCATGGAAACAGCCACCGGGTATTCTTTTCCAAGCGGCCATTCCATGAACGCGGCCACCGTATTCGGAGGCGGCGTTGTGAGAAAGGATGTTCCCCGATCCCTGCGGATTGTTCTGGCAATCATTGTGCTTCTGATCGCGTTCAGCCGGATCTATCTGGGCGTCCATACACCGCAGGATATCCTGGTGGGTATGGCGGCCGGCCTGGCCATGATGTGGGCAACTGTCAGACTGATGCGGTGGGTTGAAACTCATCCGGGGAAAGACTGGATTGTGGCATGTATCGGCATCGGACTGGCCGCTGCCATCGCCGTATATGCGGCGCTTAAACCATATCCCGCGGATTACAACGCAGAGGGGAAACTGCTGGTTGACGGCGCAAAAATGGCAAATGATACCTATAAAGGAGTTGGATGGTGTTCCGGCATTTTATTGGGTTGGATCCTTGAAAGGCGTTTTGTGGGATTCTCAACCGAGGTTCCCATGATCCGGAGACTGACACGCCTTGTGACGGGCGTTCTCAGTTACTATGCCGTCAACCTGATCCTGTGTTCCCAGATCAAAAACTGGATCGGCGGTCCGGCCGGAATCATTCTCTCCTGTTTTGTCCAGATGTTTTATATTGCGTTCCTCTATCCGTTATGTCTTAAATATACAGAGAAGCCGGATCCGTGAAATGGAATTGCTGCTGTAACTTTGAAATTGCGTGTTGTTTGCAATTCTGTGATATTTTTGCTTTGAGTATATACTATTTCATTTGTATTGACTTAAGCAAGGCAGGGAAATGAATATAGTAAGAACATTGTTTGAAGAACCATCCGAAGAAATAATTGATGTGCCGGCAGAACAGTAAGCCTGCAAAACAAAAAAAGCAGGATAACTTCTGCCATCCGTAGAATTGCTCCCGTATAGACATATGACTGCCGGATAGCAGCCATGGAAATGGAAGAAGAAAGATACTGAGAGAAAGAAACTGAAAGGAAGATACAGAAATGAAAAAGCTGATTGCACTGGTTCTGGTCCTCGTAACGGCGCTGGTCATTTTCTCCTCCTGTGCCAAGAAGGAAGAACCCAAAGAAGAAACCGCAAAGATGAGCATCACCATCATCAACAAGACCGGTGAAACCGCCAAGGACATTACCCTGAAGGAACAAAAAGCCGCCAGGCCGCAGACCTGGGGACAGGGCGAACTGGCCAACGAACAGGAGGTCACCATCACCGTTGATACCGTAGTGGAAAACGGCGCTCCCTTCATTAACTTCTCCTACGCGCTGGAGAACGGCAACAACATCCAGACCTCCATCATGACCAAGGGCGACAAGGTCATCACCCTGACGATTGATAAAGATGGCAGTCCTGCCACTGATATTGCCGAAAAGTAATCGAAAAGCCTTTTCAAATCCGGTCTCATTCATTGAGTCCGGTTTTTCTTTTGTCGCTGCAGCAGGCTGGAAAGCGACTGTACGGCAGCCTTCAACTTTACAAACAGCCGGATCATCGGGACGGATTATTTCGGTTTCCTGCTGTGCCATGCTACCGGTGAAAATATTCTGAAAATTCCCTGAAGATATGCTATCATTGAAGCTGGGAATCCTGCCCGGGCTTCAGCGAAAGACTCTCATCTGAATGAGCTGACAACAAATCGGGGTTTTGAGGAATAGGCAAAGAAAAAGGAACTGTGAGAAAGTTCACCTGCATCCTGCTGGCAGTGCTTTTGCTGCCGGTTATTTCCATGGCAGAGGAGGATCATATAATGCGCGAAATATCGGTAACCGATGTCGGCCCCATCTGTATCGGACAGACCGAGAATGCCAAAGCCGCCACCGGCTGTACGGTTTTCATTGCACCGGAGGGTATGCGCGCCGGGTTGGATGTACGGGGCGGCGGACCCGCCAGCCGGGAAAGTCAACTGCTCAACCCTCTGATGGCTGCCCGGCAGATTCACGCCATTGTGCTGGCCGGCGGCAGCGCCTATGGTTTAGGCGCCGCGAACGGCGTGATGCAGTATCTGGAGGAACACGGAATCGGCTATGATACCGGTTACGCCCTGGTGCCTTTGGTAGCCCAATCTGATATTTATGATCTGTCCGTGGGTGATTCTTCTGTCCGCCCCGATGCGGCAATGGGTTATGAAGCTGCCCGGCTGGCTATGGAAGCCCCCAATTACCGGGATGGGAATTATGGCGCCGGCTGCGGCGCGACTGTGGGCAAGTTTGCCGGAATGGACTTCTGCATGAAATCCGGTATCGGCAGCTATGCGGTCCGGATCGG
>JAEEGL012385781.1_pt1 | contig 12880 bp, 12 predicted proteins | sample 9134231 | NCBI WGS metagenome assembly JAEEGL01 (sample SAMN16246548, study PRJNA631951) | gut metagenome | biome: gut microbiome; feature: rumen; material: fiber-attached | host: Bos | place: Iran: Karaj | collected 2018-10
ACGGGGCTTTTATCTTGGAGCCGCTTGTGGGACTCGAACCCACGACCTGCTGATTACAAATCAGCTGCTCTACCAACTGAGCTAAGGCGGCGTACGCGAAGGAATTATAGGGGATGAATTCACCTGTGTCAAGCATAATATTAAAAAGACTTAAAGAAACTGCTTGAATCCATTCATATAGTTCAACCATCATTCACATGCGGCGGCCAAATGTAAATGAAATTTTACCATCCTTGAAAGCGTCTGTAAAAGCCGCCTTCGGGCTATTGTTAAAGGTTTTTCGTTGTGTAAAACTAGGATTGTAAGTGAACAACAAGTCCGAATTCTAATTAATAAGGTTTACGATCCCCGGCACTCTCCGGGGATCTTTTCTGTCCGGCGGCCAATGTAATTAAGAATAATTGACACACCCCAACAATAAATAATAAAATAAAAAACGGTTTCAAACCAAAGTTGATTAATACTTGGAGGTATTAGTAATGGCTGAGAATAAGTGGATCTGTCCTGCATGCGGACAGGAGAATGATGGTAAGTTCTGCGTAGGCTGCGGCGCTCCGGCACCGGTTGCTGAGGCAGCTGCTGCAGTTGAGACTGCAGAGCAGAAGACAGAAGAAGTTATCGCTGAGGCAGTACCCGTTGCAGCAGCGGCAGCAGTTGCAGCTGAGGCTGCGGAAGCAGCACCTGCAGCAGAGGCAGCAGAGACGATCTCCGTTCCTGCAGAGCCTGCATACGATACAACACCCGTAGAGCAGATCACAGAGCCCGTTGCACCTCTCGTTTCTGAAGAGGCAGTAACACCCGCTTATGCACCTGCAGAGCCCGCTAAGGTTGATCCTGACGAGTTCGTTCCTGCTGAGCCTGATCATTCCGGCCCCGTACCGACAGCAGCTGCACAGCCTGATTACTCTGATCCTGACAACTTCGTACCTGCACCTATGCAGCCTCAGAGAAGCACTAGCAGCGCTTCCGGCGCAGCTGCAGCTTCCGCTCCCAAGCCGGAGGGCTACAACCAGGCACTTATCGGTCTCATCCTCGCTATCGTAGGATGTGTCGTTCCTTGTATCGGTCCTGCTTGCTCCATCGTTGGTCTTATCCTCGCGATCGTAGCTAAGAACAAGGGCTACAAGGGCGGAATGGGTACAGCAGCACTTGTTGTTTCCATCGTTTCAATCGTTCTCTCACTCATCTTCTCCGGATTGGTAATTGCTTGCATCGTTAACATGTAATGTATCCCGAAGTTGAGATCTTAGGCAGAACGATACCTACATATGGATTACTGGCGGCCGCAGGCTTTGTCTGCGGCCTGCTTTTTGTTATTTTTGCTTCGCGCAAGGCAAAGCTTGATACCGAGGCGTCGGTCTACATCTACACCTTCGGGTTCTTAGGCTGCGGCGTCGGCGCGAAGATCCTCTACGTCGCCGTCACTATGCGTCAGATCATAGAGGACATCCGTAACTTGGGCGCCATTACGGCACTCCTTGCGCACCTGCAGGGAGGCCTCGTCTTCTACGGCGGACTCCTGGGTGCCATCGGCGCAGCTTTCCTTACGGCACGCTACCTTAAGTGTGACATCGAAGAATACTATCCTGCACTTGTGCCCGGCATAGCTATCATGGCGGGGTTTGGCAGGATAGGGTGCTTTCTCACGGGGTGTTGTTACGGCGCGCACACGAATTCGCACTTTGCGGTTGTCTATCCTGAGGGCGGACTCGCACCTGCGGGCATCCCGCTTATTCCCGTGCAGCTGTATGAGGCGCTTTTCGAGTTCGTTCTCGTAATCGTGCTCGCGGTAATAAGCAGCAGGTTTCCGCGCGTAAGGCCGAAGCTTCTGTCGCTTTACTGCGCGTCATATGCGGTCTTCAGATTCTGCCTCGAATTTTTCCGCGCAGACGACATCAGAGGCGTCTTCGGACCGTTCTCCACGTCGCAGTGGATAAGCCTTATACTTCTCGCGGTAATTGCTGTTAATGAAGTGTTAAACAACCCTCGAAAAGACGGAAAAAAGCCCGCCGCGATGGTATAATCTATACATGGCGATAATCACAATCTCAAGACAGAACGGAAGCCTCGGAGACGAGCTCGCAGAGTATCTTGCGGGTAAGCTTAACTGCGAGATAATCTCGCGTTCCTACGCCATGGAGAACTTCTTCGGCGAGTCCGAGGAGATCTCGGAGAAGCTGTCCGACAGCGCGAAGCTTTTCCTTACCGAAGTGCCGGGACAGAACGGCGTTACTTACAAGGATGTCCTCACTGGAAAGATCAACGAGATCGCGGATAATTCCGAGAACCTTATCGTGCTCGGTCTCGGTGGCAGCATCATGCTCAAGGAGCGCGAGGATGTCATTAACGTAAGAGTTATCGCGAGCCTGGAGACGCGTAAGAAGCGCATAGCAAGAAGATATAACGTGACCGCGGAGGAAGCGGAGTCCACAGTTACTATCGGCGACCGTAAGCACAAGAGGTTTGTAAGTATACTTTTCGAACAGGATCTTACTGAGGCGGAGATATACGACCTCACGCTCAACACGGATAATCTCTCTGTCGAGGAGTGTGCGCAGGCGGTGCTCGCATTGGCAGGCAGAAGGGCGCAGAGAAGCAGAATATCGGACGAGACTGAGAAGGACGATTCGATCGACCACCAGTCCGAGACGCCGGTATTCAAGAACGAGACTGAAGCCGAGTTCGCGAAGATCCTCGATATGTATGGCATCGAGTGGATGTATGAGCCGAAGACGTTCCCGATCGAGTGGGACGAGGAAGGCAATATCAAGATGGCGTTCTCACCTGACTTCTATCTTCCCAAGTTCGACCTCTATCTCGAGCTTACGACGATGGAGCAGAAGTACGTAACGAAGAAGAACAAGAAGGCGCGTATGGTCATGGATCTGTATCCCGGGACCAACGTGCGCATCGTGTATAAGAAAGATTTCCAGGAGCTCGCCGAGCGTCTGAGAAGCTTCGGAGGATAATTTATGGGTTTGATCCTTGATGATGCGATCGATATCAAGAGAGTCGTATATGACGAAGAAGCGATAGCAAAGCGCGTGAAGGAGCTGGGTGCGAAGATCACCGAGGACTTCAGGGGAGAAGAGCTTGTAGTGGTAGGCGTTATCAAAGGATCACTTTATTTTTTCTCCGATCTTACAAGAGCGATCGACCTTCCCATCAAGATCGACATGATAGGGTTCGGCAACATCCCCGACACGACGTCCAAGACGGGTGTCGTTAAGATCACGAAGGACATCGACGTAGATATCTCAGGCAAGCACGTGCTCGTAGTAGAGGACGTCATAAGGACCGGACTTACTACGGCATACCTTATCCAGAACCTTGAGTCGAAGCAGCCGAAGGACATTACTCTCGCGACGATGCTCCTTAATCCCGACAGACTTCTTATGACGATCCCGGTTAAGTACTACGGCTTCGAGATCTCGGATTCGTGGCTTCTCGGATACGGTCTGGACAGCAAAGAGATAGGAAGAAACCTCCCTTATATAGCAGAGCTTGCGAACAAAATTTGAACTCATATATAATGGGCTGGGATTAGGGAGGATGTATTATGAATTGGAATGATGATGTGGATGTTTTTGCCGCTAACTCAGCCAAGTGTCCGGGGTGCGGTTCTAACATCTTTTTTAATGAGAAGATTGGGCGTCTGGTCTGCAGCTTCTGCGGCGGAATCTATACTCCGGAGACGCTCGAACCTACAGGCTACATCGAGAAGAGAGATATCGATGAAGCAGGTGAAGAGGAGAACAACAAGCAGGAGTTCGTATGCGATACCTGCGGTGCTACCATCGTCACTGATTACAACACGTCGGCTACGTTCTGCGCGTTCTGCGGATCGCCGTCACTTCTCGGCAGAAGACTTACAAAGCAGTTCCGTCCTGACCTTATAATACCGTTCAAGGTAAGTAAGGAAGAGGCGATCAAGCAATACCGTGAGTGGGCAAGCCAGCATAAGGGTGTGCCGAAGGCTTTTACCGAGAATGGTACTCTTGAGAAGATCACGGGATTCTATATCCCTTTCTGGATGATCGATGCCGACTGTACAACGCTTGTCGGAGGCACGGGAAAGATTGATAACGGTGACGGTTCGGTCGCGAATTTCTTTATCGACCGTACGATCAAATTCCATGTCACGAAGGTGCCTTTCGACGGGTGCAAGAAGATAAGCGACATCCTGATGGAAGCCATCGAGCCGTTCGATTACAGTGACCTGGTTCCGTATAACGATCTTTATCTGCCGGGCTTCTATGCACAAAGATACGATAAGTCTGCGATCGACATGCTCGATGTCATAGGCATCCGTCTCGACTCTTATGCCGAGAACCTTGTTAAGCAGTTCTCCGCGAGCGAGTATGACAAGATCACCACGAGCTCGGCGGGATCCTTCGCAGATAACTTCAGTCAGCTGTATGCGCTGCTGCCGGTGTGGTTTCTTAATATCAAGTACGAGGACAAGACATACAGTATCGCGGTAAACGGTCAGACGGGCGAAGCATCGGGAAGCCTTCCGATAAGTAAAGCTCAGGTCAATGCCAATGTAGCCAAAGAAGTATTAAGATGGCTTCCTCTGTATCTGACGGTGACGGCAATTATCGCGGCGCTTTTCGCGCTGGTGTCGATAAACAGGGGAATATATCTGCAGTTGTTCCTGATGATGTTCGGCATCACGATCGTGGCGGGTCTTACGGTATTTATTCCGTTTATCCGCAAGAAAGTGCAGTTTCTTAAGTTTAATCAGACCGTCACGATCGATAAGGCTCCGGGTGTCGAAGAATATATCGATTACTCAAGTAAGATCGACATGGAGAAGAAGGATCTGTTCAGCCACATATCGTTGAAGGAGCAGAACGACGAGAACGACCTCGGTATGTTTAGGCTGAGAAGGAGAAAGACCCTCTTCGATATCATCTTCAAGGCGATATTCAAAGACTGACATTATTCAAGGATTACGTGCAGCCACTTGTCTGATGATCCGGCGATGCGGTCGAGTTCTTCGCGCGTGTTGAACTTCAAGAATATGATCCCCAGGGCCATGTTGGCGCCCGTGAAAGGATGAACCTCGTCTCCGGGTTTGACGAAGATGTCTTCCAGGACAAGATGCTTCGTGCGGATCTCCTCGTCGATCTCGATGCGCTTTAGTATTCCTGACTGCCCTTCCTTCGAGAAGACGACCATCTCGCACCAGTGACCGTCTATATCGTGCTCCTCGAACGGCACGAGCGGCATGCCGACGGCCTTGCGGATCTCGTTCTCGATGAGCTTCGGCCCCATGGTCATCTCTATGACTTCGGCAAGTTTTCCGCCGCCTCCTCTAGGGGAGATCTCCATGATGTATGCCTTGCCGTCATCAGCGACGCACGTCTCGACGTTATAGATGCCGGTTCTCATATGAAGAAGATCCATCAGGCTCTGTATCTGTCTTGTCAGGTCCTCGCGGAAAGCAGTCTTCATCGAGCCCGGCCACACTGTCCATGCCGGCGTGAAAGTATTGCTCGCCTTCGTGTCAAAGAGTTCATCGGAATATGTTATGAACGTAAGCTTGCCGTCCTCGGTGAACACATCGGCATCTGAGTGGTACCCGTCGAACGTAAGGAATTCTTCTATGATGAACGACCCGCTTCGTGAGCCTGACAGAGCATTATCGATCGCCGCCTCAAGCTCATCGGGAGTATCTGCCTTCATGACGCCTTTGCTTCCCGCGGAATCCACGGGCTTAACAATAACAGGCCAAGCGAAAAGCCCGGCATCCTTACAAGCCTCGTTCCTGTCCGAGTAAGACTTAGCCAAAGGTGTGTTGAATCCGTTCTCTTTAAGAAACTTCTTGAAGAGACCCTTGTCCTGCAGGATGCGTACTGACTCGTACGGCCCCTGGAAGGGAAGACCCATCTTCTCTGCAACATAGGCTGCCGTAACTACACCGGGGTCACATGCGAAAGAAATGATCCCGTCGATATCAAGCCTTCTCGCGGCATCGAGAACAGCCTCTTTATCGGTAACCGAGACGTTGCAGTATTCATCCGAGAACTTGTGTGCGCAGTTGTCAGGAAGGTAGTCGCACGTGATGACATAAAGCCCCAGTTCCTGAGCCTTTCTGATGACCGGAATGATATAGCCGGAACCCCCTAGAATCATCAGTTTTGTCATGTGTTTATGATATAATAAATAAATGGGGAAGGGAACATCTGCAGGACATGATCTGATATCGGTTATCGTGCCTGTTCTTGATCGTGAGAAGACGATCGGCAGGTGTATCGAATCTGTCCTGAATCAATCCTATGACAACTTCGAATTGATAATCATCGATGACGGTTCCGTGGACCGCACCCTTGAGTTGTGCGAAGCCTACCGCGCGAAGGATGACAGGATAAATATCTACCCGTCAACAAAGCTCGGCGTCGCATTCTCGCGTAACGACGGACTTGATGCGGCGAAGGGCAAGTATATTGCTTTCCTTGATTCGGATGATTATATCGAACCTGATTATCTTCAGAAGCTCTACGAAGCGGTCACCAGTGACAATTACGAGATGGCCATGTGTCTGTTCACAGAGGTGTTCGGTGACAAACAGATAGTCAACGATTACTTTAATTGCTATAACGACAATGCTTCGCAGTACAGGCTTCTGAAAGACACCTTATACGGTAAGGCCAAGGGAGCATACAGCTGGGGTAAGATCTGGCGCAGGGACTTCATCACGAGAAGGTTCAGGGGTTTTACTTACGGTGAGGATACTGTCTTCCTGTTCGAGAATCTCGTGTGTGAGGAAGGTATCTGCGTATTCGTTAAGGAAGTGCTCTGTTACTACGACAGGCATGAAGACAGTATCACGGGAAGTGAAGATGCAGGCCATCTGTTCGATACGTTAAGAGTGGCCAAACTTATAAGTAATCTGTCGATGAGGAAGTATCCTGAGTTTACTGATGCGGCAGCATCGCTTCAGGTTAATGCTGCATTCTATGCATATCTTCAGGACAAGAGCGGAGATGAGGATCTTAAGCATAAGCTGGACAGGCTGTGCCTGAGGGTAATAAGAAAGTACAGAGCCAAGGCTTTGTTCGATAAGTATTCCACGATCAAGACCAAGGGTGCGTGCATCCTGTCTTTCTTCTCGATGAGGCTTGTTAAGCTAGTCTATTCGAAGGCAAGGGACCGTCATGTATAGAAGCGATGACATCCTCGTAAGCATCATATGCCTTACATACTGCCAGGAGGATTATATTAGGCAGTGCCTCGACGGCTTTGTCATGCAGAAGACTGACTTCAGATATGAAGTACTCGTCAACGATGACGCATCTTCTGACAGTACCCCCGACATCTTAAGAGAGTACGAGCAGAAGTATCCGGATATAGTTAAGCCTGTATACCAGACCGTTAATCAGTATTCGCAGGGAGTAAGGATCGCAGATGATATCCTGATACCTCTTGCGCAAGGAAAGTATCTTGCTTTCTGCGAGGGAGACGATTACTGGTGTGATGAGAATAAGCTTCAGAAGCAGATAGATTTTCTCGAGTCGCATCCGGATTACACCGTGTGCGTGCATAACACACGTAACGTATATCTAAGGGGAAGACACCGCGAGGAGACATATCCTCATGAGGACAAAGATCTGACGCTTGCCGACGTAGTCATGGTGGGATCTCAGTCTTTCCAAAGTTCAGCGAATGTGATCCGTAAGGACTTCTACATGAATCTTCCGGAGTACGCCCTTCTCGGAGGCATCGTCGAAGATTATCCCGATGCCGTCTATTACACGACAGAAGGCAAGGTGAGGTATCTTGGTGATGTCATGTCGGTGCATCTTATAGGCACGAAGAATTCGTGGACCCGAACGATACTTCCTTTCCACGAGACACGTGCGGAATTCTTCTCGGACATCATCAAGATGCTCAAGGCCGCGAACGAGCACACGGGGTACAAGTTTAACGAATTGTTTACCGAGGCGATCGAGTTTAACGAATATAATCTTTTACAGTCGAAGCAGGATTATAAAAGTCTTGTTAAGGTGAAGAAGTTCTACCGTAGAGAGCCGCTTGTCGTGAGGATCGTATACCGGCTTTTCGCGTGGTTCCCGTTCCTGATCAAGATAAGCAACTTCATAAGAGAAAGATGACCGCATGGTGATGTTAAGTAAGGGGAGGACCCTCGCCAACCTGATATGGGTCTTTATGGAGAGGTTCGGCGCGCAGAGCGTGACTTTTGTTGTGTCGATCATCCTCGCTCGTATCCTCGATCCCGGGATGTTCGGCCAGCTCGCCCTTATCACCGTATTCATCACCATCATGCAGCTTCTTGTCGACAGCGGCCTCATGAGTGCGCTGGTGCAGAAGAAGGACAGCGACGATGTGGACTTCTCTTCCGTGTTTATCTTCAACGTTATCGTCGCAGTCGGGATGTATTTTCTCATGTTTGTGTCCGCGCCTTTCCTTACGGTGTATTTCGGCATGGACGGCATGGTGTGGCCGATAAGGATATTCTCTCTCGTTCTGATCCTGTCGGGATTAAAGAACGTGCAGCAGGCGTATATTACGAAGAACATGAAGTTCAAGCTGTTCTTCTTCGCGACGATAGGCGGTACGCTCACGGCTGCCGCAGTCGGTATCTATACGGCAGTGAAAGGCTACGGCATATGGGCGCTAATCTACCAGACCGTGATCAACCAGGCTATCGATACAGTCATCCTGTGGATCGCATCCGGCTATCACCCCGCGATGAAGTTCGATCCGGACAAGTTCCTGAGGCTTTATAAATATGGCTGGAAGCTTCTGCTGTCGTCACTTATCTATAACCTCTACAACGAGTCGCTGAAGCTGTTTATCGGCTTGAAATTTACCGACAGGGATCTTGGCTTCTACAACAACGGATCCAAGGTGCCGGAGTTCGCCGTAACGAACTTCAACTGTGCGATGGACGGAGTGCTGTTCCCGGCGGCATCGATGAATCAGGATGACAGGGAGCACATGCGTCACATCGCGAGGAGAGCCATCAAGATCGGAACGTTTATCATCATGCCGCTGATGGTGGGACTCGCTGTGTGTTCGCGTCCGTTCGTCGTTGTCTTCCTCACGGAGAAGTGGCTGCCGTCAGTGCCGTATGTGATCTTATTCAGCCTGTCGTTCGCGCTGTATCCGATACATGTCGCGAACCTTAACGTCATTAAAGCGATGGGACGAAGCGACATTTTCCTTAACCTCGAGATCATCAAGGAAGGCTTGAGCATAATCGCGCTAATAATAGCTCTTCACATCTCGCCTGTGGCTGTGGCGGCGAGCATACTTATCATGTCTGTGATAAGCATCCCCATCAACATGTGGCCTAACAGGAAGCTTATCGGCTACAAGATATTCGAACAGTTAAGGGACATCCTTCCCGATGTCCTTCTGTCGGCCGTCATGGGTGCGGTCGTCTTTGCCATCGGACTGATCCCTTCGGGATATGTGCTGAAGCTCGTCATGCAGGTGGCGGGAGGCATGTGCTTCTACGTCGTGTCAGCTGAGCTTCTGAAGCTTGAAAGTTATGAATACCTTAAAGGTGCGATAAGGGAGATGAGACACCGTGGATAGACTGCCTGTAATTAGAACGTTCCTTCCCTCTATGGAAGAGTATACGGATGAGATCAAAGATCTGTGGGATTCCCACTGGATCACCAACATGGGCGTTAAGCACGAGAAGCTTCAGGCCCTGCTCGAAGAGTATCTTCATGTTAAGCATGTCGACCTTGTCTGCAACGGCCATCATGCGCTCGAGAATGCGATGGAGGCACTGGATCTTCCCCGGGGGAGCGAGGTCATCACGACTCCGTTCACGTTCGCTTCTACCGTCCACGCGATCGTAAGACGCGGGCTGAAGCCGGTCTTCTGTGACATCAAGCCTGACGATTACACGATGGACCCCGCATGCATCGAGTCACTTATTACCACAAAGACGTCGGCTATCCTTCCGGTGCACGTCTACGGCAATGTGTGCGATGTCGATGTGATCACGGATATCGCGGCGAGCCACGGGCTTAAGCTGATTTTCGATGCGTCGCATGCATTCGGTGTGGAGTATAAGGGCAGGGGCATCATGACTTACGGCGATGTCTCCACGGTGAGCTTTCACGCGACAAAGGTCTTCGACACGGTCGAGGGCGGTGCGGTGTGCCACGCACAGGACGGGCTCACGGATCTTCTTAACGACATCAAGAACTTCGGCATAAGAGGCCCCGAGGAGGTCGTGTATCCCGGCGGCAATGCGAAGCTTAACGAGTTCTCGGCTGCGATGGGCATCTGTAATCTGCGGCACATCGATGAGCTTATAGGCAAGCGTAAGCTTCTGGCGCAGCACTACGACGAGCTTCTCGCGGACGTTCCCGGGCTTAAGCTTAATGCCGCGCAGGAGGGAGTGAAGAGCAACTACGCGTATTACCCCGTGCTGTGTGAGGACAGGGACGGGCTTTACGGCAAGCTTAAGGACAATGGCGTCGACGCTCGAAAATATTTCTTCCCGCTTGCAAGCGACTACGAATGCTACAGGAATGACTACGATTCAGCCGCGACTCCGACGGCGCAGGATGTAAGCCGCCGCGTGATCACACTGCCGCTGTTCCCCGACATGAGTTTGACGGATGTCGAACGAGTATGTAGTATAATTCGGACTTAAGAATTCTAATAAAGAGGGATACTGATGAAGTTAGTTGCCATAATCCTGTTCATCGCGATGTATGTCGGACTTATCGCTTTGCCGAAGAGAAAGACGATCATTGCCCTGGCTGTAGCCGCTGTCTACATGGTGCTCGGCATTCTTCCTATAAGCGAGGCTTTCTGGGTTGTTGACTGGAATGTTCTTCTCATGCTGTTCGGAACGCTTCTTCTTGTTGATTACTTCATCGATTCCAAGATGCCGAATCTTATCGCGGACAAGCTTCTCAAGATCGCGCCTAACGTTATGTGGGTTACGATCCTGATGTCTTTGTTCTCCGGTCTTATATCGGCTTTCATAGATAATGTCGCGACACTTCTTATGGTCGCTCCCGTAGGACTTGCGATATGTAAGAAGCTTAAGATCAATCCTGTCGGCATGATCATAAGCATCGCGGTATCCTCGAACCTTCAGGGTGCTGCGACACTCGTAGGTGATACGACTTCCATAATGCTCGGCGCATATGCTGATATGGACTTCATGGACTTCTTCTGGTTCCACGGCAAGCCCAGCATCTTCTTCGCAGTAGAGATCGGCGCGCTCCTTACGATACCGATCATGATGTTCCTTTTCCGTAAGGACAAGTTCCCTGCTGATACTTCGGAAGTAACCAAGGTTACTGACTATGTGCCGTCCATCATGATGATCGCTCACGTAGTCCTTCTCATGATCGCTTCGTTCATTCCCGAGAAGCCGTCTATAACAAACGGTATGATCTGCCTTGTATGCTCGCTTATCGGTATGGTCTGGGAATACATTAAGGACCACGACAAAGAGCGTGTTATCCGTGTTATCAAGAACGTCGACTATGAGACGGTATTCCTGCTTCTCGGATTGTTCCTGGTCATCGGAGGCATCTCCAATCTGGGTGTTATCGATGACCTCGCAGATATCATCGTCGGCATCGGCGGTGAGAACCTGACTGCATTGTTCACGGTAGTCGTCTGGGGCTCCGTCGCGATCTCCGCATTCGTCGATAATATTCCTTATGTTGCCACGATGCTTCCGGTGCTTCAGGGAGTTACGGCTTCGATGGGTATCGATCCGTATTTCCTCTACTTCGGACTTCTGTGCGGCGCCACACTCGGAGGCAATATCACTCCCGTAGGTGCGAGCTGCAACATCGCAGGTGTCGGCATGCTTCGTAAGGAAGGTTATGAGGTAAAGTTCTGGGATTTCGCCAAGATCGGAATCCCTTTCACACTCGCTGCCGTGATCGGCGGCTATGTATTCCTCTGGATAGTCTGGGGATAAGGAGGGTCGTATGAACAGAAGAATAGTCAGTGCATTACTAATCCTAGCCGTTGGTGCAGGCGCTCTTACAGGCTGCAAGCGCGATACGGAACTATCTCCGGAGCAGAAAGAATGGATCTCTCAGATGGAGGAGTGGTATCCCGACGATGAGTTCACATGCAGAGGACATGCGGTCGGATTCATGGGTTCCCGTTCCGAAGGTTCCATAGAGATTGAATCGGAGAACTTCCCTGATATTGTTTTCGAGATCTATGAGAGAGACGGAGAGATCTACAGCACGTATCCTGCGGTGTACCACCAGGAAGCTGCGGAGGAGTTTTTCGCGCAGGAAGCGCAGGATGCTCTCGGATGCAGCAGGGTGGAGGCTGCGTACTATCCCGCGCGCACTCAGAACCTTCCCTGTGAGTATGTAAGTGACGATGAGTTTATCGAAGAGTATATGGAGAACGACTTTACACTCTATCTTTACTATGACCGCGTCTCAGATGTTGCCCGGGAGGAGATGGTGTCGGATCTTCTGCACTTTGCCGATGACCTCGGCGGTGATGCCGATATCCGTGTGTACTTGATGAGCGGCAGCGATTCTCCTGATGATGTCGACAACTTCCCTGATTACCGTCTTACGTGCGAGGATGGCAATGTTAACTATCTCGGCGTAAGGCCAAGCAGGTCCCGTGATCCGGAGGATTATATACGTAACATGGCGCTTGAAGACGCGCTGGAAGAGTACGGGTGATTTACATTAAGGGGGCGGGTTCCGTCCCTTTTTCTTGCTGTTTGGACAGAAGGACTACAGTTTCGGCTGTCTCGCGAATTTCCAAGGGCAATTCCGTTATTTCTTCCCCGTTCATAGGAATGGGGAAACTGAACACGATGTTCTTTATCCAACAGCCGTTAGCAGGTTTCTCAGGGTATATGTCGATTCGTTCCACAAATGAT
>JAEEGL015121199.1_pt1 | contig 12880 bp, 14 predicted proteins | sample 9134231 | NCBI WGS metagenome assembly JAEEGL01 (sample SAMN16246548, study PRJNA631951) | gut metagenome | biome: gut microbiome; feature: rumen; material: fiber-attached | host: Bos | place: Iran: Karaj | collected 2018-10
ACCGTCAGCGAAAGCAAAAGACATATAAGACGCTTTAAAACAAATGAATCCCTCATATAAGACCTCCAGACAAGATTCTACCATAAGGAACAAATAAGGAAAAAGAAAAAGCCCTGCATCTTACGATGCAAGGCTTTATCTGGTCGGAGTGACGGGACTTGAACCCACGACCTCTTGCTCCCTAAGCAAGCACTCTAGCCACCTGAGCTACACCCCGATATAACTGTCATGAGCCTGTTCGGAAATCCTTGGTCGGAGTGGCGGGACTCGAACCCACGGCCTCTTGCTCCCGAAGCAAGCACTCTACCACCTGAGCCACACCCCGATATTTCCGAGCTGGACTTAAGACAGCTCATTGATAATAGTACAAAACTTCGATTAATGCAAGTTTATTATTCACATTTATTTTATTATAATAATTATTAGTTTTTGAGCGGAGGGAAATTATGAGTCTTGCAGATGATATCTTTGTCCAGAATATTAATGACATTCTGAATTCCGGGTATACAACAGAGAATGAGAAAGTAAGACCTCACTGGGAGGACGGAACTCCTGCATATACTTATAAGAAGTTCTGTATAGTCAACCGCTATGACCTTTCCAAGGAATTCCCCATGCTTACGCAGCGCTATATCAACTTCAAGGGAGCTGTAGATGAGCTTCTGTGGATATGGCAGAAGAAATCCAATAATGTTAATGATCTCGGTACTCATATCTGGGATGCATGGGCTGATGAGACTGGTTCAATCGGTAAGGCTTACGGATACCAGCTCGGTGTTAAGCACCACTACAAGGAAGGAGATATGGATCAGGTAGACCGTGTTCTCTTCGATCTTAAAAATAATCCCTCTAGCAGAAGGATCATGACAAATATTTATGTTCATCAGGATCTTTCCGAGATGAACCTTTATCCCTGTGCTTATTCAATGACATTTAATGTAACAGGCAACAAGCTTAACGCTATCCTTAATCAAAGAAGCAACGACATGCTCGTAGCCAACGGCTGGAATGTATGTCAGTATGCAGTTCTCGTTCATCTTCTTGCACGCTGCAGCGGTCTTGAAGTCGGCGAGTTTGTTCATGTAATTGCCGATGCGCATGTCTATGACAGGCACGTGCCCATCGTTAAGGACGTTATCTCCAGAGAGAAGTTCCCGGCTCCGAAGCTTGTTATAGATGAGGGAATCACTGACTTCTATCAGTTTACTACTGATAATATCCGTCTCGAGAACTATCAGTACGGCGAGAAAGTAAAGGGGATCCCCGTAGCTGTCTGATGAGAATAGTATTTGTAAGACATTGTGAGCCTGATTATACAGTCGATTCGCTGACCCCTAAGGGCTGGCGTGAAGCGAAGCTTCTTTCTCACCGCGTTCTTAACTGGAATGTGGATGCTTTCTACGAGTCGCCTCTTGGCCGGGCACACGATACTGCAAAGACCTGCCTTGATCTTCGCCGTGAACACGGGAAAAACAGTGATGTAACCGTATTGCCGTGGCTTAAGGAATTTTACTATCAGCTTAAGATGCCCGTAACGGGTGAGGATGTAATGTGCTGGGATCTTATGCCGTCCTACTTTAACGGCAATAAGGAACTTCATGACAAGGATTCATGGTGTGATACGCCTCTCATGGTCTCAGGTGACATAAGAAGCGAATATGATCACGTAACCCGTGAGTTTGACGCGCTTCTGAAAGAACACGGTTATGAGCGTCTTGAAGACGGTTCCTACAAAGTGAATGAACATAACGACAAGACAATTGTTATGTTCTGCCATTTCGGTGTTGCGTCGCTTCTTACGGGACACCTTACCGGGATCGCTCCCACGTGTCTGTGGCAGGGGTTCTTCATGGCGCCTTCTGCCGTCACCATCATAGGCACAGAAGAAAGAGAGCAGGGGATCGCATCGTTCCGTGTGCAGGAATTCGGTTCCGTGTCGCATCTTACTGATAATAATGAGCCCGTGTCTTCATCGGGGTATTTCGCGGAGGTATTGAACTTATGAGCATGACTGCCATAGCTGCTGTTGACGAGAACTGGGGTATCGGTTACAAGGGAGATCTTCTTATTTCTCTGCCCGAGGACCAAAAGGGCGTGTTCCGTAAGTATACCGCGGGCAATACCGTCGTGTTCGGCAGAAAGACGCTGCTTACTTTCCCCGGCGAAAAGCTTTTGCCCAAGCGCGTGAATATCATTCTTACCAGAAATCCCGAGTTTACCAAGGAAGGTGCTGTGATACTTCATGACAGGGAAGAGCTTCAGCAGTATATTGCCGATCACCCTGAGGAGAAGATATTTCTCATCGGCGGCGAGACGGTATATAAGTCGATGCTCGACCTTTGTGATGAGGCGATAATTACTTATATCCATAAAGAGTTTACGGCTGATGCTTTCTTCCCGAATCTCGATCAGGATCCCGAATGGGTTCTCGATCATGAGGAAGAGGAGATTATGTCCGAAAAAGGCGTGTCATTTAACGTAAGATTCTACAAAAGAGAAAATTGACTAACGGTCAAAAATGTAGTAGCATAGGTGCAGTTTAAGGAGAAAGAATTTGAAGAATATCGATCCGACAATCAAGAGAGAGACAGCGTATATCGCACTTGCGACGCTGATCTTAAGCGCCTTCACGGAGGCGGTCTTTCTTGTTATCGGTAAATGGGATCTTCCCGTATTATTCGGTAATCTTCTCGGCGCAGGCGTCGGCATCCTTAACTTTCTGCTGATGGGCTTAGGTCTTCAGAAAGCTCTTGATAAAGATGAGAAGGGAGCCAAGGCTACCGTAAGCTTCTCTCATACGATGAGATTTTTCCTGATGGCTGTAGTACTTGTCATTGCAGTGCTGTCCGGCTGGTTCAATCTTCTTACGACTGTACTTGGTTTGTTCTTTCCGTCTGTCGGCGTATATATGAGATCTTTTGCCATGAAGAAGAATAGTAAGGAGGAGTCGGCTGCATGACCATACTGCTTCTTATCTTATCCATTCTTCCTATTATCGCTGGAATCGTCATCAAGGTGTTGTTTGTCCCGCCTGCCGAAGGTATCGATATCACCGGAGCTCATGTATTCTTTACGATCGATCTGCCGTTCGGCGGACTTCCGATAAGTGAAGCTCAGGTCAATTCATGGCTTGTTATCCTGTCATTGTTCTTCTTCTGTCTGTTTCTTACTCATGGTCTTAAGACTAAGGGTATGAGCAAGAGACAGATAGTTGCCGAATGGATAGTCGAGAAGGTTGATGGCCTTATAAGATCCAATATGGGTGAATTCTTTATGGGATTTGCTCCATTCATCTGTGCCATGCTCGGTTTGTCAGCTTGTTCAAGCCTTCTTACACTTGTCGGATTATTTCCGCCGACATCCGATATCAATATTGTCGGCGGTTGGGCTTTATTAACGTTCGCGCTTATTACTTACTATAAGTTTAAGGCAGGTCCCTGGATCTATATCAAGAGCTTCGGTGATCCTGTGCCTTTCCTCGCGCCTCTTAATATCATCAGTGAGGTTGCTACGCCTATATCAATGGCTTTCCGTCATTACGGAAATGTCTTGTCCGGATCTATCATATCCGTGCTGATAGCGGCACTGCTGTCGACTGTGTCACAGCTTCTATTCGGTAAGCTTCCGGGATTCCTTGGTGAATTCCCGTTCTTAAGAATCGGTCTTCCTGCGATCCTGTCGATCTACTTCGACCTGTTCTCAGGAGGACTTCAGGCATTCATCTTCTCAATGCTCACGATGCTTTATGTATCCGGCGGATTCCCTGAAGATGAGTACTTTAAGAGGAAGAGAATGAGGGAAGCTAAGAAGAAACAGTTAACACAAACAATTGAAAATACGAACGGAGGTATTTAATTATGTTGGAATTGGCAATCGGTATTATCCTCGGCGGATGTGCCCTCGGTGCCGGATGTGCGATGATCGCAGGTATCGGTCCCGGTATCGGTGAAGGTACTGCAGTTGCAGCTGCTTGTGAGGCTATCGGTAGACAGCCCGAGTGCAAGAGTTCAGTTACTACAACGATGCTCATGGGATGCGCCGTAGCGGAGACTACAGGTCTTTATGCTTTGGTTATCGCTATCCTGCTCATCTTCGTAGCACCCGGAAGATTTGTAAACATCCTTCTTGAGTCGATCGGATAAGCATAATGAATACACTTGATATTATCTCTGTTAATATCTGGCAGATAATCATATCACTATGTAACTTGGTGATCCTGTTTCTGATCTTCAAGAAATTCCTTTTCGCACCGGTAAAGAAGATCGTTGCCAAAAGGCAGGAAGAAGTCTCTGCTGTTTACGACGAAGCTTCCAAGACGCGTGATGAAGCGATGGAGCTTAAGTCGACGTGGGACGATAAGATGAAGACCGCAGACGACGAGGCAGAACGTATCGTCAAGGAAGCTGTTGAGAAGGCAGAGAACCGTAACGAAGTACTCCTTTACGAGTCGCGTGAGAAAGCCGAGAGCATTATTCGTAAGGCTAAGGCTGAAGTGGAGAGAACCAGAGCTGATGCCGAAGAGCAGATGCGTAAGGAGATCGTTGATGTATCCACAGCTCTGTCCGAACAGGTGCTCGGCCGTGAGATCAAGATGGATGACCACAGAAATCTCATTGATTCCTTCATTGACAATCTGGAGGATATGTAATGAGAGGCGGCGGGAAGGAATACGCAAGCGCACTGTTCTCAGTAGCGTTGGAGACAGGTGATCCTCAGGAGATCTACCGTGATATCGAGACTGTTGACGGTCTTATCAAGGAGAACCCTGAGTATGTCGATTATCTTGTTAATCCTTCCATCCCTAAGTCCGAGCGGATAAAGAGTATCAGTGATACTTTTGAGGGACGTGTATGCGATCAGGTGTTCTCATTTCTTCTTGTTGTAATGGAACATAGAGATATGAAGATACTCCTGTCTGCCATCGACGAGTTCCGCTCCATGTATGAGTACTATATGAATATTGCCGATGCCGTAGTTACGAGTGCGGTAGAGCTTACGGAAGAGGAGAAGAAGAAGCTCATAGCCAAGCTTTCTTCCGTAACCGGTAAGAGTATAAGAGCCACATATGTTGTAGACAAAGATATCATCGGCGGAATCTCCGTTACCGTTGACGGCAGGATCTACGACGGCTCAGTAAGAAAGAACCTGAATAACTTAAAGGAAGTGATGTCCTGATATGAACAGAAAACCTGAAGAGATCAGTAATATCCTTAAGGAACAGATCAAGAATTATAAGAACCGCATCGATATGGGTGAAGTCGGTACCGTTGTTATGGTTGGTGACGGTATCGCAAGTGTTTACGGTATCCGTAACTGCATGAGTACCGAGCTTCTCGAGTTCGAAGACGGAAGCGTAGGACTTGCGCAGAACCTCGAAGAAGAAACTGTATCCGTTGCTGTTCTTTCAGATAATAACGACATCAGAGAGGGAACAAAAGTAAGGCGTACAGGTAAGGTATTGTCAGTTCCTGTAGGCGAAGGATTCCTCGGCAGAGTTATCGATCCGTTAGGTGAGCCTATCGACGGCAAGGGACCTATTCCTCACGCAGGCTTTAAGCCTGTTGAGGCTGAGGCTCCCGGTATCATCGAGAGAAAGAGCGTATCTGTTCCTCTTCAGACTGGTATCAAGGCTATCGACTCAATGATCCCTATCGGACGCGGACAGCGTGAGCTTATCATCGGCGACAGACAGACAGGTAAGACCCAGATCGCTCTTGATACTATCCTTAATCAGAAAGATCAGGATGTTATCTGTATCTATGTTGCTATCGGCCAGAAGGCATCTTCGGTGGTAGCTCTTGCATCAGAACTTCTTCGTGAAGGCGCTTTGTCTTATACTATCATCGTTTCTGCTACTGCTGCAGAGAGTGCTCCTGTTCAGTACATCGCTCCGTACTCAGGATGCGCCATGGCTGAGTATTTCAGAGAGCAGGGTAAGGATGTTCTTATCATCTATGATGATCTTAGTAAGCACGCTGTTGCTTACAGAGCACTCTCACTTCTTATCAGAAGACCTCCGGGACGTGAGGCTTATCCCGGTGACGTATTCTACTTGCATTCAAGACTTCTCGAGCGTGCTGCATGCGTAGCACCTGAATTCGGCGGCGGTTCAATTACTGCTTTGCCAATCGTAGAGACACAGGCAGGTGACGTATCCGCATATATCCCGACGAATGTAATCTCTATTACTGACGGTCAGATATTCCTTGAGTCGGAATTGTTCCACAGCGGTATCATTCCTGCTATTAACCCCGGTATCTCAGTAAGCCGTGTCGGCGGTTCAGCCCAGGTTAAGGCGATGAAGAAGGTATCCGGTGAGTTAAAGCTTCTGTATTCACAGTACAGAGAGCTCCAGGAATTCTCACAGTTCGGTTCAGATCTTGATTCAGATACCAAGGCAAGACTTCACTTGGGTGAGCGTATCGTAAAGGTTCTCGGACAGGACCGTAACAGTCCTGTTGAAGTAGGTGCGCAGGTAGCGATCATCTATGCTGTAATCAACGGCTATCTTAACGGTATCGCACTTGATAAGGTAGGCGAGTTCGAGAGCAAGCTTTATGAGAACCTTAACATGGATCATAAGGACTGGATGCGCCGTATCAGAAGCGGATCCTGGGAGAAGGATGATGAAGAGGAGCTTAAGAAGCTTCTTAAAGAGATGACAGAGTAATATGGCAAAAGACATTAAGGCACTTCGTAAAAGGATAAAGAGCTTTGACTCGACGCTTCATCTTACAGGCGCCATGGGTCTTGTCGCATCTTCCAAGATGCGTAAGGCTACTGATGCCATGCTCGAAGGACGTAAGTACCTTAATGTAATCGACTGCATAATCAAAGATCTGTCTAAGTGTGCTGAATGTAAGCGTTCAGAATTCTATAAATCTGCATCAGAACGTGAAGTTGAAGATACGACTAAACTCATCGTAATCGCAGGTGACAGAGGCCTGTGCGGAGGTTATAACGCTAATGTATTCAGATTGGTAAGAGACATGGATTGCAATCCTGATATCATACCGATCGGCAAACGTGCATTCGACCGTTATACTGATGATGAGCTTGATGACTTCGATCCCGATACTGCACGTGATTATGATTCTTCGGAACATTATTCGTTCGATAAGGCGATGGAACTTGCAAGTAAGCTAGTTCAGGAGTTTAAGGACGGCAAGATTGGAAGAGTTGGTATCGTCTACAACAAGTACGTTTCGATACTTACACAGGAGCCTCAGGTTAAGTGGATCCTTCCGCTTGAGAAACCTGCTGAAGGTGCACTTGACGATACTGTCTACGAGCCTGATCCGCTTACTTTACTTGATGATATACTTCCGCAGTATGTGGCGGGTGTTATCTATTCTCTCGTTAAAGAGAGCTTCGCCTGCGAAGTTGCTGCAAGAAGAATGGCTATGGACAGTGCCACGAAGAATGCTAATGAGATGATCGAAGACCTTACCTTGGAATACAACCGTGTAAGACAGGGTAAGATTACTCAGGAAATTACAGAGATAGTTGCCGGTGCCGGCAGTTAAGGAGTGAAGAATATGGTTTCGAATGAGATCAACAAGGGACGCGTAGCCCAGGTCATGGGACCTGTCGTTGACGTGCATTTCAATGAAGGCTGTCTGCCTCCCATCAATAATGCACTTGAGATGTATATTGGTGAGAAGAAGCTTACAGTCGAGGTCGCCCAGCATATCGGTGACAGTACTGCAAGATGCATCGCGATGGCATCTACGGACGGTCTTAAGAGAGATGCTGAAGTTATCGATACAGGCGCACCTATTAGCGTTCCGGTAGGAAGAGAGACACTCGGAAGAATCTTTAATGTTCTCGGTGAGCCTACGGATATGCTTCCTGCACCTGCACATTCCGATAAGTGGAATATCCACCGTCCTGCGCCTTCGTTCGCGAATCTTTCTTCAAGTAAGCTGATACTTGAGACAGGTATCAAGGTTATCGACCTTCTTTGCCCGTATTCTAAGGGTGGTAAGATCGGTCTTTTCGGTGGTGCCGGTGTTGGTAAGACGGTACTTATCATGGAGCTTATCAACAACATTGCCAAGGAGCACGGCGGCCTTTCCGTATTCACAGGTGTAGGAGAGAGAACGCGTGAGGGTAATGACCTTTATAACGAGATGAAGGAGTCCGGAGTTCTCGAGAAGACATCGCTCGTATACGGTCAGATGAATGAGCCGCCGGGAGCAAGAATGAGAGTTGCTCTGTCCGGTCTTACTATGGCTGAGTACTTCAGAGATGAAGAGAACCAGGACGTTCTTTTGTTCATCGATAATATCTTCAGATTTACACAGGCAGGTTCCGAGGTATCAGCGCTTCTTGGCCGTATGCCTTCTGCCGTAGGTTATCAGCCCACACTGGCAAATGAGATGGGTGCTTTGCAGGAGAGAATCACGTCTACTACGAAAGGCTCCATCACATCAGTTCAGGCTGTATACGTTCCTGCGGATGACCTTACAGACCCTGCACCTGCAACAACGTTTGCTCACCTCGATGCTACGACGGTTCTTTCTAGATCTATCGCATCACAGGGTATCTATCCTGCTGTAGACCCGCTGGAGTCTACCTCCAGAATACTGTCGCCTGAGGTAGTTGGTCCTGAGCATTATGAAGTAGCTAAGGAAGTCCAGAGGATCATTCAGAGATATACTGAACTTATGGATATCATCGCTATCATGGGTCTTGATGAATTGTCTGATGAAGATAAGCTTCTCGTATCCCGTGCAAGAAAGATCCAGAGATTCCTTTCTCAGCCTTTCCATGTATCTGAGAAGTTCACGGGTCTCGAGGGTACATATGTACCTCTTTATGAGACGATCAAGGGCTTTAAGGAGATCATCGACGGTAAGCATGATGATCTTCCTGAGTCTGCATTCCTGTTCGTCGGTACTATCGAAGAAGCAGTAGCTAAGGCAGAGCGTGAGAAACAGGAGCAGGCATGACGACTTACAGTCTGACAGTACTTACTCCTGATAAACAGATCTTCGAGGGTGAAGTTATATCCGTGGCTTTAAGAGGACATGAGGGTGACCTTGCTGTTTTCGCAGGTCACATACCTTTTGTTACTACTTTGCAGCCGTGTAAGTGTGTTGTTACTCTCGCTTCTGAAGAGGAGATCGAATGGGATGTTACTTCAGGTATCCTTGATGTAACTAAGGATGGCGTTAAGCTTCTGATCAGTGAGAAAGGTCAAGACGAATGAGTAAACTCAGACAGCAGCACATGACTGTAATGTGGCATGATCTGACACATGACGACAGTGATACTCCTGCAGTTGATTCTCCTATAAAGGAGAAAGCAAGTCTCATTGGAAGAGTCGGACTCATGTTCCTGGCTTCAGGTGCCGGAGCATACCGTGTGCGTGCTGCAATGAATAAGATCTCACGAGCTTTAGGAGTAACATGTAATGCTGATATTGGTATCAAATCCATATCCTATACATGTATCCAGGGAAATGAATCATGTACTAATTCTCTGTCTAACAGAACGACAGGCGTTAATACGACCAAGCTCAATTATCTTGAGATGTTCTGTGACGGTTTTGCCGAGAGGGTAGAGCGTTATTCAATAGATAACTTCCATAATATGCTCGATACGATCGATAAGAGCGGAAGTAATTATGCTGTATGGCAGCTCTGTCTAGCATCAGGTGCGGCATGCGGAGCATTCGCATTCCTGCTGGGTGCAGGATGGATCGAGATCTTGTGTACATTCGTCGCTGCTGCAGCAGGTTTCCTGGTCCGTAAGACTTTACTGTCTCACAGCTATACTCTGTTTGCCAATGTAAGTGCTGCAGTACTTACATCATGCTTCACATATATCGTGCTTATCAAAGTTGTATCGTATGTATTGAATGTGCCTGCAGATTACAGAGCAGGTTATATATGTTCAATTCTGTTTATCGTTCCGGGCTTTCCCCTGATAACAGGCGGAATCGATATAGCTAAGCTTGATCTTAAGTCGGGTATGGAGCGAATTGTCTACGCTATTATGGTTGTCAGTGTGGCAGCTCTTACTTGTGCGTTTACTGCATCAGTTCTTAATTATTCACCGGTTGATTTTCCTCCTTTGGAATTGAATCTTCCCGTTAAGTTTGCTTTAAGACTTGTTATGAGTTTTATCGGAGTCTTTGGGTTCTCTATGATTTTTAACAGTACTCCGAAGATGGCTATGACAGCTGGTCTTATCGGAATGATATGTAATTTCTCCAGACTGATCCTTATCGATCATGGAATCAAGGGAGGAGTTGCAGCTTTTGTAGGAGCTTTCCTTGCCGGTATTCTTGCTTCATCTATTAAGAGATTTGTAGGTATCTATCCTCGTATTACTTTGACGGTTCCTTCTATCGTAATCATGGTTCCCGGAATGTTCCTTTATAAAGGAATTCACTTCCTTTCTATCGGTGACTTCGAGCAGGGCGGCCAGTGGCTTTGGAAGGCGATTATGATCATTGCTTCTTTGCCTTTGGGTCTTGTGTTTGCAAGAATCTTCACTGATAAGAATTTTGCTAAGAGTACTTAAGTCTTATCACTTAACAACTTTTGATTTGTGACTAGTGCTTCGCTCTTTTGACCTGGCTTGGTGGCGGAATTCTTTGTAGAAGAAAATCAGCCACCAAACGTACTTTCACGACCATAAAAGAAGAGGCCGTCTCGTAAATGAGACAGCCTCTTTAATAAATCAATCAGTTAACTACGATCAATCCCAATCGAAGTGGTAAGTATTAATGTAGAAGTGCTGTACGTGGCTTTCAGTTGTACCTGTGATCGTAATCTCAGTTGTCTCACCGGCAGGGAGTGAACCGGATCTCGGTGTAGCTGTGAAAGCATTGTTTCCATCTGATGTGAAGTTGAAGTAATCAGATGTGAGGTTGGTGATCGTTGAAGAAGTGTTGAATGAGATAGTGAATTCATTCAATCTGCTCATATTAACTGTATCACCGTTGTTTGTAACAGCGAGGTCGAATACGAATCCGTCAGAAGTTACACGGGGATTTCTGATCGTGTAGCTGCAGCTTACGGGTGTATTGCTTGAAGAAGATCTGGTTGTTGTAGTTGTAGTCTCTTCTTCAGTAGTAGTTGTTGTCGTCTGCTCAGTAGTCGACTCTGTAGTAGCCTCGGTTGTTTCTTCAGTAGTCTCAGCAGCGGTCTCAGTAGTTGCTTCTGTAGCTTCAGTTGTAGCAACGATCTCCTGAGTCTCTTCGGTAACTGAAGCGGTTTCAGACTCAACAGCTTCTGTCTCTTCAACTGCTTCTGTAACAGTAGTAACCGCAGTTACCTGAGTTGCACGAGTTGTATCATCGTTCTTACCGAACCATGTCTGGTAATTATCAAGAACCCAGAGAACTACGAAGATGGCAGCAAGAACACCGATAAGAGCGAAGATGCCGCCTCTGCCGGGTTCCTTGACCTTCTTATCAACCTTGGACTTCTTCTTGGATTTCTTAACCTGAGTAACAGGTGCAATGCCGGTCTTCTGATGATCGGAAGAACCGGAGTGAGAAGTACCGGGTCTTGATCCTGCTTCTTTCTCCTCAGGGATAGGCTGCTGGCGCATTGTAGAATGTGAAGCTGCATTTGCTCTGGGAGCTGAATGAGCATCCTCTGCTTTAGGAGCCTTAGGCTCGGGCTTAACAAAAGAATCTGCAGGCTTTGATTCAGCAGCGGTTTTTGCTGCAGCAGGCTTAACAGGTGCAGCAGAAACCTTTGCAACATTAGAAGTAGGTCTCTTAACAGGCTCAGCCTGCTTCATTACGAAAGGAGACTGCTCAGGTGCAGCTTCTTCCTTCTTAACAGGAGTCTGTGCAGCCGCAGGTGCAGGTGTAGGCTTCGCGAAAGGAGATGCAGCAGGAGCTTTAGCTTCCTGCTTGAAAGGAGAAGGCGCAGGTGCGGGTGCTGCCTTTGCAGGCTGTTCCTTGGGTGTATCTTCCTTAGCAGGCTTCTTAAACGCATCAACACCGCTGCTGACCTTGCCGTATGTCTTGATGTTAGCAGCTTCCTTGGGCTCATCTGCCTTGGGAGCCTCAGGCTTAGGCTGAGCCTTAAGTGCCGGATCAGGTACCTTACCGGCCTTGGGCATGGAAGGTGCGGGGGGAATACGGTCTGCGTTCTTGGGCTTAAAAGGATTGATAGCCATCGCTTCTTCGTCGAGAGCGAAGTCATCATCAGGATTACTGAATGCGCTCTTGGAATCAGAGGAACCTGCGAAATCAAGATCCTGTCCCGTCTCGAAAAGCGACTTGTCTACATTAGGATCTTCCTTGACTCCTGTAAACTCCTTAAAATCAAGATCCGCATCAGTGAAAGCGGGATCATTAGCAGGAGCAACCTGTTCGAAGTCACTCTTCTCTGAAGCCTTGGGAGGCTCAGCGATAGGGGACGATGCTTCTGCAGTTACGGGCTTATCAAGAGGTTTGAAAGCAGACTTGGAAGCATCAAAATCAAAATTCTCGAATTCATCTTCGAACGGATCTGAAGCATTCTCACTTTCTTTGATCTTATCCGAGACAGACGAAGACTCGTTTGCCTTGAATGAGACCATAAAGGAAGAATCAACGTAATCATCCGAATTGGGAAGACCGTTATTGTTACTGTTGTTCTGATTCTCGGGATCAATGATCATTTTGATACCTCTCATATGTAGTATGAATATTCATTAATTATTATATTTATTAATAGGTTTAATGCAATCAGAACTATTAATGTGTAATGAAACAGTCAAACTTGACATACCATAAGACCGATGATATTATTCATAAGCACTTGCGGATAGGCTCGTGTGGCGGAATCGGCAGACGCAACGGACTTAAAATCCGTCGGAGTAAAATCCGTACCGGTTCAAGTCCGGTCACGAGCACCATATACAAGTG
>JAEEGL015541513.1_pt1 | contig 12880 bp, 10 predicted proteins | sample 9134231 | NCBI WGS metagenome assembly JAEEGL01 (sample SAMN16246548, study PRJNA631951) | gut metagenome | biome: gut microbiome; feature: rumen; material: fiber-attached | host: Bos | place: Iran: Karaj | collected 2018-10
GTCAGGATACATGCTGGGTGTCAATCCGTTCAACCAGCCGGGTGTAGAGAGTTATAAGAAGAACATGTTCGCACTTCTCGGCAAGCCCGGATACGAGGATAAGACGGAGGAACTCAGGGCTCGTCTTTAATAAGGAGTAAGATCGATGAATATTGAGATAAAAAATGCCTATGCCCTGATCGACGGTAAGATAGACCGGCACAGCATATATATCACCGGAGACAGTATATCCGGCATAGACAGCAGGCCGGAGGGATTTAAGGCTGAAAAAACGATAGAAGGGACAGACCGTCTGGTAATCCCGGGACTCATAAATGCGCATACCCATTCCTATATGGCGCCGCTCAGAAATATCGCCGATGATATGCCTTTCATGGACTGGCTGTTGAAAGGCGTCACACCGGTAGAAGACAGTATGACCGGAGAGGATGCATATTGGGGAGCTATGCTCGCCATTGCCGAAATGATCCGCTGCGGAACCACCACCTTCAACGATATGCAGATGCACATTCACAATACCACAAGAGCTGTAAAGGAAAGCGGTATGAGAGCCGTGATATGCAGAGGGCTGGTAGGAGATAAATATGACCGGGATGATTACCGGATAAAGGAAGCGTTCGAAGAGATGCCCGACGGAGAAGGAACCAACGGAAGGCTGACCTTTATGCTCGGACCCCACGCCCCGTATTCTGCGGGATTTGATTACCTGAGATGTGTTGCTGATCTGGCAAAAGAAAAGGGACTCGGTATACATATACATCTGGCGGAGTCGGTGACAGAGGTCGAGAACCTGAAGAAAGAGCATGGTCTTTCTCCCATAGAATATGCCGATAAAGCGGGATGCTTTGAAGTGCCGTGTATAGCTGCACACTGTGTGCAGGTGACGGATTCGGATATTCGGCTGATGGCTGAAAAGAATGTATCGGTAGTCACGAACCCGGCATCAAATATGAAGCTTGGCAACGGATTCGCTCCGGTACCGGAGATGATGGAAGCCGGTATAAACGTATGTATAGGTACAGACGGTGCCGCATCAAACAACACGCTCAACATATTCCATGAGATAAGCCTGCTTACCCTGATCCACAAGGGAACGCACAGGACACCGGTATGTATCGGAGCAACAGAAGCTCTGCAGATGGCAACAGTGAACGGAGCCAAAGCATTGGGACTTTCAAAAACAGGAGAAATACGACCGGGATATAAGGCAGACCTTGCAATACTTGACATAAATACACCCAGTATGGTGCCGAAAAACAATATGCTTTCGAGCCTTACATACTCTGCAAACGGCTCGGAGGTTGACACTACGATCGTGGACGGTGAAATCCTCATGGAAAACAAGGAACTGAAGACGATCGACCTGGAAAAAGTACTGTATGAATCAAACAAGATGATGGAGCGCCTCTCAAAATAAAAACAAAATATAGTGTTGACATAAGATATTATCTGTCATAAAATCTATACAGTTTTTGAAACATACTGCATTTTGAGAGGAGATAGACATGAAGAAGAAGATCGTAGCAGTACTTACCACTCTTGCTATAAGTGCGCTGGCAGTAGTTCCTGCATTTGCAGCACCTACAGCAGAGGCAGCAGCTGCAGCAGCAGCACAGGATGCACGCAATGCAAAGATCGCATCTGAGAAGGCAAGGCTTGCAAGTGCAGCAGAATCTGAGCTTGCAAAGGGTGCAGCAGCAAAGGCAGCAGGTCAGGCAGCTTATGCAGCAGAGCAGGAAAGACTTGCCGCTTTCAGAACAGCAGAGCTTGCAAAGGGCGCAGCAGCAAAGGAAGCTGGTCAGGCAGCTTATGCAGCAGGTCAGTCAGCACTTGCCGCTTTCAAGGAAGGTGAGCTTGCAAAGGGCGCAGCAGCAAAAGAGGCTGGTCAGGCAGCTTATGCAGCAGGCCAGGCAGCACTTAATGCTTTCTATGCATCAACAAACGATGCTAAGGCAGCTTACATTGCAGACAGGGCAGAAGCTAAGAAGACCATCGACAAATATATCGCAGGACTTAACTAAAAGACAACGATAAGCAACAGACCCCCGGATGACTACGATCATCCGGGGGTTTTTTATATGTGACTGATATTGATTTGAAAATAGGGCTTTGGTATCATGTTTCATAGTTGGAAAACAGAGAAACGATGTGAATCGTGTATCATTACTAAATTATTTTAAGGAGGATACACAATGGCAAGTGAGATCAGAGACATCAACCTGGCACCGTCAGGGGAAACAAAGATAGAATGGGTAAGGCAGCACTGCGATCTGCTCAGGACCCTTTATGAGGAATTTGAGAAGACAAAGCCTTTTGCAGGAAAGAAGGTAGCACTGTCAGTTCATCTTGAAGCAAAGACTGCTTTTCTGTGCCTTACCATGGCGGCAGGAGGAGCGGAGATGTATGTGACGGGATCCAATCCGCTTTCCACACAGGATGATGTGGCCGCAGCTCTTGTAAAACACGGACTGGAAGTCCATGCATGGCACGGAACAACCGAAGAGGAATACAACAGCCACATAGATGCGGTTCTTTCAGTCGGACCGAATATCATCATAGATGACGGCGGTGATCTGGTGCATGCAATGCATACAAAGTACAAGGCACTTATCCCGGATGTGATAGGCGGATGCGAGGAGACAACTACAGGTATCATCAGGCTGGAGGCCATGAACAGGGCCGGAGAGCTGCAGTTCCCCATGGTCAGGGTCAACAATGCGATGATGAAGCATTTCTTTGACAACAGATACGGCACGGGACAGTCTGTATGGGATGGTATAAACCGTACGACAAACCTGATCGTAGCCGGTAAGACCGTGGTAGTGGCAGGCTACGGATGGTGTGGAAAAGGTGTAGCAATGAGAGCCAAAGGGCTTGGAGCCAAGGTGATCGTTACCGAGATCGATCCGGTAAAAGCTATAGAAGCTATCATGGATGGATTCGACGTGATGCCGATGAATGAAGCGGCAAGCCATGGGGATTTCTTTGTCACCGTTACGGGCTGTGACAAGGTCATAGACAGCGAGGATCTTGCAAATATCAAGGACGGGGCTATACTCACGAATGCAGGACATTTTGACTGTGAAGTAGATATGGCCTGGATACATGCGAATGCGAAGAGATCGTGGGAGGCACGCCAGAATATCATGGGATATGAGCTTCCTACAGGACAGACCGTGTATGTACTGGGAGAAGGAAGGCTCGTGAATCTGGCATGCGGTGACGGTCATCCCGCAGAGATCATGGATATGTCATTTGCCATTCAGGCACTTTCCGCGAAGTACCTCGTGGAGCATGGCAGCGAGCTGAAAGAGAAGCTTATCGATGTACCGGCGGAAGTAGACAGGCACGTTGCAGAGCTCAAGCTTGACTTCCTCGGAAAGAAGATAGATGTACTCACTCCCGAACAGGAGGCATATCTCAATCAGGGATTGTAAAATGCGATACATCTGCTTTGACACTTATAAGAACATGGGATAGAATAAAAACTCGGCTGGCTGAGTCTGTGGTGTTGACTCTCCGGTCCCGCGCAATGAGAGCCCACGAACCGTGTCAGGTCGGGAACGAAGCAGCACTAAGAGGTGTCTTTCATGTGACGCGGGGTACCCGGGGACGAGCCTAGGGTTCAGTCAGCCACCTTTTTTAAGTAAAACACAGGAGGTATATGTAATGGGGGCAAAAGAAGCAATTGAGGCAGGGAAGACGTCGCTCGGTATTGAGTTCGGATCAACGAACATCAAGGCAGTACTTATCGATGAGGATTTCAAGGTACTGGCGAGCGGAAAACACGCTTGGGAAAACAAGCTGGAAAACGGCATATGGACATATTCCCTTGACGATATCTGGAGCGGATTGCAGGACTGCTATTCGGCTCTGAGAAAAGAAGTACAGGAAAAGTATGGTGTAAACCTCACAACTACGGGAGCCATAGGATTCTCGGCCATGATGCACGGATATATGGTCTTCAACGATAAAGATGAACTGATGGTACCCTTCCGCACATGGAGAAATACCATTACGGGAGAGGCAGCTGACAAGCTTACCGAGCTTCTGGACTTTAATATCCCTCAGAGATGGTCCATAGCACATCTTTACCAGTCCATACTGAATAAAGAGGAGCATGTAAAGGATATCCGTACACTGATGACCCTGTCAGAATACATACACTGGCAGCTGTCCGGAGAAAAGGTAGCCGGCATAGGAGAGGCTTCCGGTATGTTCCCCATTGACTCCGCAATAAATGACTATGATCAGGAAAGGCTTGACAAGTTTGATGCAAAGATTGCTGAGTACGGTTTTTCCTGGAAGATAAGAGACATTCTCCCCAAAGTACTTGTTGCCGGAGATGCTGCCGGCAAGCTCACGGAAGAAGGAGCAAAGAAGCTCGATGTATCCGGCAATCTTAAGGCAGGCATACCCATGTGCCCTCCCGAGGGAGATGCAGGAACAGGTATGACTGCTACGAATTCGGTGGCAGTACGTACCGGAAATGTATCCGCAGGCACCAGCTGCTTTGCAATGATAGTGCTCGAGAAGCCGCTGTCAAAGGTCTATCAGGAACTCGACATGGTGACTACACCGACAGGAAAGCCGGTTGCCATGGCACATGTGAACAACTGTACATCAGATCTCAACTATTGGGTGAACATCTTCAAAGAGGTGCTCTCAATGAACGGAGTAGAAGCTACCAACGATCTGTATACGGCTCTCTTTGATAAGGCACTGACAGAGGATCCCGATTGCGGCGGAGTTCTCTCATACAATTACTTCTCCGGAGAGCCGGTAACGGGTATGGAAGAAGGACGTCCTCTTCTGGTCCGTACACCGGATGCGAAGTTCGATCTGGCGAACCTTATGAGATCGATCCTGTATTCAGCCATGGGAGCACTCAAGATAGGAATGGATATCCTGATAAGACAGGAGCATGTGGAAGTCGATAAGATAACCGGACACGGCGGATGGTTCAATTCAGGAAAGAGTGCGGCAAAGGTAATGGCAGCGGCTCTCAATATTCCGGTATCCACTATGGCAACAGCCGGTGAGGGCGGTCCCTGGGGACAGGCCATACATGCATCTTATATGATCAACAAAGCAGCGGGAGAAACCCTGGATGATTTCCTTACAAACAGGGTATTTGCCGGAAGCGATACAGTGACCACAGCACCCGAAGAGAAGGATGTAGCGGGATTTGATAAATGGCTTGGCATGTATAAAGCGGGGCTTCCGATAGAGAGAGCAGCAATAGACAGTATAAAGTAACAAAAAGGAACGGCCCCCGCATCAAAAATGCGGGGGCTTCTGTAATAATAAAAAACAGGAAAATATAATGTTCAGGTCTACTCTTTGTTATATAAAGAATAAAAACAGAATGTTGATGCTCTTTCGCGGAAGCAAGGAAAACGACATCAACAAGGGAAAATGGATCGGTGTCGGAGGCAAGCTGGAGGCCGGAGAGACAGCAGGAGAATGCGTAAAAAGGGAAGTAAAAGAAGAGACCGGTCTGGAGCCTTCTCATTTCATCTTTCACGGCATACTTTACTTCAGGAACGACAGGTATGAAGACGAAGAGATATACCTTTATTCGGCTGAGATCTCCGATGAAGAGACAGACCATATAAGATATGATTGTGATGAGGGAACACTCCGTTTCGTAGATAGTGAAAAGATACCTGAACTGGATCTTTGGGAAGGAGACAGGGTTTTCCTGAAGGATCTTCTTGATGGAAAGAAGCATATATCGTATGAACTGATATATGAAGGAGACAGACTGATACGACATGAACGGATAAAAGTAAGCGAAGTCCTGTTTGATTTTGATGGCACACTGGTGGATACCGGAGAGGGGATCATGAAGTGTGCACAGTATTCTCTTGAGTCAATAGGTATCACAGTCGAGGATCATAGAGAGCTATCATTCTTTGTCGGTCCTCCGCTGTTGTACACATATATGCACAGATACGGGGCGGATGAGACACAGGCAAGAGCACTCATAGAAAAATACAGAGAGCGCTATAACCCGACCGGAGTGTACGAGTGTGAACTCTATCCCGGTGTGCGCGAATGTATAGAGAAGCTGCGTGATATGGGATACCATATCGGTATAGCTTCATCGAAGCCGGAGCATATGTGCGTGAAGCTGCTGGATCATTTTGGGATATCAGATCTGTTCGATGATGTGGTGGGAGCTACGCCGGACGGAAAGATAGATACGAAGACAGAAGTTTTAAATGAGCTCTTACGAAGGAAATCTGATGATCCGGAGTATATAAGTAAATGCGTCCTTATCGGAGATACCGGCTTTGATATCCGGGGTGCTACAGATGTAGGTATATCCGGTATAGGCGTATCTTTTGGGTACGGAGATATATCAGAGATGTCCACACTCGGAGCTGTGGACATAGCAGACAGCATGGCTGATCTGCCGGAGATCATCCGCAATCTGGATGACTGACATTCAGACTGTCTTAAGGAATTCCCTGTTCTATCCGATAAAAATTACATGAGAATAGATTTCAATCAGCTGCAGTCAAAGAAGATAGATGATCCGAAAGCCTTTGCAGCAGGCATAAAGAGCGGATCATCAAAGGCCACATCTGATATTCCCACAGACGGGATAGTATTCGGACATTCAGAAGATAATATCTTCTCCAAAGGTGTGTCCGGAAAAAAATCCATACTGGAACAGGTGGAAAAGACAGACGCTATAGGTGCGGATGTGGCTATGGAGCAGATGCTCGTCGTAGCACAGACTATGTCACCTCAGGATGCCAAACAGATGGCGGATGAGGGTTATGATCTGAGTGAGATGGATCCGGCAGATGCAGTGAACTCTCTGGACAGGATGAAGATACGCCTTGCAGAGGCCGGCGTGAATGTTGCCGGATACACTGATACAGTATCAGCTGATAAGGTGGCGGAAGTAACCGGACAGACTCTGGATTCGGAAAAGCTCGCATCAGAAAACGCAGTCTATACCGAAGACTATTTTACGACAGAAACTACAGATGCAGAGATAGCGGATACACTTTTGGATTTCGACCTCCCAGCAACATATGACAATACCTCATCTGTCAGGGAAGCCATAAATATGACGGCCGAACTGAAGGACATGACAGAGAATACCAGACTCTTCCTTGCAGCCGAAGGAATGGAGCCCACCATAGCTAACGTTTTCCGGGCTGAGTTCTCAAGCGGAAGAACACAGACGGGAGAAAACACCACATTCTTAAGAAATGCCAGATATGTAGCCGATGATATGGGCTACGTGGGCAAAGCGGGAAATGCGACGGTAAAGGAAACCGCAGACGGCGGAAGGAACAAAGCTGTTGATGATGGCTTGGAAAAACAGATAAAGGATATCATCAAAGACGCCGGATATGAGCCGGATCCAAAGCTGGAAAAAGATGCTCTTTCCATGATAAATGCGGGTGTACCCCTTACGAGCAGAACCCTGCAGATATACGAAGATGCAGCCAAGATAGATATCAGGCCTTCTAAAAAAGAGATCATGAACGCGATAGCTTCAGGCGGTGAAGGAAAGGATGCTTATCTGATCGCTGATTACAGAAAGATAAAAGCAGAACGCGTGATAAAGGAAACAGCCCTGTCCATGGCTACCGAAGCTAAACAGAAAAATCTGGACAGAGAGCTGACCATAGATACAGGCTATCTTGAAAGAGATGTAGAGTCGCTTAAGACAAAAGAGAAAGAAGCCTTTGATCTGCTTGAAGCTACGCTGTCAGTGAAAAAGGACATACAGAAGGCACCGGCCGAGCTGATAGCACAGAGAGATATCCTGGACGTATTCGGACAGCTTCGCAGCACTGAGACTATACCGGCAGATGACACCCTGACACTGAATAAGGCTCATGAAAGAGCCAGCGACCTGTCACGTCGATATGAAGACATGAATGCAACTTACGAAGCAGTGGGAACAGAAACCAGGGCAGATCTTGGTGACAGCATAAAGAAAGCTTTTGCCAATACAGACTTCGGTCAGATACTTTCAGATCTTGGTATAGAGCAGAATGCAGTAAATGAAAGAGCTGTACGTATTATCTCCTACAGTCATATGGAGCTGAACGCAGAAAATGTCAGGACAGTAAGCATGGCAGACGAAAGGCTGAATGCCTTACTCGACAGAATGACCCCGGCAAGAGTACTGAAGCTCATAAAAGATAATGTTAATCCGCTGGAAACAGGGCTTGAGGAACTGGAAAACAGGCTGGAAGGATATGAAAACGAGGAACTGAAACCGGTCGAAGACTTTGCCAGATATCTTGTGTCAGAAACAAATAAAGGGAACGTGACCGATGAAGAGGCAGCTTCCTACATAGGTATATACAGACTGGTGAACGCGATCAACGCAGGCGATCATAAAGTGGTAGGGATGCTGATGGCCAGCGGAGCCGAGATCAACTTTGAAAACATGCTGACCGCAGTTCGGACCGGGAAAAGGACGCATGTGGATCAGTATATTGATGCGAATTTTGCCGGCAAAGAAGCCGTCTTTTCAGCAGATAATGCACGGATCGACGAGATGATCCGTACGGCATTCTCACCTGATGCATCAGGACAGGATTATTACGAGGAAGAGGCACAGAAATTTGCCGAAGCTGCTAAGGCAGAGGCAGAGCTGTATAAAGCACTGGAAAGAGCAGACATACCCCAGAGTGCTGCGAACATAACAGCTTATGAGCAGCTGACTACAGAAGGGGGCAACAGATTTGCAAGAGAGCTCTATGACAGAGCATCGGAAAAGACAAAAGGAAAGCTGAAGACAAGTCGTGAAAAGGTGAGAGAGGATCTGGAAAGCAAAGATGCGGACAAGATAAAAGAAGCCTACGACGAAATGGTAAAGGCGGAACTTATAGCATCACTGGAAGGAGAGACTCTGGATATAAGAGCCATGCGTTCTGTGGATAAGAGCCTTTCGATAAAGAGATCGCTGGCACAGACAGAGGATTATCATATCCCGGCAGAATTTGGCGGTGAGCTGATAAATATAAATCTGAGAATAAGACATGGCGAAAACCAGAATTCTGTCGATATATATTTTGAGACCGAAGAATTCGGCTCTGTCCACGCTGAGCTCCGGGTGACGGACGGTGTCCGGGGAGCTGTTTCCAGCGAAAGGGCAGCGGGAGATGAGTTTATGAGGGAGAGACTCGATGCAATGAAAGAAGCTGTCTCGAGAGTCTCCGGAAAAAATACATATCTTAATATCGGGGATATGGATATACCCGAGATCAGTGCTCCGCCAAGCGGAGTACCGGAAGCCATGGATGGCAATGCTTCGCAGGATGAAGCACAGAAAACCGGTAATGCCACACTCTACCGAATAGCTAAGGCGGTATTGGATGTGGTATTGCAATAACAGTTTTAGGAGGAGCTATCCATGAAGATCAACAGTAACATCACGGCTTATATCACCAATAATTCGTATATGCAAAATGAAAAGCGGCTCGGTAGCGCGACCAGCAAACTGTCCAGCGGCTACAAACTCAACACGGCAGGAGACGATCCTGCAAACTTTGCGATCGCGGCAAAGATGCGTTCCATGATAAAGGGACTCGACAAGGTCAAGACGAACACAACCACAGGAATGTCCGTATTGGAAACAGCTGAAGCAGCCATGAAAGAATCTCAGGATATGATACAGAGAATGAATGAGCTTGCGATCAAAAGCTCAAACGGCACGCTTTCAAGCTCCGACAGGCAGACCATACAGGATGAAGTCGATCAGCTCATGCGCGAGATAGACCGTATAGCGGAAACTACCGAGTTCAACGGGATGAAGCTCATCAACGGTGCATTTAATGACAGGGGCTACACCAACGAGCTGAAAGTGAAGGTCATGGATTATTCGGAAAGCGTAACAGCCGGCAAATATGTCGTTAAACTCACAAAAGGTACGGATGGCGAATACAAGCTTGAAAACAGCGGCAGGACGACAGATCCGGAATATGCGGGATACAAGGATGCAGATCAGCTCTTCGGTACAGTGGATCCGGCCAGGCTGACAATAAAAAGAGAGACCATAGATCCAGGAGACGGATCAAGTGTTGACTATGTATCGATCAAGGGTCTTTCCGGTACCGAAATGAGGATCAAGGTTGAAGACGGGATCATTAACGGAGATCCGCTGGAGCTTGATCTCACGGGAAGAGGATCCATGAGGCTTCAGGTGGGGACTGAAGAGGGCGAAGTCATTTCCGCATCCATACCCCGTATGACAACCGAGGCAATGGGACTTGCCGGGATAGATTTCACCTCGAAGGAGAGCTCATATGTGGCTATAGATAAGGTGAACACAGCATTGAGCTACGTGAACCGTGCAAGATCCAGAATGGGAGCGTATGAGAACCGTCTGGAAAATACCGGAGCTTTCATCGATGCATACAATGAGAACGTGACTACATCAGTTTCCCGTATACAGGATACAGATATGGCAGAGATGATGATCGAATTTACGAGCATGCAGATACTCTCACAGGCAGGTATCAGTATGCTGTCACAGGCAAACGAGGCACCTCAGCAGGCGCTTCAGCTGCTGCAGTGATCATACAGTAAACCAACACATTGAGAAAAGGAGGTCGACGGTATGACATCCGAGAAAAAGCAGGAATACACAAGACGCATTACAGAAGCAAATCCCACGGGCATCATAGCTCTTACTTATGAGATCGCACGAGGTTACTACGAGGATGCTGTAATAGCCTTCAAAGCCGGGGACAGGGATACTTACAGACTGGAGATCACAAGAGGCAATAAATGCATAGAACAGCTGATCATGGCCCTCGATCCGCAGTATGCATTATCGATATATCTGCTGAGGATCTACAATTATATCCTTGAATGCGCCAGAAAAGCGTCTTTCAAATATGATACAAGCGAGCTGGATGAGCCGATGGATATACTGAAGAGGATAGGCACATCCTTCGAGGAGATAGCACCTCAGGACAAAAGAGGTGCCGCTGTACAGGGAGGAGAAGAAGTCTATGACGGTCTTACATATAATGCCAAAGGCCGCACCAATACGACAGTAAAGCGATGATCCGCTGAAACCATATACCATATGATGATCACCTGACCCCGGAGGTCAGGTGATTTTGATTGCTTTAACCAAATTATGATATATTAATGCAAATACTTAAGTCGGAGGGGACGATGGAAGAGACAAAAAAGCGCATGCTGTCCGGCATTCAGCCGAGCGGTGATCTGCATTTGGGCAATTATCTGGGAGCCATAAAGAATTGGGCGGACAGGGTAGATGAATATGAGTGCTATTATTTCATGGCCGATATGCACACCATCACCGTCAGACAGGAGCCGTCAGAGTTGAGACGGAGATCTCTGGCACAGCTTGCGCAGTATATTGCATGCGGACTGGATCCGGAGAAGAACGTACTCTTTCTTCAGTCACATGTGCCGGCACACGCACAGCTTTCATGGGTGCTCAACTGCTACACCATGTTCGGAGAGCTCTCACGTATGACTCAGTTCAAGGATAAATCCTCAAAATATAAGGATAATATAAACGCGGGCCTGTTTACCTATCCCGTACTGATGGCATCGGACATTCTGCTCTATCAGCCGGACTATGTGCCTGTGGGCGAGGATCAGAAACAGCATGTCGAGCTGACCCGTGACATTGCAAAGCGTTTCAACAGCATATACGGAGACGTATTTACCGTGCCGGAGCCTTTCATATCGAAGGCCGGCGCAAGGATATACAGCCTGTCTTCCCCGGGAGACAAGATGTCCAAGTCCGATCCGAACGGATGCGTCTTCATCATGGATGAGCCGGATGTTGTAATGAAGAAGTTCAAGCGGGCGGTAACCGACAGCGATACGGAAAACCCGGTGAGATATGATAAAGAAAACAAACCGGGAGTAGCGAATCTCATGAACATATACTCCACGCTTACCGGAAAGACTTATGATGAGATAGAGAAAGAGTTTGAAGGCAAGGGATACGGCGTTTTCAAGCCGGCCGTGGCGGAAGTGGTCAGAGACACCCTGAAACCCATACGCGAAGAAGCTGCAAGACTTACGGCAGATAAGGCATATCTGGACGGCGTGTATAAGGACGGTGCGGAAAGGGCTTCGTATATAGCAAATAAGACTCTGCGCAAGGTATATAAGAAAGTAGGATTTTATCAGGGCTGACACAACAGATTGACCGAAAAAATGACCGAATATACAACATAATGTAGAAACAGATATTGTACATAAAAAAATACAATGCGTCGGTTTATTTTTAATTTATGTTGACGATATAATACTTGGAGCAGGTAAATACAGGCTCCAATACATGAGAGGAGGATCGGATATGAGCATAAGGATCGGTTCAAACATGACATCGTTCTACAACGCATCACGTATCAACCCCGCGCAGGATATCGACAGAGCCTCCAGAGTAGAGAAGAAGAATGACGTAGCGCTTGACCTGCAGGACGGTCGCAGCAATGGCCAGTATGTGGCAAAAGATCACGGCGGAGTGATCCAGACCAGAGTATCCGATGCCAATGCTTTCCAGAAGACCCAGCTCGACAGCAGCAGAGAGCGTATAGAGGAGATGGCAAACAAGCTTTTCGATAAGCTTCCCAATATCCTCAATGATATGCAGAAACTGCCCGAGAATACCGGAGCAGAGGATCAGGCAGCACGTGTTGCAGTAACAGAGAGGAACGCAGCCGCAGTCGCCGACAGACAGGCACAGCAGGCAGCGGAGCTCCAGAACTTCTCCCTGTAAAAGACCTGAAAACAGCAATCTGATTATCAACCCCATACTGTACGGTATGGGGTTTTCTTTTGCCGTAACGTGTGTACTGTGCTAAAATCATATGGATTATATTCTGATACAGGAGGAATGGGA
>JAEEGL016014124.1_pt1 | contig 12880 bp, 9 predicted proteins | sample 9134231 | NCBI WGS metagenome assembly JAEEGL01 (sample SAMN16246548, study PRJNA631951) | gut metagenome | biome: gut microbiome; feature: rumen; material: fiber-attached | host: Bos | place: Iran: Karaj | collected 2018-10
CCGACGAACCCGCCCGCCACCCAGCCGCAGCCCACGCCGCCGCCGGCAACGCAGCCTCAGCCTACGCTGCCTCCCGAGACGCAGCCTCTGACCGAAGCGCCGCAGCCGGAAAGCACCGAGCCGACAGAGACTGAGCCTCCGACGGAAACGGAAGAAGCAGCGGGATCTTCTCCTGAAGCGGAAACGACGGAAGTATCCGCGGAAGTGAGCGGGACGCCGGAAGAGACGCTCCCCCAGACACCGGAACCGACGCCGGGAGAAGAGCCGTCTTCCACGGTCCGGCCGACCGAGGCTCCTGCCTCGAGCGCGGCGGAGTCGGATGACGGCGGTGACTGGAGAAGCCTGTCGCCGGAAAAGATCCAGAGCTATTTCCGCCTGGCGATCATTGCCCTGGTCGTGACCGCGCTGCTGCTGGTCGGCCTGATCATTCTGTACCGGAAACTGTATTTTTCAGGCTCCGGAAAGAAAAAGGAGAAAAAATGAAACGGAAGAACGCGGGAGGGAAAAAGATCCTGTGGGCGGGAGCGCTGACGCTGCTTCTGCTCCTTTCCGTGTGTTTTCTGACATATGCGGAAGGCGGCGAAACGGGAGATTCTTCCTCCGAGGCAGAGGCCCCGGTGATCCCGCCTGAGACTGATCCGCCGGAGACCGATCCGCCTGAGACCGATCCGCCGGAGACCGATCCGCCTGAGACCGATCCGCCTGAGACCGATCCGCCTGAGACCGACCCGCCGGAGACCGATCCGCCTGAGACTGATCCGTCGGAGACCGATCCGCCTGAGACCGATCCGCCTGAGACCGATCCGCCGGAGACCGATCCGCCTGAGACTGATCCGCCTGAGACCGATCCGTCGGAGACAGCCCCGCCGGAAACGCAGCCTTCCGAGACGGTTCCCGTCAGCGAGCCCCCCACACAGCCGCCGGCACCTGTGGCTGTTCCGGCAGCGGTCTTTACGGCGACCGGATATAATACCGGCCGTCTGACGGGGCTCACCCCCGATTTGGCCTACAGCACGGACGGAGGCACCACCTACCGCACGATCACCGGGACCAGTCTGAATCTTACGCTCGAGCCCTGTACGATCCTGATCGTCCGGACGGCGGACGACGGAAGACAGTCCGAGCCGCAGCGGATCGTCGTGACCCGTGCCGCAGTGCCGACCTACACCAAGGTGGATCAGGGCTGCCCCAACGCGTACGGGCGTCTGGAGAATCTTCCGGACTTCTGTGAAGTGAAGGTGGATAACGGAGAATGGACCCGCTGCGAGGACAACACCGTCGGCATGATGGTCCACTTCTACACGTATACCCTGCGTGTGGCGGCTCACGGAACGGTGCTGGCTTCTTCGGAAGTCCGGGAGAAAGTATCGCTCCTGAACCAGGATCACGTGTTCATGGTCGGATTCTGCATTTACTGCGGCGAGATCGACTATACCTATGTTGCTCCCGGTGTACATACCGATCCTCCGCCGACCCAGAGGCCTATCGTCCCGCCGTCCACGCCGGAGGAACCGACCGAATCCGGACTGGAGAGCACGGAAGAATCTTCGCCGGGGCCGGAAGAGAGCAGCAGCCCGGAGGAGACCGGCGAAAGCCAGACTCCGGAGGAGACTCCCTCAAGCGGAGAGCTTTCCACAGCGGAAGAGACTCCTTCGAGCGGAGAGATCTCCACACCGGAAGAGACTCTTCCGACGGAGACCGGTCCGAAACCTTCCGGCGCATCGCAGACCGGTTCCCCGTCCTCCGCGCAGGCATCCTCCGCCTTGCCGACGCTCCCTCCTCCTCCGGAACAGGGGGCCATGCTGAAGCAGATCCTGCCCTGGATCATTGCCGGCGGCCTGGCCGCTGTGCTGCTGATCGGCGTGACGATCCTGCTGGCGGTGAGAAGCCGCCGGAAGCCCGCCCGGTAACGGCCCGGCCTGTTTGCGACATTCCCGCAGTCCCTGCGGGGATGTCTTTTTTTCCGGCGGGGCGGAAAGCGAAAAAACCGCCCGCGGCCTGCCGAAAACGGTTGAGTTTGACCGCAAAGGAACGTATAATTGAGAAGGCGTACCGGGGTGATCCGGCGCCAGTCTTTTGAATCAGAGGTATCGATATGAGCGAAGAACGCAGAGTGGGAACTGTTTCCCGGGGGATCCGCTGCCCGATCATCCGTCAGGGTGATGATCTGGCTTCGATCGTGACCGACAGCGTGCTTCAGGCAGCCGCCGGCGAAGGCTTTTCGCTGCGCGACCGCGACGTGATCGCCGTGACCGAATCGGTCGTGGCGCGTTCACAGGGGAATTATGCGACCGTGGAAGATATTGCCGCGGACGTGAGGACGAAGCTCGGCGGAGAGACCGTCGGCGTGATCTTTCCGATCCTGTCGCGCAACCGCTTCGCGATCTGCCTGCGGGGCATTGCCCGCGGGGCCAAAAAAGTGGTTCTGATGCTCAGCTACCCCTCCGACGAGGTGGGCAACGAGCTGGTGAACATCGACCTGCTGGACGAAGCCGGCATCAACCCCTACTCCGACGTGCTCACGAAGGACCAGTTCCGGGCTCTTTTCGGTGTGATCCGGCATCCGTTCACCGGTGTGGACTACATCGACTACTATACACAGCTGATCCGCGAGAGCGGGGCCGAAGCCGAAGTGATCCTGGCCAACCAGCCGAAGGCGATCCTGAAATATACCGATAAGATCATTGCCTGCGATATCCATACCCGCGTCAGGACCAAACGGATCCTGAAGGCGGCGGGCGCGTCCGTCGTGCTCGGTCTGGATGAGATCCTGAACGCGCCGGTAAACGGCAGCGGCTACAATCCTAAATTCGGCCTTCTCGGCTCCAACAAGGCAGAGGAAGACCGGGTGAAGCTCTTCCCGAGAGACTGCCGGGATCTGGTGTACGATATCCAGGCCCGCGTTTTGGCGGCCACCGGCAAAAAGGTGGAAGTGATGGTCTACGGCGACGGCGCCTTCAAGGATCCCCAGGGCAAGATCTGGGAACTGGCCGATCCGGTCGTGTCGCCGGCTTATACGGACGGACTGGTCGGCACTCCGAACGAGCTGAAACTGAAATATCTGGCGGACAACGATTTCAAGAATCTTTCCGGCGAAGCGCTGAAAGAGGCGATCTCCGAGAGCATCCGGAAGAAAGACGCGGATCTGTTCGGCAAGATGGCTTCCGAGGGTACCACGCCCCGGCAGCTGACCGACCTGATCGGCTCTCTCTGCGATCTGACCAGCGGCTCCGGCGACAAGGGAACCCCGGTCGTGCTCGTACAGGGCTATTTCGACAACTACACGAACAGTTAGGCCCGGAGCGAGACGGGCCTCGCAAGTATAATTTTCGCCGGAAGGCGGAAGGGAGCGGCTTAGTGAAACCGTACAGGGAACTGAACCACGAAGAACTGAAAAAAGAATACGCGGCGGTCCGTGCCGAGTACGACGCCCTGAAAGCACAGGGGCTCGCGCTGGACATGTCCCGAGGCAAGCCCGGCAAGGCGCAGCTGGATCTGGTATCCGATATGCTGACCGTGCTTCAGTCGCCGGAAGACTGCAGGGACGGGAAAATGGACGTCCGCAACTACGGGGAACTGGCGGGGATCCCCTCTGCCAGAGCTCTGTTCGCCGACATCCTCGGCTGCAGGCCCGAGGAATGCTTCATCGGCGGCAGCGCCTCGCTCCAGCTGATGTACGATCTGATCGCCAAGGCCTACACCCACGGCCTGCTGCATTCCGAACAGCCCTGGTGCCGGCTGGAAAAGGTCAGATGGCTCTGCCCGGCGCCCGGCTACGACCGGCACTTCCGGGTGACGGAGACCTTCGGCTTCGAGCTGATCACCGTCCCGATGACGCCCGAAGGCCCCGATATGGACTGCGTGGAGGAACTGGTAAAGGATCCCGCCGTGAAGGGCATCTGGTGCGTGCCGAAGTATTCGAATCCGGACGGGATCATCTATTCGGAGGAGACGGTCCGCCGGCTGGCTTCCCTGAAGCCCGCAGCCCCCGATTTCGCGCTGATGTGGGACAATGCCTACTGCGTACACGAGTTCTTCGGAGAGTTTGTCCCGTTCGACGACATCCTGACCCTCTGCCGCGAGGCCGGAAATCCCGATATGGTCTATGAATTCGCTTCCACCTCGAAGATCACCTTCCCCGGCGCGGGAATCTCGGTGATGGCCGCCTCCGAAGCGAACCAGAAATACCTGCAGAAGCTCATCGGCTGCCAGATCATCTCTTACGACAAGGTCAATCAGCTGCGGCACGTCCGCTATCTGAAGGACAAAGCCCACACGCTGGAACTGATGAAGAAGCACGCGGCGATCCTCGGTCCGAAGTTTGCGGCCGTACTGGACGCCCTGGAAGCGGAGATCGCTCCGCTGGGGATCGCGCACTGGCAGAAGCCGAAGGGAGGCTATTTCGTCTCACTCTTCACAATGCCCGGACTGGCGACCCGGACGCTGGCCCTCTGCAAAGAGGCGGGCGTGACGATGACCGGTCCCGGCGCCACCTATCCGTACGGGAAAGATCCCGAGGACAGCAATATCCGCATCGCTCCCTCGCTGCCGCCGGCCGACGAGCTGGCCGCCGCGACGAAGGTCTTCTGCAAAGCCCTCCGTCTGGCGACGCTGGAGCAGATGCTCGCAGACAAATAATACGGCGGTCCGCACGGTTTTCCGCGGGCCGTGCAAGACTGAAAGAAGGAAAGTGGATCTCCGGAGCCCTGGGCCTTCGGAGATCCTCAGGTATCTGACATGAAGATCGAACGAATCAGCAGCCATCAGATTAAATGCACACTGACCCGCGGAGACCTGATCAAAAGGCATCTGACCTTTCGGAAACTGGTCGGAGGGGGCCCGGAGATCCGCGAACTGCTGCGGGAGATGTCGGAGCGCTCGTTTGAGGAAACGGGCATGGAACTCCACGGTCATCTGATGATCGAAGCGGTGTCCCAGCGGCAGGGTGACGTCGAGATGGTGATCACTTGCGTCGACCAGAAGGATCTGCCCGTGCAGCCGCCGCTCCAGGAGGAAACAGACGAAGAAAAGGAAAAGAAGCTCTCTGACGCGTTGAAACTGATCATGGGCATGGCCGCGGAGACGCAGAACCGGGAGAATGAAAAAACTCCCGAAGAGGAGACTGCGCCGCTGCTGGCGGTCTTTGCTTTCCCGAACGCGCAGGAGCTGCGCCAGGTGGCGAGGCTGCCGCGCGTGCCCCGGGGGATCCGGAGCGATCTGTTCCGGGCCGGCAATACCGGCTATTACTATCTGGCGGTCCAGTCCGCCCGTCCAGCCCGGGAGAAGATGGTCAGCTACAGTATGCTGCTCACCGAGTTCGCCCGGACGGTCGACGCGGATCAGGGAACGCTTGCCTATTTCCGCGAGCACTACGAGACGGTCTTCCGGAAGAACGCCCTCGACAGGATCCGTGAAGAGGGTCTTCCCGAAACTGCCGGCAAAGCAGAAATCCGTTGACAGAAAAAGCCCCGCTGTGCTAGGATGTTCCCTGCACGGCGGGGCCTTTTCCGCCGCATGGACCTTTAGCTCAGTTGGTCAGAGCAGCCGGCTCATAACCGGTCGGTCCCGGGTTCGAGTCCCTGAAGGTCCACGACAATCAAATATGGCCCGATGGCTCAGTTGGTTAGAGCGCCGCCCTGTCACGGCGGAGGCCGTGGGTTCGAGTCCCATTCGGGTCGCACGCGGGTGTGGCGAAACAGGCAGACGCAAGGGACTTAAAATCCCTCGCCCTCACAGGCGTGCCGGTTCGAATCCGGCCACCCGCACAGCAAAGGGAGCCCCTTCACGGGGCTCCCTTTGCTGTGCGGGCAGCCGTCCAACGAGAGCCGGCGGGCAGCCCGCAGGGCTGCAGGCCGGCGACGGAGCGGCTCTGCCGCTCCTAGTGCCCGAAGGGCGCGAATCCGGCCACCTTCACGGGGCTCCTTTTGCTGTGCGGGCGGCCGGATCATTTATACATATTTTCTGATCACTGCGAACAGTCTTCCTTGTTTGCTTTCCCCGCTCACTCCGTCATAAATGAATTTCCCGAAGCCGCGGACAGAGATCACGCTGCCCTCTCTGATCTTTTTGCCGGGGTCTGTCTCCGGACGGCCGTTTATCAGCACTCTTCCCGCGGGAAAGAGCGGTGCGGCGTGATTCCGGGAAAGACCGCAGAAGGCGGCCACCAGAATGTCCAGGCGCTCCGAGGCGATATTGACGCTTATTTCGCGGAAAAACGGGAGTAAATTCGGGAAGATCCGGACCGCATTCCTCCCCTGTCACCCTCGTCCGGCGCACTTCCTTCAAAGAGATCAGCAGAGGGACCGCCTGCTCCAGGCAGACCACTGCCGCCCGGTTCTCCCGGATCAGCAGATCGCCTACGAGATTTCGCTCGATCCCCAGAGAGAGGATCGCTCCAAGATAATCCCGATGGGTGAGCTCTTCCGAGTATTTTTCGGAGACGGGAGAAAAACGCACAAACCGGACAGGCGGTTCCGGCCGGAACCCCAGGTCTTCTTCGGAACCGCAGACCAGGATCCGCCGCTCGGCGTCGGGAAACCCTCCTTCAAAAGAAAAGCGGATGCCGCCTTTCGGAGGATCTCGTCGGAAATCCTCCTGCTCCGCCGGGGACAGAAAGGCCGAAAAGACTGGGACGTTTCTTTGTTCCGCCCGGCGGTACAGATCGGTCAGATGCCGGTAGAGTTCTTCCGATCGCTCCATGATCACGCTCCCTGTTTACAGGAAATTCGCAAACGCGGTGATGATCGCCGCGTTGAAGAAGTCGATAAACAGAGAGCCGACGAGAGGAACGATCATGAAGGCGACCGGAGCAGGGCCGTAGAGATTCGTGATCGCCTGCATATTGGCCATGGCGTTGGGCGTGGCGCCCATGCCGAAGCCGCAGAAGCCGGAGGCGATGGTGGCGGCGTCGTAATCCTTCCCCATCACATGGAAGACCACGTACGAGGCGAAGAGGAACATGACCACCGTCTGCACCAGCAGGATGACGATCATGGGAAGCGCCAGACTCACGAGCTGCCACAGCTTCAGGTTGATCATGGCGAGGCCCAGGAAGAGGGACAGGCAGATGTTCCCGATCGCGCTCATTTCCTGCATGGGCACTGTCTTTTTGCGTGCCTCCTGGATGTTCCGGATCACCGCGCCGACGAGCATGGCTCCGATGTAGCCGGGCAGGGTGATGAGCTTTCCGAGAAGCGCCGAAACGACGGTCCCGACGCCCACGCCGACGACGATATAGATGGCCGCGTTCATCAGGTTGGCCTCGTCGAGGGCGCCCGTGTTGGGATCGACGTCGACTTCCACGGTCTCGGGCTTTTTGGATCCGTGAAGATTGAGGCCGGAAGACTTGAGTCCGTATTTGCGGATCTTGGAAGTGGCGATCGGGCCGCCGATGATGCAGCCGGAGATGAGCCCGTAGGTCGCGGCCGCGACCGCGACGGTCGTGGCGTTGGCGACGCCGAGATCTTCCAGGAAAGGCCCGAAGGAACCGGCTGTCCCGTGTCCCCCGACCAGCGGGATGGAGGCCATCGCCAGGCCGAGCCGGCCGTCCAGACCGAAAAGCTTGGCTCCGAAACCGCCGATCACATCCTGCAGAGCGCACATCAGCACGGACAGGATCAGGAACTTGATCACGCCGATCCCGCCCTTTTTCAGTTCGCTGAAGGCTGCCATATAGCCCACGGAACAGAAGAAGGCGGTCATGAACACGCTCTGGAGCGTCGTGTCGAGACTGAATTCAACGATCCCGGCGGAGCGCAGGATCACGTGCAGGACCGCAAAGATGAGGCCGCCGATGACCGGGGCGGGAATGCAGTACTTGCTCAGGATCTTGATTTTTCTGACCAGCAGGCGCCCGAAAATCAGCATGATCACCGCCAGTCCCAGCGCCTGATACATATCGAGCTTAATGACGTTCATAGCTTTCTCCCTTCACTCTGGATCATGCGCCGGCCGTGTCAGCGGTCCGTCGGGACGGTCAGGCCTTTTTCCGCAAAATACCTGGCCGCACCCGGATGGTAAGGGACGGAAGTGACCCCTGCCGCCAGTTCCAGACTCAGCTCCGCCCCCTTGGAGTGGGCTTTGGCGATGGCCGTCAGGTTTTCATAAATGCCGGAAATAATGCGGTAGACGTCCTCTTCCGAAGCGTCAGGCCCCGCGACGAGCACCGCCCCTACCGCGACCGTCGTGACGTCGGCGGGCGTGTTGTAGGTCCGTTTGCTGACGACCGCCCGGCTGTAGTAGGGGGAAAGCTCCGTCAGTTTCTGAATATGCGCCTCGTCCAGGGGAATCAGATAGATGCTCGTGGTGGCGGCGATCCCGGATACCGCGGAGGTCGGCGCTCCGGCCACGACGAAGGCCGCATCGATCTTTCCGCTCTGCAGCGCCCCGACCGAGGCTCCGAAATCCTGATAGGCCGGGATGATGTCGCGCTCGGTCAGGCCGTAGGCATTCAGGATATCGACCGCGTTGAAATACGTGCCGGATCCGGCCGCCCCGATCGAGACGCTTTTTCCTTTAAGGTCGGCAACGGAGCGGAGAGAGGGGTCCATGGTGATGATCTGGACCTGCTCCTTATAGAGTTCGGCGATCACGCGGATCTTATCGGCTTTCCGGTCGAAGGACCGGGTCCCTTCCCAGGCATAGGAGAGCACGTCGGTCTGCGAGAAACCGACCACGGCACTGCCGCTCTGGAGTGCCTGAATATTCTCCTGGGATCCTCCGGAAGTGACCGTTTTCAGCCTGGTCCCGGTTTTTTCGGCGATCTTCCCCGCCAGGACCTGACCGAAGCGGTAGTAGGTGCCCTGATCCCCGCCGGTCACGAAAGTCAGCCCGCCCTCTTCCTGAGGCTCGGGGGTATTCCGGCAGCCGGAGAGCATCATCACGCAGGCGATGATCAGAGCCGCGAAAGGCAGCAGTTTCTTCATCTCGGTTCCTCTCTTTCTGAAGGATATCTTCATGCAGTTCTGCTGGAATGATAAGGATCTTTCCTTATCCGCACAGTCGATATGTTAAATTGATTATAGCAGACCCGGCCAAAAAACGGAAGCGTCCGGAAGAGAGAATCAGCGGCCTGCGGCTGGAAATGGAACGGGCGCGGTGGTATACTGGCTTCGAAACGGAGGCGGCAGTGACGCCCCTCCCACGGGAGAACAGATATGGATCCGAATGATGAGCTTTTCAGACCGCAGGACGTCTTTGACGCGTCTCTGTACCGCAGAGGCCTTTTCGTGGAGGCGTCGGAGCATTTCCGGCTGGTTGTGAAGGAAGACCCGGAAAAAAGCGCGCACCGCTCCGTGGTCGTCCCGCTGCAGTTTGGCAGTATCTATGTGGTGACTTTCCCGCAGAAAACGGAGCGGCTCCGCGCGGCGGTGGCCGAGCGGGACCCGGACGGGATGAAGCCGGGGGAGGCGGCTGTCTGCACGGTCGAAGCCCGGCTGCAAAACGTTTACTGGGAAAAGGAGCCGGAAGCGTGGGACGGCTTTCTGTATACGACCGAGCGGGAAAGCCAGTATCTGGTCATCTATACCGGCGATACGGAAGAGACTCCGCTGAAGATCGAACGGATCCCGGTCCTGCTCGGCCGGGATACGGACGACGACTGGTACCGTCCGGGGCCGCAGAAGGACCTGAAGGGCGGCCCGGACAGCTGGGGCAAATGGGACTGGACCGCGGAGGAGGTGCTGGAGCACGTCTACGAGCCGCTGCGGAGAGCGTATCCGGCATACATTTCCAGACAGTGCATCGGCCGCGATCAGTCGGGGAAATACCCGATGTGGGCCTATACCTTCGAGCCGGAGAACTATGAGCAGACCCTGTTCATCACCGGCGGCATGCACGCGGCCGAAATGGACGGGTATCTCGGCCTCGCCCGGTTCTTTGAACTGATGGTAAAGGAGGACGGCTCCCACGCAGGCCTCCACTATCTGCGGACAAAGGTGAAGATCGTCCTCATCCCGATCATCAACGTCTATTCCGCCTCGGAGGAGCATATCCGCCAGAACAGCCGCGGAAAGGACCTGAACCGGGATTACGAGCTCCACACGGAAGCGGAGACCATCAACGTGATCTGGCTGCTGGAACAGTATAAAGACGAAGCGGCCGCCCTGATCGACTATCACACCTGCAAGGGGAAACGCTTCGACCTCTACTATAATTTCAGCGTCCAGGCTCCCAACTGCGCCCTGTGCTGCCGGGTGACGAACCATATCTACGAGGACCTGAAGGCGCGCGGGCTGGCCGACTGTCCGCCGGTGATGGAGCTGATCCCCGGGGCTTACGAGAAACATGACAAATATCTGCAGGGCTACGCCTGGAACCGGCTGGGGATCCCGACGCTGGTCGCCGAGCACCAGCATGAGAAATACGCGGAGCCGCACTCAGCCCTCGGCCTGGAACTGGCGGTCGAATATTATGGCAATTTCATGATCCAGACCGCGCTGGCCCGGCTGAAACTGAGAAGCGGGAAGGAGAAATGATCGGCCTTTCGGCTTGCTTTTGTGCGGGCGTTTCGCTACAATCAAAAGGCAGTACCAATACTATTCCTGAGGTGGTCCATGCGGCACTTTAAAAAAACCTGGCAGAAGACGGCAGTCACCTGCCTTGCCATCGTGTTCGGAAACCTGCTGCTGGCCTTCGCGGTCGGCGGCTTTATCATTCCCCACGATATCATCATGGGCGGTACGACCGGTATCGGCATCGTGCTGCACCGTGTGTTTCCCCAGATCGAAGTCTCGGCTTTCGTGCTGGTCCTGAACGTGCTTCTGCTGGTACTGGCGCTTTTCGTCCTGGGGAAGCAGTTCGTGATGACTACCATCGCCTCCTCGATCCTGTATCCGCTGTTTCTCGGGGCGGTCCAGAGGATCCCCGGAATCGATAAAATGACGGACGACCCCCTCCTCGCGGCGATCTTCGGCGGCGTGCTGCTGGGCATTTCCCTGGGCATCGTGATGCGGGTCGGTTCCTCGACGGGAGGCATCGATATCGTCAACCTGGTGCTGAACAAGTGGTTCCACTATTCGGTGGCCTTCTTTACCTACGTTACGGATATCTTCATTATCGGCGGGCAGGCCCTGTTCTCCCCGGCCGAGAAGACCCTCTGCGGCATCGTGACGCTGGTGCTGGAGACCTGGATGCTCAACGAGACCATGATCCTCGGCAAGGCGCAGATCCAGCTCTACGTCGTTTCACGGGAGTTCGAAAAGATTCGTGAAGCGATCCTGACTACGCTGGAAGCAGGTGTGACGATGCACTACATCGAAACGGGGCTGCTGGGAGAGGAGCAGAAGTCCATCCTCTGCGTGATCCCCCAGCGCAAGCTGTATTCTGCGACGGAACTGATCCGCAGGATCGATCCCGAAGCGTTCATCACGATCACCCAGATCAAGGAGGTCCGCGGCCGGGGCTTCACGGCGGAGCGGATACGGAAGGAGATACCGAAACGGTAGCAGATAGGCCTGCCTTCAGGCCTCCTTCCCTTCAGGGAGGCTGTCACGCGAAGCGTGACTGGTGGGAGGGCAGTCCTTTCAGGCGACTTGCCTTTCGCGCCCTGGTGGGAGGGCGGAACTGACTTAATATTCTTAACCCTCCACTTAATATTCTTCAGCTTTTTACCGGCCGGGTGCAAAAACGGCCGGCTTTTGCGTATATATAATAGGACGATGTTCCTGAAAGATGATCGTGCGGCCGTCACCCGGCTGCAGGAGGTACAGAAGGATGAGCAAAAATATCAAGAGGCTCCTGCTCTGCAGCCTGTGCATCGCGGCGATCCTGCTGCTGGCTTTCGGCGCGGACAGGATCGTCACGGGATCGGGGGGCAGCCGGAGCAAAGGGGAGATCTGTCTTCTCTACGAGAAAGCGCCGGAAAAGGACCGTTCTCAGCACCGGGCGGAGGATTTTGATCCCAGCGGGAAGCGGGTCATATGGCGTCATCTTCCGGGAGAAGACGACCTGTACGGGGATTACGGTACTCTGGAGAATCTGGATATGACTGAAATGGACGCAGCACTGGTGCGGCAGTCCTGCAACGAGAATGCCTGGTTCGCCGTTTCTGTGTGGGAAGGTTCCCGGCAGCCGGCCGATCATCTGCTGCAGCAGTTCAGAGATCACGGGGCTTATGTTTCCGTGGGCGATAAAAAAGAACTGGTCGGATTTATGACGGGAAGACAGATCCGGGGCCTCACCGAATGGGATACAGAACTGTGGGTTGGTATCCGGTCAAGGCCGACCGAAGAGTATGCAGCGGAACTCGCGGAATCAAATGACCCCCTGCAGGGAGCGCAGATCATTCCCACTTCCAGTGTTTCCTGGCGTGTGGATGCGTTTTCGCTGTCCTCATACTATGGATTCCGGCTGTATACAGGCCCGCTCTTTCATATATCCAGTGCGGCAGAACTGGAAACAGCCATCGCCTGCGCTCCGATGAATGAGCGGGAGGCGGCGGGATGGAGACAAAACTATCAACGTGCTTTCTTTGAACAGCGCGATCTGATCGTTTTCCAGATCGGATATGGCCGCTCGCAGGATCTGGTGCCTGCGAGGGTAGAAAAGGCAGGCGACGAGCTGAGAGTGATCCTGTCAAAGGCAAGTACATTCTATGTCGGCGGTGAGAATAAGCTCCTTTTCGTGGAACTGCCCAAGCATGAATTGAATGGAATCAAAAAGTTTTCGCTTCGGATCGGGGAACCGCAGGAAAAGCTGATAACCGAGGAAGATTTCCCCCTGACCGTAACGTCCCTGGGAAACGATGAGGTCTGGCTGCAGGAAATCAGCTTTAGACTGCTGGGACCGGACCTCCAGACGTCAGTGAATATTCCGCGGACAGAGGTGCGGGAGCGCTATCTGAAGGATATCCTGGCGCAGCGCTGGCTGACTGACGAGCAGC
>JAEEGL016066873.1_pt1 | contig 12880 bp, 10 predicted proteins | sample 9134231 | NCBI WGS metagenome assembly JAEEGL01 (sample SAMN16246548, study PRJNA631951) | gut metagenome | biome: gut microbiome; feature: rumen; material: fiber-attached | host: Bos | place: Iran: Karaj | collected 2018-10
AGGGCATGTCCGCCCGCGACGCCCAGAAGGCCCTCAAGGACTGGTTCGTCCGCTTCGAGATCCAGAGCTGGTGGGACAAGAAGGTGGAGGAGCTCTCCAAGGGTATGGCCCAGAAGCTCCAGTTCATCACCACCGTGGTCCACAAGCCGTCCCTGATGATCCTCGACGAGCCGTTCTCCGGCTTCGATCCCGTCAACGCCGAGATCATCCGCCAGGAGATCCTCCGGCTCAAGGATGAGGGCGCCACGATCATCCTCTCGACCCACAACATGGAGTCCGTCGAGGAGCTCTGCGACAACATCGCCCTGATCAACAAGTCCCGCCTGGTCATCACCGGCGGCGTGAACGACATCCGCCGCAAGTATGGCAACAACAACGTCGAGCTCGTCTGGACCGACGCCGACGGCCGCCACACGGAAGTGCTTCCGCGCGAGACCGACGGCGCTTCGACCCTGCGCACCTACCTGGACAAGGAAGGCGTGCAGATCAACTCCTACAAGGAGCTGATGCCGCGTATGAACGATATCTTCATCAAACTTGTAACGGAAGGGGAGGAATAAGCCATGAATCTGAAAACTATCGGCATCGTCATCAGCCGCGAATACCTCAACAGGGTCAAGAAAAAGAGTTTCATCTGGACGACGCTGCTCGTCCCCATCCTTGTGGCCGGTCTCACCGTCGGCCTGATGTACGCCGTGATGAACACCAAGGACAAGACCAAGACCATCGCCGTGGTGGACCAGTCCGGCATCGTGATGCCGTATATGACCGATGCGGAGAGCATCGTCTACCGCGCGGTCACCGACATCCCCCTGGACAGCGTCAAGACCCGGCTGGACGCCCTTGGCTATGACGGCGTGCTGGCCATCGGCCCCATCGACTCGACCAAGAGCGTCTCGGCGGAGCTCTTCTCCACCAAGCCGTTCGGCATGAGCGTCACCGACAACATCAACGGCCGCATCAACCGGGCCGTCGAGGATTACCGCATCGCCTCCTATGAGATCGATGGCCTGGACCAGATCCTCAAGGACGTCAAGTCCAATATCCGGGTCTCGTCCTACACGATGGATGAGGACGGCAAGGAGAAGATCTCCGAAGCCGACGTCTATAGCATCCTGTCGATGATCATGGGCATCTTCCTGTTCATGTTCATCACGATGTTCGGCAGCATGGTCATGAGCTCCGTGATCGAAGAGAAGACCAGCCGCGTGGTCGAGGTGCTCGTCAGCTCCGTCAAGGCCACCGAACTGATGTTCGGCAAGATCATCGGCGTGGCCCTGGTGGCCCTCACGCAGTTCCTGCTCTGGATCGCCCTCTCCGCCGCCATCATCACCGTCGCCGGCAGTGCGATCGGACTGGATTCGCTGTCCAGCTCCAATGCCACCGAGCTCGTCAGCTCGATGGGCGGCGTGGACGCCGACCAGCTGCAGGCCGTCACTTCCCAGGCCGCTGATGCGAACGGGGCCGCCCGCGTGCTCAACACGCTGGCCAATCTCCCGATCGGCAAGATCGTCGGCCTGTTCCTGATCTACTTCGTCTTCGGCTACCTGCTGTATGCCTCCCTGTTCGCCGCCATCGGCTCCGCCGTGGAGAACGAAGGCGACACCCAGCAGCTGCAGCTGCCGTTGACGATTCCTTTGATGCTTGCCTACTTCATCGCGCTGTATGCTTTCCGCGCGCCGGACAGCCCGCTCGCGTTCTGGGGCTCGATGATCCCGTTCACCTCGCCGGTCGTGATGATCTCGCGTCTGCCGTTCGGTGTCCCCACGTGGGAGATCATCGTCTCCATCGTGGTGCTGCTCGCTACCTTCGGCCTCTGCGCCTGGCTCTCGGCCAAGATCTACCGCATCGGCATCCTGATGTTCGGCAAGAAGTCGACCTGGAAAGACCTTTGGAAATGGTTAAAGCAAAAATAATCCTGCTGGCAGCCTTCGGGCTGCTGGCTTGCTCCTGCCAGCGTGAGTACACCTGGCAGAAATACCGCATGGACGGCCACCGCACCGGCGTGACCGTCCCTACGGCCGACAAGGTGACCGAGGCCCTCGGCACGGTCAACGACAGCATCTACGTGGCGCCCAACGGGAAAGTCTTCCCGAAGGGCACCGCCACGTACGGCGCCGCGGCCGACCTGATCGCCGTGCAGCCCGAGATGAGCCGCATCAAGGAGGTCATCGCCTTCGCGCCCCGCGCGATGGTCGCCAACGCCCCGGAGAGCGAGCTCTCCAACTGGTGGGTGGACCGCCTGATGGTCGAAGTGGCCGCCGCCACGAAGCGCAAGGTGGACGTGGGCATCGCCAATTTCGGCGGCATCCGCGTGGATTTCCCGCAGGGAGACATCCTGCTGGACGACCTCGTGTCCATGTTCCCGTTCAAGAACTACCTGAGCTACGTGGCCCTGAAGGGCTCCGACCTGCAGGCCATCTTCGACTACATGGCCGAGACGCGTCCGCAGGTGCTCGGCGGCGTGAAGTTCGTGCTGACCGGCCACCGCATCGACACCCTGCTGGTGGGCGGCAAGCCCATCGACCCGGAGCGGACCTACGGCGTGGCCACCATCGACTTCCTGCTGGACGGCGGTGACGGCCTGACCATCGCGAAGAACGCCAAGGAACTGATCACCGCGGACAAGACCGTCATCGACGTGATGCTGCCCTACGTCCGCAGCCTGGGCGCCTCCGGCACCCCGCTCGAATACAAGACCGACGGCCGCGTGGTCGTCAACAAAGAGGAGGAAGCGCAATGAAAAAGATCCTGATCCTTCTTGCAGCGGCCTCCCTGGCCTTCTGCGCCTGCAACCGCCAGCCCCGGCTGGTGATCCTGCATACCAACGACACGCACAGCCACTTCGAGCCCGTGCGCGGCGGTGCGGATGACGGCCTCGGCGGCTGCATCGAACGCGCCGCGTTCGTGGACTCCGTCCGCGCCGTCCATGGCGAAGACCGTGTCCTGCTGCTGCACGCCGGCGATTTCAGCCAGGGCACGCCCTATTTCAGCGAGCTTGGCGGCGTGCTTGAACCGCGCGTCATCAACGACCTCGCCTACGACTGCATCACCCTGGGCAACCACGAATTCGACAACGACATCGAAGCCCTGACCGCGCGCCTCAAGGCGATCCGGCCCGAGACGAAGATCGTCTGCGCCAACCTCGACCTCTCCGGCTTCGAGATGGGCGAGATCGTCAAGCCCTACGCCATCCTCCACCGCGGCGGGATGAAGATCGGCATCATCGGCCTCGAGGCGGACCTCTCCACCAACGTGACCAAGTCCGTCTCCTCGCGCCTGACGCAGCTCGACGACGTCGAGGTGACCAACCGCTGGGCGGACTTCCTCCACAACGAAGAGAAGTGCGACCTGATCATCCTCCTGTCCCACATCGGCTACGATGAAGACCAGGCCCTCGTCCCGCAGACCCGCTGGATCGACCTCGTGGTCGGCGGCCACTCCCACACCTTCGTGGACGGCTTCGTCCATGTGGCCGACGCCAACGGCAAAAAGGTCCCCATCATCACCGACGGTTGCTGGGGCCTCGAAATGGGGCAGATCAACGTGAAATAGCCTCCTTCCGCCGGACGTTGAAGATCCGGGTGTCGGAGCGGCAGAACCAGATGTCGAAGCACGCGTATTCGTCGTGTCTGAAATGCCCCCTGCGGTGTCCGGTGACATAAACCGGGTTGAACCCCAGCGACACCAGTTCTTCCAGGCTGGCCGAAGTCTGAGCCTCTTTGAGCAGCGCTTCCAGGATCGTATAGTTTCCTGAAAGCGCTGCCAGTATTTTGGAGCGGCGGTGACGCCTGGCCTGCTGTTCGCGGTTGTGCCAGGCGTTCTTGCAGCTCAGGCTGCAGAAGTGTTTGTCCCTGCGGCCATGGAACGGGGTGCCGCATTCCAGGCAGGTGCCCGATTCTTCGTTCAAGATCTTGTAGCTCATAGACAAATCGTTTTTCTCAAAGATTGCACCTTCCGGGCAATCCCGCAAGGATCTGTAAGAATCGTACGCGAAATAGATACGAATCTTACGGACAAAGATTTATCTTACGGCCGTCGGATGAATCTTACGGCTTAAAAATCCGCCGCTTTCCGCCCCCTTTTTTCTTTCTACCCCGTTAAGAAACCGGTCAAACGGGAAAGATTCGTATTTATCTGCCTCCATCCCGGACGGCGGTGCGTCGCCGTCGCCGGAAATCCCCTTCCTTTGCAATCGGACGCCGGACCGCGCGGCCGGGAGTCCATAACCCTATTAACAAATGAAAAACGACAATGGAACAACTGAACAGAATCGAACTGAAGGGGGTTGTCGGCAATGTCCGGATCCAGGATTTCAACGAGAGCCGGATGGCCCGTATCGGGCTGGCAACCAATTACGCTTACAAAGACCGGGAAGGCGCTGCCGTGATCGACACGAGCTGGCACAATGTCATCGCGTGGGAGGGGAGGAACATCCAGGGTTTGGAGAAGATCGCGAAGGGAACCAAACTGCACGTCCTGGGCCGGGTCCGTTATCAGAACTACACGGGGGTGGACGGCGTGGACCGGGTCGGCACCGATATCGTCGCCAATTCCGTCAAGATCATCGACGATCCGGATCCGATGACGTATGAGATGTAAGATTACATGCGGGGAAGTCCGGGGCCAGGCCTGCGCAAGCATAACTCCTGTGGCCCGGTTCCGGGCTTCCCTTTTCATGCTGCTCTGCTTCCTGAGCTGCTGCGGCCCCCAGGTGGCGTTCGCGCAGCGGGAGGCGCCGGAACGCCATGCCCGCCTGGCCTTGTCGCAGAATTTGGCGGACGATCTCTTCCTGGGCACGCTCAACGCCGAACTGCAGTATTCCGTCCACCGCAGCTGGACGCTCGGCGCCGGCACCCGCTACAACAACTGGACGTGGCGCTACCGCCAGGACGACCAGTTCGAGTCCCGCCAGAAGACCTTCTACATCGCCGCGCGCTGGTGGCCCTGGTATACCTATTCCGGCTGGTGGGCCGGTGGCAAGCTCCAGTACCAGGAATACAACCGCGGCGGCCTGAACGGTCCGGAGACGGAAGAAGGGGATGCCTTCGGCGTCTCGTTCGGCGCCGGGTACGCCGTCCACGTGAACGCCTGGCTGAACGTCGATTTCGGCCTGTTCGGCTGGGGCGGAATGACCCAATACGTCACGTACGCCTGCCCGTATTGCGGGCAGCGGACGGACGCCGGGACCAAGCCTTTCCTGCTTCCGGACGAAGTCCGGGTGGCCGTGCAATTCATCTTTTAAAATCCTGGAAAACAGATGCTTCTGAAAAAGAAAATAGCTTTGCTGGCCCTCGCCGCGGTCCTGTCGGGCCTGGCCGGCTGCGGGACGCAGCGCAAGGCGCGGATGATCCGGGGACGCCAGGTCGTCGCGGCCTTGCAGCTGCCCCGGCAGAATGATTTCCTGCCGGAATACCGCGATCCGGGCGTCCCGCACCGGGATACCTTGAAAGTCACGGACCTGGACGGCCGGGAGATGATCCTGATGCAGGCGGTGCGGGATGCGGAGACGGGGGAGATGGTCGCTTCCGAGACGCTGGAAGCCGCCTATGTGACCGCCCGGTTCCGCAACCTCGCGGAGCGGAACGGCCGGATCGACCTGGAATTCCAGGTCGTCGTCCCGCAGGCCATGCAGGATTCCCGCTGGCAGCTGCGCTTCCATCCGGACATGTTCATCCTGGAGGACAGCCTGCGCCTGGACGACGTGGTCATCACCGGCGCGGAGTACCGGAAGGCACAGCTGCGCGGCTATGAGCAGTATGAACGCTTCCTGCGCCGGATCGTCACGGACACCCTGCGCTTCGTCGACATGCGGAACTTCCTGATCTTCCTGGAACGCAACATCCCGCAGGTCTATGCCTTGCGCAACGATTCGACCTATGTCAGCGACGAGGTCTTCGCGAGCTATTTCGGCACGACGGAACGGGAGGCCCTGGAGCACTATACCGACAAGCTCCGGCGCCGCCGCAACGAGCGGCGCAAGGCGAACCGCCAGAAGATGTTCGCCCGCTATGTCAAGTCTCCCATCCTGACGGACGGCATCCGGCTGGATACCGTGATCCGGAGCGCGGACGGGGACTTCATCTACAATTACGTCCAGACGATCCTCACGCGGCCGCGCCTGCGCAAGGTGGATATTTCCCTGGCGGGAGAAATCTTCGAGCAGGACCGGCAGGTCTATACGATGCCGCGCAGCGAGCCGCTGACGTTCTACATCTCGTCGGTCTCCGCGTTCGTGGACAACACGGAACGCTATCTGACGAAAGTCATCTCCCGCAACCTGGAGACGCGGACGTCCTGCAACATCGATTTCCGGACGGGCCGGTCCGACATCGACGAGCGCCTGGGCGGGAACGCCCGGGAGATCGCCTCCGTGAAGGAGAACCTGCGCAACCTGCTGCTGAACGAGACCTTCGAACTGGACAGCGTGACCATTGCCGCCTCCGCTTCGCCGGAAGGCTCCGTCGCGAACAACGACGCCCTGACCCTGCGGCGCTCGCGGGTTGCGGTGAACTACTTCGAACGCTATATCGCGTTCGTGCGGGATTCCGTCCGGCGCGAGGAGGGCATGTTCATCCTGGTTGCGGACGACTTCTCGGAAGGTTCCATACGGAAAAGCACCCGCGCCGCGCGCGACATCCGTTTCAAGGCGCGCGCAGGCGGGGAGGACTGGGCCCGGCTGGACGAACTGGTCGCCGGCGACAGCCTGCTGGCGGAACCGCAGAAGGCGCGCTACCGGGAGCTGGCGGCGGTGGCGGATCCCGACGAGCGGGAGAAGCGGATGAAGGCGGAGCCCTGGTACCGCGACGTGGCGGAGCGGCACTATCCGAAACTGCGCACGGTGCGCTTCTCCTTCGCGCTGCACCGCAAGGGCATGATCAAGGACACCGTCCATACGACGGAACTGGACACGGTCTATATGAAAGGCGTGCAGGCGATCCGCGACCACGACTACCAGGCGGCGCTCGCGTTCCTGGCTCCTTATCACGAATACAACACGGCCGTGGCGTACGTCGCCCTGGACCGCAACGCCTCTGCATTCGAGATCCTGGACCCGATGCCGCGCACGCCCCGGGTCAATTACCTGCTGGCGCTGATCTATGCCCGCAAGGGCGATGAACAGAGCGCCGTGCAGCATTATCTGGACGCCTGCCGGCAGGAGAGCAGCTATGTCAGCCGGGGAAACCTGGACCCGGAAATCGCCACCTTGATCAGAAAATATGGATTGAACCAATCGCAATGACTCGTATGAAATACTTATTATTCGGCCTGCCGGCGTGGCTGCTGCTTGCCGGAATGCTGTCCTGCAGCGTGCAGCCCGTCCCGGGCGGAGATTCCTCCCTGAACGTCCGCTGGGAGGATGTCCCCACGAAAGGGGCGGCGACCGGCGCGGAGAAGGCGGTGAACACGCTCCGATTCTATATCTTCGATGCCCACGGGATGCTGGAAACCGCGCACGCGTGCACGGCGGCGGAACTGTCCGGCCGGAAGGCCGACATCCCGGTGAAACACGGCTGCAAGACCGTCTTCGCCGTCGCGAACCTGGGCGGAACGCCCCTGGCCGCCGCCGACGGCTGTGCGACGCTGGCGGAACTGGAGGCGGTCGCCATCGGGCTGCTGGACAATTCGACTTCCGCATTCATCATGACGGCGAAAGGGACGGCGACCGTCTCCGCGGGAACGGGCGCGTCCTGCAGCCTGAGCCTGGCCCGCCCGGTGGCGAAAATCTCCCTGGGCACCGTGACCAACGGCCTGCCTTCGCCGTATGGCAGCATCAAGGTGCGGCACGCCTTCCTGTGCAACGTCGTCGGCAACCAGGATCTCGGCGGGACGGCGGCGCCCGCCACCTGGTACAACCAGAACGGGACGGATGCCGCCAACGGCGGCAAGACGGCGACGATCGGGCAGGGAGGCCATTCTGCGCAGGCGTCCGCGTTCACCTGGAAGAGCTATGGCTCCGGGCAGGCCATTGCGGCGGGCGGCTCGTACAACTTCGCCGCCGGGACCGTCTTCTACGCGATGCCGAATCCCACCCGGACCCTTCCTTCGAATGCCGCCTATACGGCCACGTTTACGCCCACCTGCACGGTGCTGATGCTCGTGGTGGAGGTCAAGGGCGTCCTGTATTATTATCCCGTCGCCTTGTCGCAGCAGCTCGGCAAGAACACCGACAACCTGGTCAACATCCGGCTCATCGGCCTGGGGAATACCCTGGAAGACGGGCCTTTCAACAAGATCGGCCGCGCCGAAATTGCCGTGGATGTCCGCATCCTCGACTGGACGGACGCCGCCACCTATACGGAAACCCTCTAAAAACGATACTATGAAGAAAATCCTTTTCCTGGCGGCCCTCCTTTCGCTGGCCGCCTGCAACAAGAACGTCCTGGGCGGCGCGGCCGCCGGGCCGGCCCCGGGAGAATGTCTCCTGACGGCCCGCTTCGAAACGCCCGCCACCAAGGTCGCCAACCAGACGCTCACGAACGAGAAAGCCATCCAGAATGTCCAGATTTTCGTTTTCCGGGCAGGCGACGGGGCGGACAAAGGCGTCCTGGAGATTGCCGCGTCGGCCGGCTTCGACCGGCCTCTGGGCGTGACTACCGGTAGCTACAGCGGGATCACGGTCAAGTGTTCGACCGGGCTCCGGGAAGTCTGGGCCGTGGTCAACGATTCGCGGGACCGCACGTCCGGCGCGGACGCCGTGCGGACCAAGGCGGAGTTCCTGGCGCTGACGCACGAACTCGCAGATGCGTCCAGTACCTGCCTGCTGATGGTCGGCCGCTCGAATCCCGCGTCCCAGGACCCGGCCATCGTGCTCGTCGAGGGCACGATGCAGGTGACCGTTCCGGTACACCGGCTGGCCGCGTCGGTCGTGCTCGAAAGCGTGAAGAACGATTTCAGTTCGCCGGCCTACCAGCGTCCGGACATGTTCCGCCTGGAGGCGGCGTATCTGCTCAACGTGCCGGGCCGGATCGATTTCGGCGAGCGGAGCGAGCCGTCCGCGCTGCCGACGGAAATGTGGTACGCCCGGCTTGCCGCCGAAACGGCGAATCCCCGCGCGGCCATCCTCTATGACAACCTGTCCGGCGAAATCCTGCAGTATGGCGGCATCCATGCCACGCCGCACGCTTTTTATGCCTATCCGAACAACTGCCAGCCCAGCGAGGACGCCGTTTTCTGCCCGCGCGCCACGGTCCTGGTCCTGGAGGCGTCCATCAAGTATGGCCCGGGCTGGGTCAGGTATTATTATCCGGTCACCCTGGACGGTGGTCTGCAGTCCAACAGACAATACCGCGTCAACCTGACCGTCCATCGCCCCGGGTCGCTGGACCCGAACAGGCCGGTGGCGTTCAACGACGTGACGCCGGTGATCAGCGTCTCGGACTGGGACGGCGGGGCGACCTACAATCCCGAAATCTGAAAACTTCCCCGGTGATGGTTAACAGGATACTGCAGATAGTTCCCGGGCTGGCAGCCGTCTTGCTGCTGCTCCCGTGCTGCTCCGTCAAGGAAGCGCGGGAAGGCTGCCCGGTGTATGTCACGGTCCTGACCGATCGGTTCATCCAGAGTGGGTTCAGCGACGGCGTCGTGTCCTTCCACGCAGCCGATCCGATCGACCGCGAGAAGATCAATTTCCTGTCCTATATCGGGAAAGGATTCCGGCAGCCCTGCCCCCGGGATTATGCCCGGGCGGCGGTGCTGAGCGGCCTGGAAAACGAGCGCATCGACGCCACGACCCTCTATGTGCCGTATGGGAAGCAGGCCGGGCTCATCTGGTCGTATGGGGAGACGTTCTCCGTGCAGGCGGACGAGTATTGCATCGAGGCGGTGCCGCACAAGCAGTACTGCCTGGTGAAGTTCCTGTTCGGCGACAGCCCGCAGGCCCCGTCGGATTATCCGTGGCGCTTCCGGATCAAGGCGGCCTGCAACGGGATGGACATCTATACGATGGCGCCGCACGAAGGGGACTACTGTTGCCCCGTGGGGCCGAACGCCGTCGGGGAGTGGTATGGCGTGATTCCCCGCCAGAAGCGGAACGATATGCTCCTGGAAGTCTTCGAGCCGGTCGCGGGGAGCGAAACGGAGGGGGAGACGGTGTATGTGGTCGATCTGGGAGAGCGTTTCGGGGAGAAGGGGTATGACTGGTCCTCTCCCGACCTGGCGGACATGACCGTCAAGGTCGGATTCACCGCTGCCGGCATCTTTGTCGAAGTGCTGGACTGGAAGGGGGATGATTCTTATCGAAGCATTGAGATATAATAAGACAAACAACTATGAATCAACTTATAAGAAAATTTGTTTTCCCGCTCCTGCTCCTGGCGCTGGCAGCCTGCGAACCGGAGGACATCCAGACCGCGATGGTCCCGTCCGGCGAGGCGGCCGGGTATGCCGAGATCCCGGTCTCCCTGGAGGTCCCGGCGGGGGAGCCCGAGACGAAGGCCCCGATGCTGTCCGGCGCCGACGACTCCCGGCGGAGCGGCGTCCTCGTGCTGGTGTACCGCTCCTCGACGAAGCAGCTGGACTCCTACCGCTTCTTCAAGCCCGCGGAGCTCGCCGCCGCTTCTTCGGACCCGCTCCGGGTCCGGGTGCCGCTCGTGGACTGCGACATCTATGTCCTGGGCAACCTCGTGGCGGTCAAGAAGGCGGATCCCTCCGTCTCGACGAACCTGATGGAAGCGCTCGGATCGGCGTTTCCGGTGGAAGAGGCGGCCCTGGAAGCGTTCGCATACCGCCTGGACGGCGGGGACATCAACGGGACCTGGCGCCGGGAGACGATGGCCGAAGTCGCGAAATACGGCATCCCGTTCGGCTGTGTGGACAAGGATGTCCCGGTGCTCAGCCTGCTTTCCGCCGGCAAGGCCGTCCCGCGCGGGAACTCCACCTGGATGTTCTCCCGCGTCGAGGTGACGGTCGATCACGGCCTTTTCGACGGCGGGGACCCCGCCAAGCTGGGCTATTTTACCAACAAGACGCTGAAGATGAAGCAGACCAACATCCGGCTCCGTCCTTTTTCCGATTCGCCGATGAAGGCGTATGAGCGTCTGGATACCGGGGAAGGGGATGCGGACCTGTCGATGACCAACGGAACCAGCAACACCTATGTCTTCTACGTCCCTGAAAACATGCAGGGAGAGGCGCCGGAGTCCGCTTTTGACGCGGAACCTGTGGCTGCGAAGAAAAACCGGCTCAAGGTGCCTTCGAACATGCAGATACCGGCTACCTGCCGGTATTACGGCACCTATGTGGAATTCAAGGGCACGCTCGACAGGAATGCCGGCGGCTTCGGCGGCGACGTGACGTATCAGTTCTATCTGGGCGCCAACGAGACGACGGACTTCAACCTGCAGCGGGGGCAGAAATACCGGATCCGGCTCACGTTCACGGCGGACGGGCTTTTCCATCCGGACTGGCGGGTGCAGCCCGCCCTGACGGATTCCCGCCTGTTCCGCCTGACGGCGGATCCTGCCTTCTCCACGGATATCGGCGACGTGAATGCCGGCCGGGCGCTGGCCGTGCGCGCCAACCGCGAAGGCGCGCTCTATGTGTATATGAATCCGGCCGGGCGGCTGGGCAGTACGAACCTGCTGTTGGGAAAAGAGGTGTGCCGCCCGGCGGATTTTGTGATGGCGGACCTGTCCGATTGCGCCTGGTACGGGGCGTTCATGGTTTCCGGGACGGAAGATGCGTCCTGGCTGGCTGCGCGCGGGATCACGCCCGCCTGGGACAAGGCCGGCGCGCGGCTGAAATTCGCGGTGACCGACGCCACGAAATTCCGCTCCCACGTCGGCGAGTCGCGGAACCTGACGCTGACGCTGCTGCCCGGCGGGACGGTTTCGACCTCGTTCGTGCTCCGGCTCCTGCCGGACCTGACGGTGACGGTGGCCGGCGGGAAGAGCCTGACCGACGCGTTCTATCTGGGACAGAAGCGGACGGTCAGCGTGTCCGGCTTCGCCGGGAATACGGTCCGGTACGCCGCGGTGCAGGAAGGCTGCGGCAGTCCGTCGAAGACGAATTCCCGGAAGAACTCGAACGCGCAGTGGAAGGCTTCGAACAGCAGTTCCGCGGCATTCCCTTCCTGCGCGGTCGATGCGGCCGGGCGGGTGGTCCTGAAGGTCGCGGACCCGGCCTACGGCGCGCAGGGATGCTCCGGGACGCTGGATGTCTATGCTTTCTATCCCAACCGTTTCCAGGGCACGCACAGCGGCTGGAGCTCCAAGGACGGCAAGATCGTTTTCTTCTCGGAAGACTATCTCAACGATTCGATGGAAGTGCCGGTGCGGATCTCGGAGCCGTTGCTGAAGGCGCCATCGGATGCCCCGTCCTATCCGGTCTCTTCCCACGGGATGACGGGGACGGAGCAGTATTATGTGCTGCCCATCGACGGGAACGAGGTGGCGACCGACGGCGGATACTATGATTATGCGGGGAATAACCGGCTGGGAATTTCATCCTTCGATGCCGTGCTGCTGGCCAACCTGCTGCCCGTCACCGTAGCCGTGGCCGGATCCGGCAACAACCTGGAGGGGATGTTCCCCGACGGCTTCGCGTTCAACCCGCAGAGCGGCGGGCTGTACGTCTGCAAGACGCAGAACGGGAGCAACCGGATGGAGGCGCTGTCTTACCTGAAGACGGCCGTCTCCCAGAAGGCCGGCAAGTTCAAACTGAAGAATCCCGTGCTGACGGACCTGTATCCCGGGACGGACGCCTTCTCGGTGCGGCTGTCGATGATGAAGATCAAGAAGTTCGGGACCCGCTGGAACCATGCGGACGATCAAACCTATGGCGTGGCGATGGAAATCAACAAGACCATCAACGGGAAGGATGGCGTGCTGACCAATTACCTGGGCGGCAACCAGTACGAAACGGGAAGCGTGGAGGACAG
>JAEEGL016343926.1_pt1 | contig 12880 bp, 8 predicted proteins | sample 9134231 | NCBI WGS metagenome assembly JAEEGL01 (sample SAMN16246548, study PRJNA631951) | gut metagenome | biome: gut microbiome; feature: rumen; material: fiber-attached | host: Bos | place: Iran: Karaj | collected 2018-10
TGAATTAATTGCTTTCATTAATTCTCTATATTTATGAGCATTTCTTCCTCTTTTTTCAAAATTTATATCAATATTCATATTCTTTTTATTATTTAATTATATGAAGTTTATTTATAAAAAATATTTATTTTTTATTTTTAGTTTTATATTTTTTTTTAAAGAAAAATAAAATGAAAAATGAAACAAATAATTATAATAAAAATATATTAAGAGAAATATATGAGGATGTAAAAAAACAAGGAATGTATTATAGAAGAAGAAATATTAATAATGATAATCCAATATTACAAAATACCTGTAGATTAGTAAATAAATTAAAAAATAATATATAAAAAATTATTTTAGTGTCCTCAAAAATTAAAAGACAATAGATTATACAATAATCAATTAATTAAATCTTCTCATTTACTTACTCCTATCTCAAAAAAACAATTTAAAAAAAATTCAAGTAATATTTTAACAGAAAATAATATTGAAGAACTTGATTATCAAAAAAATAATAGAATGAGATTAAAAAATAGATATTCTTTAAGAGAATCAATGGAAATTAAATCTAAAATTATAAAGGTAGAAGGATTAAGAAAATATCCAAGAAAACATACAATAAGTGAAATTCAAAGATTATTATCTCCACAACTAGAATCAAGGAACTATTTTATAAATTCAAATGATAATTCAAAAAAGAAAATCTTTCAATCAAAAAATTATAATAAGTTAAATAATTATTATTTAAATACTTTTAATAGAATTTTTAATTATGATCATATAAATAATGTTTCTGTTAAAAATAACTATTTATATAAACCAGAAAAATTTAGAAAGAAAGTGAAAGACAATATTAATGATTTATTTAAAAATCAAGAAAAATATAAAAGTAGAGAAGAGAATATTACTGAAAAACCAACTAATCTTTCTTATAGAGAATTATGTTCTTTTTCAAAATTAAATCTTTACCAAAGATCATTTGAAAATTAAAATAATATTTTTTTATTTATATTAATTGTATAAACGATAATTATTAATAATATAAAACTAATTAATATTTATATTTTATTTATTAAATAATATTAATTTTAAAATTAAATTTTTATTAAATAATTAAGTTACTTATATCTTTCGAAATTATAAAATAAAAATTAAAAAATGCTCATTATATATATATTAAATCAATACAAATACTAAAAATAAATTTAAAATATCTTATCCCTTTTAATTATTTTTCTTGAATTTGATTATCTTCATTTTCATTTTGAACATTAACTTCATCATTTAAAATATCAATTTGCAATAATTTTTCTTGATTATTTCTATTTTCATTATCTTCAGGAACTTTAATATATAATTTATTAAAAGGTGATTTCATATCAAATGGAATTTCATTAATTGGAAAAATAATATTACTACCAATTCTTTTTAAATTATTAACATCATTAATAATATCATCATCAATATTAGGTTTAAAAGTAGATAATCTAATATTTCTCAATTTAATAATATCATTATCATCTTTATATATATAATTAATTATTTTTCTATTTCTTAATAGACTTCTACTATTATTATATGATGAATCATCCATTTTATTTTTCAATCCTTTTTTCATTTTTAATCTTTTTATTATATTATTATTATTTCTTGGTTTATCAGGATAAATTAAACCTAATGGACTTAATTTTTTTGCTAAATCTAATGAATTATAATCATTATTGTAATCATTATATATTTGGTAGTCATCAAAATTATTTTGAACTTTTAAATCAATGTTTGATTTAGATATTTTCATATTTTTATTTTGTTTTAAATTATTTGAATGATTACTTCTGTTTATTGGTGATAATATTTTATCAAATCCTTCAGATTTTATTACTTTTAATCTATCTTTAAAATCATTTTTATTTTCATTTTTTTTTATATTTAGTATTTCATGATTTAATTCTTCAATTTCTTTCATTATTTTTTCATTACCTTCATTTGAATTTTGATAAGGAGTTGGATTTTCAATTTTTGGTGATTTAATTAAATTTATTTCATTCATTAATTTCTCTTTATTTTTTTTTCTATTTTCATTAAATTGTACTATATTTATTCCTGGTATTATATTTATTAAATTATTATTGTTTGATATATTGAAATTATTATTTAATTCAGAAATTATAAAATTTAAATTTGAGTCATTTCTTTGTAATTGTAATTCATTTGGTTTACTATAATTCATTGATAAATTATTTTTTCTATTTTTATTTTTTGAATAGTTAAAATTATTTAATAAAAACAATTGTTTTTTTTTATCAGAAAAAAGCTCTTTTTCTGGAGAACTATATCTTAATTCCTCTTTAATATCTGAATATTTATTATTTTGATTAAAGTAAGATTCAGGTGTTTTTTCATCTTTTATTAATTCTGGTTTTGAATTTTTAATTGATTGAAATAAATATTTATTTATTTTATATGGATTTTTATTTGATTTTGAATGATCTTTTGTGAAATTTCTATTACTATATGATTTTGGAATCAATTTATTATTAGAATTTTTAATGTTTTCTTTAATTTTTGAATATTTATATGATTTTGGAGATATATTATTTGTTGGAAATAATTTGTTTTTTTTAAATAATTGTTTATTTAATTTACTATCATATTGAGTATTATCAAATTCAGAAAAATCAACTTTATTATTAATATTATTTTCTGTTTTATATGGTAAATTAAAGTCAATAATTGTATTTGATATAATATTATAATCCATTAATGGTATTTTTAAATCAATATTATTATTTTCTGGTTTTTTATTTACTGAATTATATTCATTTAATTTAAAATCAAATGGTTGTGAATCAATTATATTATTATTATCTTTTTCTGGAATTAAAAGGTTATTTGAATTGATTATAAGATTAGAATTATTATTCATTCTATTTTCTTTATCATCAATATTATTTTTATGAATATTTCTAATGTTTGAATTTCTATTATTATTATCATTTATTCTATTTGGACCAAAATTAATATTAACAGATTTATCTTGACTTAAAGGATTAATTTTATTATATTCATTTTCATATATCATAGGATTATTATTAAATTCATTTTGTTTTGATTGAAAATTTTTATTAATATATAAATTTTTAATATCTTCTGAATGTGATTGTGGAATTTCAATTTTATTTATTATTTTTTTCCCGTTTTTATTTGGATTAATATTATCAATTTTACTATTAAATTCTTTTTCTTTTACTTTTTTGTTTTTATTATTTTCAAAAGGTTTAATGTTATATTCATTTTTAGTTTTATTTGAATTATTTATTATTTCATATATATCATTATTAATATTATTGTTATAATAATTATTTATATTATCTATTTTTTTATTATCTATATTTTTTTTTAAAAATTCTTGTTCTTTTTCAAAACTAAGTGTTAAAGTTTTTTTATTATCTTTTTCAGTCTTTAAATTATTAATTATTTTTTTATTATAAGCTTTATTAATGTTTTGTTGTTTAAATTTTTCATTATCATATTTATTATCATCATTTATTTGATTTTTAATTTTATTACTTTTCATTTCATATTTTATTTCATTTTTATTATTTAAATTATTATCAATTTCTTTTTTATTTATAATTCCTGTTATTTGTTTATTACTTTTTTCTTTATTATTTAATGGACTTATATATTTATTTTGTGATGTTGGAAAATCATCTTTTTCTTTATTGTTTAAGTAATTTTCAATAGAACTAAGTTTGTCATCTGGTTTTATATTAGGGATAAGATTTGAATTAATTGTATTAAAATCATCAATTTCATTTTTTTGAGTTGAATGAGAATCAATATGATTAAATTCAGGTTCAGTAATTTCATTATTATAATTATTATTATTCTTTGTTTTATTATCTTTTTGTTTTTGATTTACAATTAATTTTTTAGTATTTTTAGGATAATTTATTTCTTCTTCATCTTCTGGAAATTCTTTATCTAAATCATTGATTTCATTATCTTCATCTTTACTTATAATTTGAATACTTGATTTTATGTCATTATTAATAGTATTATTATTATTTTCCTTATTATTTTCTTTTTGAGCAATTTTTATTATATTTACTCTTGAATTATTATTTTTTTTATTATTATATTCTGAAACATTTTTTTCTGAATATTCATTTGGTGTTTGTAATTCATTATTATTATTATTTCCAAAAGTTTTATAATTATCAAATAAATTTATTTTACTATCTTTATTATATAAATTATCATTTTTGTCAATAATGTTATTTTTTGATGAAATATTTTCTTGATTATTTACTGGAATATTTTCATCTGTATTATTAAGAAACATTGGATTATTTTCTGTTGGAATTGAATATTTTGTTTCATTGATATTATCTTCATTAGTATTTTTAGTTGTTATACTTAAAGTTTTTGGTTTATTATTTTGTATATTTTTTTTATTAATTTCTTGGTCGTAATTTTTATTTTCAATATTGTTTATATTATTTTTATCTTTGTTATTTTCATTTATACTAAAAGTATTAATACATTCATTATTTTTTTTCTCAAATAAACCAGAAACAAAATCCTTTACAAATTCTTCATCTTCTTTATTATCAAAATTATCATTTACATTATTATTACCAATACTTGAAGGATTATATTCAAAAATATTATTTTTTTTCTCAAATAATTTAGAAACAAAATTTTTAGCAAATTCCATATCTTCTTGACTTAATTTATTCTCATCTTCATTATTATTAAAATATCTATTATCATCTTTATCATTTTTATTATTTCCATATAAATAATTACCAATATTTCTCACCATTTCATTTTTATTATTTTTAATATCATTATTATTAAAAATATTATTTTTATCTTCTTCTGATATTGTATTTGAATATTTATAAGAAGAATTTTCAAGACTTTGTTTTAAACTATTGTTTTCACTTCTTTTTATACTTCTATCTAAAGGAGATTCTTTTGAAGAAAATTGATTAGAAGTTATTGGCGCAAATGATATTTCTCCATTATTTCTTGGTATACTATTAAAACTTGAATTTGAATTTAATAGTAAATTGTTATTAGTATTTATTTTGTTATTATTTTTTATATTAATTTCTATATTTTTTTTTTGTTTTATTTTGCTATTATTTTCGTTGTTATTTATATTAATTTCATTTATATTTTTATCTAAATTTTTTTTATTTTTTGTTCTTAAATTTAATTGAGTTTGTTGATTATTTAATTTATTATTTCCAGATTTTATATTTAAATTATTGTTAAATGATGTTACATCAAATCCATCAAAAAAATAATATATCCATTCATATTGATCATAATCAAATTCTTCATAAATTTCCATTATTATTTTTACTAATATATTATTTATTTTTAATTAAAAATAAAAATGAATTTAAAATTATCCTCATTTTATTTTTCTGAACCTTTTCATTTTAGAATTAAAAGTAATAATTTTAAAATAATAAATTATGTAATTTTATATGATTCAAATAAATAGATTAATAATGTAAAATTGACTATATCTAAATTTTACAATATTTCAATTAAAATAACATGAAAATATTCTATTTAATTAAATCTATTTACCCTATTCTATCCTTTTATATTTTCTATTTATACCTTTTTTGTTAATATTGGATTAAATATTATTATAAGAATATTTTTAAAACCTTTATTTAAAAAAAGAAAAAAACATTAATAATCTTTAATATATCCTCAAACAAATTAAATAATAAATTAAAAAAATATTAATGGGTATATGTAATAGTACTCAAAGTACAGGAGAACAAAAGAATATTAAATCAGATAATGTAGTAAACCCAAAAAATAATAATAATGAGGAAAATAAGAATAAAAATAATAATAATAAAGACCCATCTCAATTAAAAATTAACCCTCCAAAAAAAAAAGATGAAGAGAAAAAAGAAGAAGAAAGAAAAGAATTAAAAGAGAATGAAATTAATAAAGAAACAAGAGAAAATTTAGAAAGAAGCAAAGACTTAAATCAAAGAATAGAAGGACAAGATATAGTAATATCATTTGGGGATTCATTTAAAATTCTTGATAACTTTTTTAATATTTTATCACAAGAACATGATTTAGAATCAAATAATCCAAAGTACAACTATGATAAATTTTTTATATTTGATGGTGAAGAAAAATATATTCCAAGAGCAATTGCAGTAAATATTCCAAGAGAAGATTATGATAATAATATGAATCAAAGTAGAATTTCTAATTGGTATAATCAAGAAACTTTAAAAATAAAAATAGACACATCAAATAATCATTTTAAAACAATTAATGATAAATTATTTGAATCAATGGGAAATAAAGAATTAATTAGTGATTATAATGAATTTAATAATGATAATTTTCAAGATTATATTTCTGATTTATTCAAAATAGAAGCAGAAAAATGTGATAAAGTTAGAACAATTCATATTTTAGGTAATATTTTTAATGGTATTTCTATAGGAAGTCTTTCTTCTTTTTTATATAGTATTCAAAATGATTATAGAGATTCTTTAAAAATTTCTCATTTATCTTATTTAGATAAGTTTCAACATAGAGCATTTACTAAAATTAAAAATTATATTTTTGGAATTAGTGATTTATATGATCATTGTAATATGATTAATTTTTTTAATTCTCCTAGACCTGCTGATGTTTTAAGTAATTTAACTATTGGTGAAAGGATTGAAAGATATGTTAAAGATATTAATTTAAATAAAATTATGAATACTATTTTAATTAATTCAAAAGCAAATTTTGTATATTCAAATGGTTGTGTTTTTAAAAAAAAAGATGATATTGATTATAATATTAATTTTCTATTTGAAGATTGTAAAGAAGGTAAAAGTCATTCCCATTATTATTCTCAATTAAGTTGTTTCTGTATTTATAAAGGTAATTTATTATTCAATGAAGAAGAAAAAAATAAAATTTTTAAAAAAATGGCAGAATTAGTCGATTTTAGATTAAAAAAGAATACTTCATATTATGATTTTTATAATATTGATTATCCTTTTCAATATGACTTTGTAAGTAATATTCATCAAAGTGAATATTTTAATAATTTAACTGAAGAATATTTATTAGCTTTTTTACAAAATTATAATATTGATAATTTTACTCAAGAAGAAAAAGAAAGGAGAGATGATACTATATATAAAGTAAATAATATATTAAATGAATATAAAGAAATTTGGAGATTAATTAAATAATTTTTTTATTTAATAATAAAGACATATAATTTAAAAATAATTATTTAAAATAAAAATATTTTCATAAAAAATTTTATTTACATTCCTTAATTTCTTTTTTACTTTGAAAATTTACTTTATTAACATAACTAAAATCACAGTAATCATCATTACTATCTAAATTTAATTTTTTATCATTTTTATTACTAAATCCACTTTTATTTCTTTTATTAAGGGAAAATTTTTTATTAGGATTACTTGTATTTTCAAGATATAATCTATGTTTTTTAAAACTATTAAAATATTTATATGAATCATTTGAACAAGTATTCTCAAATAACATTTGAGAATTTTCAGAATATTTTAAAGATGTATCAAAAGGAAAATAAATTTTATTTTTTTCTGTATTATTTAATTTATCGATATTTTTTTCTGCTGAATATGAATTTCTTTTTGGATTTCTTGATTTTGATTTTAAAGAATCTAATTTTTTGGATACTTCATCAACTTTTATATTTAATTGTTTTTTATTAATTTTTTTATCATCTTTATTAGGTGATAAATGTATATTTTCTGAACTTAATTTAGGTGTTCTTGTATTTAATATTGGAACATCAATATTATTATAATCTTTTATTTTAAAAATATTATTTGTTTCTTCATTTCCATTTAATTTATATTGAATTATTAATTTATTTTCTCTACAAGTTTTTGAATTTTGATTAATCGAATTTTGAGTATTTCTAAAATCAAATTGAATATGATAATTTTCTTTTCTATTTTCACAACATCCTCCCATTTAAATGTAAATTTATATTTTTATAATAGAAAAAAAAATAAATTTAAATAAACTTATATAAAAATAAAAATAAAACAAAATAAAAATTCAATAAAAAAGATTCATAATACATAAAAATTAAATATAAAATTTATATATTTCTAAACTAAATCTTAAAATATTCAAAATTTTCAAATAATTAAAAAAAAATATTATAATTATAAATAAAAATTCTTTTTAAATTCAATGAAATGTAAATTAGATATCTGTAGAATTCAATGGCTTAATAGAGAATTTCTCCCTTATGATTATGCATTTAAATATAATAAAAACGAATCTAGATTTACTAGAATTTTTAATAGTATATCTAATGAACAAAAAATAAATGATAATAATAGAGATATTCAAATAGGAAACTCTTATATAAGTAATTATAATTTGTCAAATAAGAATAATGTATCAAAATCTAATGATATAGATATTAAAAAAATTTTAAGTTTGGAAGAAAGAAGAAAAACTTTAATGATAAAAAATATTCCAAATAAATTCACAATTAATGATTTTTTAAGAATATTTTCAGAGTTTAATGAAAAATTTAATTTATTTTTAATTCCTACTGATATTAAAAGGAAAAAAAATTATGGATATGCATATATTAATTTTTTAGAATCTTTAGACATAATTTATTTTTATTATAAATTTAATGGTAAAAGATGGCCAAATACAAATTCGATTAAAATATGTGAATTATTATTTTCGAAAATCCAAGGAAATACAAAATTAGTAAAACATTTCCCAATCAAAAATATGTATCAAAAATTAATAAATAATGAAAATGAAATTAATAAGCAAATAATAATTCCTTTATGTTATTATAATTTCTTTAATGAAATTTATCCTGATATCAAAATAAAAATGAATCAAGTAAAAGGAGATATTTTTTTAATAGATCAAAATATATTTTTAAATCATAATAATAATATGAATAAATTTCATATGTAGAGAATCTATTTGTATTTGAAGTTTTTAGTTTGGTATTAGGAAAAATGTATATAATGTTTTTAGGTTATAAATAGGTAGGTACCTTACTAAACTAAATATCTATCAAAATATAAATATTTTGTATAATATAAATAAATGTAAAAATAATAATAGCTTATTTTAGATGAAATAATTTTAATTTAGCTGATTAGGATTATAATAAAATTTTTAATTTTAAAAAATTTCATAGGATTTTTATTTTTTCTTAAATAGATTATTTTAGTTTCTATTATATAAATATATATTATTTATTTTGAAATTAAATTATATTTTAATAATGTTTTAAAAGAAATTACATATTACAGAATTAAAAGTAATTATTTTATAATAAAATACAATATCATAATTTAAAACAATGATAAATATACATATTAATTATAAACTATAATTTCTTTTATTTATTGAATTCCTCATCAATTTTTTGAATATCTTCTATAGTGAAAATAGAAGAAAATGATGTTAATATTTTATTTTTTTCTGTCATTTCATCAATGAATGTTAAATTTCTTTTAATAATTTCTTTTTCAATTTGTTTATTTTTATTAATTATTTTTCCTTGTTCTTCAATGAACCATTTCATACATATATTTAATAAATCTATTAAAGAATTATTCTGATTATTATACCAGTTTAAAAAATTATTTACTCTATCCATATCATTATTACAATGTTCACATAAAATTTTAAAAATTTCAAAATTTTCAAAATTAATATTATTGTTATTATTATCTTCAAAAATATTGCTTTTTTTATTTAAAAATATATTAAGAATAATATCATTTAGATGTAATTTAAAAATAGAATAAATACTTTCAAAAATTTTTATTCTAAATTTTGGAATGAGTTTTGAAAAAATATGATAAGAATTATTTTTCAAATAAATTATATAATTGTTAATAAATAAATATAAAGCAGTATAATCGATATTATTAACATTATTGACCTTACTACAATAATTAATAATAACATTATTAATTTGACTTGTTAGAGAATTAATATAATTAGTTTCAATTATAGAAACTAACTCGTTTGAATCTTTAAAATATGAATGATTAATTTTATAAACATTATATTCATCACATAAAGTATCACTTATTAATGAAAACATTTCATAAAAAGAATCATTAAATTTATTATTTGGATTATTTAAATAAATTAAATATTGAGAAGAAACATCAGTACTAATAGAAAAAGTTGAATTTAAAGATGAAGGAAAAATATTAATTAATTCTCTTAAATTATTTTTAATTATTTCTTCCCCATATAATCTCATAGATTCAATTATATTATTTTTAATTTTTTTCAAACAAAAATTATTCCAAATTCTCATACATAATCTAATAATAGAAAATTTAGGTTTAGAAATTTTGGTAAAATTAATTGAATCATAGAGATAATTAATACATATTGATAAATTTTGATATTTTTCATTTAAATCACTTGCCATTTGGCAATAGTTTTTATATCTTAAATAATATTCATAAATTATATCATTATATCTTGAAATATCATTTATATAATTAACAACAATTGTGCAATATCCCATTAAAGTCAAAGATAATAGTTTAATAATATAAATAGGTAAAATTTGTTTAGATAAAGTAAAATTATGATTACTAATAATATACCATCTTAATTCAATAAATAATTTTTTTAAATTATTATTTTGCTTAATTAAGTGAATATATGATGGTATATTATCTATTACTTTCTCAAAAGGAAAATGCTTTTGATTTTCATAACTAAAATTATATTTTTCTTTCATAAAAAAATTATCTAATTCATTATATAAATTTTGTTCATCATAAAGCATATCAATTAAATAAGTTTGTAATATAGAATTTGCTGGACTTTCGATATATTTATTTGGTTTTCTTAAACGAAAAAATGGGTTTATATCTTTTAATTGTTTATAAACATTTTCTTTCATATTTAAAATTTCATTTGATAAATAACTATTCCATAAATTATAAATTGTTATATTTTTTTTTAATAATTTTTTCCAATCTGTTGGGGTTATTAAAGAAATTGAAGAATTTTCTATTGAAAAAGAAAAATAATTAATACATCCATCTCTCCATTTATTTTGAAGATGATTTGATAATTTGTAAAAGTATTTATTTACTTGTAATAAATTTGAAAAATCTTTTAAATTTAAATAAGAAATTATTAATAGTAATAAATTTCCATTTTCAAAAGTTGAAATAATTGGAAATGTTTTATTTTTGCTACTTCTCATATATTATTTAATTTGAAATAATTTAATCAATATCTATCATACCAGAAGTTAATATATTTATTTAAATATTAAAAATATTATTTTGATTCAAGAGTTTCTCTTGTTTATTATTATGATATTCATTTAAGATTTATTATTTAGGAGGAAATTAATTATTTTTTATAATTTAATCATATTTTTATTTTCATAAATTAAAATCATCATGACTATTTCTAAATTAAAATTCTGATTAATTTTGATAAAAAATATATTTATTTTTCTTGAAAAGAAATAATATTCTTCTGTTATAAATTATTTAATTAAATAAAATATATATTTCCAATTTGATCAAAAAAAATAAACAAAAAAAATAAAAAATATAAGTAAAAAAGCAAAAAAAATTATATATTATAGATTAAAAAAAATATTGTTTTCAAATGAATATAATTTACTTAAATATATATGACACATAATAATTTAATAAAAAAAAGAAAAAAAATTCTTTTTTTCACTGATTCAATGAGTATTAATATAAGAAATTATAATATCCTTTACATTAGAATCATTAATTAAATCCAAAGGGCTTTTATTATCATTATTATGTATTTGTAAATCAGCACCCCTTTGAATTAATTTAATAGCAATATCATATTTATTATCTTCACAAACATAATGTAAAGCAGTATAACCTAAATTATCTCTAATATTTAATTTAACTCCTTTATCTAATAATAAACAATTAATACTTTCATAAGATTGAGATGCAGCAGCTTTAATTAAAGGAGTAAACCCATTATAATCAATAGGATTTAAATCAATTTTAAATGTTGATAATAAAATTTGAATATTTTCTATTCTATTTTTACCACATGCAATATGTAAAGGAGTTTGTTTATTTTTATTTAATAAATTTACATCTGCATTATGTGATATTAATAATGATGTTATTTCAGTTGTGTCTTTTAATGCACATGATGTATGAAGTGCAGACCATCCTAAACTATTTTGTAAATTTATATCATTTTTATTTTTGAAATTTTCTATTATTAATTTTGTACTATTATAATCTTTTGAATATATTGATATTTGTAATGGAAGATTTTTATCTATGTCTCTTTTTGTTAAGTCTATATTATCTTTGTTTTCATTATAATATGATTTTATTTCTTCAAATGGAGATTTTAATTTTATTTTAGTTAAAAATATATTTTGAGGTAATGTTTGATCATCTGTTTCAAATATGTCATTCTTTTTATTCATATATATTTTATTTAAATTTATATATATTATTTTTTTTATTTATTGATATAAGAAATTATTTATTTAAATATTTGATTTTTGAATGATTTATAATTATTTTATCAATAATCAATATTTCTTCCTAATTTTTCACATATTTTAACATATAATAAAACAGCTTTACTTATTGGAAGAGATTGAAATTCAATTTCATTTTCTTTTTCAAATGCTTTAATCTGATCTAATATAGATAAATTAACATTCATATCTTTTAATTTATATAACAATTTCAATTTTAATTTTGTTAAAAAGAATAAATTAAAATTAGGTAAATTTTTATTAAAAGAAATTTTCCACATATAATAATAAATACCTTCAAACCAATCA
>JAEEGL010357866.1_pt1 | contig 12879 bp, 5 predicted proteins | sample 9134231 | NCBI WGS metagenome assembly JAEEGL01 (sample SAMN16246548, study PRJNA631951) | gut metagenome | biome: gut microbiome; feature: rumen; material: fiber-attached | host: Bos | place: Iran: Karaj | collected 2018-10
CTAGTCCGCACTTGAGGGCGAAGAGGGCGGGAGTCTGCATAGTATTGAGTATTTCGAGTTTGAATGCCCCGACGTCAAGGAAGGTTTCCTCGAGGTATTCGCGGGCTTCGTCGGCCATTTCGGCATAATGGGCAGCATCCTCATCCTTGCCGATGGCAAGGGCCATATCACGCATCATATCAGCGTCCAGAGCCCAATAACAGGCTCCAAGGTAATTCCAATAGACAAGCGCCTCAGGAAGAGGGACTTTAGGCCTGACGCCCGGGACAAAAGCCCCGTTCCCCCAACTTTCAAGCGGCTCATAACTCAGCCAGTCCGCCCATTGGTAATTTCCACATTCAGAAGCGATTACGCCCATATCAAACTTAGTTTCGGCGACGTGGGCCATATAGCGCTCCATCGACTCCCAGTTCTCCGAGATTATGCCAGTGTCACCGAAGTGCTTCCATACCGTCCAGGGGACGATCACACCGGCGTCGGCCCAGCCCAGGCGCATCATACTGCCGCCGTACTGGGCGGTAGGGGCGACTCCTGGGTATGAGCCGCTTTCGCTCTGGCTGTCCCTCATATCCCGCATCCACTTGTGGAAGAAACTGCGGGTATTGGCGAAGAAAGCGCCGGTCTCCGTAAAGACCTGAGTGTCAGCCGTCCAGCCGAGGCGTTCGTTACGCTGGGGACAATCCGTAGGGACGGAAAGGTAATTGGAACGCTGGCCCCATACAGTATTCGAGATAAGTTTGTTTATGGATTCGTCTCCGGTCTCGAGCGTGCCGTTTTCAAGCTCTTTCGTGATTGAACTTAGCGGGATCGAAGCGATCTTGCGGATCTTCACCGGCGCACTCACGCTGATGGACACGAAACGGTAACCGAAGAAGGTACAGCGGGGATAATAGGAAACGAAATCCTTGGACGCACCGAAGATGTACTTCAGTATAAAACCGTCTTCGGGAATCCTGAGGTTGGTGCGGTGGACACTGCCTTCAGGGCCGTCCATTCCGCGGGAAAGGGCGCCGTTGCCATCGTTCAGCAGTTCTCCGGGGAGGCAGGTCAGCTCAGTCCCTTCCGCTGCGGAAAACTCAAAGTAGGGCACTGCGGCTGCATTCTGCCCGAAATCGACTACCAGCGTATCTCCGGGGCCGATTTCGATCATCTTTCCGGAGGCGAATTCCTTTTTCCTGACCACCTTTCCGAAAGCCTCGTCGCTCTTGCCTTCGACTTCGCTCCAAGTGTAGGCGAGCACAGGAGTGAGGGTCAAATCCTTGCGGAGATAGATCTCAGCACCCTCGGAAGGGAGGATCTCTCCGTTGAACTCCCTGTTTATCTCGGGGGTTCCGAGTTTTTCCGGAGTGAGATAGCCAGGAAGCTCGCGGGCATCGTAGGTCTCCCCGTCGAAAATGGCGGCGTGCTTGACCGCTCCGGCGATTCCGGCCTTCCAACTGAGTGAGTCTGTGCCGAAAAAAGCCCTGCTTCCATCATCATAAGTCAGAGCCAGAACAGCCCTGAAAGCACATTTCCGGCCCACCATTCCTTCGTGGCCGCCGTGAGTGACAATCTTGTCTGCCCACCAGCCCGGAGTAAGCCGGGCAGAGAACTGATTGATTTTCCCTTCACCCTTCGCGATTGCATCGGTCACATCGTAAGTGAATGAACGCTTGGTCTTTTCGTAATGGGTAAAACCGGGCTTGAGGATCTCCTCGCCGATGATTTTACCGTTGACATAGATATCATATACGCCAAGTCCGGCAGTCATCCAGACGGCCTGGGTGACAGGCCTTTCATTCTCGACATCTCCCACGAACCAGGACGATCCGTCGGCGGCACGGCAATTCTTTTTGGAATGGACATCTCCGCTCACGACAGGGGCGTCGGCGGCGGAAATCCACTGGGACTGCTCCCAGACGGAATTCGGGAGCGCTTCGCTGCGGACTCCGTAAAAATCCTTGCCTGACTTACAGGAAATGACGGCGGCAAGCGCCAAGAAAAGGATAGCAGTTTTTTTCATTATGCATTAAAGTTTTTGTCCACCGATGAATTCGCGCAGGATCGAGGTCGGAGGAATTCCGGATATTTCCTCAGGAGTGAGCGCTACGATATAGTCCAGGAATTTAAGCAGGCGCACCGCGTCGGTATAGGCCTCGGATGAAGGATGGATACGCCTGAGAAGAGGCTCCGCATAGTATTTCAACATAGGAAGTTCATACAGGAGGGCCGAGTTGAACTGGGCGTCGGCATTTTCCTGGAAGGGGAAGATGTAGCGGACTTCGCCGCGGCGTACCGAACGCCAGCGAAGGATGGTGTCCTCGGGAGTGATGCCCCTTACCCGGTTGTCACGGACCATACGCCTGAGCAGCCGGTTGTCAGTAGTTGATATACAGCAGTTTTCGTCAAGTTTCAGGGAAGTCAAGGCCGAGGCGTAGATACGGAAGATACGGCTCTGGTCGACGGACGGGACCATTGCCGGGTCAAGGGCGTGGATGCCCTCCATCACCAGGATGTCATTTTCCTCCAGCTGCATCATATTGCCCTCGAAGAAAGGCCGTCCCTGCTTGAAGTCGTAGCGGGGAATCTCCACTTCCCCGCCCTCGAGAAGAGTATTCAAGTGCTCTCCCAGAAGCTGCAGGTCCATAGCCTCCAGCGCCTCGAAATCGTAATTGCCGTCCTCGTCCTTCGGAGTGCGTTCCCTCGACACGAAATAATTGTCCAGTTCTATGACTTTAGGATTGAGTCCCAGCACCTTGCACTGCTGGGCCACACGCAGCGAAGAAGAGGTCTTCCCGCTGGAAGACGGTCCGGCGAGGAAAACTATCTTCAGCCTCTCCCTCTCGGCATAGATGCGGTCGGCGATTTCCGCGAACTTCCGTTCCTGACGGGCTTCGCAGAGGTTTATCAGCTTCTGAGCGCCGCCGTCCAGAAGGCAGTGGTTCAGGGCTCCGACGCTCACTATCCCGGTGGTCTTGCACCAGGCCCCGTAGTCCTTCAGGGTAGTGATGAGTTTCATCTGCTTAACCCTCGGGAGAGTCTTCGTAATGTCCTCATCAGAAGGATATTGTAGACAGAATCCGTGGTGGAATGGCATCAAGTCGAAGACCTTGAGGGAGCCGGTCGAGCTGACCAGGGGGCCGTGGAAGGAGTCGTCCACCCCGTCCAGGGTATAGACGCTCCAGAAATAGCGGCCGAGCGAATGGATGAGCTCGGCCTTGAGGGGCTGGTCCTGGGAACGGAAGAGTTCCTCGGCCTCGGAAGAAAGAATCTTGCGCTTTGAAAAAGGCAGGTCCGCCTCGATGAGACGGCGCATCTCCTCGCGCAGACGCAGGATTTCCTCGTCGCTGATACGGCAGCCCCGAAACTTGCAGTACATCCCGCTCGGAAGGGAATGATTGATTTTCAGCTTCTTGTCCGGGAAAAGACTCCTTACAGCCCTCTGCAGGACGAAGGCCAGGGAACGGACATAGGTCCGCCGTCCGTCTGCGTGGTTAAAGCCGATAAACTCCACCTCGTGGGGATAGAATATATTGAAATCCAGGGACTTGAGCTTATGGTCCACAAGGGCCGCAAGGACAGGATAGCGTTTCCCGCTCTTTCTGTCCACGACCACTCCGCCCACTCTTGCCGAGAGCTCCTTCAGGGAACTTCCTTCCGGGACCTCATATTGCGCTCCGTCGTTGATGCAATGAATCCTAATCATAATAGTCTGCAAGATAGCAAATATCCCTCTCTTTTTCAAAAAAAACATTATCTTTGTTTTGTTATGAAAAAACTGGCAATCCTTCTTTCGTTCCTGCTTCCATCAGCAGCTTTCGGGGCAGAGAATAACCCCGTGGCAAAGCCCGAGGCCGTCGTAATCAGCGGCAACGCCCGTTTCACCGTCCTTACCGACAGGCTTATCCGTATGGAATGGGCTGCAGACGGCATTTTCGAGGACAATGCGACGCTTGCAATCGTCAACCGGAACCTCCCGGTCCCGGCTTTCAAGAAGTCAGAAAAAGGCGGTGTCCTGAGCCTGAAAACGGACAGGCTTAGTCTGACTTACAATGGCGGACGCTTCAGCGCCGACAATCTTTCCGTAAAGTTCAAGATGAACGGAAAGAATGTAATCTGGACACCCGGAATGGAAGAAAGTGGCAACCTTCTCGGCACGACTCGCACTCTTGACGGCAGCGACGGTTTTGAAAAACTGAGCAAGACCGAGACCAAGATGGAAAACGGCATCCTCTCCCGGAACGGCTGGGCCATTGTGGACGAGAGCGCGAGGCATCTTCTGGTCAAGGATGGCTCCGACTGGGGAGAATGGGTTGCGGAGCGGAGCGAAGCTGACCGCCTGGACCTCTATATCTTCGCCTATGGCCACGACTACAAGGCCGCCCTCTACGATTTCTCGAAGGTAGCCGGCAAGATTCCCCTGCCGCCGAAATACACCCTCGGCTACTGGTGGAGCCGCTATTGGATCTATACCGACGACGAGATTATGGAGCTTGCTAAGACTATGAGGGAGAGGCAGATACCTATCGATGTCTTCATCATAGATATGGACTGGCACCTGACCTGGAAGGAACTTGACAAGCGCTGTGGCCACGACGAATTCGGCCAGAGACGAGGCTGGACGGGATATACCTGGAACCGGGACCTCTTCCCCGATCCGGAAGGCACCTTGAAGGATCTGCACGATATGGGCTACAAGACTTCGCTGAACCTTCACCCGGCTTCCGGAATCCGCCCGCTGGAAGACTGCTATGAGCGTTTCGTGGAAGACTATCTCTCCCGCACCGACGACTATGACGGTCCGAAGGATTATGTCTACGACGGTCAGTGGCAGTTCAAGGGCGTGGACAAGCCCGTCGGCAAGACAGGCTCACCCGCCCCCGTTCCCTTCCGCCTCTCGCAGCAGGCCTGGGCCGATGCATACTTCAACTCCGTAATCCATCCCCTTGAGCGTCAGGGAGTTGACTTCTGGTGGCTGGACTGGCAGCAGTGGAGGGAGGACCGCTACGTGAAGGATCTGTCCAACACCTTCTGGTGCAACTATACCTTCTTCAATGACAAGGTCCGCCAGAGCAAATCCCTCGGCCTTGACGCTCCCCGTCCGCTTATCTATCACCGCTGGGGCGGCCTCGGCAGCCACCGCTACCAGCTCGGTTTCAGCGGCGACACCTACGAGGAGTGGACAGTCCTGGCCTTCCTGCCCTGGTTCACGGCCACGGCCTCCAATGTCGGCTACGGCTACTGGGGCCACGATATCGGCGGCCACATGCAGCACGGCGGCAATATGCACCGCACCGACCCGGAACTCTTCACCCGCTGGATCCAGTACGGAGTCTTTACCCCGATTTTCAAGACCCATTCCACCCAGAACGCCAACCTGGACCGCCGCATCTGGGCCTATCCCGAGCACTATCCTTATATGAAGGCAGCGGTGGAACTTCGCTATGCCCTCACTCCCTATATCTACGACGCGGCCAGAGAGGCTTTCGACAGCGGCATAAGTATCTGCCGTCCACTCTATTACGAGTATCCTGAAGATGATAAGGCATACAGCTGGAAGGAAGAATTCTTCTTCGGCGACAAGATTCTCGCCACCGCCCTCTGCCAGCCTATGGACAAGGCTAGCGGCAAGACCGAGCGCAAAATGTGGTTCCCAGCCGGAAACGACTGGTACGATATGGCAAAGCACAAGATGCTCAAGGGCGGCTCCGTCCAGACTCTCTACTATGGAATCGACGAGAATCCCTGGTACGTCAAGGCCGGAAGCATAATCCCGCTTGCCGCCGAAGGCATCCAGAACCTCCAGGATCCGACCGATGCTTGGCGCATCCTCGTCATTCCCGGGAACGGCAAGTCCTCCTACGAGCGCTATGAGGACGACGGTCTGACTCAGAACTATGTCAACGACTACGCCACTACCCTCATCACCAAAGAGGCCTCCTCTTCAAAGATCCGTGTCCATATCGCCCCCCGCAAAGGCTCCTACGCAGGTGCCCCCGCCACCCGCAGCCTCAGCCTCGTCTTCGAAGGCGTGACAAAGGCGCCGAAGAAGGTGAGCGTCAACGGCGCTGCCGTCAGCTCTTCCCTTGACGGCACATCCCTGAAAGTCGACCTCGGCAAGCGCAGCGCCTCCGAGGAGCTGGATATCATCGTGCTGCGCTGATCAGCCCGCATCCCACGCAGAGCGTGAAATGCAAGTATCTGACCTACAGACACTTACTAAAAATCGTCTATGTGATTTTACATAGACGATTTTGCATAAAAGGCTAGTGCTCAAGCACTTGCATTTCACGGTAATGCGTCTTCACAAAGACGCCACCCTATATCTGGATCCCGACAGTGCCGGAAAGCTTACATTAGCTTGATGTCGGGCGCAAAATGAAACCGCTTATCCTTCACGGGAAAAGGAGAGCCAAAGCTCTCCCCCAAACCGAAGGTCGAATCAGACTACCTTATCGGTACAACTCGTCCGCTTCTGCCGGGCGTCCCCAAACGCGACGGTAGTGCGAGCGAACTTTTACGACCTTGCCATGGACGGTACGCTTGTGCGACTTGACCTTGACAAGTTTGGGCGTCCCGGACTCTGAGCACAGGATCAACCCGACTACGAAAATTCTTGTTTGCATAAACTTGATTCTTGTACCTGAAAGAATCTCGGTGGGGTTTAAAGAGTACCCCTTCGGCTTGTATTACTCCCTTGGTATAATAAAAGGCACTTCAGTTGGGGCCGAGGTGCCTTTAAAAAGCGGAACAAGAATCTTCCGTTTATGCTTTGCAAAGGTAAGAGTTTTTCTGTAACCAACAAAAAAATATACCATATTTAACAGTCACATCCTTCGCTACCCCACCGTGGCGCCGTTGGCGAGGGCTTCCTGCGGGGTGATGAAGCGCATCTTGCCGTCGCCCTGCTTTGCCATCAGGATCATTCCCTTGGACTCGATGCCGCGGATGGTGCGGGGCTCGAGATTGGCGAGGATGCAGATCTGCTTCCCGAGCATATCTTCGGGGCTGTAGAATTCGGCGATGCCGGAGACGATGGTGCGGGTATCGAGGCCGGTATCGATGGTCAGTTTCAGGAGTTTGTCGGTCTTGGGGACGCGCTCGGCGGCGAGGACAGTCGCCGTACGGATGTCCATTGCCCCGAACTGCTCGAAGCTGACCGGAGCCTTCTGCGGTTCGATCTTTTTCGCCGCCTCAGCAGCCTCACGGGCCTTTTCAGCCGCTTCCCGCTCTGCCTTGATCTTCTCCAGGCGGTCTGTCTGGACCTTGATCTCGGCATCCTCTATCTTCCTGAACAGCAGCACCGCTTCGCCGAGTTCGTGGCCCGGAGGCAGCAGCTCAGCCGCTCCCAGATCCTCCCAGCGCAATACGCGCTCCGCTGCGGAGTGGGCTCCATTCAGCGGAACTCCGCAGCCTTTGGCTGCTCCGGCCCCTCCCACTGTCTCCTGCGTCCCTGCTTTGCAGGAACTTGTATCCAGCGGGCCCCTCCCCCTGCCCGTGTCCGGGGGTGGACACGTCCGCTGAACGGAGCCCCCTGTCTCCGCTACACGCGTATGCAGCGCGAGACCCTCGCCGGAAGCGTAGAAATTCTCGCTTGGAGCACCCTCGCCGCAGCGGTAGTCCCAACCCGCGTCAAAGCCGACACGGAGCATACGGCGAAGCTTTTCGGCAGCGAAAGGAGTGAAAGGCTCGAAAGCTATCGCAAGGTTGGCGCAGATCTGCAGGCAGGTGTAAAGGATGGAAGCGGTACGGTCCATATCCGTCTTCGCGACCTTCCAGGGCTCCATATCGGAGATATACTTGTTGCCTATGCGGGCAATGTTCATCGCCTCTTTCAGCGCCTCGCGGAAATGGAAGGTCTCGAGGAGTTTCTCAAGGGCCTCACGGCAGGGCTTGATAGACTCAAGAGTCTCTGCATCAATAGCTTCCGGCTTGAGATTGGCCGGGACCTTGCCGCCGAAATACTTGTGCGTCAGCACCACGGCACGGTTCACGAAATTGCCGAAAACAGCGACCAGTTCGGAATTATTCCTCTGCTGGAAATCCTTCCAGGTGAAGTCATTGTCCTTGGTCTCGGGAGCATTGGCCGTAAGCACATAGCGGAGCACATCCTGGTCACCCGGGAAATCCTTTTCATATTCGTGGACCCAGACAGCCCAGTTCCGGGAGGTCGAAATCTTGTCGCCCTCGAGGTTCAGGAACTCGTTGGACGGGACATTGTCCGGAAGGATATAGTCGCCATAGGCCTTCAGCATAGACGGGAAGACTATGCAGTGGAAGACAATATTGTCCTTGCCGATGAAATGGACAAGGCGGGTTTCGGGGTCCTTCCACCACTTCTCCCAGCTCTCCGGCAGCAATTCCTTGGTATTGGAAATATAGCCTATGGGCGCGTCGAACCAGACATAGAGCACCTTGCCTTCGGCCCCTTCGACGGGAACCGGCACGCCCCAGTCAAGGTCGCGGGTGACGGCACGAGGCATCAGGCCGCCGTCCAGCCAGCTCTTGCACTGGCCATAGACATTGGTCTTCCACTCCTTGTGCCGCTCCAGTATCCATTCGCGGAGCCAGGGTTCATAGCGGTCAAGCGGAAGATACCAGTGCTTAGTCTTTTTCTTCACCGGGGCCGAACCGCTGAGTTTGGAACGCGGGTCTATAAGCTCTTCGGGGCTCAGGGTAGAGCCGCACTTCTCACACTGGTCACCATAGGCCCGGGGATTGCCGCACTTGGGGCAAGTCCCTTCTATAAGCCTGTCAGTGAGGAACATACCGACCTCCTCGTCGTAAAGCTGCTCGGACTCTTGGGTGATGAAGCTGTCGCTGTCATAAAGCTTGCGGAAGAACTCAGAGGCATTCTCGGAATGCACTTCGGAAGAGGTGCGCGAGTAAATGTCGAAATTGATCCCCAGTCCGCTGAAAGCGTCCTTCATTATCTTGTGGTACTCGTCCACAATGTCCTGCGGACTCACGCCCTTTTCCCGGGCCTTGATCGTGATGGGCACTCCGTGCTCGTCGCTGCCGCAGATGAACAGCGTGTCCTCTCCCCTCAGGCGAAGGTAGCGGACATAGATGTCCCCGGGGATATAGGCGCCCGCAAGATGGCCGATATGGACCGGACCGTTGGCGTAAGGCAGGGCACAGGTAACAAGCGTTCTCTTATGTTTCATATCTATTCTTTCCTTATTCTTCCGAGTTTAACATTTATTCTTTTCATCAGGCTGTTGAGTTTCCCAAGTTCAGCCATTATCTCAAGCTGCCGTCCGATGCCGGCTCCGGAGAGTTCCCTGGTGAGGACTTCCTGCCTCTGCTGGAGGCGTTTGACGTGATAGGCAAGGATAGCCCTTGGCACATAGATGACCAGCCAGGACTCCTTCGCGGTAAGGGCAGACGTGAAATTCTTGACCGTCAGTTCGTATTTCGGGACAGAACAGCGCGCCGTCACGTCAGCGACTTCCCTGTCCTCGCCCGACATAAGCTCGCGCACGATCTGGTCCTGGGCCAGGCCCTTGTCGTAGAGCGCGAAATAAGCGTCGTAAGTCCGCCGGTAGGCGTCGTTGGAGAACACTATACCGTCTCCGGAAAGGGCCGTGTCTATGAACTCCGCCACGCTCTGCGAGCCTTCGGGGTCATAGAATTCCGAATCCACCTCAAAAGAAAGCGACTCGGTGCCGTCTGTCAGGATGAAGGTCAGGAGCTCTTCCTCGGAGGGCGCCAGCAGTTCATCGTTCACCAATGGGTCCTTTTTACGGGGAACCGCTGTCGCCGACGGACGCCTGGCCGGCTCGTGTTCCTCCTCCCTCTCTTCCCTGCGGCGGTCACGCTGCTGTTCGAAGACAAGTTTCTCCCTTGTACGGCCTATCCTCTCGAACAAAAGGTCTTCATCCACGCGGAAACGCCTTGCGGTAGCCTCAACGTACACCGCCCTCTTCACTCCGTCCGGGATAAGGGCGATGGTGTCCGCAACGTCGTTGATCAGGTTCGCCCTCTGAAGGGGATCGTCCCCGATGGGGTCCAGCTGCTGCTGGGCCTTGAATTCCACGAAATCCACTTCGTGGGAGGCTATATAGGCCTTGACCTCTTCGAGAGTATGGGTTTGGGCGTATGAATCCGGGTCCTCCCCGTCGGGAAGGAGCACCGCCTTCACGTTCATTCCCTCCTTGAGTATCAGGTTGATGGCCCTCAGCGTAGCGTGGATTCCGGCGGAATCGCCGTCATATATTACGGTCACATTGTCGGTGAAGCGCTTGATAAGCTTGACCTGCTCCTCCGTCAAGGATGTGCCGCAGGAGGCGACCACATTCCTTACCCCGAGTTGATGCATCGAGAGCACATCCAGATAGCCTTCGACAAGTATAGCCTTGTCCTGCTTGTTGATCTCGTTCTTGGCCTTGTGGATGGCGTACAGAGCCTTGTTCTTTATGTAAATCTCCGACTCCTTGGAATTGACATACTTGCCTATCTTCTTGGCCTCGTCGCCGGATTTAAGCGTTCTGCCGCCGAAGGCGATCACCCTGCCGCTGACCGAATGGATGGGGAAGATCACCCTCTCGTAGAAACGGTCGTGGACAGAACCGTCCTCCCACTGGCTTGAAAGGCCGGTCTCCACAAGATATTCCTTCTTGTAACCTTCCTTCAGCGCAGCCTCGGTAAAGGCATTCTTTCCCGAAGGGGCCCATCCCAGGCCATATTCTTCGATTGTCTGGTCAAGCAGTCCTCGGGAACGGAAATACTGGTAACCGATGGCCCGGCCCTCTCCGGAAGAGAGCTGCCCGCAGAAGAATTTCAAGGCAAAGTCGGAGACCAGATGCAGGCTCTCGTCCTTCTGTCTGGCAGCGATTTCCTCTGCGGTCTCCTCCTTCTCCCGGACTTCAATGTGGTACTTGTCGGCAAGGTATTTCAACGCCTCGGTATAGCTGAGACGTTCATAGTCCATCAGAAAGCCTATCGCATTCCCGGCCTTGCCGCAGCCGAAACACTTGTATATTCCACGTGCTGGGACTACGTGGAAAGAGGGAGATTTCTCATTATGGAATGGGCAGCAAGCCCAGAAACTTCCGCCTTTTCGCTTAAGGCTCACGAAATCCCCTACGACCTCTTCGATCTTGGCCGCATCAACTATCTGGTCTACTGTTTCTTTCGGAATCACTTCTCTGCACTGCTCTAATTGGCCACTTCGCACAAGAATTTTATGCGGACCAGCCTTATTTCCTCTTCTTCATAATCTGCGCCGAGCGCCTTGATGGCCTCCTCCAGGGAATCCGACTGAGCCTCGTCGCGGAACCAGTCGAAAATCTCCTCGACGACTTCCTCGTCCAGATGCTCCCGGATATAATAATTAAGGTCAAGACGCATTCCGGACGCGACTATGGCCTCGATTTCAGTCAGGACCTCGTCCATATCCAGCCCCCTGGCCGAAGCTATGATCTCCAGGTCCATCTTCCTGTCTATGCTCTGGATGATGTAAACCTTGTTCCCGGACTTCGGAGCCACCGACTTCACGATGAAATCGTCCGGACGCATAATTTCATTCTCCTCGACATAGCGGGCTATCAGCTCTATGAACGGCTGTCCATATTTGCGGGCCTTGCCCTCGCCCACCCCCTGACAGTTCTTCAATTCCTCAAGGGTAATCGGGTACAGTATGCCCATATCCTCAAGCGAAGGCTCCGAGAAGACCACCCAGGGCTGGACGTGCTGGGAATGCGCCACGTCACGGCGGAGGTCCTTGAGCATCGCCAGAAGCACGGGATCGGCCCCGCCGCCGGCTCCCGGCACAGGCTCGTCGTCATCGTCGTCGCTACCTTCGGAAAAGGCCCTGTCTTCCACCAGCATAAGCTCATAAGGACGGACAAAGAAATTCAAGCCCTCGTCAGTCACGGAGATAAGTCCGTAATTCTCAATGTCCTTCTCCAGCAGATGCAGGATAAGGCCCTGGTGGATCACGGCTATCCAGAAGCGGACCTCGTGATTGCTCCCGGCGCCGAAGAAACGGCTCTTGTCGTGATGGTAGGACTTGATCATAGCCGTCGATTCTCCGGCGAGGATGGAAGCGATATGCTCCACCTTGAAATGCTCCCTGAGGCTGTCCACCAGCTCTATGACCATACACATCTCCTCGCGGCCGTCAAAACGCGGCTTTGGGTGCAGGCAGTTGTCGCAGCAGCCGCAGTTCTCCTCGGGATATTCCTCGCCGAAATAATTCAGCAGCAGTTTCCTGCGGCACTGGCTGGATTCGGCATAAGCCACCGTCTCGCTTAGAAGCTGGCGTCCGATTTCCTGCTCGGCGATGGGCTTTCCCTGCATAAACTTTTCCAGCTTGCGTATGTCCTTGTAGCTGTAATAGGTGATACAAAGGCCTTCCTTGCCGTCGCGTCCGGCACGCCCCGTCTCCTGATAATAACCTTCTATGCTCTTGGGAATGTCATAATGGATGACAAAACGCACGTCAGGCTTATCTATGCCCATTCCGAAGGCAATCGTGGCCACTATCACCTCGGCCTCCTCCATCAGGAACTTGTCCTGATTCTCAGCCCTGGTCTTCGCGTCCAGTCCGGCGTGGTATGGAAGTGCGCGTATTCCATTGATGCAGAGCAGACTGGCAAGTTCCTCTACCTTTCTCCGGCTAAGACAGTACACAATTCCGGAGCGGCCGGGATGCTGCCGGATGAAACGGATTATGTCCTTTTCCGCCTCCACCTTGTCCCGGACCTCGTAATACAGGTTGGGACGGTTGAAGGAGGACTTGAACACCCTGGCGTCCTGGATGCGGAGGTTCTTGAGGATGTCGCTCTGGACCTTCGGAGTGGCGGTCGCCGTGAGGGCGATAAGCGGAGCAGGCTGGATCTGGTCTATTATGGAACGGATCTTCCTGTACTCCGGACGGAAATCGTGCCCCCATTC
>JAEEGL010606746.1_pt1 | contig 12879 bp, 16 predicted proteins | sample 9134231 | NCBI WGS metagenome assembly JAEEGL01 (sample SAMN16246548, study PRJNA631951) | gut metagenome | biome: gut microbiome; feature: rumen; material: fiber-attached | host: Bos | place: Iran: Karaj | collected 2018-10
CAAATCGATGTGCCGTATAAAACCAAACCCAGCGAGATTGAGGCAATTGTTGATAAATACCTTAACGCATGGCATCAATTGGTGGCGACACGTGGGCATCTTGTCGCCGCAGATTATAGCGATTAAACCATATAAAAAGGAAATAAAATGATGGATAAAACAAATTCAAAAACAGTTCCAACACCGTTGTTTGAGGCATCTACGGCGTACAAGACTATTTTAGATATAAAACCTGATAATAACAATCTTTATGCTTTGTACATATATATGATTGGTGGCCTAGTTCAAATATATGAAAACGATAATTTGGGCATAGAAAAATATCAATTTGCCAACCAAGAATATTGTAATACTTATTATAATTTATTAAACAAAATAAAATCTTATGAACTTTTCTTGGTAAACGAAGTTGTCGAAAACGCTAAAGTTTTTAGTATGCTACAACCAAGCATCTCTGCTTTTAGCACAAAATATGGCGGTAAATTTCAAGAACAAACAAAGCGTGAAAGACGAAAATGCAATCGTGCTTTGTCCGGCATCGAAACATTGGATGTTCCAGGTAATGCTTTTGCGGGATATCATCCATTTGTCATAAAGCAAGATAGCAATGATTTGGTATGTATTGTCGAGTGTACACCTGTATTCAAGACGGCCATGGTTTGTGAACCGCAATCAGATTATTATGTTTATCAGCTTAAGTTGATAGAATCTATTTGTCGCAAAGGAAGTGGTTTTTACTCGCAACAACCTTGTATTCACATTTCATTATTCGATAACAAGGAAAATGCGGATGCATACAAAGAATATATGGACTCGGAATCTGAAAAATTCCAAAATCATCCGATGTATCCGGATATTGAAAAACAGTGTTATCCCGCCCTGCAACGGTTCGATAAATATATGGGCAAATCGCGGTAAAAGGAAAACAAAAATGGCAGAAGCTGCAAAGAAATTCTTGGAACAATATGGGCTGGACAAATTGCCACGAATTGACGGTAATTACGCAAAGTTTCGGGGCAAATACGTCTTTATGTTGCACGATTATGCACCAATATCTCAATCGATACTGCATGGCGGTAGCGGTAGAATTGGTGTTAAACGCATGGAAAATTTTTGGTCCTTGGTGGCGAACGGTGCACGCGTGGTGGATGGCATATTTATCTCCACCCCATGGTCAATCGAAGGTCCTTTTCAAAGACGTTTGGGAGAACCCAAAAAAATAGATACCAGTTATGTGATATATACTATGAAGGCTGTCAAGAATGATGATTGGATTGATGTGCCACATGGATTTGTGAAAGACCCATACGATAAAACCTTTATGAAACACATGCGGGATGGCGACCGTGCAACATTAGAAAACATAATTATTCATGAACGGGATAAAGAAGGTTGGTGGGATTTTAACGAACGAAAAAAGTGGTGGGATTACGAACAATCCAAGATCAAATCAGCACTGTTATTAGATGGTTTTGATGTGTTTGTTTGGGCAACGACTTTGTTGGATGTTGACCCAAAGGCAGCACTTAACCTTTTGCGTTATGCTAGCACAAAAATGCCATGTTTCCTGGATTCTGGTTTTGAACATTATTATGATGACAACAGTCAACGTGAACCATATATTCCTAACAAAGTCAGGGTAACCGTATATTGTGGTACAGACATTGTGGACCAAAGTCGTTGATTTTTAACAACAAAAAAGAGATAAAAATGTCAAAAGAAATTGAAATGGAACCTTTGTATGAACGGGATTATAATTTACCCCAAGATACATATGTTTGTTCGGCCACTGGGTTGGTGTGTGAAAAGGTATCGAAACATTTTCGTGAATATCGCGCGTTTATAGAACATTTGTCTGAAACAAATGATGATAGGTTGTTTTTACAAAGTGAACCGAATTTGTGTACCGATCCAAATTATTTTGGTCGTTGCGCTGTTTTTGATAATTTTATGAAAACAGTTACCAAGTTCGCCAAAAACAAAGGTCGTTAAAAATCCTATCCTTTACATCTGTTTTATGATATAATTCCCCTGTTATCGCAGGGGATTTTTATGAAAGAAATAATTGCTTATGCATTTTTATCTGTTTATACCATTTTGGAATTTGTTGCCTATATTCCCCAGATTATCAAGATATTAAAGACCCGGCATGCCGATGATTTAAGTTTAACATCTTGGTTCGTATGGATTACAACCGATTTGTCTTATTTGGGGTATGTTCTGTTGGAGACACCAGAGGTTGGTGTGATATTTATCGCCACACTAGATTTGATATTTATTGTGACCGTATTCTTGCTAACCGCATATTATCAAAAACACAACAAACGTAAAAAAAGATGCTAGCACTAAAAAAATCCCCGCGTTTGCGGGGATTTTTTAAATAAACAAAAATTATTTTGCTTCTTTTGCGGTTTTTTCGTTCGCGGTTGCGGACAAATCTTCCACAATACGTGCCTTTTTACCAGACAGCTTGCGCAAGAAGAACAATTTTGCGCGGCGAACACGACCGATACGAACCTTTTCAATCTTTTCGATTGCCGGGCTGTACAGTGGGAATTTGCGTTCCACACCAACACCATAAGATTCACGGCGAACCGTAAATGATGCGGTATTACCCGTGCCACCATCGCGTGCGATAACGACACCTTCGAACAATTGAATACGGAATTTATCGCCATCTTTGATTTTTACATGTACGCGCAGAGTATCACCGGCCTTGAAGTTTGGAATATTTTTTCCAGCTTTTAATTTTTCAACATTTTGTTGTTCTATTTTTTTAACAATGTTCATTTTTTGTTTTCCTTTATTAAGTCCGGACGACGTTTTTTTGTTATCTCGTCCGATTGTTGTTTCCGCCACCGTTCTATATTGCCGTGGTGGCCGGACAGCAGGACTTCTGGGACACTTTGTCCACGCCATACTGACGGGCGGGTGTATAACGGCCATTCCAGCCCCCCGATTTCGAAACTTTCATTTGCGGTCGCGCTTTCGCCACCGCCGACGACATTATCAACCAAGCGAACGCAACTGTCAACAAAAACTTGCGCGGCAATTTCGCCACCCGAAAGGATGTAATCGCCGATTGATAATTCCATAATATTATACGCGTCAATGACCCTTTGGTCAATCCCTTCGTACCGACCACAGAGCAGGGTATATGTCGCATTATCCGGTTCTGCCGCAAATTCACGCACCATTTTTTGAGTAAGTTTCGGTCCGCGTGGCGAAAAATATATGATTTTCCCCGGATTTTCAACAGAATCCAATGCGTCACCCAAAACGTCTGGGCGCATAACCATACCCGCACCGCCACCGAATTGGGCATCATCGACACTGCCATAGTCATTTATGGCAAAGTCGCGAATATTTATCACTTTATACGACCAAATTCCATTTTCCAATGCGCGTCCAACCACCCCGGCGCCAAGCGTTCCGGGAAACATTTCTGGAAAAACGGTCAGTATATTAAAGTGCATTTTATCGTTGTTTCCCATGCAGTTTTTCCCAACATTTTTCGCATATCACGCATATTTCTTGCGCGCATTGTCCCGCGCGTTCCGCCGCAACCGCCGGACATTCATCAATTGATTTGCAATTATTACCTTTGACTATGTTATAAAGTAATTTTTCAAATATATTCATTTATCGCACCTTTTGTTTTGTCTGTAATTCGCGCACCATCGGGTCACGGCCACATTTTTCACATACTTTAATCATGCCAATAACCCGCAAACCGCGTTGCGTAGACGTGATTGCATATGGTGCGATGAACATAACTTTATCGCCATCGGTTGTGATTGTGTATTTGCCGGCCCGCATATATTTGGCAATTTTGCATTTACCCAAAGCGGTTTCGCAATTGCGAATCAAAACACTTTCGCCATTTATAAAGAAACTTTTCATTTTTTTATTCCGCCTTGATAACATTATTTTCGAAATCAACCGTTGCGCCACGGAAAGAAACCATGTCACCGTTGTCCAGTTCCATAATATCGCCGGCACCAAAGTTTTGAAAGCACTCAACGCGTCCCAATTCCACACCATCACGCACGACCATCATACCAACAAGGTCAGCCTGATAATACTCGCCATCTTTTGTGGCAGGCAGGTTGTCGCGGTCAATGAATAATTCGGTCCCGCGCAGTGTTTCGGCGGTATTACGGTCGGCAACCCCATCAATCCGCGCGATAATAACATTTGTGTTGGGAACACTGCGCACAAAGTGAAACGCGGGCGCCACAATATTATCACCAAATACGGCCAGATTCTTGAAATCTGCCGGCGTGGCGGTAAATGTTTGAACGCGCACTTCGCCCCGGATTCCCTGGGGGGCGACAATTTTTCCAACCAAGATGCGTTTATTATTTTCCATTTTGATGTTTTTTTAACCACATATTATACCGTGCGCAATTAAATCCGTCCTGGTTAATTTTTGGACATTCGGAAAAGAAATCTTCGCCAGGCGACACGAACATATTTTCCCGGAAACGAATACCAATGCTTTCCGCAAGTTTTTTGCGCGCATCCAATTCGTTTTGAAATTCCCAGCAATGCGCCCCATCATAAGGGCAAACATGGTCGCGAATTTGTTCTGGGGTTGGGTCTGCCATATCAAATCCTTATCTTTCGCGTTCATGCACACCGGGCATTGCCAACAGTTTGTCCCGTATATCCAAGATATATTCCAATTCATCGATACGGTTTTTGTGTGCGTATTGCAACATCGGCCAAAGGTTTATAAAATAACTGTCGCGCACAATACGACCGAAATCCACATCATCAAATTTGACGGAATCGAACACAAAGCCCAACGCCTTTTTGCGTATTTTGGGCGGATATTCGTGATACGGTTGTTTCTGCGCGACAGTTGGCATTTATACAAACCCATTATTCTGCGGCTGCCTCGGTTGCTGGTGCTTCCGCTGGTGTTTCGGCTGCGGCCTTGGCGGCTGCTTCAGCGGCGGCTTTTTCTTCGGCTATTTTGGCCAATTTTGCTTCTTTATCTTTGATTTTCTGCAAAGTTTTTTCAGATTGCAGATTCTTTTTCGTCTGGTTTGGCACAACGCGTTTTGCGACCAATCCGGCATTTGCCAAGAAGCGATACACGCGGTCCGAAGGCTTTGCGCCTTTGGCCATCCATGCTTTGATTTCATCGATTTTCAAAACGACGCGTTTTTCATTATCGCGTGCCAACATTGGGTCATATTTACCAACGACTTCCAACACATTACCAGAATTACGTGCAACGCGTGAATCGACCACGACTATGTGGTAATAAGGACGTTTTTTTGCACCATGACGTGCCAAACGAATAACAGTTGCCATATTTGCTCCTTTTAGGTTTGTTATTTTATCCCACATAGCATTGGCGTAGTGGGAAAACTGTTTTTATCCACAAAGAAAACCGCCATCAAGGATGAAACTCATCGGATGATGTTCCTTGTGCCAACCGCACACAGGTTTGATTCAAATGGCAATCTTTGGGATTTGCGTGTCCATTATGCCCCCTAAATATTGAAAAGTCAAGGATTATCATAAAAAACGACCGTGATTTTACCGCGGCACCACTTTGTGGTGACGGGTGCGCCCACACTAACCACTAACACTAACTTAACACCACCCGCGAAGTTTCATTGCGGTTGCGACGCGTTTAATGGAATACATATATGCGGCTTCGCGCATAGAAACATTATATTCACATTTAATTTTATAAATCGCGTCAAATGCGGTAATCATGGCAACGCGTTCTTTGTCTTCTACTTCGTTTTCCGGCCAATAATAACCATAGCGGTTTTGCACCCATTCAAAGTATGAAACCGTAACCCCACCGGCATTTGCCAAAATATCCGGCACAATCATCACACCACGGGACGCCAAAATTTCTTCGCCTTCCAGTGTCGTTGGGCCGTTTGCGCCTTCAACAATAAGGTTTGTTTTAATTAACGGCGCGGTATCTTTGTTGATAGTATTTTCCATCGCGCACGGTGATAAAACATCAACATCCAAAGACCAGAATTCTTCGCCAGAAATAACCTTTGCGCCTGGAAAGTCTTTGATAGAACCCGCGTTTTTGTTTTTATATTCCATCAACGCATCGATGTCCAAACCATTTTCATTAAACAGGATTGTATTCCATTCTGCAATCGCGACAATTTTCGCACCCATGTCGTGCGCGCACTTGGCGGTGAAACTGCCCACATTGCCGAAACCTTGGATTGCGATTTTTGCGCCATGTATATCTTTGTTTTGTGTCTTTAATGCAGATGCGATTGTAATCGCAATACCCAAACCGGTCGCGCGTGTGCGCCCCAATGAACCGTTTAACTCCACCGGTTTGCCGGTAAATGTGCCAAAAGAATTGTCGCCCGATAATTTAATATACTCGTCAATCATCCAAGACATAATTTGACCGTTGGTGTTAACATCCGGTGCCGGCACATCGGACTTTTCACCCAATATCGGGTAAATTGCGTCAACATACCCGCGGCATAATCTTTCCAATTCGCCATCCGACAGTGTTTTCGGGTCAACGATAATACCACCTTTGCCACCGCCATAGGGCAGGCCAGTTACTGCACATTTAAAGGTCATCCAGATAGAAAGCGCGCATACTTCATCGCGTGAAACCATCGGATGAAAACGAATTCCACCTTTGCTTGGACCCAACGCAGTGTTATGCTGTGCGCGAAACCCGGTAAAAGTTTTTATCGTTCCGTCATCCATTTTAACCGGAATTTGTACTTCGACAATTCGCGCCGGATTTTTAAGAATTTCATATACATTTGCGGACAAACCCAACTTATCACATGCGGATTTAACGCGCGCTTGGGCCGCCAATAATGGATTTAAATTTTCAACTGACATTTATTTTACTCCTATAAAAAAGCGGTTAAGCCAACCGCAAATTATTTTTACCAAATCGCGGCTTTGCGACCGCAAAGACGGATGGTGCGAGTGAAGGGAATCGAACCCTCGTCTAAAGCTTGGGAAGCTTTCGTTCTACCATTGTACTACACTCGCATACGTCGTAATATTCTATACCTGACAACCCCGATTGTCCAGGATAAAATTATCTGCCGCCACGCCCTTTGTAATATGCGGACACATCCATCCCCGAAGCCCCGTTTATTCGCATGTGTTTACGGCGTTTTTTCGGAGAGTTATCATATCTATTTTTCTGTTTGGTTCCGGAAATCTGAACTTTCTTTTTACGAGTTTTTTTCATTTTTTCCAACAATTCCGGATCGATATGGCAGAAATATTTTTCATCTATTTCATCGCCTTTCTCGACATTGCACCATGTGTGCATTGGTTGCAGATTACCAATTTGTGTTGGGCCACCCTTGGATTCAGGGATGCCGTGGTCCCACGAAAATTCTTCATCAATATTTAATATAGGTTCCCCACACGCGGCACACCGTGGTAATTCGCCACGCACAACCAAGATTTTTAATAATGTCTTAACTTCTGCTGGTGTTAAAGTTTTCCAGTATGTTAATATGCCACCCAATATTATCTGCATTTCATTTTCTGTCATATTCGTATACCATCTATCATTATTTTTTTGTTGGAATTTGTAACAATTGATCTGTAAAGATTAAATCTGGATTTTGAATACTGTTGCGTTCGGCAATAATGCTGAACAACACGCCGCGCCGCAAGAAGTTACGCGCAATAATCCACAAACAATCGCCACGGCGCACAGTATAGAACGTGTCATTGTCACCCGTCATTTCCGGCATAACAAAGTTATGATTTACGGTTGCAATCGTTTGTCCATCACCATCGTGCAAACGCACAGTTAGGTTGTATTCTTGGCCCGGTTTTAATTCGCCGGCATCGGCACCAACACCAAAGTGTTTATAATCCGACACGCGTGCAAAACCCAAATATTTATCATCCAAAGAAAGCGATACACGCAGACGTGGCAACGCATCACCGGTTACAATTATGCGACCTGTATCCAGATAATCTATTTTTGAAACAACCAAATCACCGTCTTTCAAAATAGAAGGCGATTGTAAAACGCGACTGCCATCACGGGTCATCAGTAACGACACAGAATTACGATAATCCGCATCAGATATATACAGAAAAACTTTATCTTCGGATTTCATTTTTGGTTCCGCACCCATCAAAGACAAAGTGTAATTTCCAGGTTTCAAACCATTGGTTGGCGCATAAACGAATTCGCCATTTTCATCTGTCCTTTCGGTGGCGACAATTTTATTATTTACCAAAATAGAAATATTTTTATTTGGTTGCCACCGCCCGGCGACAACAATTCCGTTTTCCCGGATGCGCACAATATCAAATGTTGGAATATCGGTTGGTTCTGAAATGTTTTTAACCGTGTCATTTGACACGGTTTCAACAGGTACAGGATTCGCGTTCAATGTAATCACACGCTGAGGCGTGCCAACGCGAACAAAAATAACCCAAATCGCAACAAACAGAACGATGAACGCACACAGAATAGGAAACCAATATTCGCGCAATACAGATTTATTCTTGTCATTATCATCGCGCGGTGCACGTTCGCGTGTAACAACAATGGTTTCTTTTTCGGATTCTTCTTTGCGTGAAAACACATTTATTGATTTAAGAAATCTGCGTGTAAAATTGCGACGGCGATTCAGCCAACTGTTTTGTTGGGCGATTGCTTCGTCAATCATATTATCGGTGGAACGTTTTGTTTTTCCAATAACCATGGTATTATTGTTTGCCATAATCATTATCTCCTAAGGATAGTTTTACCAATGGACAAAATAGCATAAAAAAGTTTTCTTTGTCAACTTATTTATGATATAATTTGTTGTAACAACGGGGGAGAAATGAAAAAAATAGGCATCATGACAACAGGCGGCGATTGTAGTGGCCTGAACAGCGTAATAAATCGCATCGTTTTAGGGGCGAGAAACCGTGGTTGGCGTACATTTGGCATTATTGATGGAACAGATGGTTTATGCCACATACCGGCAAATGCGATTGAATTAACACCGGAATCCGTACCGATTGAAAATGCGCGCCTTGCGGGCAGTTTTCTGCACAACGGTAATTCAGGCATTATGAATTTTGAAACTGCGGTCAAGATGGGAAAATTGGACCAATTTAACAAGAATCTAAAACGGTCTTTGGCGACACTTAAACTGGATGCGATGATTTTGATTGGTGGCAACGGCAGTTTTTCACTTGCATACAAGAACAATGATATTTATTCGAATATGTCATTAGTTTGTATTCCAAAAACGATTGACTTTGATATACCGCTTACCGACCGAACAATTGGTTTTGATACAGCGGTAAATGAATTGGTTCGCTATTGCGACCAGGTTTTATTAACCGCGCGCAGCCACCATCGTTGGTTTGTTGTTCAAACAATGGGACGCGAATGTGGACGATTGGCATTGAACGCGGGTGTTGCGATTGGTGCCGATGCGATAATTGTGCCAGAAATAAAGTTTAATGTTAGTGATTTGGTTAGACACATAAAATGTGTAGGGCGTGATTATGGTGTTATCATGGTGTCCGAAGGCATAACTTTGCGTGGTCATTCGGGTCGCCCGGCAGACATGATATCGCGTGCGTTGACGGCGGCGGGTATAAACAATCGGACGGCATTTCCGGATTATATTCAACGTTCTGGCGACACAACCGCGGCAGACAGAATTACGGCGGCGAAAATGGTAACATGCGCATTGGAGGCAATTGAAAATCGCGAAACAAATGTTATGACGGCGTTGCGTGGCACGGAATGTGTAACCGTGCCATTATCGGAATTTTATGCGGCGGGTGATATTTCGCGCGATCCGAATATTCCGGGCCTATGTACATCAAACGCATATATCGAACCCGATGATCCGTTATTGAATGTCGCATGTGCAATGAATATTTATATTGGTGAAATGAAATAAAATATTTTTATAGATAAAAAATTATCCCGCCACTCGGCGGGATTTGTTTTTATGCTGCGTTTTGACTGCTGTCATAAATACACAGGCTGTTCGTATCGCCCATTATGTAATAGCAATTACCATAACTATTATACAATGCGCATGTTCCCTGATAACATGCAGGTTGATAATTTCCATCATATAACCAGTCGCAATCACTGTTATATGTACAACTGTAAGAGTTTTCTTGATCAGTATATGTTCCGGTGCAATATCCCCATGTTCCATTTTCATCGGCATCCACCTGGGCGAACATTGCGTGCCAAACTTTATCGTTCCATTTCACATGTAATCCCCAATCGGCATTCTCCGCAATCGGCAGATAACATGTCGTTGTTCCGTTGCTAATATTGATTGAATGATCGGTTACATTTTCAGACATCAACGGATAACCCGGGAACCCACCAAATTCGTTCCATGATTCATTATACATCATTAGTTTGCTGGCCCATGCGCATCCATCGGCGCATTTATATGGATTTGCGGAACCTTCTTCATATACACAAATTTGTCCGACATATTCGCATGCAACGCGTCCATCCCACCAAGATTCAAATCCGGTTGTGGCGATGCTATAACCTGCGGGGCAACTGGTTGCGATGCCGGAATTATCAAATTCATCGGTCATCATATCGGTTGCCACGCCGGTAATACCTTCGAACATTTTTGGTGGAACATACCCCGAAAGTTTTGCACACCCACGGAAAGTGTTTTCAAACATATGCGCCGCCGCCGCACCGGTAAATTGCCCGAACAATGACGGCATAGCATTTGCGTTATCCGTGGTCGTTGTATTGGAACGCAGACCCGCACTGCGTATTATTCCGCCACGGGTAAGGCCGCCCATTACCGCCTCACGCAGGGTATTCACTTTCTTGGTTGCGTTTGTGATTTTACCAAGTATTGAACCGGCCACCGCCCCGCGCGTTAATGATGCCCCGCGTTTTAGATTGGAAGCAAATTCTTGTTCGACTGGTATATTGGTTCCCGTTGAAACACTGCTGATGTTATGTGTCGCGCCGGGGGTGTATTCCCATTCTGCGTTGCTGCACCCGTCAAATGTTCCCTTGTACATACCCGCGGCTGGCGCGCCCGATATTCCACCAAACAAACATGCCGGTATGGTGTCAATTCCGGTGCATCCCGCAAATGTTTCTTCGAACATATATTCGGCGGGTGCGCCACTAATGCCACCGAACAGTGCGGCCGGTATCGCCCCCGTAAGGTTCGCGCACCCCTTGAATGTTTTTGAAAACATATATGCCGCCGGTGTACCTTCGATACCATTAAATGTGCCACTGCTTAGTGTGATGTTACCGGAACCGCCACTTTCGCTTGGCGTGTCCACTTCACGGCGCAGAACCGCCCCGCGTGACACCATGGCCGTGCGTTTGATACTTGCTGCTTTCTTTATATCGCCACTATCGCCACCTGAACCGCTGGAAACACTGCCTGTTGTTGATGATACGGAACGCGAACTGAACAAACTGGTCGGTATTGTTCCGGTTAGGTTTGTATCGTTTTCAAATGTAGATTCAAACATGTGTGCTGCTGGTGCCCCATGCAAATCACCAAACAAATCCTTCGGAATTTCACCAGATATGCCTGTGCAGTTTTTAAATGTATTTGCAAATACGTATGGAACCGGTGTTCCGGAAATCGTAACAAACAAACTGTTTGGAATTTCGCCGGTCAGCCCTGTACATCCTTCGAATGTTCCGTCAAACATGTGCGACACCGGTTGCCCATATACACCATCAAATATACCGGTACAGGCGTCATAATCGTCATTATGATATGCATCATTGGTGGCACGTTGACGTTTAAGACTTGCACTGCGGGTGGCAGTTGTTGTGGAATGCGCACCAGATGAAGCAACGCGTTTTCGGTTAGATGCCATTCTTTGAGTTGAACTGCTGCCGCCATCGCCACCAACGGTTTCTTTTGTTGAACACCATGTAAGTAAACCTTTCATATTGCCGACCATATTGGTGCAATTATAGAACGTGCGATAGAATCGTGGTTGATTTCCATTACCGGTACCCAGTGTTGGGAACAGGTGTCCAATGTTAAATGGATATGCAACATATTGATTATTGGCAAAACTGATTGCCGCGGTCGTGTCGTCGGTTGAATACCCAATTGCCACGCCACCGAATGCTATTTTCCAACCTTTTTGACCACTGGCATTTGTATATGTATGCGAATATGTCGTTGGGGTTGTATTGTTGCGGGTAATGGTTTCAACCGCGCTGCCGTCGCCCCAATCGACATAGAATGTCCCACGGGCCGACATCGTGAAGCTGAATGTTGTGTTTGCCGGCATGGGTGTTGTTTGAATACCCGCGCGTATTTCAAAGTCTGCAGCGGTTGGCACGCACGACACTCGTTCATCAAACCAAGATTCGAATCCGGTCGTATATTGTGTTGTGCCGGACGGACATTCGGTAACAATGCCGGATTCATCAAATATATCGGTCATCATGTCGGTTGCGGTACCGGTTATACCTGCGAACATAGATGGTTGGATATATCCAATCAAACCGTTGGTTCCGGCAAATGTTGCTTCAAACATATGTGCCGCCGAACCTGTTATACCCGCAAACATGCTGGGCAGGTTTCCACCAATATTGCATCCCAAAAATGTTCCGGCAAACATATATGGTGCGGCCGCCCCCGATATATTCACAAACAGGGCGGGCGACAAGTAATCGTCACTTAAACTTTGGCAACCCGAAAATGTTCCGGCAAACATATATGCGGCCGGTGCGCCGATTACACCCGCAAACAGGTCTTCTGGAATTTGTGATATATGGGTGTTTTGGAATGTCCCCATAAACATACCTTCGGCCGGTGCGCCGCGGATTCCAGAGAATAATCCATCCGGACTGTCATACATATATGTTCCGCGGAATGTATTTGCAAA